>ENA-ORRQ01001958-ORRQ01001958.1-human-gut-metagenome-genome-assembly--contig:-NODE-1958-length-14253-cov-2.295323_pt1 | contig 14253 bp, 10 predicted proteins | sample MGYA00242177_ERZ509138 | MGnify/ENA primary metagenome ERZ509138 (study PRJEB26280, sample SAMEA2338628) | human gut metagenome | biome: human gut; feature: human-associated habitat; material: faeces... | reverse complement strand
AATAAGTTTGATTTTCCTAAACATATATAAACCCTTGGAATGACCAAAGTGAATAGGTTCTGACCTCCGTTCCCCCGATGGGGGTCAGGAAACTTATTCGCCAAAGAAAACGTATTCTATAGTTTGAAAGATTATCAGAAAACCAGTCTGGAAACATGGAAACAGGCAGGCAAGCTGATTTTCTCAATAAATGTTTATAAAAAGAAGCAAGAGAGAAAGAGGAGAAGTCAAGATGAAGAAGAAAGCATTAGTAGCTGCTATTCTTGCTGCCACTACCATGTCAGCAACCACGGCCTTTGCTGCCACTAATCCGTTTAAAGATTTGCCGAAAGATCATTGGGCTTATGATGCGGTAACGATGCTCGCTAACGATGGTGTGCTCGAAGGCTACAGTGATGGCAATTTTAATGGCGATAAATTAATGAACCGTTATGAAATGGCGGAAATCGTCAGCAAGGCAATGGCAAAATATGACAGTGCTAAACCTGCTGACAAAGGAGCCATAAAGAAACTGGAAAAAGAATTTGCCAGCGAATTAAAGGATATGGATGTCCGTTTAACGCAGGTAGAAAGCGACGTAGCTGAATTAAAGAAAAAACAATCTAGTTTTATTTGGTATGGCGATGCTAGATTACGCTATTTTAAAAATAAGTCACAAAAATTAACTAACAATCCATCGTCCGAAGCATGGCGTAAAGGTAGTGGCAGAGAGTTTGAGAAACGTGTTCGGTTAGGCATTTATGGAGAGCCGGCTAAAAATCTTTCAATTGATGGTCGTTTAAAGTATGAGGATTCTTCGCTTAAACATGATGGTTGGGGTGGCAACTATCAAAATAAATGGCATGACGATTCAAACAACCATGAATCATTCCGGTTAGATAAATTTAGCTTAAATTGGAATCATGCGAATACCAAACTATCAGCTGGACGTATAGAAACAAATCTTGGTCAAGGGTTGCTTTATTGGGAAAACCCACTAGATGGTATTGAGATTGCACATCAGTTTGGACCAAAAGTGAATGCAATGATCGGTGTGGGTGATATTTCGGCAGCAAATTGGTCAGATTCTAATGTAGTAGCAAGCTTTGGTAATGTAGCCGTACAGGCAAGTCCAGTAACTAGATTTACAGCAGCATATTTGCACACCAATACTACACCACAAACGTATAAGTGGGAATCTAATAATTCAGCTAATGGCTGGTGGCAAGATCAAACATATAAACTTAATCAGATAGCTGTAGGTGTCAATACTCAATTAACTTCCAAATGGAATTTGATTGCTGAAGGAGTCCGTAACAATACCGCAATAATTGACCACAAAGATGGCTTATGGACTAGATTGACTTATGGGAAACAAGTATGGAGCAAAGCTAATACCTGGCACGTATATGGAGAATATTTTGCTCTTGGCGGAGGATCTGTTGATTCAGCTGGCTGGCAGCATCGTTTAAATATTGCTGGAGGCAATGCTAAAGATGTTGGTTTTGCTAATGATGCAGGTACGCGTGGCTGGGGCTTAGGTGCAAGCTATATGCTGGCAGCTAATACTAATTTTGAGCTTACATTCTATAAAGTAAAACCATATGATGCTAATAAAGCCGGATTCACTAAGTATGAAGATATCGGTTATGCGGCTCTTACCTATAGTTTCTAAAATTTAATAAAATAAGATGCAAGTTCTAATTTAATGCAGTTACCTAAAAAAGGCCGCCATTGTTTAAAAGCAATGGCGGCCTTTTAGTATGAAATTTTTAGAGCATACCGATTTTGCGAAAGGCATCTTCGGTCATTCCAGCGCGCTTAGCGGCAGCAGTAACTGTCAGGATACCATCTTTTACTAGTGCGCTTAGTGTAGCTATCATGCCTTCAGTTTTTCCCTCAGCACGCCCCTCAGCACGCCCCTCAGCACGCCCGGTTGCTAATCCTTCAGCACGCCCGGCTGCTAATCCTTCAGCACGCCCGGTTGCTAATCCTTCAGCACGTCCAGCTGCTAATCCTTCAGCACGATATTCAGCTTGGCATTCAGCAAATAATCTTTCCAATTCTTCATTCATGATACTTTCACCATCCTCGTGTCCTTTAAATAAACGTTTCCTTTTAGATGTTTCAGGAAATTTTGCATTGTAGGTATTGCTGTCAGTAAAAACCTTCATTAACTGGGCAATGTCTGAACCATCATCAATGCTGGCATTTACATAAATTTCTTTGAAACCATTATCGACAATATCACCAGTTTCTTGGATAATACGTTCAACATGATAAATGGTTTTAGCTTTGTTAAAAATATCAAATTTTGAAATATAGATCAAAATTACATCAGGAACATCAGCAAATTTACTGCCTGGGTCAGTTATATTGGTGGTAAGTATTGAACCATTATACCTGACGCGCCGTTGATGATCGTCATTATCAGCTTTTTGCACTTCAATATTTACCTGTTTACCTGTACCTAGAATACATTTTACATCCAGTATTACCGAGCGTCCTTGTAAATTGGTGCCAGTATACTGTGGTGTATTTTCGGTGACTATAAGATTTTTATCACCTAAAATAACCTGGAGTATTTCTTGACAAAAAGGTCGATATTCAGCCATTTTCTTAAAAAATATATCATCGATAGGATTAAGTTTTTTGGCTAGTTCACGTATTTTAGCCTGATTATACAAATAGCTCACCTCCAATATAGTTATATTTTACTTTATCTGAGTATGCAAATACAATACCTGTAATAAAAACATAGTTCAGCTTAAATCGTTCTTGATATAAGTAAGGTTGTTTTTTTACAGCTGAATTATTAAGTTATGAAAAACTTTTCAGAATTTGAAAACGATAAGTCGAAATAATAACATATAATAAAAACAGAGAAAGGGAAACAAAGAATTCTATGAGGTGAGATTATGAAGAAGTCAATGTTAAGGGGTTTGGTTCTTTCAGCCATCGCAGCTGGTACTTTTGCTTTTTCGGCGCAGTCAACTGAAGCTGCGGTGCAAATTAATCCGATTAACAACATAAGTTCTGATTTTATCAAGGGTGCTGACGTTTCGATGCTGCCTGAAATGGAAAAACTGGGAGCAAAATTTTATGATACTGATGGTACGCAAATGGACGAATTGCAGATAATGAAGAATCATGGTGTCAATTGGATCCGTTTGCGCATTTGGAACAATCCCAAGGAAGGTCCTGGCGGTGGTGGCAACACCGATGAAGCTAGAGCCTTGGAGATGACGAAAAGAGCTAAAGCTCTTGGGATGAAGGTTCTCATTGACTTCCATTATAGTGACTGGTGGGCAGATCCTGGCAAGCAGGTTACACCAAAGGCATGGCAGGGACACAGTAAAGATCAGCTGGTAAAAGATGTCTATAATTATACTAAAAAAGTAATGCAAAATTTCCAAAAAGCTGGGGTTCAGCCAGAAATGATTCAGATTGGCAATGAAGTCAAGAGCGGTATGCTGTGGCCAATCGGTCAGCTTCCAAGTCAAGATGGCGATAAAGCTTTTTCAGAGCTTATGGCTAGTGGCTTAAAAGCCATTCGCGACTGTGATCCGGATCATAAAACTAAACTTATGGTACATTTGCCCGATGGCGGGGACAATGCCTTCTATCGAAACTTCTTTGATACTTTGATTAATAAAAATGGTGTTGGTGACTTTGATGTAATTGGACTCTCGTATTACCCGTTCTGGCATGGTCCAATGGCTAATTTGCGGCAGAATCTGAATGATATCAGCGCTCGTTATAATAAAGATGTTATTGTCGTAGAGACAGCTTTTGGTTATACCAATGAGAACTTTGATAATAATAAAAACTGCTATGGACCAGATGAAGAACGCATTGGCGGTTTCCGCAGCACGGTGCAAGGCCAGGCAAGTGGTTTAAGAGCGGTCATGGAAGCTTTGGCTGATGTTCCAAACGGTCGTGGTACGGGTATGTTCTATTGGGAGCCTGATTGGTACGCTGTGGATGGCGCTGGCTGGAAAACTGGTGAAGGCAATGAATGGGATAACCTTGCTATGTTCGATAAAAACGGCAAGGCACTTGATTCGTGGGATGTCTATAGAGATGTGTCTGATAAAAATGGCAAAGTTGTAAAAGCTACGGTAAAAGATGTTGACGAAGCCAGTGTTCATGGCAGTGCAGGTCAGGTTTTGGAACTTCCAGATAAAATTAGGGTAACTTATACTGATGACCATGCAGAAAACATGCCGGTAAAATGGGAAAAAGTAAATCCTGTGTATAATGAAGTTGGTAATTATACGGTAACAGGCACAGTTGAAGGAATAAATAAGCCAACTGTATGCAATATTTCCGTTATCAAAAAACCGATTAATTTGGTAAAAAATGCTGATTTTGAAAAAGTAACGCTGGATAATTGGACGATTACTGGTGATAAAGGTGCTATTGATGCTATCAGTAAAGCCGGCGATTCTTTAGGTCAAGGCTCTATGCATTATTGGTCAGATAAAGCCTTTGCTTTTAAGGCAACACAGGAAATTACTGGTCTTAAAGATGGTAAATATACGGTCGCTGTCAGCACGCAAGGCGGTGGCGGTCAGTTTAAGTATCAGCTGTTTGTTGTTGGCGACAATGATAAAATGCAAAGCGTAAATATTAAAGATGATGGCTGGAATCATTGGCAGACTTGGGAAATAAAAGATGTCGAGGTTAAGAACGGTAAGGCAACTATTGGGGTAATAATGGAAGCTACACCGGGCAATTGGGGTTCGCTTGATAATTTTGAGTTCTATCGTCAAGATTAATGTAAAGCCTAAGCTGTTAGCAGATTAAAGTCAAGAGGGAGTCATTACAGGCTCCCTTTTTGTGTAGAAAGGGAACGTGAAAAAAGTATGCTTAAAAAGAAAAAAGGGAAAATCATTTTAGCGGCATTATCATTAAGTTTAAGGCTTTTGCCACTTGAAGCTGAGGCGCGATGGTCAATTTGCCTATAGTTTATGTGTAACGGGCGACAGCGGCAAAGTTCGAAAAACGGATATTAAAGATATTGGCTGGAATAAATGGCAGGCTTGTGAAATAAAAGATATTGAAATAAACGAGGGGAAAGCCAGTCTCAGTATTGAAATGACAGGAGCACCAGGTAACTGGGGCTCAATTGATGATGTGGAATTTTATCGTCAGGAATGATGACACGCTTGAGAAAAGAGCGATATAATTTCAAATGAAAGATGTGAAGCTTGGGGTAAAAGGGCGGAAAGGAAATTCTATGAAAAAGAAATGGTTGAGAAAGGTCATATTGTCGGCACTTACGGCTAGTCTGTTATGTTTCGGTAATACAATGGAAGCTGCTGTGCAGGTAAATCCAATACCAGGATTATCTCCGGAATTTATAAAGGGAGCCGATGTTTCAATGTTGCCGGAGCTTGAGAAGCTAGGAGCGAAGTTCTATGACAATGATGGCACGGCTATGGATGAGCTGGCAATCATGAAGAAACATGGCGTTAATTGGATTCGGGTGCGCATTTGGAATAATCCGGAATATGGCATTGGCGGTGGTGGACGTACTGATGAAGCACGAGCGCTGGAGCTTGCCAAGAGAGCCAAGGCGTTAGGGCTTAAAGTGCTGGTAGATTTTCATTATAGTGATGGCTGGGCGGATCCTAATCAGCAGCATACGCCGCATGTTTGGCAGGGACATTCTGAGCAGCAGTTAGTAAAAGATGTTTATGAGTATACGCAAAAAGTTGTCAATGATTTTAAAGCCCAAGGTACGTTACCAGATATGATTCAAATTGGTAATGAAGTCAAATGCGGTATGCTTTGGCCAGCGGGGAAATTACCTAGTCTTGATAATGGGGCAGCTTTTGCTGAACTTATGCAAAGTGGGTTGAAGGCCGTTCGTGACATCGATCCAGCCATTAAGCGGATGATTCATTTGCCAGATGGTGGGGATAATAAACTATATCGGCAGTTCTTTGACCAGCTGATTATGGAAAATGGCGTCAATGATTTTGATGTAATAGGTCTTTCGTATTATCCGTTTTGGCATGGCAGTTTGGATACTTTACAGAAAAATATGGATGATATCAGTGCCCGCTACAATAAAGACGTAGTTATAGCTGAGACGGCTTATGGCTTTACGTTAGATAACTATGATAATGAGAGTAATCATTATGCCAAGTCGCAGGAGTTGTTATCTGGTTTTTGTGCAACTCCGCATGGACAAGCCAGTGGTCTTAGAGCGGTAATGGATCATGTGAATAATATACCTGATAAACATGGCCTTGGCATGTTTTACTGGGAGCCGGATTGGATAGCTTACCCAGGGGCTGGCTGGAAAGATGGTGCTGGCAATAACTGGGAAAATTTAGCTATGTTTGATAAGGATGGCAAGGCACTTGATTCGTGGGATGTTTTTAAGGATGTATCAGATCCGGATGGCAAGATAGTAACGCCACAGGTAGCAGATATAGCGTATCTTGAGGCAGCTGGCGCAACCAATATTCCGGTTAAGCTGCCCAAGGAGGTTCGCGTTACCTATACTGATGACCATATGGAAGTTTTGCCAATAACTTGGGAAAATACCGCGCCAGTATATACTGCCAATGGTGATTATACCGTAAATGGACAAATCGCAGCGATTAATCAAAAAGTAAGCTGTGATGTAACCGTAGCGGCTAAGGCCAACTTATTAGTAAATAGTGATTTTGAAACGGGTAATCTTGACGGCTGGATGATTGACAGTACGGCTTGGGTAAAGCCTAATAGCGGTCAAGGGAATGCTAAAGGTGATGCTGCCATGGAATATACGGCCGAAGCACCGTTTACGGCTAATATCAGTCAGAAGGTAGAAAATCTTACTGATGGTAAATATACGCTGGAGGTTAGTACCCAAGGTGTAGGCAGTGCGTCAAGCTATAATCTTTATGTGATTGGTGATAATGGCATTAAGAAAACGGCACCAATAGAAGATCGTGGCTGGAGTGTTTGGCATACGACGCGCATTAGTGATGTGGAGATAAAAAATGGTAAGGCGATTGTCGGAGCAGAGCTCAAAGCCGGCAAGGACAAATGGGGAACTTTAGACAATTTTGCTTTTTATCGGCAGGATTGAGTAAAGCAGGCTGATAGTGATGGAAATAAAAATAGAAAACGTTTACAAAATTGCTTGACAAGCCTTATGAATAGCAGTAAACTATAAACAACAAAAGAAAATACAGTGCAAACTCGATTGAAAATATGAGTTTGCACTATACTTTGCTAAATTTGGAAAACGTTTACATATTAATAGGAGGTATAAACATGGAACAGGAACTTTTAAGTGAAATGAAGCAGGTATTCACGGAAAAATTTGGTGATAAAGAAACGAGAAGCTTCTTTTCTCCTGGTCGCGTAAATTTAATCGGTGAGCATACTGATTACAATGGTGGACATGTTTTCCCTTGTGCAATTTCGCTTGGTACTTATGCATTGGTAGCAGATCGTGATGATAATAAATCAAGACTTTATTCAATGAATTTAGCGGATAAAGGCGTAGTTGAATTTGAAATGTCTGGTCTTAGTTATGACAAAGCAAAAGATTGGGCCAATTATCCGATGGGGGTTGTAAGCGTCTTGGAAAAAGCTGGCTACAAATGCTCGCATGGTTTTGATATTGTTATAAATGGCACACTGCCGGGAGGTTCAGGACTTTCATCTTCAGCTTCTATCGAAGTTTTAACGGCTGTAATCTTAAATGATACATTTAAGTTTGGTCTTGATATGGTTGAATTAGTTAAATTTTCCCAGCAGGCAGAGAATAAGTTTGTTGGAGTAAATTGTGGTATTATGGATCAGTTCGCAGTTGGTATGGGCAAAAAAGATTGTGCCATTTTGCTTGATTGCAACACGCTTGAGTATCGTTACAGCAAAATCGCTTTAAAGGATGCTAGCATTGTTATTACGAACACCAACAAACCGCATAGCTTAGCATCAAGTGCGTATAATGTTCGTCGGGCTCAGTGTGAACATGCGCTAAATGAGTTAAAAGAAGTAAAAACAGAGCTTAATGCTTTAGGTGAACTTTCTAATGAAGATTATAATAAGATTGCGGGTCATATTTCGGAGCAGTTAGAGCGTCAGCGGGCACGGCATGCTGTTTATGAAAACAACCGTACGCTTGAAGCCGTTGAGGCTCTTGAAAATGATGATGTGATTAAATTCGGTAAACTCATGAATGAATCGCATTTTTCGCTGCGTGACGATTATGATGTTACCGGAGAAAACCTTGATACGCTAGCTGAGCTTGCTTGGGCGCAGGAAGGCGTTATTGGGTCGCGTATGACTGGTGCTGGCTTTGGCGGCTGTACAGTAAGTTTAGTTAAAAACAGTGCTATCGCAGCTTTTAAGGAAAATGTTGGCAAAGCTTATACGGAAAAAATCGGTTATGCACCAAGCTTTTATGTAGCTAGCATTGCCGATGGTACGCATCGTATTAAATAATTAAATTAAAATTGGAAAATTGATAGTAAAATATAGAAAAAACATAGAAAACATGATAGAATAGAAAGCGATTTCTATACTGTTTCTACTGGACAATAGAAAGGGAGAATATTAATATGTCTATTCTGGTTTGTGGTGGCGCCGGTTACATAGGTTCGCATGCTGTGCATCAGCTGGTAAAAAAGGGCGAAGATGTTGTTATCGTTGATAACTTGCAGACAGGGCATCGTGATGCTTTGAATCCTAAAGCAAAGTTCTATGAAGGCGATATTCGTGATGCAGCTGTGCTTGATAAGATTTTTACTGAGAACAAAATCGAAGCTGTTATTCACTTCGCGGCTAATTCATTGGTCGGCGAGAGCATGGAAAAACCACTGAAATACTTTAATAACAATGTTTATGGTATGCAGGTGCTGCTTGAGGCGATGGTACGTCATAACGTTGATAAGATAGTATTCTCCTCGACGGCGGCTGTTTATGGTGAGCCAAAACGGGTTCCTATCATGGAAGATGATGAGACTAACCCAACTAATACCTATGGCGAAACTAAGCGCACGATGGAAAAAATGATGAAATGGGTTAGCCGGGCTGATGGTATTCGTTATGTATCATTGCGTTACTTTAATGCTGCTGGTGCTTTAGACGATGGATCTATTGGTGAAGATCATCATCCTGAAACGCATCTGATTCCGCTAATTTTACAGGTTCCACTGGGCAAACGTGATCATATCACGGTGTTTGGTGATGATTATGCTACTCCGGATGGCACTTGCCTGCGTGACTACATCCATGTAATTGACTTAGCTGATGCCCATGTACTAGCACTTGAGTATTTGCGCAAGGGCGGTGACAGCAATATCTTTAATTTGGGTAATGGCAAAGGATTCTCCGTTAAAGAAATGATTGAGGCTGCTAAAAAAGCAACTGGTAAGGATATCAAGGTCGAAATGGGTAAACGTCGTGCGGGTGACCCAGCGCAGCTGATTGCTTCAAGCGAAAAGGCGCGCAAGATTCTTGGCTGGAATCCGCAGTATACTGATGTAGAACAGGTTATTGGTACGGCTTGGAATTGGCATCAAAAACATCCTGAAGGTTATGTAAAATAATTATTTGTTTGCTGACTAATTGCGAAAGGATGAATGAGAATGTCAATTAATACCGAAATAAATCGCTTGCTTAATTTTGCTAAAAAGCATGAGCTTATAAGCGATGAAGATATGTATTATTCGGCTAATCGGCTGCTAGATGTTTTGCAGGTTGTTGAATTTGAGCCGGAAAATGTTGATGAAGCACTGGTGACAGCAGAACCGATTCTTAAAAATATGCTCGATTATGCTGTTTCTAAAGGGCTGATAGAAGATACTGTAAACGAACGTGACTTATTTGATACGCGTATCATGGATTGTGTAATGCCACGCCCGTCAGAGGTCGTTCGCCGGTTTCAAAATGATTATGCCCGGGCACCAAAAGCCGCTACAGATAAGTTTTATAAACTCAGCATTGCATCCAATTATATCCGCAAGGACAGAATTGATAAAAATATTGTTTGGAAGACGGCTACTGAGTATGGCGATTTGGATATTACGATTAATCTATCCAAACCAGAAAAAGATCCGCGTGATATCGCCAAAGCTAAGCTCGTGAAATCCAGTTCGTATCCAAAATGTTTGTTGTGTCGGGAAAATGAGGGCTATGCTGGTAATGCAGGTCATCCAGCGCGTGAAACGCATCGCTTGATACCAGTACGAATTTCTGGTCATCGCTGGTTTATGCAATATTCACCGTATACTTATTACAATGAACATTGCATCATTCTTAACCGCAAACATATCCCGATGAAGGTATCCCGGCGCAGCTTTGAAAACCTTTTGGATTTTGTGACGATATTCCCGCATTATTTCTTGGGTTCGAATGCTGATTTGCCAATCGTTGGTGGTTCAATACTTTCCCATGACCATTATCAAGGTGGTCGTTATACCTTTGCTATGGCTGAGGCACCAGTAGAAAAAGAGTATACAGTCAGCGAATATCCGAGCGTTAAAGTCGGACGCGTAAAATGGCCAATGTCGACGATTCGCCTTTCCGGTGAAGATAGAGATGATTTAGTTGATTTGGCAGAAAAAATATTGAACAAATGGCGTGAATATAGTGATGATAGTGTTGGCATTATTGCTTACAGTGATAATGAGCCGCACAATACTATTACGCCAATTGCTCGTCGCAAAGGGACTGGTTATGAACTGGATCTCGTATTGCGTAATAACCGCACCAGTGCAGAACATCCATTGGGGATTTTCCATCCTCATGCTGAGGTTCATCATATAAAGAAAGAAAATATTGGACTTATCGAGGTTATGGGATTAGCCGTTTTGCCAGCTCGTTTGAAAAGCGAAATGAAGCTTTTAGGAGAAGAGCTAGTGAAGGGAACCAAGGATATTTCCAATATCGAAAGCATTGCTAAACATGCTGACTGGTATAAAATGCTGCTAGCTAAGCATGCACCAGTTCAAGCCGATAAAGTTGAAGCAATTTTGCAGGCTGAAATCGGCCAGGTATTTAAGACCGTTTTGACTCATGCTGGCGTATATAAACGTGATGCTGAGGGTATGGCTGCTTTTGACCGCTTTATGGATGAAATTATAAAGTAAATAGGGGCTGTTCCTGTGACTGACGTAAGGCAAAATAAAGAAGGATAAAATTTTATGGAAGTAAGGAAAAGTGCAACAATTGTCGATGTGGCAAAGGTTGCTGGTGTTTCGGTAGCTACAGTATCACGGGTGGTAAATGGCAACTATCCGGTAAAACCGGAAACTAGGGAAAGAGTTCGTGAAGCTATCGCGGAGCTTCACTATGTACCGAATGTACAGGCTCGTGAGCTCAATACGCGAAAATCGTCAACTATTGGTGTTGTCGTGCCAGGACTGTACAATATGTTCTTTGCTGAAGTAATTGATGGTATAGAGGAGTCTGTCCGTAAGGACGACTTCTCTTTGCTGTTAAATTGTGCAAAGAATGATCCGCAGCAGGAAATGACTTGTATTAAGACTTTGGTATCGCGCAATGTATCAGGTATAATTGTGATAAGCCCTAATACAGTTAATATTCGTGAAAATTTTTATCGGGAACTAGTAAAAAGAATACCGCTGGTATTTATCAACGGGTATCATTTAATACGTGGCGTGTCTTATGTAGCTAATGATGAAAAATTAGGTTCAAGGCAAGCCTTGGATTATTTGTATAGTCTTAATCATCGTCGTATTATGTTTGTGCGGGGCACGAATTCTGATTCGTATTCGATAAAAGAAGAAGAATATCGGCAGTGGATGAAGGAGAAAAAATTAGTTGCGAACTCTTGTGTGATAAACATTGGTGAGGGCAATAGTATAGATACGGTTGATTCAACCATGAATAAACTGCTGACGGAATTGCCGTTATATGAACCAACGGCAATTTTTTGCTGCAATGATTTGATGGGCGTGGGCGCAATAAATGCCTGCAAACGGTTAGGGAAAAAAGTACCAGAAGATATTTCGGTAATGGGCTATGATAATATCTCATTATCAAGACTAGTTGAACCAAAACTTACCACAATGGATCAAAATATGTTTCAGTTAGGAAGCAATGCAGCATCGCTCTTGATTGAAAAAATCCAAGGTGGTCAAAGTAAAAGGATAACTCTTGATAATGTGCTGATAAAACGCGACTCGACCGGAAACGCTAAATAAAATTAAGCCCTTAGCATAGGATGTTTTTATGCTAAGGGCTTTTTGTGTAAATTATTTTAGGCAAGCTTCGATAATAAATTGATTGGCAAGAACCGTCATGTTAGCTGAGTTTATGGCAGCAGCTTTATAAAAATCGTTCCAGGCATCGGGATAACGTTTTTGCTTAACGCTTATTACGCCCAGCAGGTTTTGGGCATCAGCTGAACGGGGTTCCAAATTAAGCAGGGCGTTCATATCAGCTGCTGCTTTGGTGAAATCATGTTTCTCAAAATGTAATAAGCCGCGGTTATACCAGCCTTGATTGTAATTAGGGCTGATTTTAAGTAAGTCGTCATAAGCTTTGATTGCAGCTTTAGGTTTGCCAAGCTTGGTAAATGTCAGACCTAAATTGTAAAGTGAGGCACTGGAAGCTGGTTTTAATTGCAAGGCTTTGCTAAAATCTTGTTGAGCAGCAGTATAATTTTGCCGTTTAAAGAAGACAATGCCACGATAAATATAAGCATCAGGGTCATCAGGGCTTTGTTTTAATTTTTGATTAGCTGCTGTAAGGGAAACGTCGGAAGCATCAGGCGTTTGCGCCTCTTGCCAAAGTCGTAATATTTCTTGCCCATAATTTTTGCCAGGTACGGCCCAGGCACCATTTAGTCCCGTCCAATTGGTTACCTTACCATGCAGGTCGGGGCGATTCTTTACTACATGCCAATAACGGGGATCAATAATTGCCTGCTGTGGGCGGTTTATGCTGCTATAGGCCAGTAGATGCTGGATGTGAGCGCGGACACCTAATTGAGCGGTAGCAAAGCTGGCACCTGGTTCATGGTTGCCTGTAGCACCTAGACCGCAAAAGTTATTTTGTTTCGGGGAAACGTCACCGCCATAACCGAAAAAGCCAGTTTCCTTGAGCGCCTGACAAAGGGCTACGTCGGGCCGGATTCCTTCACGGCCAGCTTCTTGGTAGTAATAATTGACAATTTCAGGGACAGTGCAAGTAAGCTTTGGCTTAGCATTGCGCTTGTTTATAAAATTTACCATTTGCTCTTGAGTGGCTTCGGCAGGTCCCGTGATAGATATTGTTTCAGGCTGGCTGCTAGCTGCCAGAATGGGCGAATCAAAAGCAGGTGTAACTTTAAAATGAACTTCACGGATAGCTTTTTTATTGATTTCACTAGGAGCTTTGGCAGAAAATGCGGGGCGGTTAGTAATGGTGCGATTAGCAACCGGTGCTTTGGCAGCGGCATTGCTTTGATTAAATAAGATAGAAGTTCCTAAAATACTGCCAGTTAATAAAAACGATAAAATTGATTGTTTGTTATACATGAAATTACCTCACAACGTTAAACTAACAAAAAAGCTTCGTGGTAACACCACGAAGCTTTATACATTCAAATGGAGCGGGCAATGGGAATCGAACCCACCTCTCTAGCTTGGGAAGCTGGCATTCTACCGATGAACTATGCCCGCAACAATTACAATTATAGCATTATAATAATTTATTTGTCAATGCCCCATGCATGAATGCCAGTCGTATCAGGTAAAATATCAGGATTAAATTTTGGCTCAGCTGTGCCTTGCTTTAGCTGTTTTACATAGTCATTCAAAGCTATATTAGCATAACGGGAGAGCTTTAATATTGCGTATAGGTTAGTAAGGCACAGGCAGCCCATAAATAAGTCAGCTAAGTTCCAAACTAAAGAAAGTTCGGCCAGACTGCCAAAGGCGACCATAGCTACCACCAATAAGCGAAAAATAATAAGATAAAGCTTGGTATTGCCCTCAAAAAAGGCGATATTAATTTCGCCATAATAGTAATTGCCGACTATGGAGCTGAAGGCAAAAAGCATAATCATAATAGCTACGGCGATAGGTGCTAAGGCTCCAAATATGCTGGCTAATGAAGCCTGAGCCAGGGCTATACCGGTAAGACTGCCGCCAATGGTATATTGATTAGTCAGCAGGATAATAAAAGCACTGGCGGAGCAGACAATCCAAGTATCAACATAAACACCAAATGATTGAATCAGACCCTGCTTTACAGGGTGAGAAACAGTGGCAGTAGCGGCAGCATTTGGTACTGAGCCCTCACCAGCTTCAT
>ENA-ORRQ01001939-ORRQ01001939.1-human-gut-metagenome-genome-assembly--contig:-NODE-1939-length-14343-cov-8.856733_pt1 | contig 14343 bp, 8 predicted proteins | sample MGYA00242177_ERZ509138 | MGnify/ENA primary metagenome ERZ509138 (study PRJEB26280, sample SAMEA2338628) | human gut metagenome | biome: human gut; feature: human-associated habitat; material: faeces... | reverse complement strand
CTTGGAGGAGGATACTGAAACACTGGATGAGGTTGTGGTAGTAGGTTATGGTGTTCAGAAAAAAAGTGATGTGACTGGTGCTATGGCACGTGTTGGTTCTGAAGAATTGAATACAAGACCTGTGAACAATGCTTTTGAAGCCTTACAAGGCAAAGCTGCCGGTGTAGATATCACCTCAAGTGAACGTCCGGGTACTGTAGGATCAATCCGTATTCGTGGTAACCGATCTATCAGTGCATCATCAGACCCTCTGTATGTAGTAGATGGAGTTCCTTTGAGTGCTGGAGGAATTGAAACGATCAATCCGCGTGACATAGAATCCATTGATATCTTAAAGGATGCCTCTTCTACAGCTATTTACGGTTCTCGCGGTGCCAATGGTGTCATATTGATAACTACCAAACGCGGTAAAGCGGGTAGACTCGCTTTAAACTACTCAGGTTCTGTCACATTAGAAAACCTAAAAGACAAATCACCTGCCATGAGTGCAAGCGATTATATTACCTGGCGCCGTTGGGCTTATTATAACTCAGATCCGGTAAACAATCCTCGCGGTGACCAACCTAACTACGATAAAGACCAAATTTATTTCGCAGCATCAGGTGATCCCGCAGCTTTGGCAAATGTAAATAAAGGTTGGAGTAACGGTACTTGGGATGAAAGTAAAGTAACAGATACCGACTGGGCAGACATAGTGACCCAAACAGGTATCACTCATGAACACACCATCAGTGGTAGTGGCGGTAACGAAACTGCGCAAGCTTTCTTCTCTGTTGGTTACCTGAATAATCAAGGAACTCAGAAAGGACAGGAATATGAACGTTATAATTTTTCAATGTCTGTCGATTTACAAGTAAAACCTTGGTTTAAAATGGGCGGATCTATCAACGGTTCATGGGCGGTTCAAGACTATGGTTATTCCCGTACCGGACAATCTTCAGGCTCGGGCCCTGTTGATATATATAGCGCGGCAAAAGCTATTCCACGCTTTGGTGTTCCTTATGATGAAGAAGGAAATATCATTACCAACCCCTGTGGCTCCACCACCAATGTTTATACTGTAATTGACGAATGGAATAAGTCAACCGATAACCGCCAAACTTTCCGTGCACTAGGCAGCTTTTACGGACAATTTGATTTTGGGAAAATATGGGCACCTCTAGAGGGACTAAGCTATAAAATCTCTTTCGGTCCTGATTTCCGCCACTATCGTCAAGGTATTTTTATCAGCAAAGACTCTGCCGTGAAAATGGGCTCAAAAAACTATGCTAAATATGCAACAGATCGTTACTTGTCATGGACACTGGATAATCAGATCAACTATAACAAGACATTCGGCAAACATAACTTAGGCGTAACCTTATTGCAATCAGCTTCCAAATATAATAAAGAAAGTGGTTCCGAAAGTGCTAACGCCATCCCTAATGAAAATTTTGAATGGTACAACATGGGCAGTGTAGATATTACTGATGCAGCAACTTATGGTGCTGGTATGAGTACTGGTATGTCTGAGAATCAGCTGGCATCGTACATGGCACGTGTAAACTACGCATACAACGACCGTTATTTATTGACTGTATCCGGACGTTATGACGGTTCTTCCGTATTAGCAGACGGGCACAAATGGAGTTTCTTCCCTTCTGCCGCCTTGGGCTGGCGCATTGACCAAGAAGACTTCATGAAAGATATTTCTTGGATAAACCAGTTAAAACTTCGTTTCGGTTTGGGAACAACTGGTAACTCAGCTGTAAGTGCATATTCTACATTAGGTAACATCCAGTCATTCTATGTACCTTTTGGCTCTACTCTGACCCCTGCTTATGCTACTAATGAACCTTATTACACTTCTTCTCAAGTAAAAATGGCAAATAAAAATTTAGGTTGGGAAAAGACAACACAATATAACTATGGTATAGATTTCAGTTTCTTGAATGGACGTATCAGCGGTTCAATGGATATTTATCACTCTAACACCAATGACTTATTATTAAGCATGACTATTCCAACCTTAACTGGCTTTAATTCTACTTATGCCAATGTAGGTAAAACAAAAAACTTCGGTGTTGACTTATCTTTGAACCTGGTTCCCATACAAACTAAAGACTTTGAATGGAGTTCCACTATCAATGCAGCCTATCAAAAAGATGAAATCTTAGAACTTGCTAACGGTAAGCAGGATGACATTTCCAATGCCTGGTTCATTGGTGAGTCAATCAATGTTTACTATGGTATTGCCAACGATGGTCTGTGGCAGGAAAGCGATGCGGCAGAGATGGCTAAATTTAATGCTAATGGACATAAATTTGAAGCAGGCATGGTGAAACCTGTTGATCAGGATGGCAACTATATTATTGACAGTAATGACCGTATTATTCTTGGCAATAAAAATCCTAAATGGGTGCTGGGATGGAGCAATACATTCAACTATAAAGGTCTTGAACTAGGTATCGAGCTGAACGGACGATTTGGTTATATAGTTGATACGGGTGGTGAAGGCCAAAACGGTATGTATAACCAACGTGAAATAAACTATTGGACTCCAGACAATACTGGTGCTGATTATCAAAAACCAATTTACAGTACAGCGGGTGGTGATGCTTATTCAAGTCTGCTAGGCTTTAAAGACGCTTCATTCATCAAGATCCGTAACATTTCTCTGGGTTATAACTTTAATTCCAAAGCATTAAAGAACATCGGAATCAGTTCTCTTAAATTATATGCACAAGCTAAGAATATAGGCAACCTCTATTCTTCAGTAGATTTTATGGATTTGGACTTAGGCACTACTTATTACAATAGAGGCTTTACTTTCGGTTTACAAGTTGGTTTCTAATTTGATAATAACACATTAAACTGTTTTTAAAATGAAAAATTTAAAATATACATTATTCACAGCCGCCCTGTCTGTCGCAATGACTGCTAGTTTCAGTTCTTGTAGCGATAGTTTCCTAGATGAAAAAAACAAGTCATCCTATACCACTGACTATTTCAAAACGTCACAGGGCATTCAAGATCTGGCTACCGCACTGTACGGTAACATCCGTTGGCATTTCGGTTATGAATGGGCGTATGGTATTACCCTTTACGGCACCGATGAATTTACAAACGGCTCTGACCTGACTGCAGAACCATGGAACACTTATGACAGCCGTCTGAACCCGTTGGACTGTACAACGGCGAACGGTGCCGCCAACAACAACTGTCCGGGTGTATCGGCTCTTTGGGATCAGATGTATTACGGCATCGCCTCTGCAAATCAAGTTATCGCATCAGCTGACTATGTTACTGATGCGGAAGTCCGTGAAAAATGCCTAGGGGAAGCTTATTTCCTACGTGGATATAACTACTATCGTCTTTTCGCACAATATGGTGGTGTGGTTCTGCAAACCCAAGTTACTGAAGGTGTGGTCAGAACCTTTACTCGCGCTTCTGCAGAAGAAACATTAAACCAAGTGATTGATGACTTGCAGAACGCTTACGACAAACTGCCTACAGATAGATGGCGTGGTACAGGTACATGGACTAAATACACAGCAGCACACTTCCTGGCAAAAGCTTTGCTGTACCGTCAGTCTGAACGTTGCAGCGACTGGAACTCAAGTTATCCTGCTGATGCTGATTTGAAAAAAGCGATTACATTATGTGATGAAGTCATCTCAAAATGTCCGTTAGAAAGTGATTATAATAACCTTTACGCCAAATGGACTGGTATAGACTGCAAAGCCGAAGAATCTAATGAAATATTAATGTCATGCCAACACACTTCTTCGGCAACCGGACGTTTCGGAAACCGTACTTATAATTACTTCAACCCACAATTCTCCAACTTCTCCGGTGGTTGGACACAACGTGGTCAATATATCGGTGGTATGGACTTCCAACGTTGCCGCCCTACAGAATACGCTTATGCTATCTTCGACAATGTGAATGACTCACGTATGTGGAAAACATTCAAAACTGTCTACGGATTGAATAATATTGCATCGAAAGCAGATGATGTAGTGGCTACAAACGGTATTACAGCCGATCAGGTTCCAACACTAGGCGACCAAGGCATCATCTTTATTCTTAATAAAAAAAGTGACAACCGTTTTAAAGACGCCACAAACTCCGATTATGGAACAGTAGGTCGTGGTGGTATAGCCCACTCCTTTGTAAACCCCGAAACAAATAAATGGGTGCCGAATGTATTCCCTATATATGCCGGTGGTCAATATGTATTGAACACCTATGGTGTTAGCGGAAATCCAGCACAGTCCAATGTATTCTGTGGTATCAATAAGACTGACGACGGATCGCGTACAGCAGAGAAAGGTGACGCACATCGTGATGTCATTATGGCCCGTACAGGCGAAACTTATCTGATAAAAGCGGAAGCTCAAGTACGTTCCGGTAACTTCCAGGATGCTATCTCTACCATCAACCAGCTCCGTGCACGTGCCGAATGGAAAAATGGTGAAGACCGCGAATACTACACCGATGGTTCTATGGCTTTCTTGAAAAGCGCAGGCGGTGACGAAGATAATTCAACCGCACTAAGCACTTTAGGCAAATGCAAAGATGCCAATGGTACCAAGATCAATAACACAGAGGCATTCAAGGCTTCTTTCCTTCAAAAGAACACTTACTATCTTTCAACTGGTATAGAACGCACAACAGATGCTTCCAGTCTGCAAATTTCAAGTTATTCATCATTACCAGCCGAGGATGAAGCTATTCTATCAGCTATGGGCGTAAATGGGGACAAAGACCGTTTGATCAATTTCATTTTAAACGAACGTACCCGTGAATGCTTAGGTGAATGGAACCGATGGGAAGAATTGAGCCGTACCAAGACTTTGGTTCAACGTGCTAAATTATTCAATCCGGAAGCAGCTGCCAATATAGCAGACAAACATTTGCTTCGTCCTATTCCACAAACATTCTTAGACCAACTTCAACATGAAGACGGTACGAATTTAAGTGATGAAGAAAAAGCCGCAATGCAAAATCCTGGCTATTAACAGACTAGATTTTTGCAGTCAATAATTAATAAAGGGGAGTGCCGAATTCAGCACTCCCCTATTTTCCACACCATAAATACTTATTTTATAATGAAAAAAATCGGTCGGTTTATATGCTTCACTACACTATTCTTGTTAATAGCGGGATGCAAACAACAAAAAACTATACGCTATGAACTTGTAGATGGCAATCCACAAATAGATTACATAGATTTCCTGAACGACACGCTATGCCGATTTGTCGCACCAGGACCATTGGTTCTAACAAGCCACTACACAAAAAAAGGAGATATTTATATAATACAAATCAACGATATAGTAAGCGCACGGCTATATAAAACAGAAGAAGGAAAGCTACGAGGTGAGGCTCCTTTTTTTGAAGGAATATGGATTATAAAAGAAAAGTGATATCAACAAGTTCTGTACAGTTCATTTACTCATTTCTTTTCATATAAAGAATCTATCTGTCAGTCCCCCCCAATCAATAACTAAAATCCAATACAAATCCAACACGACGAATAAAGATTGTTATCCGTATATGAAAAAAGAACAGAAAGAAGATGAACAATATTCCATGTAAATGAATAAAATTCCATAGGTAAGACACCTTCTTCGTCTATATTTGCATAAATCAAAAATCAAAGATACTATGGAACTATTACCAGCAATCAGAAAAAGCATAATTGCATTCGCTCTGTTACCCGCACTTCTATATGCAGGTATCCCTCCCACCCTACAAAGCGATGCCTCACAAAGAATGACCAAAGATATCATGGACCGCGCTTACATCACCCCCAAACGTATTGTTACCAAATATGCAGGATGTAAGAATAATCTAATAAAAAACGAACACTATTTGTTAGAGCGTGGAAACGGCCAATCGGAAATGAACAGAAAAAAATGTTGCATAATGACCTCTACTGAAACAGAGAAGGCATCCTTATTACTGGATTTCGGCAGTGAACTGCATGGAGGATTAAAGCTCGTCATGGGCAGTTCCAACCGTAGGGAGCCTTCTTTGGTAAGAATACGTTTCGGAGAATCTGTTGGAGAAGCCAACAGTACCACTTCAAATTCCGAATGGAAAGTGGGATTTTCAACAGACGATCATGCCAAACGTGATATCATCATGGAAATTCCCCGTGACGGCATGATTGAAATAGGTAATACCGGTTTCCGCTTTGTCCGCCTCGACTTGCTGCAAAACAACGCCACTATCTCTTTAAAAGAAATTTCAGCTATCCTGCGCTACCGTGATATTCCTTATCTGGGATCTTTTGAATGCAACGACCAACGTTTAAACAAAATATGGATTACCGGAGCCTATACTGTCCACTTGAATATGCAGGAGTTTTTATGGGATGGCATCAAACGTGACCGGGTAGTCTGGCTGGGCGATATGCATCCTGAATTAATGGCTGTCAGCCGTGTTTTCGGATACAATGAGGTAATTCCCAACAGTCTGGACCTGGCCTGCAAACAATTTCCGTTACCCAATTGGATGAATGGCATGAGTGCATACAGCCTATGGTATCTGATCAACCAATATGAATGGTATCACCAGACTGGTGATATTGATTTTTTAAAGAAACATTCCGACTATATCAGCGGATTAATCCATCTGATAAATGAGAAAGTGGATGATGCGGGAAATGAAACGTTAGCACCTGCCCGCTTTTTGGACTGGCCATCCAGCGGAAATAAAGCCGGAGTTGAGGCAGGCTATCGCGCACTGATCGTATGGGCTATGCAAGATGCACATCAATTGTCTTTAAAACTTGGTAACACTTCTGATGCTCAATTATGTCTGGACATTATCAACCGGATGAAAAAAAAGATATTACCTCACAACAATCTGAAACAGGCAGCTTCATTAATGGCCATCGCTGGATTGATGGATCCCCAACAGGCTTGCGATGAAGTTGTCTCTGTAGGTGGTGGAAAAGGTTTTTCCACTTTTTACGGGTATTATATGCTGGAAACATTAGCCAAAGCAGGTGAGTATGAGAAAGCAATAGATATCATTAACACTTTCTGGGGGGCCATGCTGGATTTGGGAGCAACCACGTTTTGGGAAGATTTCAATCTGGACTGGATTCCTAATGCCGCTCCTATAGACGAACCTGTTCCAGCCGGAAAAAAAGACATACATGGCGATTTCGGCGCCTATTGCTATCCCGGATTCCGTCACAGCCTTTGCCACGGGTGGTCCTCAGGACCTACCACATGGCTGTCAGATCATGTATTAGGTATAAAAATCGTGAACGTGGAACGCAAGCAGATCAGTATTGAGCCACACCTAGGTAAATTAGAATGGGCTAAAGGCACTTATCCCACCCCTTGGGGCGTGATAGAAGTCAGCCACGAGAAGAAAGCCGATGGTAAAATCGCAACCAAAGTGAAACTTCCGAAAGGTGTAAAACAAATTTAATTATAAGAAATCGTTATCAAACTTCTATAAAAACTGGATCTTATGAAAAACATAATGATATGGATTATGCTCCTCTTGAGTATAACTTATACTGACGCCCAAAATGGGAAGTCTCCTAGAAAAGACTATGCCAAATTAGCTAATTATGATGAAAGTAAGGTTCCGCAATATACCTTACCTTCCGTATTAATGTGTCACGACGGAGAAATGGTTCAGACCAAGGAACAATGGGAGCAAAAACGCCGCCCCGAAATTTTAAACCTGTTCACGACTTACATGTTTGGCAAAGCACCTGTATTAAAACACAAACTGCCTTGTACAGTCAGTCGGATCAATGAAAAAGCTCTGAACGGATGTGCCACCCGGAAAGAAATAACCATCCAATTAACAGACGATCCACAGGGTCCCCACATTGACTTGCAACTGTATCTTCCTAATCATGTATCAGGAAAAATTCCGGTTTTTCTAGGTATCAGCTTCATGCCCAATTACACGATATATGATGATCCCGATTTATCTGTCCCCGAAATAACAGATGAAAAAATGAAGAAAAGATCTTTCAGGGGATCAATGGACAAATCCTGGCAGCTTGATAAAATTTTGGAACACGGATATGGTCTGGCCACTTTCTGTTATAATGATGTGGATCCCGATTTTGACGATGACTTCCAAAATGGTGTGCATCCTTATTATTATGAGAAAGGGCAGAATTTCCCAGATCCGGATCAATGGGGTTCCATTGCAGCTTGGGCATGGGGCATGAGCCGTGCCATGGATTATCTGGAAACAGACAAAAAAGTGGATGCCAAAAAAATCGCCGTGATAGGTCATTCTCGTCTTGGCAAAACCGCTGTCTGGGCCGGAGCCTCCGATCCGCGTTTTGCTTTAGTCATATCCGGGAATTCAGGATGTTGTGGAGTTGCCATCTCACGTCGTTGTTTTGGTGAGACTGTAGAAGCCATGAATGTACGTTTTCCTCATTGGTTCTGCGGTAATTATAAACAATTTAACGACCGGGAAAAATACTTGCCTTTCGACCAGCACGAACTCGTTGCCCTGATTGCTCCAAGACCTATATATATCGCCAGTGCAGAAGAAGACAACTGGTCCGACCAAAAAGGTGAATTTCTAGGAGGTAAAGGAGCTGAACCTGTATATGCCCTCTATGGCTTAAACGGAATAGGTTGTGAAGAAATGCCTCCTGTGGATACACCTTACATGAATGGCTCTATCGCATACCACAATCGCAAAGGGCCTCACGCTATTCTTCCATACGATTGGGAACAATTTCTTCGTTTTGCTGACAAATATTTTAAAAACAAATAATTAATATATAAATCAATGATGAAAAACAAGAACCTACTTATAGGATTATGCTCGGTACTGCTGTTGCTTAGCATATCAATAAACATGACAGCTCAGGACTCGCGTGAACGTACATATTATTATGAAATACTAGAACCACGCCATGAGCCCAAACCGAAAATCAAAGGTTTTGCAACAGAAAGAGTAAAAGAGAACTTAGACAGAGGGTTAACGGCCACCCCATCTGTAGACGGGAAAGGTATCTACCTCAGTTGGAGGCTATTGGAACAAGATAAAACAGACACTCCCTTCCACCTCTACCGTTCTGCAAACGGCAAGACACAGCGCCTATCAAAAAATCCAATTAAAAACACCTGTGACTTTGTTGACCAAACTCCCGTTGCCGGAAAAGCAACCTATTGGATCTGTGCATTAGATAAAAAGAAAAAAGTGATTAACACATCTTCCAAATTGGATGTGGACTGTTCTTTATTGAAAAACTATCAATCCATTAAATTGAACCGTAATATAAAAGCAGGCAAAATAGCCGTTGCTGATTTGAACGGGGATGGTATTTACGATTATATCATTCGTACCCCAGAAAAAAATGTGGATCCCGGAATGCCCGGTACTCTGGATGGTTCAACTTACCAAATTGAGGCTTATTTAAGTGACGGCACTTTTTTATGGTCTAAAGATTTAGGACAAGGTATTGAGCCCGGTGTTTGGTACTCCCCTTTCATCGCATACGACTTCAATGGAGATGGCAAAGCAGAAATTGCCTTAAAAACAGCTCCGGAAACGACCAAACGAAATGAAAAAGGACGGGTAGACTCCGGTGAAGAATATCTAAGTGTATGGGATGGAATGACCGGAAAAGAAATTGCCCGCGTGGACTGGCCTGAACGGAATGACAGGTATGGAAATCTGGTCCGGCAAAACCGTAACCAAATAGGAATGGCCTATCTGGACGGCAAGACTCCTTATATATTGGCATGTCGTGGCACTTACAAACTGATGACTGTAGATGCATGGCAACTGAAAGATAACAAACTGGAACGTGCATGGCGATGGGACGGTGATGAAGAAAATCCCGTAGTAAGAAGCATGGGTTCCCATAATATGGTATGTGGTGATGTGGATGGAGATGGAAAAGATGAAATTCTATTAGGCTCATGCATGCTTGATGATAACGGGACTTTACTATGGTCTACCGGATTAGGACACCCTGATAAAATCTATCTGACTGATATCGACCCGGATCGTCCGGGTATGGAAGTGTTCCTTTGTCTGGAACCTTGGCACGAGAACGGACGTGGCGTTTGTGTTGTGGATGCCAGAACAGGACAACCGGTATGGAATATCGGTCATAAGACATTCCATGTAGGCGATGGGATGGTTGCTGATTTTGATCCGGTCCATAAAGGTCTGGAATGTTTTGCCAGCGAAGACCGTAAAGGAGGCAGCACAGACAAATATCTACTTTCGGCTGACGGTAAACCCTTAGGTAAAAATGAGGAAGTGCCCTCCTGCCGTAATTGGACCTGGTGGGACGGTGACTTATTGCGTGAAACATTTAAAGGAGATGATAACCGATGGGGGGCAAGTTCCTCTTCAAACGGTCGTTCACTAAGTATTGTAAAATGGAAAGGAGAAACACTAACACAAGATATTGAAGGTGATATCTTAATGATTGCAGATTTATATGGAGACTGGCGTGAAGAAATAATAACCGCATTACCCGGTGAAATACGTATCTACACAACCAATCTTCCGGCAAAAGACCGTCGTACCACATTGATGCAGGACGGAATATATAGAAGCTATGTAGCTCATCGTTCCATGGGATACCCACAAGCTCCTGTCCCCTCCTATTATTTAGGAGAATAATATTAAGATTAGCATGAAGGATTCCTCTAAAAACTGTAACGGATATCCTTTTGTTGTAGGGGCGCTTTGATGCGCCCTTATGCATATAAAACTCAACTCTAATCATAAACATCATGCAAAAGATACTATTATTTATTGCTTCCCTTTTTTATTTCAACTTCTTATTTTCAAAAAATGAAATAAAATCCTGGCAAGGCATTCATGAAACACCCCTTTCCCGTCTAGAACAACAATTTGCAGAACCTCCTGTGGAATTTGCCAACCATGTAATATGGGGTTGGGAAGGGAAAATGGATAAAAAGACTATTTGCAATGACTTGGATTCTATCAAAAAGAAAGGATTCCGTGCCGTAATATTTGAAGCAGGTTACAAACTACCTTTCAAATATCTTTCCGAAGAATGGTTTAAAGCAATTCGCACCGGAGTAGTTGAAGCCAAAAAACGAGACATGAAAGTCTGGATTATTGATGAAGGAAAATATCCCAGCGGATTTGCAGGAGGAAAATTCTCACAGGAACGTCCCGATTTGAGAATGCAAGCTCTTGTGATAGGTGATACCATACAGATAAAACGGGGAGAAGTAATGACAAACCATAAAATAGCACCGGAAATCATCAGTGCGGTAGCCGTCAGTACATCCGGCGCTCCTAACAGAACTGTAGAAATTAATAATGGAAAAATAAGTTTCAACGCCGGGCTGGATGACTGGAAGATCCTATTAGTCAAAAGCGACTTTCGGACGGCTGTAACCCGAGCCGTTAATAATCCCAATGGCGGTAAAGATGCCACTAATTCTCTGTGTGATTATCTGAACCCTGTTGCCGTACAACAATTCATTGATTGGACACACAAACAGTATAAAAAATATCTTGGTAAAGAGCTGGGTACCACCGTACTTGGTTTCCGGGGAGATGAACCCGATTATGCACATTTACCTTGGACTCCTTCCATTGTCCAAACATTCAAAGATACAAAAGGGTACGATCCGACTCCCTATCTAGCCTCCTTTTTTACCGCTTCGCCTACCATACAGGAACAAAGAGTAAAAGCCGATTATTGGGATGTCTGGTCCAGCTTGTTTGCCACCCACTTTTTCAAATTACAAGCCGATTGGTGTGCAGCCAATGGAGTAGCCCATATTACCCATCTTAACAAAGAACATGAAATGCCCGCATGTGTAAAAGCTGAAGGAGACTATTTTCGAGCCTTAAGTAAAGTTCAAATACCCGGAGTAGATGCAATCTGGAACCAAATATGGCCCAGTACCCTTAATGATTTCCCCAAACTAGCCTCATCTGTAGCTCATGTTTATGGAAAACCTAGAGCATTCAGCGAAAGTTTTGCAGCTTACCACATCTCTCCTACCATTCCCCAAGCCAAATTTGTTGTAGATCATCAGATTGCCCGAGGGATTAACTTCTTTGAATTCATGTTCTGGCTGGCAGGATCCAAACATCGCAATTGGATGAGTGATCCTGGTATGAAAGGCCTGAATGAATATACAAATCGCACTACTTACCTGATGAGCCAAGGGAAGCCGGGAGCACGGATTGCCATGTATTACCCCACATCTACTATGTGGCTGGGTAACAATGAAGTTTATAAGGATATCGTCACTCTTACCCAACAGCTGTTAACTCATCAACGAGATTTTGACTACATAAACGATGATGCTTTTACGGAAGCACTGACCATAGGTCCCGGCTATCTGGAAAATAAAAGCAGCCAAAGATATGAAACATTGATTATCCCATCATCAGATGTTATTTCCGTATCTGCCTGGAAAGTAATAGAAACATTTTCCTCACGTGGAGGAAAAGTCCTGTTTTGGGGAAAGAAGCCCGCTTCTTTCATTGACAAAAATTTCACTGCTCCTGGTTCCCTATCAGATTTAACCAACAGCAGGATTGAGCCATCCACCAGATGGACAGCACATGTAAGCTCTTCCCTTCCGGAACCAGAAATGAAAATCATTTCACCTGACAATGATTCTATCCGCTACACACGCAGAGTAATGCCCGATGGCGACCTCTACTTCATATTCAATGAAGGGAATAAAGCTACAGAATTTACAGCAGACTTTGATAAAGTAGGAGTTGTAAAAGAATGGAATGCAACAGATGGCACACTCCAACCGATAAATGCAACAATTGTCAATAATCGCACCCGTCTGACCATTAAACTGGAAGCATGGGAAAGCAAGCTCATATCTATCGGAAAAAATAACAGAGAATATAACATTAAAGAATATGGCGTAAAAGGAAATGGCTATTCGGAAACAGCCACTTTACAACGTATCATTAATGAAGCAGCTCACAATGGAGGCGGAACGATAGTTATTCCTGCCGGGGAGTATCTAAGCGGCGCTCTATTCTTCCCACGTGGTGTAGATTTACGTATAGAAAAAAACGCCAAACTAATCAGCACTGTCGACCCCAATGAATTTCCTGTCATCCCTACCCGTTTTGAAGGCATAGAAAAAAGGTGGCGATGTGCTTTCTTGAATTTCGACCATTCAGACGGAGTTAAAGTTTATGGTGAAGGAGTTATTGATGGTAAAGGAGTAGAATGGAAAAAAATTCCATTCGGAAACTCCGGACGCCCCAGACTGGTATGTTTCACAGATTGCCCGGGAGGTAAGATTTCCGGTTTAAAAATGATAAATCAGGGGCATTAATATACGATCTTACACCAAATAAATCTTGATAACTTTTGGTTATAAATACCATAATTATTTTGGTGCTAAGATAAAAATAAAATGCCATACTACATTAAATATTTAGTTATAAATTGTAAATACTCGGTTCTCATAACTTTAGAGAACCGAGTATATTTCATTAATGCTTTATACATTTAATCTTAAATTCTTCACTGCCAATTTTCATATTTAGTGTACATGAATTTGAATTAAGTTCGATAATATCATACCGTACATACTCTTCACCTTCAATATAGCAAATGATAGTATTCCCAGAAATTTTGTAAGTACCAGATCCGTTTCCGAAATACCCTCTTCCATTATAAGTGCCATCAGAATTAAATGTAGCATAAGTCCGTCTTGGTATAGATGTCCATCCTCCGCCAAATTCTATTTGGGTCAGTTCCCATGTGCCAATAATAGCATCTTTGTATTCACTATCATCATCATCGGAACATCCAATAAATGATATCATTAAGATAGTGATCAGTAAAAATAATGTTTTCTTCATTGTTCCTTATTTTAAAATATGTAACCTAATTTCATTTGAATACTTCCCATTGTATATCCAAATCCATATTCTGAATTTCGTTGCATATTATAACCTACTTGTAGTGTACAATGGCTTAATTTAACTCCAACGGAAGGCGTACAGATAAACCCAGCCATTCCATCTACTCCTTTTGTTAATCCTATCCCAACACCTAAATCTAAAGAAAAGAAAGGGCTGACCGTTTCAGTAGCTGGTAAATATCCCTTCATATTCAAAAACAGAGGCAATACAAGTTCACCTTTACCCTTCTCGTAAAGTTCGTGATAATAATCCAATCCTACTCCTACACCTGTAGAGAAATATTTACTAATGTCAACACCTTGTATCGTGTGTATATTTACGCGATTAGTAGCAAATGTACCTATACCAACAGAATACCCAGCATTAACTTCACCGTGATATTTTACTAATGATTGCGCATTTAGTGTAAATGCAGTAACAATCATAATAACCAATAATGTA
>ENA-ORRQ01001935-ORRQ01001935.1-human-gut-metagenome-genome-assembly--contig:-NODE-1935-length-14364-cov-4.338528_pt1 | contig 14364 bp, 11 predicted proteins | sample MGYA00242177_ERZ509138 | MGnify/ENA primary metagenome ERZ509138 (study PRJEB26280, sample SAMEA2338628) | human gut metagenome | biome: human gut; feature: human-associated habitat; material: faeces... | reverse complement strand
TTGTGCGCTTGCATAACAGCTGATATGCGCTCGCCCAACACCTGTTGTGCAAGTGTTAGCCTGCTGATGGGCGATATTTTTTAAATAATCTCCCTATCCTCCGCCGAAACGCCTGGCGGGGGGATGAACGACATATCCGGTGAGGCGGAATAGTTTTATGATCCAATAGAGGTAAATTCTATGGTTTTTCAAATTTTTGCGTTTTTTTCTTGGAGTTTTCAGAGAAAAATCGTAAATTTGCCATCAGATATCAATTATCTCAATATTTTGCCATGGGTAAATATATTAACCCCTTCACCGATTGGGGATTCAAACGCCTCTTCGGACAAGAATTCAGCAAGGATTTGCTGATTAGTTTCTTGAGCGACCTGTTGGTTGACGAAATGCATATCAGGGATGTCACCTTCAAGGATAAAGAGCAACTGGCAGATTCCAAAGATTTGCGTGGCTGCATCTTTGATATTTATTGTGAAACCGATGATGGAAATCATTTCATTGTCGAGATGCAGAACAGATGGGTGCCGTTTTTTGTCAATCGCTCCATCTATTATGCCAGCAAGGCTATTGTCGGGCAGCGGAAAAAGACAATCGAGCAGAAACCTGCTCTCTATCAGTTAATGCCCGTCTATGTCGTCTGCCTCATGAATTTCATGCCAAAGGACAATGCAGTGTCGAAATTCAGAACCGATGTAGCCTTGTATGAAAAAGGAAGTCAAGATGTCTTTTCCGACAATCTTCGCTTCATCTACTTGTCTCTTCCTTTCTTTGACAAGAAGGCTGAAGAATGTGAAAGTGATTTTGACAAATGGATTTATGTATTAAAGCATATGGAAGCATTAGAGAGAATGCCGTTTACGGCACAGAAGAAGATTTTCAAGCGTCTTGCTGAACTGGCAGATTCCCGCTGTCTGAGTCAGGAAGAGCAAGAGAAATATGATGAAAGCTTAAAGGCCGCCGATGATTACTATGGTGTCTTAATGAGCTATTACATGAATGGTATTGATGAAGGTGTTGCTAAAGGTGAAGCTAAGGGCTTTGCCAAAGGTGAAGCCAAAGGTTTTGCTAAAGGTGAAGCTAAGGGTTTTGCCAAAGGTGAAGCTAAAGGTAGTTATCAGAAAAGTCTTGATATAGCGAAGAAAATGCTATTAAAGGGTATGGATGATGACTCTATCATGGAACTGACGGGCTTAACCCATGAGCAATTGCATCAATTGAAATCATAAAATTATCAGATACAAGTTCTCCCCATTAGCAAGGCGATAGATGCCTGAACTTATGGGGAGATTTTTTTGTTTGAAAGTTATTATCTTACTCTGCCTCACGGTTTTTCTGGGTAACTACTCAGTCATTAAATAAATACACGTATTCAATGGAGGACTAAAAGTTCGAACTGTTATATGTTATGGATTAGGGGATTATAAATCCCCTGGTTTGATAGGTCGAACCTTTTTTTACGACGGATTTCAAATCCGTCGGGACGCCTAATGGGGGTGTGGGACGGCTGGCGGGGGTGGAATTTTCAGGGCACAAAAAAAGTCGTGGAATCTTAGAAGGTGAGTCACCTCGGCAACTAAAATCCCAACGACCAGTCTAGTCTAGTTTTCGCAAATTTGTATAATAGTAAATGATAATAATGTCTTATAATAACTAAAACAAGGGGGGAGGAAGTATTCCAAGCTTCCTTCCCTCCTCTCTTACAGATATATGATTCTTAACTTTTGTATTTTGATTACTATTTTTGTACCTTGATACAGCGGACAGAGCCGGTAGCAGTCCAACTGCTAACATTCATTGTGAATATGCTTCCGTTGTAAGTCCATGACTTTCTAAAGTCAGGATTCGAGAATTTTGTTCTACAGTAGGTATTTGTGATCTTTGGTTTGTCAACAAGATACATTACTGATAATTCTCTTTGGTTTGGAACTCTCCATTTCTTGTCACCTTCCTCATAGTAGTTGTAACATTTAAATGTACCATCTACTACATGCTCCTGAGTTGGCGTTACTCCGTATCTTTCACCATAATATTTCTCATTTGAAATCTTGAACTTTTTGGCAGGTTTGTTGAGTGCAGAACGTTCATTGTGCGCATTCAATTCACCTTGTTCTCCTGATGTGTTCAATGCTTTTTCATCAACATTGTTCAGTGTTACCACAGAACTTTCGTACGTGTAGTACTTGTCTGGAGTTCTGTTATATCCCACATCGTTTGATTTCAAATTGCGAAGGCAGCGTACCAATTTTGGAGGATAGGCAGAATTGTTATGATTGGTTGCCAAACCTTCTTCAGAGAAGTAAGTGTTCTGATCATATGTTGAACTATAATACAACATACGACATCCAGGATCATTGCTAGTGCTGAGTGTAGATGTGGCTTTATTGAAGAGTTTAGACTCACCGCTTATAATCTCCTCACCAATCCAGATACCAATATACTGAGAAATTGTAGGGGCATACCAGCGGATTTCATCATCACTGATGTTGCCATCTCCATTCAGGTCTCGGTTTCTAGACATGCACGCTTTGATCAGAGAACTGTTGTCTTTAAGAGTTTTCCAGGTGTCTGATTTCTTGTTTATGTCTGCAAGCATATTGGTATGTCCATTTCATGGATCTCTACCATAAGAACTTGTCTGGCTTCCTTTACCTTCAACCGTAAAATCTTTACCCTCTTCATCATTGATGGTCTCACAACCGTAGGCTGTGATACTTCCAGCTTTGCTTCTGTCATAGAAGGTCTGGATGTTATACTGGGTCAAACCATATTGAGTCTTAGCGTAAACGCTTCTGCCATCCTTACTGGTTTCAACCTCATTAGCAACATAGAAGGCACGCTTATCAACATCATTCACATATTGATTCCATGTGAGATTCTCGTAATAGTTCTCACTGATAAAGCATGTTGCATCGACATAGTTTCCTTTACTGTCACTTCCAGTCCAGATACTAGTTGATTCTGCATTATCATAGAGATATTTCAAGAATTTCTCTACAGTGTAGAGGTCGTTCTTATATTTGGTGCCAGGATAACTGCATGCAGTACCTCTGTTCGTTTTATCTGCGCTATATGTACTGCTAGAACGGTCTCTGCTGCATTTGATTGCAAACTGAATCCAGCTTGTATCTACATCGTTCTTCTTACCAACAGTAGTTTCGCCCACGTTGATTACGTCGGTATGATTCCCCAGGGCATAAACCTGATAGAAATAGCCTTTACCTGCATTTTTCAACGCTTGGATATCATTCTGATAGAAGCGCATGACCATATACTCGTAGTGACTGTCGAGTGTCATGTTCTTACCTTTAGCTCCATATTCCAAAACCACGCCTTCGGCACCTGGCTGATACTCTTCATTTTGTTTTAGGGCTTCTACGATGATTTTATCTACACCTGCTACTGTGATGTTGTAGGTGTATTTGCAGTTACGCTCTACATCATAGTTGTCAACATCCTTGGTACAGTCGCCCAAATGAACATAGTAGGTAACGTCGGCACTTCTGGTAGTACCGTTTTTGGTTTCTTCATACTTACCTTTTAATACTACGTATGTACCCTTAGCAGGGGCATTAGTAAAAACCTTCTGAGGTTTTGTTTGGCTATCATCCTCACGAGTTGCCTGGGAATTTACTGATTTAACTTTGGTCTGAAGATTTTCTGGCAGATAAACTTCGAAGAATTGAGCTCCGGCTTCCACATCGTTTACACCAATAGTGTTACCGATGTTGTTGTTTACTTTTTCAGCCTCGATTCTATCATTTCCATCATTATTACCAATTAAACGTCCTTCTTGGGCGATGTTCATGATGTCGTAAGTATCCAGCTTAAAAGAGCGGGTGATTCCTTCTTCTTTAGCCGCTTTGATGGTAAACTTCACCTTGGATACGATGCGGCTCAATCGGATGGTATTGTCGCCACTGGCAATTGTTCCAGCTGTTGTGATATTCACCAAATTGCCAGTCTGTACGGCGCCACTCATTAAGAATGTTGAGACATCAATAGAAGTATTCTCACGATTGAAAGTTAAAGCCTTCAGTTTGTTGAGTGTGAAATTATATTCACCAGCCTGGGCTTTTTTTCATCCAAGTTAATAGGCAACTTGTTTGCTTCAACGGTATTGTTGCTAGTCTCAACAGGGTATAGACCCGTAGAAGAAATGTTGGCTACTGCATAGATATATGATTCGCCACTTCTTGTCTTGATGTCAGTTATTTCTGCTTTGTAGGTGCTGCTGGTACTTTGATTCAGCTTTGCTTCACCTTCAATACCTTTATAGCCCTTCAAATTACCATTGCCATCAAATATATAGATGTAGAGGTTGTCGAGATGGCGCTTCTCTTCAGGTGTAGCTCGGGAGTTGACCACGATGTCTCTTGGGGAAACATCAGAATAGGCCAACGAAATGGTAACATCCTCGTTGCTCTCGCTGCCGCCCGGGAAGATGTCTTCCGAGCAACTGCTGAGTAAGAGTGCTACTCCCATGAGCAGGTATGCTAATTTCATTACTTTCTTCATATTATGATTCCTCCAATAGTTTAATTAAATTCAATGTTTGTAGCACGCTTCTCATTCCAGTTTGCTACGTAGTACTGTAACTTGAAATTATCCAGTAATGCTTCTCCTGAGAAGTAGCCATATACAACCAATTCATGATTGCGATAGGCTTCTGGAATCTCAAAAACAACAGATCTTTCTGCTACTGCTTCGTTTGACTTAAAGTAAATTTTACCAGTTATGGTCTTGTCTGTCTCACGAAGATAGCTTCTGCAACCTTCCTGTACATCAGTGCTGAGACGAGTCATATAATCCTGAGCTTTTTCTCCGTTATTTCGAATATATACCTCAGGATTGGCAACTGGGTTGATTTTATCTGTTGCAATACCTCCGAATATCAAATTCTTGGTGAGGTAATTGAGACCATTGAGACTTCCTGTCAATCCTTTAGTATCCTTTTCGGCATTTGTTGCTGCTTCAGGGAATACCGGGCTTTCTGCTGTCAGGGTCTTTCCGTTGACTTCAATCTTGGTGACGGTTACACTTTCTGTATCCTTGCCGGTCTTACGGGCAAAGAAGAAGTGGAGCTTCGAAACGGCTCTTACCAATGGAACGCTTACAGGCTTGGCAGCTGCTGCGGCTGCATTGTCTGCAATGTTGTTCTTTACATTGATGTTTGTAATGACACGCGAGATTGGTAAACCTGTATCAGGAACTGTAGTAGCCTGAGGGCAGCCATTTGTATTGATACCGAAGTTTGAGTTAAAAGTTGCATCTTTCAATGCCTTGCGGGTCATCGTATTGCAATTGTTGCCATCCAAAACATCGATGCTTTCTGCATTGAGCAGGATAAAAAGGTCGATATTTTCCAAATCACCTGCTGCTTTGCGCAACAATTTCATACTTACCTGATGTGAACCGGTTTCGTTGAGGCCGGTTTCAGCCTTGAATCCTATAGGCATCGCATTTTCATCTGTGCCGCTCTTGAAAGCCCAAACTCTGATACTGTATATTTTCTCCTCATCTGTTGGATTTGGAGAAGTTTCGTCTTGCCTGAGCGTTCCGCTGGTTCCTGCTGTGTTGGCAGGAGCGTTGGCTCTGGCCTGAGCTGTAGGAGTTGATACATTCAGGTTGATGTAGGTATCACTCTTTCCAGCAGCTGTATCTGTGTAACCGTCCGACATACATGATGTTAGTATCAGGGTAAGCGGCAAGGTGGGTGCCAATGCTGCTATCCCCTTCATAATGTTAGTCAGTTGATTCGCACAGATTTTTCTTTTTGCGAAATCGAACATAACTTGTATCTCCTATCTTTTACTTTGTTACTGTTTTATGATCATTTTACTTGGATCCTAAATTTACGTCCTGCAGATTGAGAACCCAGCCGTTCACCTTGATTCTTGCATCCATGTGGTAGTCGGAACCTGGACTTGGAACGTAGAATACGAGGGTGTAGTGATCCTGGCGGTCGAGGTATTCCTGATCCTCCCAGCCCTTGTCGGTGCGCTCGCCGCAGAGAGCGAGGAACCATGGCAGTGAGTGGTTGAAGATTTCCTTGCCTGTGCGCTTGTCGGTGATTACGATTCGCTTGTCGTTGTACTCCTTACTGTCGGTGTTGCGGGTGCTTACATCGTTCTTGCGCTCGAACATTCTGGAAGAAGACAGGTCGTAAACCAAAGCCTTGTCGATTTTTTCACCATCTACCTCAGTATTGCCGTCGGTGTTAACCACCAGTTTCTCGTCGTAAGGCACGTAGGTGATTGGCTTGTTCTGTTCTACGCCATTGGCATCCTTTACCTTGTCGCCCTTGTAGTCGAGGAGGGCAGCCGAACCCTTGATTCTTACGTCGAAGTTTTCTGCCACGAATCCCTGCTGTTCGTTATCGTAAGGAAGCATCACGATGCGGTAGGTCTTGGTACATTTCATCAGACTCAGTTTGCCGGATGTGTCCTTTTTGTCCTTGAAGTCGAGAGATGTCTGGGCGGTGTAGAGAGCGGTGAACTTCTTGTTGTTGACAGAAGCCTCTCCGTCTTTCTTTCCCATTTCCTCCTGCAGGTCGTTGATGGTAGAAACACCTGGTGTGAGTTGGGTGAAGCTGAACTCCATCTCGTCGTCACCGTCGGCTCTGCTACCTGTAGGTTTCTTGTCACGAGCGAGGCAGACGAAGGTGTATTTGCCTTCCTGTAAGTCTGTGATGTCCATGCTGTGACCCGTTTCGAATTTGTCGGCAGACTGCGTATAGGTATCGAAGTATTTACCGTTTTTATCGAAAACATAGACGTTGAGGTTTTTCACTTCCTGGGAGAAAGCATCAGCGTTCTCAACATTATATGTATAATCGAACTTGAGCGACACCTTAGGTGCAGGACAATTCGTCAGATCGTCTTTCATGCATGATGAAAGCGAAGAGAGTGCGATGGCTGAGATACAAACCACTTTGCAACCGTTTTTGATGATGAAATGTTTCATATCGTTTGTGTTTTATTAATTCTTTTACTTATACTTATATCTAGTGTGCCGTAGGGCTTTAGAAGTGGGGGTAGCCTCCGGCATCCTTTTTTTCTTGTTGAGTGGTGCTGATTCAGCACGATAGGGGTTCCCGCCATCTGTTGGCGGCAAATATCATCTTTTGTTTTTGTAATCTCCCGGAGGCGGGGTAGCCCCCGGGAGATTAAGAGTATTGTTGTTTCAAGAATTATCTTGAGAGTGGGGGATGGGGTACATCCCCGGAGCATTCATCTTTTTCTGTTTTCTGCGATTAAGCGAAGTGATTGGGATTAGTCACCCAGCTCTACGTCCTGTGTATTGAGAACCCAAGGGTTAACTGTTACAGTTACGTCGAGGTAGAACAAACCGTTCTTGTCAATCTCACCGTTAGGAACCTGTGCACCTACGTTGAAGATCTTGTTAACCTGCAAGCGGTAAATAGTGTTACGCTGGATAACGTTCTTTGACAACTGGTTGTCTGTAATAACCTGCTTGTAGTATGTCTTACCCTCGTTGAACACCTCGATGCCATACTTTGCACGGAATTCTGACAACTTGGTCTCTACAGATTTCTCGGTTTCAGCTGTTGGCTTTATCTTAGCCTCTGCCAATTCTGTCTGCAAATCTGTAGCACTCTTACCATCGAAGAGACCTGTAACATCTTCATAAGCCTTCATGATCTGAGCAAAGCTTGTGTAGATAACGTTGTTGTAACGATAGAATGTACCATCCTGGAAGTCAGCTGGCATAAGCTCACCTGCAGCATTCTTAAACTGATTTGCATCCAAAGTAACCTTGTACTCGAAGTACATTGCAGTTGCTTCATCCTTGTTGTTCTCAAAGATATAGTCATTTTTAGCACCCTTCAAAGCCTTGAAGCCACCATCCTTGAGCAAATACTTCTCACCGAATGCGTCCTTTGTCTGAGACAATGTAGCATCTGTAGGAATTGCAAGGCTCCAAACTCTATTTGCTACATTCCAATTCTGCATAACGTATGTCTTGTTTGTAACGTTAGAGAGTGCATAGCGAACCAATTCAATCTTAGAAACCTTCTCCTTTGCATCGTCAATTGCATTCTTCAATGCCTGTGAAGCGTTTGCTGGGTATTCTCCTAAAAGTGCTTCTGTACTAGTAGGAACATCAACGCGAGCTGTTACACGCTCAATCTTGATTGCGCTTTCTGTGTTATTGTACTTAACCTTTGCAGGGTTGTTTTCAACCTTGTTGGCATCAGTGAATGTGACAGTATAGCCATTACCATTGGTTGTTGCATCATTCTGGTTGAACATAGAGAAGTTGTTGTCTGTATCACATGGCTTAGCAAAAGCTCCTGTTGATGTGAATGTCTGTGTAATGCCAGTTGCGGTAAACACGCCTGCCTTGCTGGTACCTGTTTTGATAGTAAATGGTTCTACAGTATCCATATTGGTTGAACCAGCCTTGAAATATACTTTATAGGTAGCACCTGCAGCTACATTTTCTACCTCAATCTGAAGTGTAGTCTTACCATCCTTCTTAGAACCATCCTGGTCCTTGATAGCACCTGTCCAATCTTGATTGCTCAGAGTCTTGCTAAATACAACGGATCCATTTGCATCAACCAAGTAGAAAGTACCACTCTTTACAGCTGCTTCTACAGCGGTAGCATCCTCTGTAGGTATTGGATTTTCAATAGAGGTTCTTGTTTCATTGCTAGTAGGAGTCTGTACAGCCAATGTCATATAGAAACCCTTTACCTGTGACTGTGTACCTGCGCCACCTGCCAAATCATCATTGCTGCTGCAGCTTGAGAAAGATAACGCTGCTGCTGATACCAAGCTCATTGCGAGCAAATTCATTTTCTTCATAATCTTTTACTTATTAAGTGTTATACAAATTTTTGTTTTGAGTTGCGAAATGGACGGGTCTCTCTCATCACTGGCTTCGCCCGGGGGTAATCAAAAACTATTCTTTCTTTTCCAGTTCTTAAATTAAATTTTTTAGTTTATATTATTATTGTTTATTCTTTTACTTATACTTAAAAATCAAACTCTTACTCCACAATCTTGTTCAGCTTGTTGAGATTCTCCTGAGCACCCTTCAAGCCACCGGCTACAGCCTTCTGGAAGTACTGCTTGGCAGCTTCGTAATCCTCATTGAGAACGGCGAGGCAACCACGAGCATTATCTACTTCGGCACCGGTGCCAGCCTTCTTCAGGTACTTCTCTGCGCTTACCCTGTCGCCTCTGTCGATGGCAGCAAGGGCTGCATTCAGATTGGCGAGCTTATCTTCTGGGAACATCTTCACGGCTGTGTCGAATACATTGTTGTACTCTTCGCTTCCCTTCGGATAGCTGTTTGCCACCATGTACATCTCCTGGAGAGAGAGCTTCTGCGGACGGGTATTGATTACTCTGCGAGCCTCTTCGAGGTTGAATGCCTTCACGTCGTACTCGATGGTGTAATCTGTGCGGCGCAAGCTTGGCCAAACCTTGTCAACGAGGAATCGGAATGCCTCACCAGCCTTGGCTGCGAGCGTCTGTTCCTTCTGGTCAGGAGTCATATCGCTGTTGATGATCTTGAGAGCAGCTTCCTTCTGAGGGATGTTGTGACTCTTGATGTACTCCAGTGTTCCTTCCCAATCCTCAGCTGTAGATTCTACCTTGAAGAGCTTCTTGTCGATAGGGTAGGTCTTCAACAGATAGTTGTAGAGAGCCTGGGTACGGTTGCGGGAAAGCTTGTCGTTGTTGGCATAGCTGCCGTCAGGAGAAGCATAACCGTGGAGGGTAATGGAAGTGATGGTTACATCAGGGTCGTTCTTCACGAGGTCGAGCGTCTGCTTGATGGTAGCCAACTCATTGGTATTGTTACCGAGATCCTTCACGATATCCCACTTGTTGATGCGGAAGTTGAGTCTAGCCGAACCGTTTTCCTGTCTGATCTTCACTGCCTCCGCCTTTGGCTGCTGATAAGCCTGGTAGAGCTGCTGAGGCGTAACGAGCGCCTCGCCATTGTTGGTGAGCAGGTTTTCTGCCAGCAGTTTCTGGTTACATCCACATGCATCATTGCTGATGGCGAAGTTGGAGTTCTTCATCCAGTCCTGGTAAGGAGTAGAGTAAGCGTATCGGAGCGTCTGTGGCTCCTTGTTTTCACGCTTGGCAACGATGAGGGGGTTCTGGGTAGCGGTCTTCTTGGTACGCTGGTAGTAGATGTATCTCTTGTTACCCATCACCTCCACAGCTGGGAGCTTGAGCGTATCCTCACCCTTATATAAAATAGGTGTAAAGATGAGACCTTTGTTGCTTGCCAGTTTCACGTCATCGAGATTGAGGTCCATATAGACGTTCACCTTATTGCCTTTCTTCTTGATTTCCTTGTTGAGGACTTTCATATCCTTGGCAGCCTGTTTCTGAGCGATAGCGTTAGTGCTAAACAGAATGCTGAGGGCGACGGCTCCAAGTGTCTTGTTTAAAATCTTATATGTATTCATAATCTTCAGTTTTTACTTATTCATATAATAATGTATCATGAATTAGAAGACATACACCAGATTGAGTGCCGCCTTGGTAGGTCCTACGTAGTGATGCGCCTTGTCATTCTCGAGTTTCTCACCACACTGTGGGCATTCATATTTATCCGATTTCGAATAAACGTATCCCACTCCGAGTTCAGCCTCGAAGTTCCAATGCTTGGAGAGAGCCCAGGTATAACCGTATGCAACACCTGCACCTACGAACCAACCTTCGTATCTGTAATCTTTCAATTTGGAGAAGTCGGTACCGAGGAACTTGAAGTCAAGATCTACGTTACCTATGTTATGAGAACCTCCGAGGGCGTGGAAGCCGATGAAGGAGCCCATCATCTTATTGCAGAACCAGTATCTAGCTTCTGGTTGAACAAGCCAGTGCTGCTACTTCTTGTTCTTGGAAAATGTCCAAGGGTTGTAGTTGCCGGATACATCCAAGGTCCATTTTGGGGAAAGGCCAAATTCGAAGCCGAGGTTCATGGTGCTTGTAGCATCATAAAGGAGGTTCGTCTTCAAGGCCACCTTCTGAGCGACGGCTGGGCAAATGAAGCTGCCTACAGCCAGTAGCGCAATTAAAATCCTTCTGTTCATACTTAAAATCTTTTAATGATTTAAGAATGACAAATGGTCTCTCTAGAGAAACGCATCATCATCTTTTACTTATACTTATACTTATACTTTTTTTCTTTTCTTTTTTCCTTCTTTCCTTTCAATAGGCTTGCTCCTAGACTTTATTAATTTAAAGAATAGTTAGTCTATCATTTACTCTTCTTCTACTCATCAACATCTTTATCATCTACTCCTCAGTTCTTAGATGCCTGTTGGCAACTTTGGGGTTTGATTGGAAGCTCGGGCTTGAAACCGCGAACTTTGTTTTTACGATAGCAAAGATAGCGTCTTTTTCGATTGCAGCCAAGGAAAATACGCCTAAAAATGCTGATACCGAATAAAAACCGCATAAATGAAACACTGAAAAACCCTGAAAAATGCTTTTTCGTATATGTTTTTTGCTTTTTCAGCCACTTTTTTACCTATTTTCTTAGTTTTTTTCGATTTTTAGTTGTAATTTTGCAACTGAGAAGAATAAGTTAGTAAATTAGCAATGAATTCAGGATTCAGAGATCCTGAAAGGAATGCAAGAAGCCCCTAAGCGGGCTAGACTTTATTAATTATAAGTATATAAGAACTGTTTCAATTGAAAGCAAATTATGAAGACTAAGAACAAACTTTAGGATTTGTGCCTGCGCTTGGAGCAGCATTTATGCCCTGACTACTGTGGAGTGGTGGACCGCCGAAGGGTGATCGCCTTCGTCCTTTTGACTCTGGTAGAGATGCTCATTATTCCCTACCACTTCCTTTTGTTTTACATGATGGAAGTCTGGGATGGTTTTTTCTTTAATTTGGCTCATACCCTCGTGCTGGCGCTGCTGATATATGTGGTGCTGAAGCGCAAGGTGGTTTTCAAGACTGGCATCTCCCTGCTCTATATCCTCGTATTCGTGAAGCTGGCGATAGACAGTATGCTCTGTCTGCACTATCAGGACGGTCTGGACAACCTGAGCGTGATGAGCAATATCTTCATCATGTTTATACTCGCCATTACCGCCCAGAGCCAGCAGCTCAACCGAACCACTCTCGGCTTTGCCGTCTCTCTGCTGCCAGTGGTAGCGGTAGCCATCTCGCATACGCAGATCTCCTCGCTGTTCTTCAGCATCAAGGCTGTTCTGGTTGGTTTCCTGATGATTTTGTATGTATGGCTCTATAACAGTGAATCAGTCATGTTCAAGGGACTCAGACAGCCCAAGCAGATGAGGGAAGAAGAGAAGAAGGCACTGCACATGCTTGCTGACCTGAAGGATGAAGAGAAGGATATGGCGGTGAACCTGTTGAGCCGCCTGAGCCCGGAGCAGCAGCAGAATATCCTGGACCGTGCCGCAGAACAGTTGAAGACCAGCGAACTGACCAAGAAGGCATGGGATCTGGTATGTGCCGACCTCACCAACAGTGAGCGAGTGATCTGCCAGATGGTACTGGAAGGCAAGATGCTGAAGGAAATCTGCATCGAACTGAACAAGAGTGAATCGAACATCACCAGCCAGCGCAGCCATATCCGCAAGAAACTGAATATGGACCGCAAGGACGACCTGCGACGCGAACTGGAAAAGCGCTTCTATGAAGCCAGAAATTCACTGGAAGCATAGTATAAACAATAGCATTCTTATTCTTCCATTCTGAGGAATGCCTTCGGCAGGTAATCGATGAGATCGCTGGCGATGAGGCTTTCCTTGCCCAGGTCCTTGATGGCGAGGTCGCCGGCAAGACCATGAAGGTACATGCCGATGCGGGCAGCATCTGCCTGCTTGTAGCCGCGAGCCAGAAGAGCGGTGATGATGCCTGTAAGCACATCGCCACTGCCCGCCGTAGCCATACCGCTGTTGCCCGTAGAGCAGAACTCCACCTTACCATCCGGATGACAGAGGGCAGAGAAATGTCCCTTCAGCAGGATGTAGCCGTGCAGACGGTCGGCAAGCTCGCATGCCTTGAAGAGGCGCTCGGTGCAGTTGCTGCTGGTGATGCCAGCCAGACGGTCTAGCTCCCTAGGATGTGGAGTGAAGATGAGGTTCTTAGGCAACTGCTGCATCCAGGCACGGTGACTGGCAAGGATGTTGAGTGCATCGGCATCCACCACAACCGGACAGGTGCATCTTCTGAGCTGGGCAATCAGGGCGATGGCTGTCGCCTCGCTGGTTCCCAGTCCCGGACCGATGCCCATGGCGTGGTAATCTTCCGTATCTACCGGTTCGCTGAAGATGGTTTCCTCCGTATCCATCTGCAGTACCGCCTCGGGCACGGAAATCTGCATGATCTCGTAGTTTCTCTTAGGCGTATGGGTAATTACCTTTCCCACACCCGTTCTGAGGCAGGCTCTGGTGGCAAGGACCGAAGCGCCCGACATGCCGTAGCTGCCTGCGATGAGGAGTGCCGTGCCCATGCTGCCCTTGTGGGCGAAGTCGCCGCGAGGCTTCAGGAGCTGGCGGATGTCCTTCTCCTCAAGGATGCTGCAACGGCTCTCGGTGCGCTGGATGAACTCTGGAGAGAGTCGGATATCAAGCACCTTGATTCTGCCCAGGTACTGCTGGTTGTCTGCCATCATCATCGACAGCTTCTTCTGCTGCAGGGTGAGGGTGAGGTCGGCACGGATGATGTTGGCGCTGATGTTGTAGGAATTGTCCTCGCTCATCAGGCCGGAAGGCAGGTCGATGCTCACGATCTTTGCCGCACTCTGGTTGATGTATTTCACCATGGCAGCGAATCCGCCCGCCAGCGGCTTTTGTTGAGTCCGCTGCCGAAGAGGCCATCCACCACGAGCATTCCCGCCTCGAGCTGAGGAGGGTCGAAGTTGACGGTAACCTCTGTAAACTGCTTGACGCGCTTACCCTCGATGAGTCGTTTCTTGTTGGTGGCACAGTCGGCAGAAAGCTTGTTGTGCACATTAAACAGGAATACACTCACCCCATAGCCGTCTTCGCTGAGGAGGCGTGCCACGGCAAGTGCATCACCACCATTGTTTCCCGGACCGGCGAAGACCACGACCGGCGTTCTGTTAGACCATTCCTGCTCGATGGCACGGGTGAGCGCCTTTGCCGCCCTTTCCATCAGGTTGAGCGATGTGATCGGCTCATGCTCAATGGTGTATTTATCCAGCTCATGTATCTGAGCACTAGTGAATATTTTCATATATTAATGTATTTTATGTCCGATTATCTGATTATTTTAATGCAAAAGTACTAAAAAAAGTCGATGAATGGATGAAGTTTCACGATTTTTTCGTAATTTTGCAGAAAATATTATATCATCAAGACTATGGGCATAGTAAA
>ENA-ORRQ01001927-ORRQ01001927.1-human-gut-metagenome-genome-assembly--contig:-NODE-1927-length-14407-cov-23.548704_pt1 | contig 14407 bp, 13 predicted proteins | sample MGYA00242177_ERZ509138 | MGnify/ENA primary metagenome ERZ509138 (study PRJEB26280, sample SAMEA2338628) | human gut metagenome | biome: human gut; feature: human-associated habitat; material: faeces... | reverse complement strand
CGCCACCACAACCCTCGGGCCCAAAGGGCCCGTCAAACTTAAGAACCCTCCGGCCCGAAAGGGCCGGTCAATCTTAAGAACCCTTCCCTCTGAACCCTGTGAACCTTCTGAACCTTCTGAACCCGGGCCACAGAGTGGCCCGAAAAAGCGTGCCTTCCCCCTGTACTAAAGTACAGTTTTTTTCTTCTTTTTTTCTGCTATACTTAAAATATCAGAGAGTGTTTTACTTGCCTTACACAGGGAGGGAGACCATGAGGAAGGAATGGATTTTTGGGAGAATGGCCTTTTGCATAGCCCTGCTTTTATTTTTTCTTTCCCCTCTGGCTATGGCCATGGATATTGTGTATGACGGCAGGCTGGGGGACGCATATGGTAAAGTACTGTCCATGGAGGAAGGGCTTTCTTCTTTCCATGTGAGGAAGAACAGCAGCTATGTGCTGGAAATCATGAATCAGGACGATGTGGCGGCGGTGGAGACCTACGATTTCCAGGCCCGATCTCTTATGACAAACCGGATCATGCCTCTGTACTGGTATCCCCACTATACGGTGACCATGGTGCTGGCAGTGGCAGACGGGATTCCCTATGAGGTGAAGGACTGGAAAGATCTGACAGTGTATCCGCTGACCGTAGGGATTCCGGTGGATACGGTGACCAGGGATCTTTCCATGATGAGCTTTTCCTATGGCCTTTCCGGTGAAATGGATCTGTCTGCCGGAGTCGAGGCTTTGAAAAAGATACATCAGGAGGGACGTCTTCGACTGGATGCCCGCTATGCGCCTGGCTATTACCTGCAGACCAGCCGCCGTGAGGAAGCGGATGTGTATATTGTTCCCGATGTGGAGGCGAGGCGCTGGGTTTGGGAAGGCAGGCCTTTTCATCTGGTATATCCAAAGAGGGGAACCCTGTCTTTCAAGAAAGGACTTCTTTCCAGGGAGCCTCTTCTCCTCAATGAAAAGCAGATAGAGAGCCGTCTCTGGCAGGAGGGCTATTCACAGAGCTATCACGGAAGGACCATCCGCTGCGAGGAAACGGCCGGTTTCCTTAAGGAAATGGATGATGCAGGCTATTATTTGAAATTTAAGATCCTGGCGCCCTATTCCCTGTATGCACTGGTCTCCATTCCCAATCATATACTCTATTTTTCCATGCTTTTTCTGACGATTATCTGGGGCAGGCGCCTTCGAAGGCGTATGAAGGGGACGGAAGGGGAGTGGATCATCCTTTTCATGGTGATTCTCTGCTTCTTCTGGCTTTTTTTCCGAAGTATCATTGCCGCTCTTCCTGTGGAAATGATCACCCTACGCCGGTATAACTGGTATTCCTACTATGTATATATGGCTCTTCTGACCACTCTCATTCTTTGTCTGGCCGTAACCGGATCCAGAGGCCGGGGGCAAGGCAGCTGGCCTTTGTGGCTGAAGGGGACGGCGCTCCTGAATGTGTCGCTGGCCCTTGTGATTATGACCAATGATTTTCACGGCGCCGCCTTTTCATTTCCTGAAGGCCTTCCAAGCGCCCCGGATATCCATATCTATCGGTGGGGATACTATGCCCTCTCGGCGGCTTATGCAGGAGAGCTGCTGGTCCTGGTGTTCTACCTTATCCGCAGGGCAGTGAAAAACCATGTGGGAAATATAAAAATCTTTCTGCCGGTGGCAGAGCTTATTCTCTACCTTCTTTATGTGGCTGCCTATGCCCTGGGCATGAAAGTGGCGGTGGCCACCGATTTTACACTGATTACTATCTTCTCCTTCTTCCTGTGGATAGAATGGATGATTGACTCCCATATGATAGAAGGAAACGGCAGCTATGAAGATTTCTTCAACTATTCTTCCCTAGCCCTTGCCATCAAAGACAGCAGGGGGAGGACCCTGTACCACTCCGTAGGACCAAGAATGAGGAAAGAGGACTGTGAAGTGAAGATTCTTCCGGTGCAGGGCGGGACAGCCCTTTGGTATCGAAATGTGAAGGAAATCAGGGAAAAAAGGCGTCAGATGGGCCTTGTGAATCAGGCCCTTCGCCGCACAGCGGACATGCTGGAAAAGGAAGGTGCCCTCAGGCGTTCCTATATCCGTTTGGCTGCGGAATGGAAGATTTATAGAGAATTGGAAACTATTGTGAAGAGAAAAAGCCGTCTCATCCTTCGTCATGCCTCTTTCCTGCAGCATGCCCGGCCGGGAAACGAGGCGGACGAAGCGGTATTTCGGCTGAATGTGCTGGCCTGCTATGTAAAAAGGCGGTGCATCCTTTTCCTCAAAGGAGCGGAAGGTGGAAAGGTGGACTGCCGGGATTTCCAAATGGCAGCGGAAGAACTGTTCCGCTACCTCTCTCCCCGGGGCATCCGCGCCGTCCTTCATTCTGAAGGGGCGGCGGGCATCCTTCCTGCCTCTTCTGTCCTTACCTTCTATGATTTCCTGGAAGAATACCTGGAAGGTGCAGTCCTGGCCGGGGCGGTTCATATTTCCTGCCACCTGGATATCCATCCCCATGGCAGCCGTCTCTCCCTGATGGCAGGAGAATCTTACTGGGTGGAATCTTTCATGAAGGATATGGAAAGGGACAGTCGGTTCACGAAAGATGGTATATCCATAGGCACCAGGGACCTTGGATACAGCCTCTGCGCGGAAATCTGCATCACACATCCTGAAGAGAAAACCGGGAGAAAGGAGAAGGACCATGGCTAATCTGTACATACTGCCGGACTCCTGGCTCATCGCCCTGACCCTCTGGACATTCCTCTCCCTGGCAGCGGAGTCCTTCCTTGTTTATTACCAGAGCCCCCTTCCTTCTTTTCAAAATACCAGGCAGAGACTGGTGGAAGGGGCGCAGCTCCTGGTGCTTCTCCTGATTTTTGACCTTCTCCATGACGGCATGGGCGGTCACAGCACCGGCGTTACCATGATGACAAACCATGAAGCGCTGAGGACGGTGCTGGTAGTCCTTACCTCAGCCCTTTTTCTATACGGCGGAAAAGAGGACAAAAGAAATTATATTCTCTCCGCCGCCTCCTTCCTCATTCTTCCTCTTCTGGACAGCATCCTTCCCTTAAACCTGATGCTCATGCTCCTCATATGCAATGTAAGGGAGGCTGTCCTCATTTCCCAGTCCTACCGCCAGTACCATGAAGGCCTCACCAGCCTTGCCATAGAAGAAGCCATCAATAAAATGCCCGAAGGCATCTTCCTTACCCGGGAAGAAGGAGAGCCGGTGCTCATCAATAACGCCATGAAGCAGTACATGGCGGACATCCTTGGAAAAAACGTGGCCAACGGCCGCCTTTTCTGGGAGGAAATAGGGAAAAGAGGGGAAATCTTTGAAGAGAAAGATGAAATCATCTGCCGCCTTGAAGATGGCAGAATCATCCGATTCACCAGAGAACCCTTCATCACACCCACCGGCTTCGGCTGGCAGATCACCGCCGCTGATATTACGGAACTGGAACAGATGAATAGGCAGCTCTACGAAAAGAACGAAGCCCTGCGGAAACAGAACGAAAAAATGAAAGATCTGCTGGACATATTGGTGCCCCTGGAAAGCAGAGAAGCCCTCCGCACCATCCGTTTCAAAATCCACGACATGATGGGCCAGCGTATCAGCTGCCTCCAGCAGATCCTGAACAACAGGGACTATAAAAACTACGGTTCCATAGGCCGCATGCTCTCCCGCCTCCTGGAGGACATGGAAAAAGAAATCAAAGTGAAACCGGACCTCATCCTCACAGAACTCCTTGGCACCTATGAAAGCCTGGGCATCCGATTTCATATCAAAGGAAAACTTCCTGAAGGTGCAAAGGGCAGCCTTTTCGTGGAAATCCTCCGGGAAGCGGCGGTAAACGCCATTATCCACGGCAAAGCAGATGAAATCACAGTAACCTTCGAAGAAGAAAATCACTATGCCATGACCGTCACCGACAACGGCACGGGCAGCAGCGGCCCATTGAAAGAAGGCGGAGGACTTTCCTCCATCAGAACCAGAGTAGAAAAAGAAAAGGGCACCATGGCATACACCACCGGATGCCCCTTTATCCTCAAAGTCACCATTCCTGTAAAGGACAGCCTTTCCTCATGAACGGTAGAAAATTTTAAAATTGACGCCTGCCTTTTCTATGATATGATAAAGAGAAGGGGGGTGTCCTATGATACGGGTAATGATTGTAGATGACCAGAGGATCCTGCTGGAAGGCCTGCTCCATCTATTTGAAAAAACCGGAAAAATCGAAGTCGTGAAAATCCTGCAGCTCTCCGAAGTGGCAGAAGTGGCCGCCCAGGTTCTGCAGCCCGACATCATCCTCATGGATATCTGCATGGAAGGCCGTACCAGCGGCATCGAAGTCACCAGACGCATCAAAAAAGCACTTCCCCGGCAGAAAATCATCATCATGACCGGCTTCGCCGACGTCCACTTCGTAGAAATGGCCCGCCAGGCAGGCGCAGACAGCTTCATCTATAAAGAAAGCAGCGCCGCCGACTTCGTGGACACCATGGAACGCACCCTCAAAGGAGAGCACCTCTTCCCCGACGTGAAAGAACGAACCACCTTCGGCCTCCATCACGCCCGCCTTACCAAAAGAGAACTGGACATCCTCCGCCTGGTATGCAGAAACAAATCCTACCAGGAAATCGCTGACACCCTTCATATCTCCAGAAGCACCGTGAGCTTCCACGTAAGCAACATGCTTGCCAAGACAGGCCATAAAAACCTGGTAGGCCTGGCCGTAGAAGCCGCAGAAAAAGGCTACGCCGCCAATACAGACAAATAAAAAATCCGCCGAAAGGCGGTTTTTTTATTGGGGACACTGAAAGTAAATCCCGTAACGTTCTTGCGTCCCCTTTAGGGGAAGAGGGCCACGAAGTGGCGAAGGGGTGGACGGTGGTAAGAATGATTATGATACTCGATGTGGACGTGACCGCCGAAAGGCGGCATTATAATACTCATCGCCCGTAAGGGCGATACCACAACCCTCGGCCCGAAGGGCCGTCAAACTTAAGAACCTTACGAACCCTCGGGGCAAAGCCCCGTCAACCCTCACACCGAAGGCGTGTCCAATAGCGAAGCTGTCCTTATCCCAGGGCCTGCTCCAAATCAGCGATGAGGTCGTTTACATCTTCAATGCCTACGGAGAGGCGGAGGAGGCAGGCGGTAATGCCGCGGGACTGCCGTTCTTCTTCGGTGAGGTCGCTGTGGGTCTGGGTAGCAGGATAGGTGATGAGGCTTTCTACGCCGCCCAGGCTTTCAGCGAAGCGGATCAGTTTTACATTCTTCAGCACCTTGAGGGCTGTTTCATGGCTGTCGGTATAGAAGGAGAGCATGGCGCCGGCGCCGCGGGCCTGCTTGAAGTGGATATCTCTGCCGGGGAAATCGGCAAGGCCGGGGTAGAAGACTTTGGTGATTTTCGGATGGTTTTCCAGCCAGTGAGCCAGGACGTCTGCATTTTTCTGAGCTGCTTCCATGCGGAGGGCCAGGGTTTTGATGCCCCTGGTTACGAGCCAGCTGTCCCAGGGAGCCAGGCAGCCGCCTACGGTTTTATAGAGGAAGCGGATTTTTTCTGCTACTTTCTTATCTTTCGCCACTACGAAGCCTGCCAGTGTGTCGTTATGGCCTGCCAGGTACTTGGTACCGCTATGGATGACGATATCAGCTCCGAAATCTATGGGGTTGCAGAAATAGGGGCTCATGAAGGTATTATCTGCAATGAGGAGGGCACCGTGAGCATGGGCGATATCTGCTGTTTTCCGGATATCGGTAATCTGCATCATGGGGTTGGTCGGGGTTTCTATATAGACAGCCTTTACCGTTTCATCGAAGGCTTCTTCCACCTTGTCTTCCTGGGAGGTATTGACGAATTTGAACTGAATGCCGTTCTTTTCGTTCACGAAACGGAAGAGACGGATGGAGCCGCCATAGAGATCATCGGAAGAAATGATGGTATCCCCCGGCTTGAAGAGTTCCATGACCATGGAAATGGCGGCCATGCCGGAGGCATAGCTGGTACAATCACAGCCGTGCTCCAGAGCGGCTACCACTTTTTCAGCACACTCCCGGGTCGGATTTTGAACCCGGGTATAGTCATAGCCCGTGGACTCGCCCAGCTCCGGATGGCCGAAGGTGGCACTCTGGAAAACGGGTACAGAAATGCAGCCGGTAGGATCCTTCCAATCGCTGCCATGAATGCAGATTGTTTTGATATTCATATGAAAAACCTCCCTGAAATGATGTTGAAATAAAAAAATCGTCCCTCGAAATCGAGAGACGATATATCACCGTGTTACCACTCTTCTTTTCCCCTCCGTCACCGGAAGAGGACTTGACAGGTACGCCGGACAATGCCATAAATACCCTGCTGCTGTAACGGGCAGTCCCGGCGGGCTTGACCATTCGGCCCGGAGGCTCCAAGTCCATCTTCAGGCGGCCCTCCTGCACTGCTTTCACCACACGCAGCTCTCTTTGCCATTTGAGAAGCCCTACTCTTCTTGTCATTGCCTTCTTTGAAATTGGAAATATGATACCACGGGTCACCATGGATGTCAAGGATAAGTGACATAGCGCCTCTGGCGTGCACAGCGAACATGATTTGCACTATGCGAACTGGATTTGTAAGGGAGCATCAGCGACCTGAAAATCCAGTGAGTCAGTGACAGCAGTGGATGAAGGAGCAAAGCGACGCGCAAAATGTAGTGAGTCGTTTCCCCTCTGGGGACATAACCCTTCTACACAACCTTCGGGGCCAAAGGCCCCGTCAACCTTCCCCGCTGAACCTTCTGAACCGCGGCCGCAGTGCGGCCCCATATGATATAATTATTATACAGCTTCTATAGGAGAGGCACATTCAAGTTAAAATTTATTGGCTGATACAAAAATATATATGAAATGTCAGTTCTTATGATGAGAGGAGAACCTATGAAACCGGTAGATATATATTTCCTTCACCACAGCGGCTTTGTTTTGGAGCTGGAAAAGGTGATTCTTGTTTTTGATTATTATCTGGATCCTTTGAAACGTCTTGAGGAGCGTCTGGAAAAGACGGACAAGCCGGTGTATTTCTTTGTATCCCATGTGCATGGAGATCATTTCAATCGGGCCATCAGGTCTTTTGAAGACCGGGCGTCCGGCTATTTCCTTCACCGTGACTGTTCTCTGACTTTAGGGAACCAGAGTATTCTTCATGTGATGGATGTGGGAGATGAAGTGAAGGAAGGACCGCTTACTGTTCATATGTATGGCTCCACCGATGCCGGTGGTTCTTACATGGTGGAAGCGGAGGGACTCCGGATTTTCCACGCCGGGGACTTGAACTGGTGGCACTGGGCCGGTGAAGGGGACGAGGAAAACCGGGAGGCCCGGGACTGGTTTTTCCGGGAACTTTCCTGTATCAGGGAAAAAGAAGTGGATATCGCCTTTCTCCCTGTGGACGCAAGGCAGCAGGTGGCCAGGGAGTGGGGTGTGAAAGCCTATCTCCATCATTTTGCTGCTTCTCTTCTTGTCCCCATGCACGCTTTCGGTCAGCGCTGGGTGCCGTCCTATGAGTTCCGCTGGCTTTTTCCGGACCAGACCATGTGGATTCCGAAAGAAGACGGTGACCATGTAAGGAGGAAATTATGATTTCCATGACCTGGATTTACATCATGCTGCTCATGCTGGCAGGAAGCTTTATCCTGCAGATGGTGCCGCTTCTGATCTATTTTCCGGCTGTACTTATTGTCAATATCCTTATTTTTATTATCGCTTTTATCCTTATCCGGCGGGATCCCTATGTGGAAAAGCGGGGCAATATCCTCTTCATGGCAGGCCTTACGGTCATTAATATTTTGACGGACCTTGGCATCCTTTCCTATCTCATGAGCTGGGCTGCTTTCGCGGCTCTGGTGGTGTGGTCCATGTTCGGCGGCGGCAGAGGCCATTAGAAGCTGTTTTTATAGCAGTCTATCTTCTTTCCGGCGGCTTAGTGTAAAATTTTACTCGGTAGGGAAATTTTTCCAGAAACAATAAAAGAGGAAAGCCTCCCCTTGAGTGGAAATGTTATAATTTCCGTGCACAAATAAAACAAAGAAAGGGCTTTCCTCATGGATATTATAACAAAAACTGGAGAAATTTGGAGTGAAAATGCAATTGGTGCAGTCATTTCTATCATCAAGGAATCTGATGATTCTATTGAGTCTGAAAGAAGCTAACGCATTGGCTCGAGGAAATGAACTGTCAGCTTATAGCTATGGCTCTGAGATGCATACTAAGTAACTTAAATGGTGCAAAATAAAAAAAGTATCTGACAGAAAGGCGCTGTGTAGAAATAAAAGGCGCCTCTTTTGCATCCATCCCGCAGGCAGTTAACACTTTCCGGCGGGGAATCATTTACTAAAACCACTGCAAAGAAACCCAGTGTCTCCAACTTCCCATCATGCCCAATGAATTCGGTATTCGCATGGTCTACGGTTGCTGATGTACTTGGGGAGCAATGCTTTCTTTGCAGATTCTGATTTCATACGAATTTTCATGTCATACTGCGTCATAGCATTCCTTTAATAGGTTACTATTTTCGTCATGCTACTCCTTGTATGTCGTAAAAATTCTAGAATAAAATCAGAAAGCAATGAAATCACAGCTTCCCCTCTACGACGGCGCGCGCCAGGCATGAGTCTCCCGTCATTTCTGCCCTGTAAGAGTTTTCTGGAGTCCTGAATTTCTCTGCAGTTTTTCAGTTTGTACTGATTTTTACCTTTCCGGAAAAGGTGAGGGGAGAAAGATGGTACCTTTTTTGAATTCCGGCATTCCATTCCTGCATTTCCTATGGCCATCTTGGAAATATATGGAATGCTTTCTTTCAAAGCCGCGGGCCTTTTCAGGTCCCTCTACTATACACATACCGTGAGATGGAAAAATGAGAAGTAGTTTTTGGAGAAATTTTAAATTTTTCAAGGATGTTAGCGGTGGGAATTATCTCCTTGCAACGTACTTTTAATTTCTGTAAGATATGGATAGGAAAGGAGGTAGTCGTATGGGAAACAAAAGCGTGATTTTGCAGTTACATCCGGAAACATTGCGATGGATAAGAGAAGAAGCACAGGCAGATATGGCAGATGCTTCTGTTATCCAACTTTTAAATGATTGGGAATTAGGTACGAAAAAGCCAACGCTTAGTCAGGTTCAAAAATTGTCTCATGAGACACATATTCCCTTTGGCTATTTTTTCTTAAAAGAAAAACCGGCTGAGAAATATAGCGTTTTGGAATTCAGGACTATGGACAGCGCCTATCATGGGGAAGCCAGCCAGGCATTGAGAGACACTATTTTTGATATGTTAAATATCCAGGACTGGATGAAGCAGTATCGCTTACATCAAGGTTATGAGGTGCTTCCTTATGTGGGTAGTTTAAAAAATGAAAAAGACGTGGATGCCGTAAGTGCGGCTGTTAGGGAAAAGCTGGATATTGATATTGCGTGGTTTAAGCAATGCAGGGATGCTAATCATGCTTTTAAGTTTATCCGTGAAAAATGTGAGGCTGTTGGTATATTGGTTATGATGAATGGTGTTGTCGGAGCCAATACTCACAGGCCATTAAGCTTGGCAGAATTTCGTGCTTTTGTTTTAGTAGATGCTTATGCACCTTTAATTTTTATAAATGCACGAGATACAGTCAATGGACGACTGTTTTCTTTGCTACATGAAATTGTCCATGTATTCGTGGGGACCGATAATCTTTTCAATGCAGATGATGGAGATGAGCATTTTTCTAAAAGTACGGAGACTTTGTGCAATAAAGTGGCTGCTGAAGTGCTGATGCCTAAAGGAGATTTTCTTGCATTTTGGGATACATGTAAGAATGAGCATGAAGATACAATGATATGTATTAAGGAGGCGGGGCGGGTATTCCATTGCAGCTTAACGGCGGCTGCGCGCAGAGCTTTTGATTTCCACCGGATATCCGGAACTGAGTTCGCCGGCTATGTTAAGTCGTTTTCTCAGGCATATATCAATAATAAAGCACAGGGACGTGGAGGTAATTATTACAATACGATGCAAAGTCGATTGGATAGATCCTTTTTAAAGGCTTTGGCAGATTCCGTCCTGGCTGGAAGAACTTCTTATCCGGAAGCTTTCAGATTAACAGATACGAATAATAAGACCTTTACTCATCTTGTCGGTACTTTGGAGGGAAAATAATGGGAGATAAAGTCTTGTTTGATACCAATTCTTTTATAGCACCGTTCAATCAGTACTATGCTCCTGATATCGTACCGTCCTATTGGAAGCAGCTCCTGGTGAGTTCCCCTGATATTATGGTTTTAGATAAAGTCCGGGATGAAATATATCGTGGTAAAGATGAGTTGGCCAAGTGGCTAAAGTCGAATATAAATCAATTCCAGGTTGTATCGACGGATGATTTGCGAATTATAGAAGTATATGGTCAGGTTATACAGAGTATCGTGGATAATCAGTGGTATCAGCCGGCGGCAGTTAGAAACTGGTCGGATAATCGTATAGCTGATCCGTGGCTCATTGCAGCAGCTAAAGTATATAACTGCTCTGTTATTACGTTTGAAAGATCTGCCATCCCCACGGTAGGCTCACCATCAAGAAATCCTAAAATTCCCGATGTTGGTCGAAATTTCGGAGTTCACTGTAAAGATTTGTACTCTTACATGCGTGATGTCCGGATGAAGATATAGGGATATTTTCCCTACTTACGACGGGGAGGATGGCGTGGGGGGTGAGATTTGAGGTTTAGCCTCGGACCTATCCTCAGGGCTCTGCCCAGCTTCTGACGGTCGCAGGACACAAGGATGGAGCCTGACAGTTCGGTACGTACCAGTGTGTTCCCTTCCTGCTGACTGGTATTTATGAGCACTCCGGTCACTTACTGCTTGTACTGCGCGCATTCTGCAGAGAATGCGCGAGTCGGCCAAAGTTGGCCCTTAGCCTGCACATAAAAGGGCCTTCCTTATAATTGGCCGACCGACCATTCTTCACTGGCGCTCAGAATGACGGTGCCGGCAGGAAGGTGGTGCTGCATGGTGGTGGGCAATTTTGAAATTTTTCCTAAAAACCTGCCTGTATCGTCTATGGTGAGGGTGGATCAGGAAGTGGTGGAAACCATGCCGTAAAAACTTTACGGCATGGTTTTTTTATGCTATATTTTAAGCAGAAAAGTGGTGGTAAGGAGGTAGTTCTATGCTGAAGAGGTTTGAAGTGAGAGGGTTTAAGCAGTTTGGACACCTGGTTTGGGATTTTTCCCGCACCCGGGAGTATGCTTTTAATCAAAAATGTGTTAAAGATGGGCTGGTCAGGGATGGCTTGATTTATGGGGCTAATGCTTCCGGAAAGACGAATTTAGGCCTTGCTTTGTTTGATATCACCGCCCATTTGTCGGATAAAAATTCTGCTGAAGATTTATACCGGTATTATTTGAAGGCTGATGCAGATGTAAAATATGCGGATTTCCGCTATGACTTTCAGTTTACCGGTCATCATTCTATTTCTTACAGCTACCGAAAGAGCAGCCACCGCCTGCTTTTGGGGGAAGAGCTGACCATTGATGGCAGGCTGGTGCTGAGGTGGCCTGATGCTGGCGGTATCTTTATAGATCCGGAGTTTCAGGAAATGTACAAGTTTGGTGACATGAAGTGGGATTTCCAAAGTTCTGATTTATCAGCGGTAAAATATGTCTTTAATAATATGCTGTCGGATTCCTCTTCTTTGCTGTCTCAGTTCCGTACTTTTGTGAACGGAATGTTGTGGTTCCAGAGAAATGATTTAAATAATCGATATATTGGCTATTTAAATACTCATGAGGATATATATGATTATATTGTCCGGGAGGGGTATATTGGGGATTTTGAAAAATTCCTGCATGAGCTTGGGGAAATAGCGGTTAAACTGGCTGCTATACAAAATCCGGACGGCAATTCGGAGTTGTATTTTGATTACGGACAGAAGATTCCTTTTTCTAAGGCCGCTTCCAGCGGTACTCGTGCACTGAGTTTGTTTTATTATTGGCTGAAGCATAAAAAGGGGATTACATTCCTGTTTATTGATGAGTTTGACGCTTTTTATCATTTCAAATTGGCAAAAAAAGTTTTCCAATATCTGATTTCTGATTTTGCCGGGCAGGCTATGGTGACGTCCCACAATATTGATCTGCTGACGAACCGGATTACGCGGCCGGACTGCTGCTTTGTGGTTAGAAATGGTCAAATTGCGTCTTTTGCGGATTCTACATCCAGGGAAATCCGGCAGGGAAATAATCTGGAGCGTCTGTATGTGGGTGGTGAGTTCGATGAGTAAGAAAATATTGGTCATCTGTGAGGGCACGAAGAAAGAACCTGAAATTATTCAGTATGCTCAGAAGCTGGACCTGCTGCCTGAAAATTTGCAAATCGTATCCTATGGGACCAATATTTATAAACTCTACAATGCTTTGGAAAAAGAAAGTCAGGGATATCCGGATGGTTGGGATTCTCTTGATATTCAGCTTTCTATGATACACTCGGCCAGAACAGAAGATGAAAAGTCTGTGCTCATGGACAGCTATACGGATAAATTGCTTATTTTTGACTTTGATCCGCAGGATTCTTTCTTTCGAAATCATAGGGATGAGGCTTGTCGTCGTTTTCAGAAGCTGATGGAATTTTTCTCTGAATCCACGGACCACGGTAAGCTGTATCTCAGTTATCCCATGATTGAGGCATTTTTACATGTCAGTGCTGCTGAAATCAGTCATGGATATTTCAATGCATTTTTTGAACGACAGTTTTCTGTGGGAGAACTGCGTAAGAGCAGGTATAAACAGCGTGTCAGCAATGAAGGTGAATCTTCCATTACAAGCTATAATCGGGAGTCAATGATTCGCCTTATACGGGCACATCTGGCAAAGGCAGAGCAGTTGACCGGCTGCAATGAGCAGGATGTTATTTCCAGCTATAGTGATGAGCTGGCAATAGAGTTATTAAACGTAGAAATTGAATCTGTGAAATCTCGAATGCTGGGGGATGTGGTGAGCTGCAGTTTGTTTTATGTGGTGGAAAGTTATCCGCAGAGACTGCAGGTTTTGCCAGGTGATTGATTTGAGAATAGAGATTTGAGATTTGAGGGGGGAGAGGGGAGACGTCAGATGGCCAGACTTCAGGCTGGCAGTGTGCCTTGCGGAGTGTGCTCCACTTGCGGTGAGCAGCATGGCGCAGGGAGATATTGGGGCTTTGCTCAAAATGACAGGGGGCTGAGGTTTGAGGAAAGAGATTTGAGAGGCGCAACATCAGGTGGCTTGTCATGGTTGGAGGGGCAGCATTGTGGGGGAGAAGGAGGGAGATTTGAAGTTTTAGGAATGGAGAGAATAGAGGTTTGAATTTTAACTGGATTGCAGGTAGATATATTGACAATCATCATCACCGGCGGCGCCGGATTTATTGGTTCTAATTTTATATTTTACATGATGAAGAAGTATCCGGACTATCGCATCATCTGTCTGGATAAGCTGACCTACGCAGGAAATCTGTCTACCCTGGTACCGGTCATGGATAAGCCGAATTTCCGCTTTGTGAAGATGGATATCTGCGACAGGGAGGCAGTGTATGGCCTCTTTGAAGAGGAGCATCCCGATGTGGTGGTGAATTTTGCGGCAGAATCCCATGTGGACCGGTCCATTCTGAATCCGGAAATTTTCCTGGAGACGAATATCATCGGCACTTCTGTCCTTATGGATGCCTGCAGGAAGTATGGCATCGGCCGGTACCATCAGGTATCCACCGATGAGGTATATGGAGATCTGCCCTTGGACAGGCCGGACCTTTTCTTTACGGAAAAGACACCCCTTCATACCAGCTCTCCCTACAGCAGCTCCAAGGCAGGAGCTGATCTCCTGGTGGGCGCATACCATCGTACCTATGGCCTGCCGGCTACCATTTCCCGCTGCAGCAATAACTATGGACCATACCAGTTTCCGGAAAAGCTGATACCTCTCATGATGATGAACGCTCTGGAAGATAAGCCCCTTCCGGTGTATGGGGATGGGAAAAACGTAAGGGACTGGCTCTATGTAGAGGACCACTGCAAGGCCATCGACCTGATCATCCATAAAGGCACCGTAGGGGAAGTTTACAATATCGGCGGCCATAATGAAATGGCAAATATCGACATTGTCAAACTTATCCTCAAAGAACTGGAAAAACCGGAAAGTCTTATCACCTATGTGAAGGATAGAAAAGGACATGACCGGAGATATGCCATCGACCCCGCAAAGATCCATAAAGAACTGGGATGGCTTCCGGAAACGAAATTTGCTGATGGGATTAAGAAGACTATCCGCTGGTACCTGGAGAATAAAGAATGGTGGATGGGAATCGTAAGCGGAGAGTATCAGAATTACTATAAGAAGATGTATGAGTGATAAATAATCCGCTGTCCGCTATCGGCTTT
>ENA-ORRQ01001925-ORRQ01001925.1-human-gut-metagenome-genome-assembly--contig:-NODE-1925-length-14411-cov-7.933617_pt1 | contig 14411 bp, 16 predicted proteins | sample MGYA00242177_ERZ509138 | MGnify/ENA primary metagenome ERZ509138 (study PRJEB26280, sample SAMEA2338628) | human gut metagenome | biome: human gut; feature: human-associated habitat; material: faeces... | reverse complement strand
CCCGGCCCGCAGTTCGGGCCAGCAGCTCCGCCTGGTCATAGCCGCGCTCCCGCCGCCGGGCGGAGCGCCTCGGCGGCAAGCTTGCCTGCACGCGCCCGGTGTTCGACCGCGGCGTGCTGCCGTTCAAGCTCGTCATCGGGCAGTCCGGCGCCGTGGTCAAGCCGAAGCTGCTGCTGTCGTTCGGTGTGTCGGGCGCGGTCAACCACGTCACGGGCTTCTCGGATGCAGACGTGGTCGTCGCCGTGAACACCGATCCCGAGGCGGCGATCTTCAACTACTGCACCTACGGCATCGTCGGCGACATGGACGAGGTCTGCGAGGCCATGCTCGCAAAGCTCGGCGCGTGAACCGGAACGAACATGCAAAAAAGCACCCGAAAGGGTGCTTTTTTGCGTGCTGCGGCGCTGGGGCATGCAGGATGACGTAGATAAAATGCGGACAGTGCTGATGCACTGCCCGCGTTGTCAATTATAGCTGGATGGGATAGTATTTGCTGAATTCTGAAAGCTGTTCTTCTGTCATGTCGATATCCAGCACACGAAAGGGATGCCACCCCAAAAAATCCTTGTCAACCATGCCGTTGCGCTGGCGCTTAAGGGGTATCTGCGTGCACAGCACATCTGTCACCACCCGGCAGCCAAGATTGACGTTCTCCCGACTGACGCTGCAGAAAGACGACCACGGGTAAAACCGCCGAAAGATGCCAAACCAGATCGCCACTATGCCGTCTGTGCAGATGTCATAGGACCTGCATATTCTCCCGATACCGAACACGCAAAAAAAGTCAGTAAAGAACACCACCAAAATTATAATCCAGCGTGCGTCCGGCCGAATCACTGCGGCATATACACCTGCAACGGTCATGCCCAATAAAATCAGGCAATAACCCACACTCACATTTTGAGAAAAATATTTAAAGCTGATATTGACTTTCATATCTATCGCCCCTCATCGCCGTGACCATGCTGGCCGATATTTCCCAAAAGCGTTCCTATACCATTCGCAGAAAAAAAGATCGGCGCCTGCGGTATTCTCTGCGCGCAGCCATTCCTGCCGCCGTAGTTGAAATGGTATGCGATGCCATCATGATACCCGGCGGCGCGAGACCTGTCAAGTGTCCTGCGTTCTATGGCGGAAAACCGCCGAGGAGAACATGCGTTGCTTGCAGCGGCGGCCCATCCGCGCGCAAAAAGAGGGCGGCAACCGCGAGAAGGCATGGAGTATGCTGCAAGGAAACACCAAAAAGGGTAAAAAACAAAAGCCCTTGCAGCAAGGGCTTTTGACAGAAAATCTGGCACCCCCGGCTGGATTCGAACCAGTGGCCTGCCGCTTAGGAGTATGGCTTACCATGTGATACACGGTTCGGATGTAACTTCCAATATCATCCCTTACGCAGAATGACTTGTAGTAAACGAACTTTATGGTGCAAAACACCTATTCTGACGCAGTTTTATGTGTCCGTTGGGTGGTCCTATTAGCAAATTCTTAGCAAGAGGACACCCAGCCAAAGCCGATTGCTACTGCCATTCTTCACTCCCTTAGTCAAAATGACAAGGCAAATACATGGAGGTTACTATGGACAAGAAAGAGAAAAAGTCACTGCCGGAACCGCGCACATATACCGTGGAACAGATTGCGGCCATGCTCAACATCGGTCGCACAACCGCATATCAGCTCGTCAAGCAGGAGGAGTTCAGGATCGTCCGCATAGGCAATGCGATCCGCGTTTCCAAGAAATCTTTTGACGAGTGGCTGGAAAGTTTGGAATTGTGAATATCGCAAGAAACGCCGTAGGCTCAAAAAACCTATGGCGTTTTTTTATACCCATTTTTGAAGGAGGCTGGCAATGAAACTGACAGAAGCAGAAATGAGGATGGTGTTTCAGATTGAAAGTACCAATCAGAACGCTGCCCTGAATGAGATTTACATGACATGGCGCTATGCGCCGAACCCGGCAACGAAAGAAACGGCGGAAGGCCTTCTGGACAAGCTCCGCCCCCTGTCGGATCAGGAGTGCATGGATTTGATCCGCAAGGTGCAGGCCGAATACCGTCTGCCGGAGAAAGCCCGCACCATCGGGGAAATGCTGGCAGAGGCCAGACAGCAATCCGGGGCGCAGAAGTTATCCGGCCATGACATTATGGCTTTGGAGCGTTTCGACCCGGCGACCAGACACATGATCGTCTTTGATGTTCTTACCCATGACTCGCCTGTTGGCTGGAAGGGTGAGAAAATGCGCCTGTTCCTGACTGACGCCGGATACAGCAAGGCTTTGGAAAATCAGGAAAAGGGACATATCAAAATCCGTAACCATGCGAAGGTGCTTTCCGGCGATCTCCACTATGACCATAAAGACCGTGAGAGGTAGCCGCCCCCAAAATGTATCAAAATCAGTGGGATATCTTCTGTTTCTTCCTCCGTGGCTTGCGTTCTGAACAGGGCGTGGATGTTTTCCCATGCGGGAGAAAACGGAGGCATACAGACGGGTAAACCGCTCAAAATCAACACTTTTTATTTTCACAGGAAGGAGGTGCGAAGATGGCTGTTTTTCGTATTGAAAAGACCCGTGATTATACGGTCATGTCGAACCATCACTTGAAAGATCGGACGCTGACCCTGAAATCCAAAGGGCTGCTGTCCATGATGCTGTCGCTCCCTGACGAGTGGAATTACACCACCAGAGGTCTTGCGGCGATCTGCCGGGAAGGTGTGGACAGCATCGGTGCGGCATTGAAGGAGCTGGAAACCCACGGGTATATCCGGCGCACCCAGCTTCGGGATGAAAAAGGCAAGATCACGGATACCGAGTATGTCATTTACGAAATGCCTCAGTGCGAGCCGCCGTCAAGCCCAGGTACGCCTTTACCGGGTACGGCAAAGCCATATACGGAAAACCCGGATATGGGTATCCCGGATACGGCGGAACCGTGTACGGAAAACCCCGCACAATTAAATACTAATCAAACAAAGACTGATTTATCAAGTACGGAACTATCAAATCCTATCCAATCAAATCCCCCTACCCCCGCAGGGGCAAGGATGGGAACGGATCGGATGGGAGCCAGAGAATGTTATCGTGAAGTGATTTTGGATAACATCGAGTACAGCTATCTGGTGCAGGACAGCCATATCGACCGTGAGCAGCTTGACGAGATCGTTGACCTGATCGTGGATACCGTATGTTCTGCCCGCAAAGTCATCCGCATTGCCGGAGACGATTATCCGGCGGAGGTGGTAAAGTCCCGGTTTATGAAGCTGGACAGCTCCCATGTTCAGTATGTTATGGACTGCATGAAGGACAACACCACCTATGTCCGCAATATCAAGAAATACCTTCTGGCGGCGCTGTATAACGCCCCGACCACCATCAACAGCTATTATTCTTCCCTGGTGCAGCACGATATGTACGGGGACGGGCAAAGGGGGCGAGGCTAAATGCAGGAGGAAGTAACGCGGGGCGCCGTGACGCTCATTGTTGACGGAGCCAAGCTAAGTGAGCAGGTCTTTGAAAAGGCCGTCAAAAAGTTCCTGGAGGAAATCCAGAAAAGCCAGAAGCCCAAAATCTACCGCGGCAGGCAGAGCCTTAAACAGCTTGCCAGCCAGAACGCCGGTCTTGCCAATATCGAGATCAGTGACAAGAATATCAAGGCTTTCTCCCGTGTGGCGAAGAAATACCATGTGGATTTTGCCTTGAAGAAAGACACCTCCGCAGAGCAGCCCCGTTACCTGGTCTTTTTCAAAAGCCGGGACGCGGATGCCATCACAGCGGCATTTCAGGAGTTTGCCAGCCGGAAAATGAGCCGTGAGGAAAAGCCCTCCATCCGGGAACGGCTGACCCAGGCGAAGGAACAGGCGGCGGAGAAAACGGAACACCGCACCATTGACCGGGAGAAAGTAAAGGTCAAAGATCGGAGCGTGCAGAGATGAACATGAAAAAACTGTTTTTGCTGAATCTCCCGTATCTTCTGTTCGTGTATCCCTTCGATAAGCTGGCACAGGCTTTCCGGCTTGCGCCCGGTGCTGACCTTTCCGGCAAGCTGCTCTCCATTGGGGACGGCTTCACGGCAGCGCTTTCCTCCCCGTGGCTCAGTTTCCATCCCACGGACCTTCTGATCGGTATAGCCGGTGCGGTGATCCTTCGCATGGCGGTCTACCTGAAAGGCAAGAACGCTAAGAAGTATCGCCACGGGATCGAGTATGGTTCTGCCCGCTGGGGTACGGCGGCAGATATCGCTCCCTACATGGACAAGGACTTTTTCCAAAACATCCCCATGACGCAGACGGAACGGATCACAATGGCGAGCCGTCCAAAGCAGCCGAAGTATGCCAGAAATAAAAACATTCTGGTGATCGGCGGTTCCGGCAGCGGCAAGACGCGGTTCTTCTGTAAGCCGTCGCTGCTGCAAGCTCATTCGTCCTATGTCTGCACTGATCCGAAAGGAACCTTGCTGCCGGAGATCGGCACTTTCCTGGAACGGAAGAAATACCGTATCAAATGCCTCAACCTGATAAACTTCCGAAAATCCATGAAATACAATCCGCTGGCTTATATCCGATCAGAGAAAGATATCTTAAAGCTGGTGAACGCCCTGATTATGAACACGAAGGGCGAAGGCGAAAAATCTTCGGAAGATTTCTGGGTCAAAGCGGAACGCCTCTATTATTCCGCACTGATCGGCTACATCTGGTACGAGGCCACGGAGGAAGAAAAGAACTTCATCACACTTCTGGACCTTATCAATGCCAGTGAAGCCAGAGAGGATGACGAAACTTATCAAAGCCCGGTGGACCTGCTCTTTTCTCAGTTGGAGGAACGGGAGCCGGACCACTTTGCCGTCAAGCAGTACCGCAAATTCAAGATGGCGGCGGGAGATGTATGCTCTAAGTGACTTCTTAATCATGGTTTATGTCATGGTTAGTGAAGCAGTCACTTAGAGCATTTTCATTTCAGGAGGTACAGCCATGAGAAACGAGAAAATCACCCCACTGTACGAACGATTGAGCCGCGATGACGAGTTACAGGGTGAGAGCAATTCCATAAGTCATCAAAAGCAGATGTTAGAGGAGTTTGCCCGTCGGAATAACCTGCCCAATCCCCGGCATTTTACCGATGACGGTGTATCGGGAACCCGTTTTGATCGCCCCGGATTCCTGGCGATGATGGAGGAAGTTGAGGCGGGGCGTGTAGAGGCCATTGTCATCAAGGACATGAGCCGCCTGGGGCGTGACTATCTGAAGGTCGGTCAGGTCATGGAGATTTTACGGCAGCGCGGCGTCCGGCTGATCGCCATTAACGACGGTGTGGACAGTCTGAAAGGCGATGATGATTTTACCCCGTTCCGCAACATTATGAACGAATTTTACGCCCGCGACACCAGCCGGAAAATCCGCTCTGTGTTTAAGTCCAAAGGCATGAGCGGCAAGCACCTGACCGGCACCGTTATCTACGGCTATCTGTGGGACGAAAAGCGGGAACACTGGCTTGTGGATGAAGAAGCCGCCGCTGTGGTACGCCATATTTTCGCGCTTGCGATGGAGGGCTACGGCCCCTATCAGATCGCAACCAAGTTGTCAGAAGAAAAAATTGAAATGCCAGCCGTTCACCTTGCCCGCTATGGCGAGGGAGTGAACAAGAATAAGGCCTTTGCGGATATTTATCGTTGGAGTGCCTCTACCGTTGTTGAAATCCTGAAAAAACAGGAGTATTTAGGCCATACGGTCAATTTCAAAACCCGCAAGCACTTTAAGGACAAGAAAAGTCACTATGTTGACGAAAGCGAATGGACGATTTTTGAGAACACCCATGAGGCCATTATCGATCAGGAAACCTTTGACAATGTGCAGCGTATCCGGGGAAACGCCAGACGCTACCCGGACGGCTTTGGGGAGGCCCATCCCCTGACCGGCCTGATGTACTGCGCCGATTGCGGCGGCAAGATGTATGTTCACCGCACATACAACGGCAAGCGCGTCCCGCAGTACACTTGCGGCCAGTATGGGAAGTATCCTATCGGCTCCCTTTGCCCTACACAGCACCGTATCAAGGCCGAAGCTGTTCTGACCCTGATTGCCGATATGCTCCGGGCCATCGCGGAGTATTCCAGGAATGACCGGGCCGAGTTTATCCGCACCGTCCAGGAAACGCAGGTAGCCCAGCAGGCCGACGACATATCCAAGAAGCGGAAACGGCTGGCTGCCGCCCAAAAGCGGGCCGGGGAACTGGAAAAGCTGATTTGCAAAATATATGAGGACAACGCCCTGGGTAAGCTGCCGGACGCCCGGTATGAGGCCCTGGACGCACAGTACGCCAAAGAGCAGGACACCCTCAATGCGGAAATCGTGGAATTGGAAAAGGCCGTTACCGGCTATGAGCAGAGCCGGAAATCTACGGAGAAGTTTATTGCCCTGATTGACAAGTACGAGAACTTCGACACGCTGACAAACACCATGCTCAACGAGTTTGTAGAGAAAATCCTTGTCCATGAACGCGCCCGCAAAGGCAGCCAGGATACCACACAGGAGGTTGAAATCTACTTCAACTTTGTGGGCCGCTATATCCCTCCTGCCTTGCAGCCGGTTCCCCTGACCCCGGAGGAACAGGAAGAACTGCGGAAGAAGGAGGAACGCAAGGACAGGCTTCACCAGAACTACTTGCGCCGCAAGGCTAATGGCAAGCAGAAGGAATGGGAAGAACGCTACAACGCCAAGCGCAAGGCGAAAATGGAGGCAGCAAAGGCCGCGATCCGGGCCGAGGATATGGAGAAGGGCATTTTTACCACCGTCAGCCAGTTACCCAGGCAGGAGCCGCGCAAGGCCACCTTACCGGCCAGCGCCGCAGTTTAACCATCACAGTGCAAAGGAGGACAAACATGAACGAATTGACTTACACCCGCTGCGGGGATTACTACATCCCCGACCTGGAGTTGTCCGAGCAGCCGGAGGCCCCCATCGGCAAGTATGGCCGTATGCGGCAACGCTACCTGAAGGAACACCGGCCCGGCCTTTACAGCAGCTTGATTTTGAGCGAAAAGCTGTACCCGCACCTGTTGGAGATTGACCGGGCGGCGCGGGAGCGCATAGACGCCATGCTGCCCCGCATGATGGAGGCGGCGGGCGTCACTGAGGAACTGAAAGCCCGTGACCCCATACGCTGGGTAGGGCTGATGAATACGCTGAAAGCGCAGGCGGAGGAAATTATATTGGATGAATTAATTTTATAAACAAGAAGCAGCAGAAATTATTCTGCTGCTTCTTGTTTATAGATTGGCATAAAAACGGTGAGCCAAAACTAACACTTCTCTCTTGCATTCTTATCTCCAATGTGGTATAGTGAATGGCGTAAGCTAATCAAGTTAACTTACGGGAAGGTTTTTATATGCCGAGAGATAAGACAGATACACATAATAAATTGCTCCCATGTATTAAGCAGGAATTTTTGGAGCATGGATATGAGAAAGCGTCTATGCAAAATATCGCAAGACGAGCAGGAATTACTGCTGCGGGGATATATCGCCATTTTCCAAGCAAAGAGGCTATGTTTACTGCAATGGTAGAACCAGTAACGAGTGATTTTTTGAAGATGTGCGATGTTTCTATGGAAGAAACATATTCTCGACTTAGTGACGATGATTTCCTCAAAAATTTTAACGAGTTCAGAACGGGAAAAAACAGGGAATCTATTAACTTTATGTATGACAATTATGATGTTTTTCGATTATTACTTGTTTGTTCAAAAGGTACACCTTATGAATCTTTTCAGGAGCGTCTTGTGGAAATCGAAATGCAAGGAATTATTGATTTGTTTGGCGTACTTGAAAAGCGAGGGCTTCCTCATAAAACAGTAACAGATAATGAACTTCATATATTGTGTACCACATTTGTCACCGCTCTTTGTGAAACAATTAAACATGAATATACAAGAGAACAGGCATTGAAGCATTTGGACTTCATCGGTAAAATGCTTTACCCTGGTATGCAAGAAGTCCTTGGCTTCTGAAAATTACATAATAAATGACTGCACTGAATTTTAGGGCGTTATCGTCCTAAAATTTTTCTGTTTTATGGGTTAGTTAACGCTAACCAAAATCATTAGCTTATATAGGAGGGATGGACTATGAAAGTAAAAGGTAGCTTGTATTGGATTTATTCTTTTATAAGCGGATGTAAAGGCAAAATGTTGGTAGCTATTCTATTGGCTGTGATTGGGGTATTGTGTGGAATGGCACCCTATTTTGCGCTCGCAGGAATTTTGTCGGGATTGATCCAAAACACTTTAACGGCAGAACGCATCTTTTGCTATGTGGGAATTGCTGTGTTAGGCGAGACTCTTAAAATGTTGTTTAATACAGTTTCCTCTTTGAAAGCTCACAGGGTAGCTTATCATATCTTAGGGAATATTCGATGCAAACTGGCTGAGAAAATGATGCGTGTTCCTATGGGAGTTATGGTTGATACCCCATCAGGTAAGTTGAAAGCGATGGTTGTAGATACTGTTGACAAATTGGAACAGCCCTTAGCTCACATGTTGCCAGAGATCACAGCAAATGTTTTCACACCGCTTTGCATTATTATTTTACTTTTCATTTTGGACTGGCGTATGGCACTGGCCTGTATGATTGTGATTCCTATTGGCGTTTTACTCTTAATGGGGCAAATGAAAGACTATAAGAATAGATCTGATAGATATATTGAAGCCAGTAGCAACATGGACAGCTCTTTGGTTGAGTATGTCAATGGGATTGAAGTAATCAAGACTTTCAGCCAAACAGGGAAATCATTCCAAAAATTCTCTGATTCTGTTAAGAATTACCATGATACGACATTGGATTGGTGGAAAAATACCTGGCTATATTCAGCACTTGGTTTAACAGTAATTCCTGCTACCCTTGTGGGAGGTATTCCCGTTGGAGCGTATCTTCTTATGCAAGGAAGTATCAGTTTTTCTATTTATATTACATGCCTTATTTTATCCCTTGGAATTGCCGGTCCGCTGATTCAAGCAACGTATTATGCTGATAATTTTGCTGTTGTTGATGCCAGTATCCGGCAAGTAGGAAATTTTCTTGATGAACAAGAACTGGTGCGGCCATCAAAAGAAGTTTTGCTAACAGATGATGGCTTTCATTTTGAGCATGTTTCATTCGGATATGATAAAAAAGAAGTGCTGCATGATATAACCTTTTCCCCTGTGCCGGGTGGAAAAACGGCCATAGTAGGGCCATCTGGTTCAGGTAAGTCAACCATAACAAAATTGATGGCGGGCTTTTGGGATGTAACAAGCGGTCATATCATTTATGGATGCCAAGATATTCGCAATATTCCAACAAGCCAGTTAATGAAACATATTAGTTTTGTGTCACAGGATAACTTCCTTTTCAATATTAGTATCAAGGAAAACATCCGAATGGGAAACCCTTGTGCTACCGATGAGGAAGTCCTTGCCGCAGCAAAAGCGGCCAGATGTGATGAGTTTATCCGCAAAATGGAATATGGATACGATACTTTGGTCGGAGATGCAGGAGGAAAGCTCTCTGGCGGAGAAAGACAACGCATCACGATAGCCCGCGCAATATTAAAGCCAGCAGATGTTGTAATTCTGGATGAGGCAAGTGCCTATGCCGACCCAGAAAATGAGGTGTATATTGAAGAAGCTATAAATGAGTTGGTAAAAGACAAAACTCTTATTGTAGTTGCCCATCGTCTGGAAACGATTGAAAATTCAGATAAGATTGTTGTTGTAGATCAAGGAAAGATTGTAGCTGAAGGAACACAAAGCGAATTATTAAAAAATTGTGCTCTTTATAAGCGGCTGTGGAACGAGACAATATTAACTTCAGAGCGGAAAAGAGGTGAGTGCAATGCTTGAAACCATGAAACGAATTTTGACTATGGCGGGCAAATATCGCCACAAAGTTACAATAGGAATTATCATCAGCCTATTGCACTCCTTCTTTTCCGCAATGGACTTATTTGCCATACTTTATATTTCTTTTTCTATCAATACCCTTACCCAACAGAAAATTGGAGTTGCTGCTGCGATTTTACTTGTGGGCCTTACAGGTAAGATTATTTGTAAGTATCAGATAACTGAACATATATCTGGTTCCAGCTACGATGTCTTTTACGAAAAGCGTTTGGAGGCTGGTGAAAAATTAAAGAGAGTGCCGATGGGTTATTTCAGCGAAAAGAACCTCGGTGAAATCCAGATGGCAATGACTACAGATATGAATGCTTTGGAATCCTCGGCAATGTCTGTTGTAGAAAACATTTTGGGCAGCCTGATTTATGCTGCAGTTTGTACTTTAGTATTGCTTCTTTTTAACTGGAGAATAGGGCTTATTACATTAGCGGGCCTTGGAATCGGAATTCTTTTGCTCCGTGTCGTTCAAGAAAACGCAAAAAAAGTAATGCCAGTACGTTTTCAGGCTCAGGAAGAAATGACAGAGAAAACGTTGGAATTTATACAGGGCAATATGGTTATGCGCCTTTTTGGAACAGGGCGGGATGGTTTGAACAGAGTAAAAGAAGCATTCCATAAAAAACAGGAAGCAGACATTCGTCTGGAAAATACAGCGGTCTGGCCAATCAGCTTTTACAGATACATATTTCGACTGGCGAGCTGTGGAGTAGTATTGATTGCCGCATTGCTCTATGTAAGACAAGAAATGACATTTCCTATTTGTGTTATGTTCCTTTTTGCGGCTTTTCTTGTTTACTCACAGATGGATGGACTTGCCTCTAATATTGCTTTGCTACGAATTGTAGATACTGCTCTTAGTCAAGTTGAGTCCGTATTGGAAATTCCGGAGATGTCAGGTAATGACACCATAGATAAAATACAGAATTATAATATTGAACTTCATAATATATCCTTTGGCTATGAAAATCGTCCCATCATTCAGAATGTCACATTAAAAATCCCAGAACATCGAGTAACGGCTATTGTAGGACCGTCTGGCTCTGGAAAAACGACTCTATGTAATTTGATTACAAGATTTTGGGATGTGCAGCAAGGCGAAATTATGATTGGTGGCAAAAATATCAAAGAAATAGAGTTTGAGGAATTGATGAAACTGATGAGCATCGTGTTTCAGAAGGTGTACCTGTTTCACGATACTATAGAAAACAATATAAAATTTGGGAAACCTACTGTCACGCATGAAGAAGTTGTTGAAGCGGCACGTCGAGCATGCTGCCATGAATTTATCGAAAAATTACCAAATGGATATCAGACAATTATTGGCGAAGGTGGTTCAACACTATCTGGTGGTGAAAAGCAACGTATTTCTATTGCTAGAGCAATCTTAAAGGATGCTCCTATTATCATTTTGGATGAGGCCACATCCAGTGTTGATCCTGAAAACCAGCACGCATTATTGACAGCTATCAACGAACTAACATGTGGAAAAACGCTGATTATCATTGCCCACCGGCTTTCCACAATCAAGGATGCCGACCAAATTATCGTTCTGGATAACGGGCATGTTGTCCAACAGGGGACACATGAAACATTGCTTCAACAGGATGGCATTTACCGTAGGTTTGTAAAAATACGGCAAACGGCATCCTCTTGGAAAATATAAACAAAATAAGAAAGGGTTTAGGTAAGCATTATGGAAAACAACAAACTGAAAGTCAAAGACTTGGTGAACATCGGTATTTTTTCGGCACTGTATATGGTGATCTCAATGATTGTTATGATTCCCGTTGGAATTGCACCAATTCTATGGTTGATCTGGCCCGGTATTGCGGGGCTTTTCGGCGGAGCATTTTTTACACTTTTGATGACCAAGGTTCCGAAGCAAGGCGCAGCATTGATTCTTGCAATTATTACTGGGCTTTTGTATTTTGCAACAGGTGAATGCACTTGGGTTATCATCGTCACTTTTGCAGTTGCCGGAATTCTGGGCGAAGCTGCAAGAAAGGTATTGGGTTACAAATCATTCAAAGGCATTGCCCTGGCTGGCGGATTTACCGCCTTTGGTTTTATTGGTTCTCCCCTGCCTATGTGGTTATTTCAAGATGCCTACATGAAGTCTATCGAAGAAATGGGTATGGGCGTTGAATATGTAGAGGGGTTACAGTCTATGATCTCTGCCGGTTCTTTCATTGGTATGTTAGCAGTTGCATTTGTCGGCGGTTTGATTGGTACTTTGGTTGGACGCTTGATGTTGAAAAAGCACTTTGAAAAGGCAGGCATCGTTTAATGGGTACAATAAGAAAGGGTATCTTAGTCCTCGACCCAAGGACTAAGATACTCCTGCTACTCGGCATCAATATATTTGTCTTTACAAATAGCCATGTATATGCAGAAATGCTGGTTGTTGCGGCATTGGTAATCCTTTTATTGCTTTGTGGAGTTTATAAAACGGCGCTGAAAAGTACCATTACATATATTGTACTGCTTGCAATAAAATGTTGGATTTTACCGTTTTGCCCGGAAATAATTATGACTTCACTAAATATCGTAGTTATTACGTTTCGGAAGCTGCTCCCCTGTGTAACATTAGGGGCTTTATTGGTTCAAACAACCCCGATACGCTTGCTTATGCACGCCATGCAAAAATGGCACTTGCCACAGGCAGTTATTATCCCGCTTGCAATTACGGTACGATATTTTCCTACTTTACACGAAGAACAACAAGCTATCAGCGATGCGATGAAATTGAGAAATGTACATGGTGTTTTTCAAAAATTGGAGTATATCTATGTACCGCTCATGTTATCAGCCTCGACAACAGCAGATGAATTAAGTCAGGCTATTACTGCGCGTGGTATAGATAATCCACGCCCTAAAACCTGTGCAGTATCTATGCGGTTCCATATACAGGATTATGTACTCTGCTTTGTCGCTATTGTACTTGTTATTATTGCTTTTGTGTTGCTTTAAGAAGGGGGGATTTTATGATAACATTTGAAAACCTGTCATTTTCCTATGGAAATACAGGTGAAGAACAGTTAAATTCCCTTGATCTGCAAATAAAAAAGGGGGAATTTGTCCTTCTCTGTGGAAGAAGTGCCTGCGGTAAGACAACTGCAACCAAGTGCATCAACGGATTGATTCCGCATTTCACAGAAGGAAAATATTCTGGCTCTGTTGTTGTTAAAGAAAAAGAAATTGCCAAAACACCAGTTTATGAAATATCAGAAGATGTAGGCTCAGTTTTTCAAAATCCTAAAACTCAATTTTTTAATCTTGACTCTGATAGTGAACTGGTTTTTGGCATGGAAAATTTAGGAATAGAGCCAAACAAAATAAATGCCCGTGTTCAAGAAGTAGCTCACGGTCTTAAGATTGAAAATCTGTTGGGTCGAAGTGTTTTTGGCCTTTCTGGTGGCGAAAAACAGATACTTGCTCTCGCTTCTATTTATGCCGTAAATCCGGATATTTATGTCCTTGATGAACCAACGGCAAATATTGATAAAGATGGAATTGACCGGCTGCATGAAATTCTTCTCAAATTGAAGCAAATGGGTAAAACGATTGTGATCTCAGAACATCGCTTATATTTTCTCATGGATTTAGTGGATAAGGCTGTTTATATTGAACACGGCGTTATTCAGAAAGTATATACAGGCGATGAATTTCGTGCGTTAGCGGATTCAGAACGTATTAGGCTTGGATTGCGCTGCTTTACCTTGGACAACGAAAAAGATGAGGTGCCTACAAAGTGTAATTCAGGCATATTGGAGATTGATAATTTATCCGTGAGCTATAAAAATAGAACCATTTTCAGCAACGCATCTTTTGCAGCGGCTCGCGGGGATATAATTGCAGTTACTGGACGCAATGGAAGTGGAAAGTCCGCTTTTCTGCGTGTGCTTTGTGGGCTTATGAAAGAAAAAGCAGGAAGAATTGTGTTTGATGGAAAGCCATATCCATATAAGAAGCGCCGAGAACTGTGTTACATGACAATGCAGGATGTTGTCCATCAGTTATTTTCGGATAGTGTATGGGAAGAATTTTCTCTTCTCAATAAAACTGTCGATGAACAGGAAATCACGAAAATTCTAAGACGACTGGACTTATTGGATTACAAGGATAAACATCCTATGACACTCTCTGGAGGTCAAAAGCAGCGGCTTGCTCTGGCAGTAGCAACTCTTGCAAATAAAGATATTATGATTTTTGATGAGCCGACTAGCGGCTTGGATTATGGGAACATGATCAAAGTCTGTGAACTTATCAAAGAGTTATCTTCCAATAGAATAGTATTTGTGGCGACACATGATCGTGAGTTAATGGGATTGTTGTGTACTCGGCGAATGGAAATATCAAATGAATCAATCTCTGTTTACGATCTCACGACTAAATAAGGAGGTTCTGATGAAACTCTATGCGTCCGGGGAGGACTATCTGGAAACCATCCTTGTTCTCCAAAAGAAACTCGGTATGGTACGCTCCGTAGATG
>ENA-ORRQ01001919-ORRQ01001919.1-human-gut-metagenome-genome-assembly--contig:-NODE-1919-length-14465-cov-3.255933_pt1 | contig 14465 bp, 9 predicted proteins | sample MGYA00242177_ERZ509138 | MGnify/ENA primary metagenome ERZ509138 (study PRJEB26280, sample SAMEA2338628) | human gut metagenome | biome: human gut; feature: human-associated habitat; material: faeces... | reverse complement strand
TGCCGGCGTCGCGCAAGCCGAAGCGGTCGGCAGCGTGCTGTGAGTTGCGGAACACATAAGAGGTGGTCTGGTATATTGGCACCGCGCGTGCATCGGTAGCGGGATCGGGGTTCTCTTGTCCTACATGCAGCTGGAGTGTCTCGAAGTGAAGTTTCTTGTTGCTCATAAACGTTTTCCTTTCTTTTTGTGTGCCTCTGCCGTTGTTTGCTCTTGACCTGAATGTGAGCGTTTGCTCTTGACCTGAATGTGAGCGTTTGCTCTTGAACAGCTTGTGGATGTTCGGTCTTGCAACTCCCCACAGAAGCATATTGTTAATATTCTTGTTTTGTTTCTTTTTTACGATTGCAAAGTTACGCCCTTTTTCCCACATACCAAATAGCACAAATGGGTCATTCGGCATACCACGTTTGTGGTATTTGTGGGAAAAACGGGAAATTTTGTCTTAATATACCTTATTTATATAGCGTTTTTCTGCGCTTCGCGCGGCTTTGAACATCAATATTCTGCGCGAAGCGCGTATTAATGATAATTAATGGGTCATTAATGGAAATTAATGTTCAAACACCGCGCGAAGCGCCTAAGCACCTACGGAGCGCAAGAATGTTCAAAAAAAAACGGGCGCGAAGCGCGACGTAAATATTATTTATGTTTAAGAAAGTTCTGATGTCATAACAAAAAAGCAAGCTTTCTTTGTTTTGTCTTCGATTTAAATAAATTCCTCACGCTCACGAATGCAAATGAATTTGCATTCGTTTCGCTTAATCGAAATTTTGCAGTACCTTTGCACGCGGATATGAAAAAACTCACGATATTTTTACTCTTAATGTGTTTCTGTGCCACATCACAAGCACAGACGAGCCGTCGCGTGATAGAGAAGACGGCAAACGAGGCAATAAGCCAGATTGCGCTTACGGGCCACACACCAAAGGACGAGCTGATAGACAAGCTGGCGGCAGATGCCGACGTGAGCATAGACATGCTCAGCCGAATGGGAGACCCCGACGACGTACGACAGGCAAAAGCCTGTGTGCGGCTGATCGACGACATAACAGCCTACAGCTTGACAGCCCACGGGCAGCGTTATGTGAACCTGGTGCGCAACGGACTGAAGAAGGCCATCGACCGCAGCGACAGCCCAGAGGCGCGTCTTCACTATCTTGACCAGCTGAAAAAGGTGGCTAAGCCTGCCGACGCGCAACACATTGCCATGTATCTCTCTGACCCCGACATGGCGGCGGCAGCCTTTGATGTGCTTAAAGACATGCCGGGCATTGATGCGCAGCTGAACGACATGCTCATAAGAGAGACAGCTGACGGCAAGACCGCAGCAGCCGGCAGCAAGAACGGCAAAACCGCAGCAGCCGGCAGCAATGAGGCAATGGGCGAAGCAGAGGCCAACCTGCAAAAGGTCATAAAGGCGCGTGAGGGCCATGCTGTTGAGGCTCCCAAGGCCAAGGCGCTTCCCAAGACGTCGGCCCTGCCGTTCTGGACGGTGAGTCTGGACAAGGCGGTAGACCTCATGCGTGCAGAGCGCGACGCCGCAGCCGATGAGCTGATGCTCAACGAACCGGCTGCCGTGGCCATGGAGCGTCTGCTCGACATGGCTGCAAAGAAAGAGGCGGGCGCTGCACGCGACGCTTTGCTCGCGCGTTATGTGACCATGGCAGAGGCGTGTGGTGCCACCGACGGCGAGCGCTACCTGCTGTTGCGTGCCGCTGACGAGCTGGAGCCAAGCGACCTGCTGCGACAGAAAATAATCGTGGCGCTCGGTGCCACACACACCGTTCAGGCTTTGGCTTACATCAGGCAATATTATGACAAAAAATCGCTTTACGATGCCGTCGGCGCTGCCACACACGACATCGTTGCCAATGCCCCTCAGGTCAACGGCGGGCGCTACGTATACAACATGCTGCAAGCTTCGAAGCAATCGCTCATACACCATTATGACGAGCAGGGCGTAGGCACAGCCATTGACGATGTGCTCGATGCCATTGACCATTGTGGCACGGCGGGAGGCTATAACCTTGCTGCAAGCGCTCCAACGAAGATGGGGGCAAGAGGCTATTGGAACATGTATGAAGAGCTGAAAAACTTTGATCTCACCTTCGACTGGCTTGCCGAAGGCACGCTGACCGTCTACATTCACTCCATGCCGGTGCTCACCCTTCACCACAAGCTCGGCGCCCGGCTTGCAGGCGATGCACAGTGGCATCCGTTTGCCGGCGACGGCAAGAGTTTTCCGACAGGCGATGAGGCTGCATGGTGCACGGCCAACATAAGCGTTACCGACAACAAGGTCACGGTGACGGTCAACGGCCGCGACCTCTTCCTTGACACGCCCCTCGTGAGCGACCGGCAAGGACAGCAGCCCAACACCTCTGGCACCATCAGGTTTCTTGCCGATGAGAATGGAGCTACCGTAAGGCAAATGTGCATAAGACGAAGATAACATTTCTTACGGGCTGTTTCTTACAGACATCTTTTACATCTTTTACAAGCTTTTTTTACGAGCGACCTTTAACGGGTGACGAGCAGACGAACAATTGGTCTTTGCTCGTCACCCGTTTTTTTGCTCCTTTTTATCTTATCTTTATTCTCTACTTTTTTGTTTTCTGACATCTGTTCCACTTGTGCTTGTGTGCGCCTACATCACTTCGCATGCTGTTGAATAACAATGTCTTATGGCGTTTCCTTTTTTTGTGAATTTGAGAAAATATCTGTTAAAATATAGTAATATTTTGGGGGGGGGAAATTTTCTCAATTACAAAAAATAATTCTAATTTTGCGCTTAACAACTATATGGAATTCTCACGTATAATGAGATAAAAAACAAAATATCTGATAGCGAAGACTCTTGGAAAGAGGGTAAAATGAATAGAGGATAATATTGGATTTGATGTAATTGAATTGGATGTGTTTTCCTTCTAACTGTGAATTTATTCAACATAAGACAAAAACTATGTACAAGAAAAACTTAAAGTTTTTGGTTATGTCTAAAGACATGGCCAAATCGTTGGTTGCTGCTGCATTGATGGTAGCATTCTCAACCCCTGTTGCCGCCAACACGGCAACAGGCTCTCACACTGCATCAGTAGCTTTCTCAAAACAAGCCGATGGCATCGTCATGCCAACGGATGCTGACGGTTCTAACATTTTGGGCGGTATGCAAGGAGCTATTGGCATCGAGTATTTGGACGGTATGTCAGAGGATTACATTAAGGGTGCTGTGACGACAGGTTCCACTCTTTCTGATGCCGACCAGAAAAAGGTGTTCTTCCTCTACAACGTGAAGACGGGTAAGTTTCTTAACGCTGGAGGATTTTGGGGCACACACGTCTCTTTGAAAGACTATCCTCTCTCGCTGTGGGCGAAAACAAACGACTATAAACTTAAAACTGGTATCTTTAGTTCCACCTCCCAAACACTGATTGATTTTATACAAAACTTGGAAACTGGTGTGGGACAATATTTAGGATGGATGAGCGGTTCAGATACTGATAAAGGAGTCTTCATTGACCGAAAACAAAATGAGGACACCCACTATGGTTGGGTCTTTGAGCCTCAGAACGATGGAAAAAACACATATAAAATTTATACATACGCAACCAAAAATCCTTCTTCTTCTTCAAGCACAAAATATTATCTTTGTGCAAATGGAGATGAAACAGACCAAGATAAAAACTGTGGAGCGTTTAGTGAATCTTATATTCAGACAGAGAAGCTTACAGGTTACGACACATGGCGCGTGCTGACAATGGCGCAGATTTCAGCCCTTCTGGAGAAAAGCTCAGATTTCATGACAAGCGCGTTGGACCTGTCTTATAGGCTTGATTGTCCTGGCTTCTCACGAGGCGATAAGGATATAAAAAAATGGACAGTAAGCAATTTTTCCACAGGAACAAATGGTGAATGGCGTTTTGGCTTGGAGAAATTGTATAACACACACATTACGCTAACAGGGACAGGTGAGTCGACTAAATTGAATGAATATGACAAAAACAACCTGTCTTCTTCGACCCCTTATACCTTTTATGGCACAACATATACAGAACTTGGGAATTATCAGCGTCATTTAGGCAAATATTTCTGTGCGGATGTCAAGAACATGCGCGGCGTGATTTATCAGGATGTGGAGATTAAAGCCCCTGGTTCTTACCTCATAGAGTGTAAGGGCTATTCTACCACAAACAAGGCGAAGATTTTTGCCTCTTGGTTCGACAAAAAAGGCGGTACTGAGGATAAGGCCCTTTTGCACCAAAATGTCCTCAACCAGGTGTCTTACATGTCGAAGGCAGAGCAGGAAGAGCTGCACGTCAACAAGCAGAACATGGACTATGCGGGAAAGAATTTCTATGGCAAGCGCAAGTACATCAACACCGTGCTCATACAGGTGCCTAAAGATAAAAAACAGTCAGAAAACAATTATGGAGTAATACGCTTTGGATTGATTATTGGCGATGATCAAAACGACACGAAGGTGGACGCAGCAGATAAGGAGTGGACGGTGTTTGATGATTTCCGTTTGCTTTACGCCAGCGACGAGAATGGTACCGACCTTATTCTTGACGAGGACCGCGACAATCTTGATTATCTCGTTAACTGCTCGAACACCTATAAAAACACGGTGTTGCACCTTAACAAGACGTTCAAAAAAGACAAGTGGAACTCGTTCGTACTGCCCGTTAGCCTTAAGCGCGACCAGTTCCGTCAGGCTTTCGGTGCCAACGCGCGCCTCGCTATACTATCGGGGCTCACAAGCAGCGAGATACAATTCCAAACGGTAGACATGGATGCCAAGACCATGACCGACAACGCCGTGGTGTTGGATGCTTATACTCCTTACATCATATTCCCGACAAAGATACACACGGACGAGGCAAAGGCTTCGCCTGCTTATAAGGCTACGCTCTCAACGACAGACGGCGAAAGCAAAACGCAAGAAGTTGTTATCAAGGCAAACCATTATGACATCCCTAATGTCACGTTTAAAACAGACGACGCAAACAAGAACGACCTGTCAAACATGAACACCGACGACAAGACATGGACTACGAAGAAGATGTATAGCGTGGGTGATGGCACCATGGAGGCTCATGGCACCTTCGTTCGCACCTTTGGCCAGAATGTCACACAGAATGTAACAGATGAAAAGGCTGATGATTATGGCGTTTACAAGTTCGACGACCGCGATATAATCTCCGGTCGTGACGACCTGAGGGGCAGCTATTTCTTCGATAAAGGCAACCTCTACTACTCATCAGAGCGTGTGCGCGGCCTTCGCGGCTTCAGCTGTTGGTTTAAGCCTGTCAACAGCTCGGAACCTACGAAGTTGAACCTCTACATCGACGGCGTGGCTAACGGCACGACGGGCATTGACGAGGTGGCTTTCGGCGATGAAGAGCCCACAGGCAAGGCTGCAAAGGGCATCTACAACATGAACGGTCAGCTCGTGAGCAACGGATCCGACACCACCAACCTGCCAGCCGGCATGTATATCGTGAACGGAAAGAAATGTGTGGTGAGATAAGTTTTTCAAAACAAAAATTATATAAAGACACAAAACGATGAAAAAGACATATATCAAACCGCAGCTTTGGGTAATGGCTACGGCTACAAACGAGCTCCTTCTTCAGCAAACATCATGGGGCGTTCACTCTACCAACGGTGACGAGCCTGGAAAAGATGATCGTGGAAAAATTATCTATGATGATAACAAATTCGAAGAAGAAGGAAAATATGACCCTTGGAAAGAAAACAACTGGTAAAGCCGAAGGTTAACCTTCGCCAAAGCTTGCTTTCATAACGAGGGCAACCGGTTGACGCCCAAAAGACTTGTTTTGAAAAACAAAAACCCAACAATACAAGTTTAGGAAACAATAACAACAATAAAAATCGCCGCATGACGCCTGCGTAAGCAGGTTCATGCGGCGATTGTTTGTTAGATGGGGCACGATAATTGAGAAAATAATCAAAATTTTTTATTTTTCATTCAGCATAGCAAATTTTAGAGTAACACGTTTGGGGAATCAAAGAAAATGGTTATTTTTGTAGGGAAATCTTAAACGTAACTTAAAGACGGCTTAAACGCAACTTAAACGCAACTTAAAACAATTTTAAGCAATGATAAAAAGATCACTTAAACAACTGTTGGCGGCCATGGCATGCACGGCAATGGTCTACACTCCCGCTTTTGCGAAAGACGAGGTAAAGGCTCCGGCACCCCTGCTCCCGCTACCCGAACAAAAACAGGTCGACTGGCAACGCATGGAGACCTACGCCTTCATTCATTTCGGTCTCAACTCTTTCTGCGACAGAGAATGGGGATATGGCGACACCGACCCAAAGATGTTTAACCCTAAGCGCCTCGACTGTGAGCAATGGGTGAAGACGCTCATGGCTGCCGGCATGAAGGGCGTCATCCTGACGGCAAAACATCATGACGGCTTCTGCCTGTGGCCATTTGAAGGAAACGATTATAACGTGAGCAAGTCGCCATGGCGCAATGGAAAAGGCAACGTCGTGAAGGAACTGTCGGAGGCTTGTAAGAAGCACGGACTGAAGTTTGCGGTCTATCTCTCGCCATGGGACCGCTCGCGCGCCGACTATGGCTCGCCCTCTTATGTCGACTATTTCCACTCGCAGCTGCGTGACCTGCTCACCAACTATGGCCCCGTGTTTGAGGTGTGGTTCGACGGTGCCAACGGTGGCGACGGCTATTATGGCGGCGCGAGGGACAAACGCACCATCGACCGAAAGAACTATTACAACTATCCGCGCATCTACCAGATTCTCGATAGCTTGCAGCCACAAGCGGTGGTGTTCAGCGACGGTGGACCGGGATGCCGATGGGTGGGCAACGAGAAGGGCTTTGCTGGCGAAACCAACTGGGCATTCATTCCAAAGAACACGGTCTATCCGGGCTATCCCAACTATCCCGAATTGCAGTTTGGCTATCCCGACGGCGACCAGTGGACGGCAGCCGAGTGTGACGTGTCCATACGTCCGGGATGGTTCTATCACCCTGAGGAGGATGACAAGGTGAAGAGTCCGGAGCAGCTGGCTGACCTCTACTATCGTAGTGTGGGACACAATGCCACGCTGCTGCTCAATTTCCCCGTTGACCGTAACGGACTGATAAACCCCATTGATTCGGCAAATGCTGTCAACTTTCATAAGCTCATTCAGCGCGAGCTTGGCAACAACCTTGTGGCTGGCATGAAACCAAAGGTGAGCAACGAGCGAGGAGGACAGTTTGCGGCGCAAGCTCTGACCGATGGTTCGTGGGACACCTACTGGGCAACAGGCGACGGGGTGACCTCTGCCGACATAACCTTCACGTTCAAGAATGCGCGGAAGATGAACCGCATAATGTTGCAAGAGTATATTCCGCTCGGACAGCGCGTGAAGAAGTTTGCTGTCGAATGGCTCGACAAAAACGGCACATGGAAGGCTGTGGAGCAGGGCGAGGAGACCACAACCATTGGCTACAAGCGCTTGCTTCGCTTCCTGACGGTTGAGACGAAGGGCTTGCGTGTGCGCATTCTCGATTCGCGCGGACCGATATGTATGAACAACATTAGCGTTTATTATGGCGGTGAGGACGCACAGCTCACATGGAGCCCGGCGTCGGTGGCAATTAAGAGTGTGCCCTTCTCGCTCAAAGGCTTCGATGAGGCGCAGCTCGCAAATGTTGTTGACCGCAACCCCGCAACGGTGCTCTTTGCCGACAAGAACGAGCTGCTTATTGACCTTGGACGCGACACGAAGGTGAGCACGCTCATGTATCTGCCCGACCAGAGCGAGAACCGTCACGGCTTGATCCACAGCTACACCCTGGCGGCTTGCAAGGCCGATGGCACCGATGAGCATGTGCTCAGCTCAGGCGAGTTTTCTAACATTCAGAACAACCCTGTGTTGCAGACCATAACTTTTGAGCCCGCAACAACGCGCTATCTGAAGCTCAAGGCCGACCGCATGGTTAACGATGGCGAGCAGATTGGCGTGGCTGAGCTGGGTGTGAGATAAAAAACTTGGGTTTTGTTTTTAACAACAACCTTTTTGGTTTTAGTTTTAACGACAATAGAGACAATAGAGACAATGCTTTAAATGAGGCAGCAAAGAAAAAACCGCTACCAAAGCATTGTCTCTATTGTCTCTATTGTCGTTTAAAACAACCAAATTGGTTTTTATAAAGATTGTCTTTTTAAAACAAAGGTTGTTTTCTAAAAAACAAAGATTGTCTTTTTAAACCCCTCGTTGTCTTTATTCTACCGTAATCTCGCCAGAACCAAAGCAGCGGTGGTGGTCCTCATCATAAACCACGCAGAACTGGCCTGGAGCCACGCCCTGTATGAGCTGCTCTGCATGGACAATGAACGAGCGGTCGCCCGTGCGTTCCAATGTGGCGCGATGATATTCGGGCGTGTGGCGAATCTTGAAGCGCACGTTAATCTGGTCTTTGCCCTCCCATGGGTTGAGAGTGAGGAAATGGAAGTCGTGAATGGGGAAATGTTGCTTGTAGGCTGTGCGAGGCTCAAAGCCTTTGCTCACATAAAGGATGTTGCGCTCCATGTCCTTCTTCACCGCATACCAGGGCCCACCGCCGAAGCCAAGGCCGTGGCGTTGGCCGATGGTGTGGAACCACAGACCCTTGTGCTGGCCAATCTTCTTGCCTGTCTCAAGCTCAAGCACATCGCCCGGACACTCGCCGAGATAACGGCGAATGTAGTCGTTATAGTTGATCTTGCCAAGGAAGCAGATGCCCTGCGAGTCTTTGCGTTTGGCGTTGATAAGATGCTCGCGTTCAGCAATGGCACGCACCTCCTCCTTCATGTAGTGGCCAATGGGGAAGAGCGCCTTGCGCAGCTGCCAGTCGTAGATCTGCGCAAGGAAGTCGGTCTGGTCCTTAACGGGGTCCGGGCTGGTTACGAGCCATTTGTGTCCGTCGGCAATCTCGGTCTGGGCATAATGGCCCGTGGCTATGAGGTCATAGTTGTGCCCCATCTTGGCGTTGAAGGCACCAAACTTTATCAGACGGTTACACATCACGTCGGGGTTGGGGGTGAAGCCGGCGCGCACCTTGTCCATGGTGTAACGTGTCACCTCGTCCCAATATTCCTGATGGCAGTCGACAACCTCAAGGTTGCAACCATAGCGTCGTGCCACGGCTGTTGCCATCTCAAGGTCTTCCTCAGAGGAGCAGTCCCACTCCTCTTGTTCCTCTGGCCCGATCTTTATGTAGAAACAGTCGGGATGCAATCCCTGACGTGCCATCTCGTAAACCACCACCGAACTGTCGACGCCGCCCGAGAGCAGCACCGCTATCTTCTTGTCATCAAGTTGCTCGTTTTTTGCCGATAATATGTTCATTGCCGATAAAATGTTGTCCTTATATAATAGGTGTTCCTTGTTTTCTGCTTTGATAATGCAGAAATCTTTTTAAGATGATGCAAAGATAATGATATTTCTCCGAATGAGAGCAAACAGCTCCGTTTTTTATAAACAGCCTGTTTTCTGTTCAATGTGTTGAGAAAAGTGAGTGTTTGTAATTGAAAAATGCTGTTTTGTAAATATTTTTGTGATAAAATGCTGTTGTTTGTTTGTGTTTGAAAGAAAAATGTTACTTTTGCATCGGATAAACGAAAATGAAAGATTTGCAGAGATACAATGACAACGAATGCCCAAAAACATAAAGGTAAACCTCTTTGTCACTTATCACATGCCTACTTAAAAAGAATATGTTAAGACTTTTTCAGACAATGAGCCGTTGGCTCGCAAATTACACGTCATTGTTCATCATCGGCATTGCCGTGGTGACCTTTTTCTTGCCTCACACCTTCGACTGGGTGCGCGGCACAACGCAAACCGTCATCCTTGGCATCATCATGCTCACAATGGGCTTGACGCTCACCACCAACGACTTTAAGATTCTTGCCCGTCGCCCCTTCGACATCTTCATAGGAGCGTGTGCGCAGTTTATAATCATGCCCGGCGTGGCTTATGTCCTTGTGCATGTGTGGAACCTTGACCCCGCCCTTGCCCTCGGCATATTGCTTGTAGGCTGTTGTCCCGGCGGCGTGTCGAGCAACATCATGAGCTATCTGTGCCATGGCGATGTGGCTTTCTCGGTGGGCATGACCTGTGCTTCCACTCTTCTCGCGCCCTTTATGACACCGTTGCTCATGAAGCTTACGGCGGGACAGATCATACACATCGATGCCGTGGGCATGTTCCTTAACATCCTCATTGTCACCATCCTGCCTGTGTCGATAGGCTGTGCGCTCAACTATTTCTTCAGCCGTCGCCCCTCGTTCCCGACGCTGCAGAGCCTCATGCCGGGTGTGAGCGTTATCTGTCTGGCTATGATTGTGGGTGGCGTGATCTCTACCGTGCACGATGATCTTGTGGCACGCGGACTGACTCTCTTCCTTTGGACCTTTGCTGTGGTGCTGTGTCACAACTCGTTGGGCTATCTCTTGGGATGGACAGCAGGCCGACTGGCGGGCTTCACAACGGCAAAGAAGCGCACCATCTCCATTGAGGTGGGCATGCAGAACGCGGGCTTGGCAACGGTTCTTGCCTCCAACTTCTTTGCAGCTCAGCCTCTCGCCGTCTTGCCTTGTGCCATCAGTTGCGCTTGGCACAGCATATCCGGCACCATCCTTGCTGGTTTGTTCCTTAAATGGGAGCAGATAACCAACAAAATGGCGAAAAAATAAAAAAAGTGACGCGCTTGCATTGCATGCCGTAACTGCCATACTTACGAAGTGTAACTGCCATACTTACGGTCCGTAACTGCCATACTTACGCTTCGTATCTGCCGTATTTGCCTTTTCAAGATTTAAGGGCTACTGAACCGATTTAAGAATTCTTTCTTAAAGATGTAAGAATAAACAAAAGCCCTGGTTCACAATAGAGCTTGTGAGCCAGGGCTTTTCCATTTTCAATTGAGAATTATAAAACTCTGCTTGTTCTAATCTTTTGTTCTATATTTTCAACGCGCTGTTGCTTTCTTGCCGTGCTTAATCGTTGAGCGATGAAGAGCGCACACGCGACAGCGTCTCGGGGGTCATTTGCAGATAGCTGGCAATGTAAACCAGCGGAGCGCGGAGCACAACCTGAGGCATGAGCTTGCACATGCGCACATAGCGGTCCTGTGCTGTCTCGAAACGCACAAGGTCGGCATGAACCTGTGAGAGGATGAGGCTCTCTTCAAGGATCTTGCGATAAAGGATCTGGATGTTGACGTTGTGCAGAGCAACGCGCTCAAGCTCGGCTTTGGGCAACGCATAGATCATGGTCGGCTCTATTGCCTCAACCTCAAGGTTGGTCGGTTCCTCACGGAACAGGCTCTCTATGCACATGAACACGGTGTGGTCTTCAGCCAGATGCTCAGTCACGACCTTGTTGTGCTTGGTGTAGAACTGACGCACCAGTCCGCGGTCTATATAATAGATGTGGCGGCATATCTCGCCCTTAGTCAGGATCATCTGTCCTTTGGCAAACTTCATAGGCACGAGCACGCTCTCCAGAATGTCAAGTTCTTCATGAGTCATCGTGCTATATTTACGCGCCAGCTCGCGGGCAATGTCGCGTTTCGTTGCTAATGGTTCCTTCATTTTGTTTCCTTCCTTTCTCTTTTTTTTAGATTTTAGTAAATTGGAAAAATATTGTATGGTGGGCTCCGCTTTTTTTGTCAGATAGATGTCTTGTTTGGGTTGTTTCTTAGAATATTATTTTTATTTCTTTTCTTAAGAACTCACCATACATCTCTCTCTTTGTTGTCGCTATAGGCAAAGCTTCTGCCGAGCTTCAGCAAAGCTTCAGCAGAGCATCGGTGGCCTTTCGCCAAAGTTTCAACCGTGCCTTAGAGCAACGCATCAGTCGAGCTTCAGCACAGCGAGGAATGCTTTCTGCGGCACCTCCACGTTGCCGATCTGCTTCATGCGCTTCTTGCCTTTCTTCTGCTTCTCAAGCAACTTACGCTTACGGCTGACATCGCCACCGTAACATTTGGCAGTAACGTCCTTACGCACACATTTCACCGTCTCGCGAGCCACAATCTTTGAGCCAATGGCTGCCTGGATGGCGATGTCAAACTGCTGACGCGGTATGAGGTCTTTGAGCTTCTCACACATGCGGCGGCCCAGCACCACGGCATTGTCTTGGAACGCCAAGGCCGAGAGCGCATCGACAGGTTCGCCGTTGAGCAGGATGTCGAGCTTGGCAAGCTTTGACGGGCGGAAACCGTCGAGATGATAGTCGAACGAGGCGTAGCCCTTGCTTATCGACTTTAGCTTGTCGTAGAAGTCGATCACAATCTCGCCAAGCGGCATGCGGAAATGAAGCTCCACACGGTTGCCGCTAACATATTCCTGATTTATCAGTTCGCCACGTTTGTCAAGACACAGGGTCATGATGGGGCCAATAAAGTTGGCTGTGGTGATGATGGTGGCGCGTATGTAAGGCTCTTCAATGTGGTCTATGAGTGTGAGGTCGGGCAGTCCTGACGGGTTATGAACCTCTTTTGAGTGGCCCTGTTTGTCGTAGACCATGTACGACACGTTAGGCACTGTTGTGATGACGTCCATGTTGAACTCGCGGTCCAGACGTTCCTGAACAATCTCCATGTGCAGAAGACCGAGGAAGCCGCAACGGAAACCGAAGCCGAGAGCCACCGACGACTCGGGCTGGAACGTGAGCGACGCGTCGTTGAGCTGTAGCTTCTCAAGCGATGCACGCAGGTTCTCATATTCGCTTGGGTCTATGGGGTAGACACCCGCAAACACCATGGGCTTAACCTCCTGGAAACCGGCGATGGCTTTGTCACACGGACGCGACACATGGGTTATGGTGTCGCCGACCTTTACCTCTGAAGCGTCCTTGATGCCGCTAATGATGTAGCCCACCTCGCCTGTCTCAAGCTTGTTGCGGGGAATCATGTCCATCTTGAGCACGCCCACCTCATCGGCGTCATACGCCATGCCTGTATTGAAAAACTTTACCTTGTCGCCTTTACTTATCGAGCCGTTCTCAATCTTGAAATAGGCAATGATGCCACGGAACGAGTTGAACACAGAGTCGAAGATAAGGGCCTGAAGGGGCGCGTTCTTGTCGCCTGTGGGGTGGGGCACACGCTCCACCACGGCACGCAGAATCTCGTCTATGCCTTCGCCCGTCTTTCCTGAGGCGCGTATGATGCCGCTACGGTCGCAGCCTATGAGGTCCACGATCTCGTCTTCCACTTCGTCGGGCATGGCGCTCGGCATGTCGATCTTGTTTATTACGGGAATAATCTCAAGGTCGTGCTCAATGGCCATGTATAAGTTTGAAATTGTCTGCGCCTGAACGCCTTGGCTTGCGTCAACAATGAGCAGCGCACCTTCGCAGGCGGCGATGCTTCGTGACACCTCGTAAGAGAAGTCGACATGTCCCGGAGTGTCGATGAGGTTCAGAATATATTTCTGGCCGTCCAGCTCATACTCCATCTGTATGGCGTGGCTCTTGATGGTGATGCCTCTCTCTCTCTCAAGATCCATGTCGTCGAGCATCTGCCCTTCTGTAATCTTTATGGTGTTGGTGCGTTCCAATAGTCGGTCGGCAATTGTCGACTTGCCATGGTCGATGTGGGCGATGATGCAGAAATTTCTTATATTATCCATTGATTTAAATCATTTTTATGTGCAAAGATAATGAGAATTTCTGAATTTAAGAGTAACTTTGCATAAAATATTGTGTTGCTTTGTATAAAATTGACGCATTTGTATTTTATTGTGTCATTTTTTCTTTTAATGTGTAACTCTATTTCTTTAAAGATGAATAAGTTTTTAAAAATTAAGGTCTTGCGAAAAGCTTTGTTCGCATTTGCTTCTTTGACGGCTCTTGTGGGGTTGTCTTCTATGTTTGTGTCGTGTCATGAAAGCCTGGAGAAGAGGGCGCAACGGGAGGCGCGCGAATATACGGAGCGCAACTGCCCCACACCTTGGGACAACAACGATGTGCGCACCGACAGCGTGAGCTTCGACATCGACTCGCGCACTTATATCTACTATTGCAGCGTGAGGGGCAAGGCCGACAATGCCGATTTCATAAACGCAAATCGTCAGGTCCTTACGGACAATCTGAAGGAGGAAGTCAACTCTAACCCCAACCTGAAAGCTTTCAAGGAGGCGGCTTTCTCTTTTGCCTACATCCTGCGGTCTCATAAGGATGCCAAGCAGGTGCTGTTCAGCATCACCATAACGCCGAAAGATTATGAAAAGAGCCTTATGCCAATTAAGCCTTAACGGTGCTTGTGCATAAGCCTTAACGGTGCTTGTGCATAAGCCTTAAAGAAAAGAGGTGTGTCAAAAAAGGGAGTTTTTGATTTTTAATCTTCCCTTTTTGACACACCCTTGTTTTGTTTAACCCCAAATCGGTCATTAGGTCGTTTTATGTATTATTTTATAACTGCTTGCAGTCTT
>ENA-ORRQ01001913-ORRQ01001913.1-human-gut-metagenome-genome-assembly--contig:-NODE-1913-length-14493-cov-5.342707_pt1 | contig 14493 bp, 16 predicted proteins | sample MGYA00242177_ERZ509138 | MGnify/ENA primary metagenome ERZ509138 (study PRJEB26280, sample SAMEA2338628) | human gut metagenome | biome: human gut; feature: human-associated habitat; material: faeces... | reverse complement strand
GCGCGGTCGCTTGCGACAATCTACATCTTCGCGCGAGTGCGCATCTTTGGCACGTTAGTGCCTTTTTTATGTGACAGGGAATTCTTCGGAATTTCCTGTCATATAAAAAAAACCCAGACCTTCTCATCGGAAAGTCTGGTAGTATAATTAGAGTAGCATCTTGTCAAGAGAAATGCAACCGACTTTGTTTAAGACGCAGGTTTCCTGTTTAAGACGCAAGTTTTTTCCTGCGGTTTTATGTTATACTAATATTGGATTATTGTGCAAAGGAGATGGCACGATGCAGATTGCGATTGTGGATGACAGAGCAGAACTGTCTGCCTGCCTGGAAAATTATATGAAAAAGCATCAGCTGGACTATACGCTGACAGAATTTGAGGACGGAGAGAATTTTCTGAAAGCTGCCGCCCAGGTCAATTTTCAGCTTGTCTTTATGGACATCTATATGGAGAACATGGATGGAATAGAGACCGCCAGAAGGCTGCGCCAGAAAAACAGGCTCTGTAAGATCGTTTTTCTGACCATTACAGAAGATTATGCCCGGATGGGGTACAGCCTGTCCGCCAGCTATTATCTGCTGAAGCCGCTTTCGCTCCATCAGGCAGATTTTGAAGAAGCGATGGAGCTGTGCCAGCTAAAACCGCCCTATGAAGTGATGACACTTTCGGTTATGGCTGACCGTCAAAAGCTGGAACTTCCCACAGAGAAGATTCTATACATAGATTATCAAAACCGTATGACACGGATTCATACGGCAGAACGCGTGATACCGGTAAGCGGAGGCTTTCAGGAGGTTACTGCCGCATTGCAGAAGGACAAGCGTTTTTTGCCCTGCTACCGGGGCATTTTAATCAACATGGATTACATCAGCCAGGTTGACAGTCAGACCTTCCGTTTGATAAACGGGGAGGAACTTCCGATTGCCCTCCGCAATGGAAAACAGCTGCGGGAAACCTACCGTCAATATGTTTTCTCTGGAATGGGGGGTATCGTATGAGAATGAAGCAAATGCACAGGCGTATTCTGGAGGGCTGTCTGGCCTGTCTCCTCTGCTTCACCGGCAGTATCCCCGCATTTGCCGCTGAAACCGCAACCCCAGCCAATGCCGATGAAAGAAGGGAAAATCCGCCGGGTTTAGAAAGCGAGGCTTCGGAGACACGGAAGAGCGGAACCCCGGAAACACCGGAAGAAGTATCCCTCGTCCTTGTCACAGAAATACAAAATGAAGACGAACTGCTCTCCCTGCCAGATTTCACCCTGCCCCTTAGAACCACACCGTCTGATGATGACCTGGAGGAAATTTATCAGCTGGCCCTTCGGTATCAAACCGTCTGCGCCACTGTAACAGCAGGTGAAGAAATCCGGCAGGAAACATTTTCTGTCGCATGGGATTTTTCGGCCATTGACCAGACCACTCCGGGCGAATATGCCGCAGCAGGCCGGATTGAACTGCCGGAGGGGTATGCCTTTGGTGAAGCTGTCTTGCAGGAGCTTCAGATTTCCGTCCGGGTGGAAGAAATGCCGCCTGCTGTCATTACTTCCATAGAGCAATGGTATCCTTATACGGACGCGTTTGCGATTCAACAGGGCAGCGAAACCGAAGCACTGGAAGCATTGTTCGCTGCTTCCCCGTATTATCTGGAATGCTATGCGGAAAATGGAACCAGCTACACCGCTGTGGTGGAATGGGATTTTTCTGGTATTGATTTGAATACTGTGGGACTGTACCATGCAGCAGGAAGGCTGACTGCACCGGAAAATACCATATTTGCGGATCGTGTCGATTTCCCTGAAATTTCAATTCCTGTTTCTGTTCAGGCTCCGGGCAGCCCAGACATCAACTGCTTCCTGGTTCGCAGAGGAGGCCTTTATTTTCCCTGGGTCACACCGCCGGGGAATCTGGACAAGGTCAGTATATGGCTGTCCAAAAACAACGGTTCATGGAACCGTCTGGAAAGTGGCGTTTATGTGGGTCAGGAAATGCTCTCGATTGCTACCCGTCTGCTGATGCCGGGCAGCAGTTACCGCCTTCAGGTGGATTATGACGGCGGACAGACCGGCATCCTGTCCTTTACCTACGCAGATGAAATTGTCCTTGAAGGGTATCACGAAGGCGACCGGGATGGAGGGGATGCAGGCGGAAATCCACCCGATACCATCATTCAGCCGCCTCCTGAAGATACCGACGATCAGGATGACGGTTTCGCAGACAGGCCCTCCACAAAGCCTCCAAAACCGCCTGCAACAAATGGAGGTGGAACGGATTCCGATGATTCTGAAAAAGCACCACCGGTCAGTGAAGAAAATGATCCTGCGGATCATGAACCATCCCACAAGTCTTCCGAGCCATCCTGGGAGGGAAAGGATGATTCCATAGATATCGATAAAGACGATTTCCCATCGGAACAGTCAAACGGTGATACAGAGGAAGATGCGGATTCCAAAAACCCTGATTTTTCAGAGTTCTTCGATGAAACCACCGACCGGATTTCCGGCACGCGCTTTTTGATGATGCTGCAAACAGGGGAGCAAAGAGCCGTCTTTTCCAAACAGGGAATCACTATCAGCATACCAAAAGACGCCTTGCCGGAGGGCATCCAAAACGAAGATCAGATTGAAGTCATCATCCAAAAGGATACGGACGGCGGTTTTTCTTTTTCGTTTTCCATCAATGGAACTGCGCTCAGCTCCCTGCCGGATGTTTCTGTCATGCTGCCCTGTCCAAATGACCCGGCAACCGGCACATGGTTCCTCTGTGATGAAAGCGGCGTGGAAATTCCCATGACCGGTTATGACGATGCGGCAAAAGCCGTCTCCTTTCAGATCAGCCATACAGGGGCATACACCATTATTGGAAAGGAAGATGCCGTTTCCCTGGCACAGGCCGCCGACACAGAGCATAGCCGGTCGCCCATACTCCTTTTGATTCCGGCCTGTCTGCTTCTTCTGTCTGCCGGTGTGTTTTTCCTAAGGAGGAGGCGAAAATAAGATGGTATCTTCTGCGGTAAAAAAATATGCTGCCTTATGTATGGTCTGCCTGTGCTCATCCCTGTTTTTTCTTGGCCTGTATCAGTTCAATAATAAATATAGCCAGAACACAATCCAGGCGGCAAATGGGATTCTAGCGCTTTCTGAGGAAGAACTTCAAAAGTCACCGGTGCGCTTTCTGGTATCCGGCTGGGCATTTTATCCTGACGCGCTTTTGACCCCGGAAGAAATACGGGATGAAAGCCATTATATGCGCTACCTTTCCATCGGAGAGCAGACCAATTTCTCCAGCCCTGCAAACCCTTCTCCCTATGGCTGCGGGACTTATCAGATGACATTCTTTCTGCCGGAACGGAAGGAAACATATGCGCTGGAAATCCCGGAAGTGTTTTCTGCTTACAACCTTTATCTGGATCATGACCTGATCCTGCAAATGGGGGAACCGTCACAGGGGACACCATTGGTTCAAAACCGCATGGTCACTTTTCATGGCGGAAAACCGGTCACACTCACCATAGCGGTCAGCAACTATGACCACTTTTACGGAGGGATTGTCTATCCGCCTGCTTTCGGAACGATGCTGGCGGTCAATACAACCAGAGGAATCCGGTTTGCATTCTGCCTGTTTGGCTGTACAGTTACCTTTGTCTGTGCGCTGCTGTCCTTTTATTTCAGCCGCCGGATGAAACAGAAAAATACATTCCTGTTCGGACTGATCTGCCTTGCCATGTGCGGCCTGTCATCCTATCCTGTGCTTCATATGCTGGCTGCGGTTCCCGTATTCCCCTGGTACACGATTGAACTGTTCTGTATCTATCTGGTTACCTGGCTGATCGTAGTTCTGCAAAACCGGATATGCAGGCCGGGCTTCCTGCCTGCGGCCATCAGTAATGGGGTGGGCGCTGCTTTCCTGGTATATGCGTTTGTGTATGGCATGATGGCTTCCCATCTCTCCCTTGGAGCCATTCGCTTTTTCTCTGCATCGGTCTTTTGTTATAAGGCGGCATCTGCGCTCTATCTGCTTATCATCGCTGTGCTTGCCATTCACAGAGGAGAAAAACGGAGCAGGCCGATCTTCTATGCTGCGGCAGCCGCAACCTGCGCCTTTATATGGGATCGCCTTCTGCCGGTTTATGAGCCGGTTATCGGCGGTTGGTTTTTGGAATGGGGCAGCTTTTTCATAGCAGCAGCCATCGGTTATTCCCTCTGGCGCGATGTGATAGAAGGATATGGAAACAGCCTGATTTTCCAGGAAGAACGCAAGCAGGTCATCCGTCAGCTTTCTATGCAGACCGAATACAGCCGTCAGGTTTCTGAAGCAGCGGCAGAAAACAGAAGGCTGATCCACGACATCAAACACCATCTGCGAACCATAGACCGCATGGCCTCTGAACGTGGGCAGACGGAGATCTGCTCTTTCCTGTTACAGGTAGAGGAACAGGTTGCGGCATCATCGGGTCACTCCCCTGCCCAGTTCTGCAAAAATCCCGTTGTAAATGCGCTGATTGAATACTACTACGGCATGGCGCAGACACAAGGGACAGAATTTCAGGTACGGCTCGATCTTCCCGATCAGATGCCGCTTACCGATGTGGAACTGTGTACGGTGCTGGGCAATCTTTTGGACAATGCCGTTGAGGCGTGCAGCCGCCAAAAGCAAGGGGTGCGCCGCGTTTTCATTGCAGGCGAAACCAGAGGCAATATGTACTTTTTGAAGATTGAAAACACTTACGACGGTCTGGCCTTGCAAGAGGGAAAAACATTCCTCTCCCGAAAGGGTACATCTGCTGATCATGGAATCGGGCTTTCCTCTGTCCGAAAAATCATTGAAAGCCATGGCGGTGATCTCGATCTTGTTCCCAGTGAGGAATCCTTTCTTGTTGGAATTACAGTGGGTTTATAAACATTGCTCAATATATAATATAATGTTAATACTTATCGTTTGCACACTGTTTTACATACGATGAATAGCATCAAATCAAGAAGCCCTGACAATCTTCGACTGTCAGGGCTTCTTGATTTGAAAATAGATATGTTTCCATAATTGTTCTAATTGCTGTAATATCCGTAAAAGTGAGTTTTATTCCACGATTATGCGTAGCCAGCACTTCATTCAGATTTTCAACAAGTAATTTATCCAACTTTTTATGTATTGTCACAGGTTGTTCCTGAATCGCATAGTAATGTGGGCGATAATTTCCTTGTTCCTTATTGCTCATCAAATATTTATCCTGAACCAAGTCAAAAAATTCATCCTTGATATGGTAAGAATATCCCTGTCGTATCTCCATAAACAATCTTTCCTCTGTGATAAAATTCCCCATCAGCATTCACTGATGGGGAACATTTCATAGACTAACAGCTCGTGTTAAGTTTCATATTCAGTTTTATTCTACAAATCCGACAGTGAAATTCGGTCGTATGCGCCATTTTTCTTATCTTCCGGATGTGGTTCCAGTCCGATAATTGTAATATCTTTCTGGTCTGGTCCATAAACCCAGTACATTCTCATTGCGCCACTGGTTTTATTTTCCAGATATGATTGCCACACTTTCATTCCATAACGTCTGGATAATGGCTCTATTTCATGGGTTTGAAGACTCGGATAACCCGGATCAGCCGACAACAGCTTTAAAGCCTTTCCCCATTTTTTATACAACTGTTCTTCCTTCTTTTTTATATTACCGGAACGATATTTCTCCTGCAGATCTAACCAAAGTTCCTGCATTTCAGGAATTCCCATTCGTATATTAAAATTCATCTCTTATTCCTTTTAAAAATCTGACAGGTCAATAGCCGGGGAAACATCGCCTCTCTTAAAGTTACTTACTGCACGATCCATATCTGCCAGAGTTCTGGCTGAAATGCTCTCTGGCACTGCCAGTTCCCGAGGTTCCAGAATAATGCAGCCATTTCCGTATTCTTTTACATTGTAATACTGATAAGCAGCTCCTCTGAGCGTAATTCTTTTTTTGTTATCCAGATGGGCAACATAATCTTTCATTGCTTCCATTATCAACACCTCCTACGCAAGCATTTGTGTGGGAAATCCCACCTCTTATTATTATAATACGCTTTTCTATATTATCTGTCAATCTACTTTTACTTACTCCTGATACTTGAAAGTATTCATGCACCGGCAGACGGCAGGTGGCAGATAGGGTATCTATAAAAATCTGTATTTGCTTCGATGACTCTGCCACCCATCATTCTTTTAATCGAATACTATTCTCCTGCTTTTCATTTACTTGGTACTCCAACTCATTCTTCATTCGGCTTCTCACATCACGCATTGTCCTCCCGGATATTCCCTGCTCCTTTGCCTTTTCGTCTAATTCCCTGATTGAAATTTCTTTTTTATCAGCAAGCAGTTCCCTGATCACTTTTCTCCCTCGCTCCAGCTTTGTTTCTGTTGCTTTTCCTTCTTTTCCATCTAACAATTCATCTGCGGAAATCTCATAAGCTCCCACCCATCGAAATCCTTCTTCGTCTCCCAGTTTAAATGCCATTGTCTCCCCTGGTGGCGCTAGCGAGCTTTTTTCATGAATCAATACCCTTGTGGTTGGATCTTTTCTTACTTTCCCGATGAAAATCAAGCTTCGCACTGCTGCCATAATATCAATAGAACCAAGTCCTCGATAAGTGCTCTGTGTTCCGGAAGATTTATTCAGATGTCCGATCAGCACAATGGCACATCCGGTTTTCTCTGCAATCATTCCCAGTTTTCGGAACACCGGACGCACTTCATTTGCCCGGTTCATATCCACATCTGCTCCAATAAATGCCTGTACCGGATCAATGATTACAAGCCGCACTCGATTCTGTCTGACTGCTTTTTCAATTCGATCATCAGATAGGGTTAATGCTTCTTCCGTATCATCAATTACCATAACCCGGCTCAGATCTGCTCCTGCTTCTATCAGTCTTGGCTTGATAGTGTCACCCATACCGTCCTCTGCTGTCTGATAAATTACATTGAACGGTTCAATATCTTCCATATTAGGAAATAACTTTCGATTGGTACAAGCTGCCGTCAGCATCATTGCAAAATAAGTTTTTCCTTCTCCCGGATTGCCCTGAATGATTGTCAGTTTTCCAAATGGAATATAAGGAAACCACAACCACTCCACACTGGTCTGCTTAATATCTTCATAACATAACATCGGCACCAGTTCTTCTGCTTCTGGTACTTTTATTGTGATTGTTTCTGCGATTGCTTTCTTTCTGTCAGTATTTTTATCACAGAGGATTTCATTCCAGTCTTTTCGCGATGGTTTCAGACGAATTACACTGTATCCTTCTGAGATTTCTCCTGCCAGTTTCTCACAAGCCTCATTCCCTGCCTGGTCATTATCCAGGCACAGGAAAACAGAAGTAATCTGAGGGCGTTCAGAAAGAAAAGCCATCAGTGCCGCACTGGAAATGCCACCCAGACTCAGGTAGCTCCGCTTTTTCCAGTCTTTGGGAAATAATTGGATAAAAGAAAGCAGATCAATGGCTGCTTCAAACACAAACAACTGATTATCCGTTCCTCTGTGGCAAAATCCAAAAGCTTTATCAGAACCGGCTACATCTCCACGATATTTCATTTCACCAGTTCCACGGCAATGTGCATATCTTGGAATACCATCTGCATCTCTGCCGATAAATACAACATTATGATGCTTCTTTTCTTCGTAAATATCTCCTCTGACAATCCATTCCATCACCAGATTTTTCTCAAGCTCTCTGCTTTCTGTCAGATACTTTACAATCATTTCATTATCTTTATTTTTCTCCGGTAATCGGAAGTCTTTTGACGGGGCGGGGCAGGACTTCTGCCTGCCTTCGCCTTCTTCCCCGATCAGCATTTTCACTGCTTCCGGGAATGTTGCATAATAAAATTCCATTACAAAATCTACCGGATAACCTCCTTTACTCTGACTATGCCGATACCATCGGTTTCCGGATATCGTTACACTGTCATGCTTTTTCCAACGGTATTCTCTGCCACTTTTTACCAACTGTTCTCCCTGTTCGTTCAGGAAAGAAACAAGATCGGTCTGGTTTGCTCTTGCAATCTGTTCTTCTGTATACTGCATTTTCATCATCCTTTCCTATCTGTCCTGTTGACAGACTGTTATAAACTCATCTCATGGTTCCGTTTTTCCCTCACTGCCTGTTGTTTTGCATCACGCTCTGCACACTCTTTCTTCTTTTCATCCAATTTTCTCAGAAGAGAAGTCTTCTTTTCTGGCTTCTTCTCCTGCTGATTCACCGGCTGTTGCTCTGCTTTACCGCTTTCTTCAAAAATATCTTCCGTCTGAGCTGCGTGAAATGCTGGGAACTTTGTCTGCTTCTCGCTTTTTTCTTCTGAACGCCCGGAAGTATCTGCTTCTGCCATTTCCCGGTCACGTCTGGCAATATCCGCACAGCTCTGTACCTTTTTCACAAAAGTTAGTTCCTCCTGGTACGGCTGATTATCTGCTTTCAGCTCTTCGATCCCCGCCTGAAGTTCTTCTTTCTCCCGTTTCCATCTGGCAGTTGGCACTTTTCCATTTTTATCCAGATGTTGTTTCAGTTCCCGTTCACATTTGCGGTAATAATTGATTTCTTTTTTATGCTGCTGATAATATCTCTCCCGTCTTTTCTGAAAATAGAAATGGTTATACTCATCAATCAATGGCTGATTTGTTTTTATTACCTCTGCCATCTTTTCCAGATTCTCAAGTTCCTTTAACTGTTTCCGCTTTTCAGAAATTTCTTTTTTACTGACAGAAACAACACCGTTCAGTTCCTCAATCCGTTCCTGCAAGTCATCCATCGTTTCTATCTGATGTGTCTGAAGATAACTGATGGATTTTGCAAACTCCTGTAAATTGGAGAGATTCTTACCTCTCTGTTTCATCTCCGCATAAAAATTGGGAAGTGGTGGTCTGCCCTGTGTCTTTTTATCATAATAATCCTGCAGGCTTTCCAGCAGTGTCGGGTTCTGCCTGCGATCCAGCTCTGCTTTCATTTCCTCATAAGCTGTCTTCATCCACTGAATGGATTCTTTCAGAGAAATAAACATCTGGTTAAACTGCCGGATTGCCCGGTTCAATTCTCCGATCACCGTTTTGATTCCCTTTTTCTCCATTGCCCGGACTTCATATCCCTCATGGATGGTCGGGATCAGGTCAATCCCCTGTTCTTTGTAGGAACGGTGGTCGATTCTGGCTGCCATGTGGCACTCCTGGAATTTCCCATTTACTTTCTCTGTCCATGCCCGCCGCCATTCTTTTAAAAGCTCCGGATCATTCCATCCGGTAGTAGAAACAGCATTGAACATATCTTTTCCTTTGGCATCCTTCACCCGGTTTCCATCCTCATCAAGAATATATTCCCTTCTCTGCTTATTGCCCCAGATTCCTTCCTCTGTAAAAGGACGGATTGGGACAAGCACATGGAAATGGGGATTATCCGGTTCTTCTTCATTTTCCGCTTTTCCCTCATGGACTGCCAGATCCACGATCATGCCACGTGCCACAAACTGCTCCTGGCAGAACTCTTTTGCCAGTCTGATATTTTCCTCAAGTGTCAATTCATTCTGCAGTGCAATGTCAAACGAATAGGCAAGCTGTGCCTTGTTGTTCCGTTCCACATGCTCCACCTCGTTCCAGAGTGTTTCCCTGTCAGTCAGACGCTCTGGCACATACTCCGGTGTCAGGATTTCTGTAAATATCACACCTGACTTGCTCGTATAATCGTGTATCTTGTTGTAATAACTGTCAAAAATCCTCTGCCCGGAAATATAGGCTGCGGAAGCGACCACCATCTGCCCTTTCCCTCTGGATACATTCCTTACTGAAAAATGATACAGTGCCATTAACTGTCATCTCCCTTCTCTGTCTTTTTTACTGCTTCTGCAATCTGCTGTTGATCTTTGTGTAAGGCGGCTATATGAGCCTGCCGCACAATACTCTTGTTGTAACTGCTGTTCTGCAGTTGATTCATCATGTCCTGGACGTCTTCCTGTTCCAGATCTCTGGACAGCGGAAATACTTTCTCAAACTCTGCCCCTTTGACAATCAGCCGGTGGGAACGTTCCCTGCGTTCTACCAGCTTCTTCCGCTGCTCCAGAATGTTTTTGTGGTGAATTGCTGCCTCCAGTTCCTGTCTGCTCTTTTCCATGTTGGCCTTCAGTTCCTCCAATGACATGGATTCATACTTTGGATTTTTTGCTCTGCTCATTTTCTTGTACTCCTTCTTTTTTCTGTAAACAAAAAGAACCGGCTTATTCATGAATGCCGATTCCTGGGTATAAAAAACTGAGGTCGTTGTCCTGTGATTAGGAAATGCTGACCTCAGCGTTTTTGAAATATTTAATTGTTGCTCCTTGGAATGAAAGTCTTTGTCACCATTGTCGTATAAATTTAAACTCACATCCCATATCAGGATTTCTTTAATTCTTCCATATACAGTTCAGCTATATATGCCGGACCAGTGCACCACAGCTTTGTCTTCTCATCATACAGTGCTTTTCCTGTCTTTGAACACAAAAAATCTGTCAATACCTCGTTTCTGTCCTTGCCTGTCTCTTCTGCGATTTCATCTGTCACCATAGTGATCAGAAGGTCGATTGTATAATTCATTTTTTCCTTTGGAATTGTTACTTCAGCCATATCTTCTCACCTTTCACAAATTTCAGACACTCAATAGCGGATTCTGTTTTGAAGCAATATTGATCTTTTAGTTTATTGGGCAATAACTGTCTGATGCAGAAATCGTCTGCCTCCTTATCGCCTGCTGTCCCGAAAGCCCCGGCAAGGTAAGCAGTAAGGGTAGCGTTTGTTGCATCATCCGCAATCTTTCCTGCAATGATATCATACCTTGCCATTTCACGTTCAACTTCGATAAACATTTTTTTCTTTCGATGAGCTGCAATGCAATGTAACCAGTCTACATCTGCATTTTCATAAATATGCGTTTCAAGATTTCCTGAAAGGTTGAATTCAAAAGTCGAAATATATCCGAACTTCTGTCCCTCTTCAATTGTTCCGGTTGCGATTGCTTTGGCTATTGAGGTTCTCAGAAAACTTTCTGCCTGCTCCTTTGATGTGGTTAAATAAAATCCCTGCCCAAAATCTTTTCTCTTTGCACATTTGGCAAGATCTGGCTCTTTTACCTCACAATAGCTTCCATGATAGAGAACAAATCCATCTTTTAACTCAAGCACTAATCTCTATCCCCTTTCCTTGCAAAAATTCAGTAATATCTTCAAGCACAGCTTCATCGCCTTCACAATGAAAAATCCCATAGCATTTTTCTATATATCCAAGAACATCGGCTTCTTTAAACAAGTGGATAATCTGTTCAACAGGTAAATGCCACTCTTCTGAAGCAAGCCGGATTAGTCTTGTTTGCATAAAAGTAATCTCTGTTTTCTCACTCATTATGAATCCTCCTCATTTTCTTAGTCAGTAAAACCGGAATTGTTGATTACCAAGGCATATTTCCAAATCGACTAATAAAAGTTACTGTTAGTCCGGTTTTATCAATCATTGCAAGTTTTACGATTGCGCCTGTACTGTTTGCTTTCCTCCGTCGACATTCAAATCTGTTGCCGTGGCACCTGGATCAGCGCAGTTCACCTCTTATGTCTTGGAGTCCTTTTGCATACTTCCAAAAGAACCCAGTCCGCTTGAAACATTTACGATAATAGTTTTATTTTTTCTCTCATTGTCATACAATGCACCTACTTCCCCAGAATTTATTTTACCACGTATTCTTCTGTTCGTCTGTCACCTGCATCGTATCTGCATTTACCAGATAAAAATCTACCAATTCGGTCTCGTAATTGCCATCCGGATATACTTTTTCTAACACCAGTTCTTCGCAGGAATTACCATCTGCATCTGTCTTGGAACCATTATCGTACAGACAGTATCTCACATTTACCGTATTACCGTTCTTTGTTTCCTGCGTTTCGCTGACGACAGCATAGACTTCTCCCTTTGCATTCGCCGTGTAACTGAACGCCATATTTTGAAGTGTATTCTGCTCCTGAAGGTAATTATAAACTGCCAGCATTGCATTTTGAATTGTCAGACCATCATGCTGCCCTTCTGTCTCGTAATCTTCTATGGTATTTCCACTCTGAATATCCTCTGAATCTGTTGAATTCTCTGTATCCAAATCCGGTAATTCTGTAGTATCCTCTTCTTGATTATCTTCTTCATCTATTGTATCCGAAGACCACCACAGACCATCCATACTCTGCATAACAAATGGATTATTGGTTCTGTATCTCCGTTCACCACCATAATCTTCCTGCACAGTTATATACGTATATTTGCTGTCACAACCAGTCACCGTTTCTGTTCCATCCATTCCGAACACTACACTCAGACCACTCATTCCAATAATCAAAAGTGCAAATATCGCAGCAGCTCCATAGACAATTATCAATGCCACTTTGTTTTTACCGAATTGTATGGATAATGCCTGGCAATTGTGTCTGTATAAACTCACGATCCCCCAGATCAAAAGAACCGCCAGACTGATTGTAATAACAGTAATCGATATTTCTGCGAAACGATATCTCACTTCATATCCCATATCACGTTTTATACCATACCACAATCCATAGAAGAAGGTACTATACGCAAGAACCAAAGTAATGATACTGATCCGTATCGGATGCTCTTTTTTATCCGGCACTGCCTTCTTCAGTGCCTCTGCCATCTGCGCTGCCGCTCTCTGCTCTATCCACATAGCAAGCTCTGCTTTTGACGGATATGTGCATTTAGTATCCGGAATCCCTGCGTAACACATCTGGCTCTCTTGAATCCCTGTCGCATCTCCTGCTGCCATTGCTGTAACCACTTTCAGGTAATAATACAACTTCAACTGTGCTGGATTGAATTTATCTATACGAATATCTGCCAGCTCCTGTGCAGCCCGTTCATAATTGTTAAGGAGTACACTCATCCGTGCCATAACCAAAAGCATCTGATTCGCTACAGCAGGGTAACGGTGATATTGCTTCTCATATAAATACCGTGCATACTCATGTCGTTCTTCCGGTGTTAACCGATAGGACTTCTTTCTATTCTGTGCCAGCATCGCAATTCGCAGACCATAAGCCAATTCCAAAATTGCAATCAGCTGGCAGATAAATGCACCAAATCCCCAGATATCCGTTGTATACCGCACATAGGTCACCAACACAATGCCTAGCATTGCCGGAATCACGATCAACCATTTTGTCCAACCTGATCTTCTCATAAAAATCTCCTGAATTGTTTTTCTGAATATAGTATATTACCGCACACACCAATCGACCATATACATATTGTGACGATGCTGTTACTTACCATAACAGTTGCTGTTTCTAAGGTCATCTATTTATAGCCTGAGAAATAACTGGTTTCCCATCTCTGTCCAACAATGGAGTCAGTCCACCTGAATACCCACATGCATGATATAAATAATTCACACCAGTTTCCTTATCCACCCATATCTCAGTAGTAGTTAATGCTCCCTGAGAATATATTTTTTCAAATCTCTCTTCTTTCGCCATTTTCAATTTCCTCCCATAATCAATTTTTCGGTTTTATAAAAAATGTTTCTCTGTTACTTTCTCGATTGTATCATGACATACAGTTCCATCTTCGGCAATCGTCGATTTTCTGATAAATCTCGAATGATGCTTTAATACTCCATAAGCATACCAGTCATGGTTGCAAAATACTTTGCAGAACTCTGCATAGCCATGTTCCTTACAGGTATCGAAATACAGACACCTGCTGATTTCATAAGTAAATCCACTATCATCATCCTGCAAAATTTCTGTCTCCCAACATACCTTTTTTTCGCCCTCCAGATCATCTACCAGAGACTGTCTCACAATCTTATAGCCATTCGGCAATAAATCGACATGCTTTTTTCTCTTTTTCCGTTACCATATTTTCTCCCAACTTGCACACTAAGTCATAATTTTCCAAACACTAAAACTTGAATTTCTATTTCTGCTGCCATGCCATTACATAGTCTTTTTCTCCAGTAGCTTCATCCAAACCGCTATACTGAATCTCAAATCCTTCTCTTTGATAAAAGGATATTGCCCGTGTATTTTTTTGATATACATTTAAGATTAATTTGTTTCTTTTTCCCTTTACATAGTTTAGCAAAATTTTACCTATACCTTGAGATTGCATTTCGGCAGAAACAAAAATACCTTCAATGTATTCGTTACTTAACCCTATAAAACCCTGTATTTCCTGTTTATCCTCGTAAACATAGACAGTTGCCTGTAATAGAAGTTCTTTTACTAACTCAAAATTACTTTTCCAATATTGAGCAGAGATAAAATAATGTGTCTTTATATTTGTATCTAACCATATTTCTGCAACTTTATTTATATCCACTTTCCGTAATTCTCTAATCATAACGGTGATGCTCCTCAAACTCCGATTTTCTCAATTTTTCAGTCGAGTAGACTAAGACCTCTCAATCTTAGCCCCTCACAGATCCGTACGTGCG
>ENA-ORRQ01001910-ORRQ01001910.1-human-gut-metagenome-genome-assembly--contig:-NODE-1910-length-14498-cov-6.284151_pt1 | contig 14498 bp, 10 predicted proteins | sample MGYA00242177_ERZ509138 | MGnify/ENA primary metagenome ERZ509138 (study PRJEB26280, sample SAMEA2338628) | human gut metagenome | biome: human gut; feature: human-associated habitat; material: faeces... | reverse complement strand
CGTGGATGGTCTCATTCTCGCAGATGTAGACATAGTCGGCATCCTCGGGAATGTCCAGGTCGGAGCAGTCGGGAATATAGCTGAAATTCTTATCCTTGGAGGAGGCGGCCACAATGACCTCACCGTACTTCTTAGCCTCGGCAATGGCCTTCTTGGACCAGGCACCGGTCTCCACATACACAGCCTTGCCGTTCTTCATCAGGTTCCAGGGAATAGCGGCGAACTGCAGGGTGGCACCGCCCTGGATGAACAGGACCTTGTAGTTATTGGGAATGTTCATCAGCTCACGCAGGTCGGCCTCGGCCTCGTCGATGATCTGCTGGAACACCTTGGAGCGGTGGCTCATTTCCATGACGCACATACCGCTGCCGCGGTAGTTCATCATCTCGTCACGGATCTCCTCCAGGACGGGCTCCGGCATCATGGCAGGACCGGCGGAAAAGTTAAAAGTGCGGTTATACTTCATTTTGATAGTACCTCCTGTTTGTGTAATGTAATCGGGGATTTACGATTCATACAAATATAGTATAGAACATTCCGTCGGGAGAATCAACCATAAAAATCCACATTTTTTGAGTTTATCTAAAAAATTTTCAGAGGGACAGACAGAGGGGAGAAAATTCCGGGGCGCGGGAAACCTTGCCGCCGTGGGGGCAGCGGCAGGGCTTCGGGGGAAAAATGCATAGACGGCGATTGACAGGGAGGGGCAAAGATGGTATAAAATAGGGAGAATTTTGGCGGATCTCCGGGAAAGGACGGCACGGGATGGACAAGTGGAAAAAGCTCATGGTACATATCGGCGCGTATCCGGCGGTGCTGGGCAAGTGGCTGGCGGTGGGGGGACTCATCGGCGGCATCGGCGGGATCATTGGGTCGGTGTTCCACATCGGCGTGAACTACGCCACCCAGGTGCGGCTGGCCCATCCCTGGGTGCTGTATTTGCTGCCGGTGCTGGGCGTTATCATTGCGGGGCTGTACCGGGTGACAAAGGTGGAGGGAAAGGACACCAACGCCGTAATCGAGTCGGTGCATTTCGGGAAAAATGTGCCGGTGCTGCTGGTGCCGGTGATCTTTGTGTCTACGGTACTGACCCATTTGGGGGGCGGAAGCGCCGGGCGCGAGGGCGCGGCCTTGCAGATAGGCGGCGGCATCGGACACACCACCGGGCGGCTGCTGCATCTGGGGGAAAAGGACCTGCCCCTGGCGACCCTCTGCGGCATGAGCGCGGTGTTCTCGGCCCTGTTCGGAACGCCGCTGACGGCGGCGGTGTTTGCCATGGAGGTCATCAGCGTGGGTGTATTTTACTACGCGGGGCTTATTCCGTGCCTGACGGCGGCGCTGGTGGGCTATCTGGTGAGCCTGATGATGAAGGTGCCGCCTACGCGGTTTACGGTGACGGACCCGGGGCTGGACGCCTGGACCATGGTGCTGGTGATTTTACTCGCCATTGGGTGCGCGGTGGTGAGCATCCTGTTTTGCCGGGGACTGCAGGAGACGGGGCGCAGGGCGGCGAGGCTGCTGCCCAATCCCTTTATCCGGGCCTTTGTGGGCGGCGTGCTGGTCATAGGACTGACGCTGCTGGTGGGCAACACGGACTATAACGGCGCAGGCATGGAGGTGGTGGGCCGGGCCATCGGCGGAGAAATCGGGGGCTGGGCGTGGCTGCTGAAGCTGCTGTTTACCGCTGTGACCATCGGATTCGGCTTCAAGGGCGGCGAGGTGGTGCCCTCCTTCTTCGTGGGTGCCTGCTTCGGGTGTGTGCTGGGGGGCTTTTTGGGACTTCCGGCGGGCTTCGGAGCGGCCATCGGGCTGGTGGCGGTGTTCTGTGGAGCGGTGAATTGTCCCATTGCGTCCGTGTTTTTGAGCATTGAGCTGTTCGGCACCGGGGACCTGCTGTATTTTGCTATGGCCTGCGCCATCAGCTATCTGCTGTCGGGCTACTGCGGACTGTACAGCAGCCAGACCATCCTCTATTCCAAGATGCGGGCGGAGTTTATCAACATCCACACCAATGAAAATGAGGATAAGCAAGGATAAAAAGAAACGGCGAAAAATCCTGCGGGCGCAAGAGCTGCGAGGACCTTTGGATAAAAAATCATCTCCCCGGCCATACTGAGGAAAAGTATGGTTGGGGAGGTATTTTTATGGATCTCGTGCAGGTGGCCGTGACATCCCTGGTGTCCCTGGCGGCCATGTTTTTGCTGACAAAGCTCATGGGAAACAAGCAGGTATCGCAGATGAACCTGTTTGACTATGTTATCGGCATCACCGTGGGCTCCATCGCCGCGGAGATGGCCACGGAGCTGGACACGCCGGAGAATTCGCTGGTTGCCATGGTGGTGTATGCGGTGGCGGCGGTGTGCATTTCCCTATGGACCAACAAATCCCTGGGGGCTCGACGAATCATTACGGGAAAGCCGCTGATTTTGATGGACGGCGGAGTGATTTACCGGGAGAATCTGAAAAAGGCCAAGATGGACCTGGGGGACTTTCTCATGTATTGCCGCATCGGGGGATATTTTGACCTGGGACAGATACAGACGGCGCTGCTGGAGCACAACGGTACGGTGACCTTTTTGCCCGTGGAGATGCAGCGGCCCGCTACACCGGCGGATCTATCCATACAGCCGGACCAGACGCTGCTGCAGACCTCAGTGATCCAGGATGGGGTGATACTGCGGGGAAATCTGCAGCGGATCGGAAAGGACGAGAGCTGGCTTGTGTGGCAGCTGAAAAAACAGGGGTACAAGGAGGCCGGAGAGGTGTTTTTGGCTATGGTGGACGGAAATCAGGTGACGGTGTTCCCCATGGAGAGCAAGCGGGAGCCGGCAGACCTGGCAGATAGGTAAGGGACGGTAAACTCTGCGAGACTTTTTTGACACGCAGAAAAGCCCGGCACAGGCCGGGCTTTTCTATACGCAGGTGACTTTCTCAAACCGCAGAGGACGAGTTAGCCTTGGCCGCAGAGGGCGCCGCTATCAGCGGCGGTTTTTCCTTCTGCTTACAACCAGAGCACTTACCGCTGCGCCGCCGCTGACAACGGCCAGACTAAGCCAAAGGAGCATAGAGCCGCTGTCGCCGGTGTGGGGCGTGTCGCCGGGTTTGGCAGGCTCGGGCTTGGCGGGGGTGGGGTCAACAGCGTCCTTGGTGTAGACCACGGTGACGACCTTGTTTCCGTCCAGAGTGCCGGTAAGAGGGTCACCGGTGGTAGCCTTATAGGTATAGCCCTGAATGGCCGGGGCGGTCTGGGCGGTCACATCATAGGCAGAGCCCTCCTTCAGACTGTCGGAGGTGTAGGCAGGGGCTACGGTGTTGCCATCCTCGTCCACATAGCGGACGGTGACGGTATAGCGGGGAATCTCCTTCACATGGTAGGAAAGGGTGGGGCGCAGGAAGTGCAGGCCCTCTCCCACGACCTCTGCATCGGTAGCCATGGGGTAGAGGACGGCGGTGGCGCAGGTATGTAGGCCATTATGCCCCAGACTGCCGTTTCGGTCATAGAAACCATAGGTGCCGGGCTCCGTCTTGGGGTTCATGAGCTTTATGGTGTAGTGCAGCTGCACATAGCGAAGATTGGTAACGGGCGCATGGATGTGCCACCGGAAATGATCCCGACCGTCCTCGGCAGGATTATAGGTCAGGAAATAGTCATAGGATTCGTCGCTGTCCTGGCCCTGGCGCTTGCCGAAGCCATAAACATTTTCCCGGATAGGCACGGCCTCCAGCTTCTCGTCTCCGACGGTGACGAAGATCTTTGCAGGGTCATTGACAAAGTCGAAGTCGTAGTCGCCCTTTGCATACCCCAGATGGATGTCCACATAGGAGCCAGCGTCCACGGCATAGAGAATTTCATTTTGAATGTCGCCGAAGTTCAGGCTTCTGCCCTGGTTCAGATAATTCATAAAGCAGAGGGAGTCGTCGGCGTTTCCGGCGCCGGCCATGCCGTCCTTCGTGGCGATGGAGTAGGCGTTATACCCGGCGGCCTTGAGCTGCTGCCAGACCTGGTGGGCATAGTAGAAGGCCATATCCCGGTTGTTGGCACTGCGCATTACGGCGGGCTGGGACTTGAAGTCATCGCTGGGCTTGCCCTGGTTAAAGTTCAGATCATAATCGATGTGGTAATCATACAGGTCTCCGCTGCTCTCCTTGTTCCTATCCTCCACATCCTTCAGATAGGCCTGCCAAACGGCCACATCGGCTGTATCCTTGGGGCGGGGAACATTGACCTCGGGATAGTTGTTCGGCTCATAGAGCGCGTTATCCCAAAAGCCGCCGGCAGCGCCCCGGTAGTTCTCCTTGGTATAGTAGGTGCGGGAGAAAGGCGTTTTGCTGGCCCAGTCGCCGTCCTTGCTGTACAGATAGGTGGAGCCATCCGAGACCAGAATCAGGTACTTTTTGGCAGGGGAGATGTTCGGATGCTCCTCCAGAGCCGCCTTGCCGGCCAAAAGACCGGCGTGGATATTGGTGCCGCCGGAAATCCTGCTCTCTATGGCCGATTTTATGGCGTCATAGCTTGTGGACAGATCAAACCAGTCGGATTTGTCGGCATAACGCTTAAACTTTACGATACACACCTTCACGGCTGCGCCGCTGTCTGTGGCGGCGTCCTTCAGATTATCCAGAAGGGTGAGGGCTTCATTCTTCACATTTTCATCGGCGGAAGAGGAGCCATCCAGCACGAATACTACCTCAGACTCCAGCTTTTCCTCTGCACTGGGCAGGGAGAGCGTTATATCTGAGGTCCAGGTTTCGGGGTCCAGGGGTGTTGCCGTTTTAGAACGGGAGACACCGGTGGTGAAACGGGGAGTGTCGGTAGGGGCCTGATCGGCGGCCAGGGTGGCCGCGGGCAGAACGCCTGCCAGCATCACAATGCACAGCAGGGCCACTAACAGGGTGCGCAGTTTCTTTTTCGCCTTCATAATTGCATTCCTCCATATTCTCTAAATTCTTTTGTTTACGGATCGCCTGTTTGGCTGTCGGCGGACAGAGCGCCGGAATAGCGCAGTTTTGCCGATGTCGATTCTCTTAGCGGTTCGATACGGAATCCCCTCCTTTCGCTGATACAAAAAAAGCCTAAGAAAGGGCATAATATACCCTCTCTTAGGCAGCAATTTTCCTGTGAAATTTACACGGTGGGGCTTGACATGGTGGGAACGAACCGCTGACCTCTTGAATGCCATGTTACCCGTATTTTGCAAAAGTTGAAAAAATTTATTTAAAAAGAAAGATACGCAAACTTTTTAGGCATAAAATGCCTTATTATGCACGGCATTTTTTCGTATTTTTCCCACAGAGCACATCTTATTATGCATGAAATTCGGAGATTTGAGATGAAAACAGAACAATAGTGCAAAATTCAGGATGAGAGAAAAAGTGAAACCAATTCCGTGATTTTTTTCTTGCGTGATAAAAACAATTCCGTGATTTTTTATGGCCGAAAGCAAAGACATTCCGTGATTGCGGCTAAAAAAATATACGAAATGAACGCAGAAAAATCGCATCGCATTCGTGTATATGAACCACGGTAAGGGAAAAATGGAAACGAAAATAATTTCATCGTTTTTATATCATCGAGGGTACGCTTCCACTCAATATGGATTCGTACCCTACTCTTGCTTTTTCTAATCACCGCACGGATACCAGTTGACAAGAATGACTATAATGATGATTAGGAAAACTACAGGAGGTGCCTTATGACATTTATTGAGAGCGAAACTATCAAAGCAGCATATGGCAAGGGGAAGAGAAAGCGGAAGTAACCATGTATGTTTCGAGCTACCGTAGGAGTTCTTATAATCAATAACAAAATGCAGCGGCAGGGATGATAACTCCCTGCCGCTGTTCAGTCAGTAGCTATCCAAGGACTTGCCCTTGCTTAGCGTCCTGCTCCTCAGATATAAATGTGTGATCTCAATCTCGGAGAATTCGTATAATTTTGTGATAAGGGTTGTGTTTTTCATAATTTCCGCATATAATAGAAATGTGATTAAGAAGTACCAAAACTTTAATAAAAGTGTGAGGAGTGATTCTGTGGAACGATTTATTTTAAAAAAGCTACTGGACTGGAAGAATTCTCCCTACCGTAAGCCCTTGATTCTAAAGGGTGTGCGACAGGTAGGCAAAACATGGATTCTGAAAGAGTTCGGCAAGCGTTACTACGAAAATACCGCTTATTTTAACTTCGATGAAAACGAAGAATACAGACAATTCTTTGAGACTACCAAGGATGTTGACCGCATCTTACAAAATCTGATGCTGGCCAGCGGTCAGAAAATCCTGCCTGAAAAGACGCTCATCATCTTTGATGAGGTGCAGGACTGCCCCAAGGTCATTAACTCTATGAAGTATTTTTGTGAGAACGCTCCGCAGTACCACATTGCCTGCGCTGGTTCACTGCTGGGTATTGCGTTGGCAAAGCCCTCGTCTTTTCCTGTTGGCAAGGTCAGCTTCATGCAGATCGATCCTATGACTTTCTCTGAATTTCTGATTGCAAACGGCGATGAAAACCTTGCTGTATATCTGGAAAATGTGGATACCATAGAACCGATTCCCGATGCGTTCTTCAATCCTCTGTACGAGAAATTGAAAATGTACTATGTCACGGGTGGTATGCCCGAACCTGTTCTGATGTGGACGGAAGCCCGTGATGTTTCGGCTATGCAGGAAGCCCTGTCCGGCATTATTGGCGCCTATGAGCGTGACTTTGCAAAGCATCCCAACATCAGCGAGTTTCCGAAGATCTCTATGATTTGGAAGTCCATACCTTCTCAGCTGGCAAGAGAGAACAAGAAGTTCATCTACAAAGTGGTCAAAGAAGGCGCAAGGGCCAGAGAATACGAGGATGCGCTGCAATGGCTGGTAGATGCCAGACTTGTTCATAAAATCTACCGCAGCACCGCTCCGGGCCTGCCTGTGTCCGCATACGATGACCTCTCCGCTTTCAAAATTTATATGGTGGATGTAGGACTGCTTCGCCGACTGGCCCAGTTGTCACCTACTGCCTTTGGCGAAGGCAACCGCCTGTTCACTGAATTCAAAGGTGCGCTGAGTGAAAACTTTGTACTGCAAACTTTGATTACACAGTTTGAGGTAACCCCTCGCTACTGGAGCCAAAGCAATCCGCCCTATGAAGTGGATTTTCTGATCCAGCGAGAGAACGATATTTTCCCGATCGAGGTTAAATCCGAAGCCAATATATCCAGCAAGAGCCTCAAGAAGTTCAAGGAACTGTTCCCGGACAAGGTAAAGCTTCGCGTGCGCTTCTCTCTTGATAATCTGAAACTGGATGACGATGTGTTGAACATCCCTCTGTTCATGGCAGATCAGGCAGACCGGCTGATAGGACTGGCGTTGGAGCAACGCCGGAAATAAAATATATTTTTATCCGCTGCTATTATGCCCTGACAGTCGATCCGTGCATCAATATTGCCCGCGTGGCCGCCCGGGTAATGGCTGGGGGCCATGGTGAGCCTCAGATACTACTGTGAGGCGTACCTGTTCTATCAGGTGAAGCGGGAAGACTTGCCTCACAGGAAACTCTGTATTGCGCGAATGATGGACACGAAGCATCTTTAATTGAACAAAAACACCCTCCGCCGACACCCGATTGGGTATCGACGGAGGGCGTTTATTTTTTACGGGTATTTCCGAGGCCGGATTAAATATACTCGCCGGTATCGGAAATACGGAAGCCTGCCTCATAGCGGCAGCCCATCACTTCGGCTATTTTCTGCAGGTCCTTCTCCGATAAATTATCGCGTTTAAACTTTTTGCTCAGATTTTGCGGGCTGGTGCCTAACCGCCTCGCCAGCTCCGCCTCGGAGATATTGCCCTGCTTCACCAGCAGGATCCGAATTTTTTCTACCATAGCCATTGAATATGCCCTCCATTCCATTATTGAATTCAGTATACAACAGAATAATTCAATTTGCAAGAAGAGAATAGCTCTTTATATTTATTGTATAACATGAAGGGTTGACATATGATATAAAAAGTGGTATACTCAAAGCATAAAAAGAGATCGGAACTCCACCTTCCATACAGGTCGGAATCCGATCTCCCATGAACAAGAAAAACGGCAGTACTAAGGAGCTGCAACTCCTTAGTACCTGCTCAGGTGACGACACCACCTGCACAACGGGATTCCCCGCACCGCTCTATCAGTATATCCTCAAATCAGGCGATTGGCAAGGATTACTTTTGCGTTTTGCGGAAAATTTCGTTCTATTCGTCCATACGACGCTGTGCAGGAGATACAGACCTGCATAGCGTTTTTCTTTTTCAAATATATGAAAAAGGAGCTAAATTGTATGGAAGAAAAGAATTATCTCACCGTAGCCGATGTAAAGAACTATCTCAACATCAGCCAGACCGCCGCCTATGCGCTGACCCGGCGCAAGGATTTCCCCGTGTGCCGCCTGGGCAGCATCATCCGCGTACCCCGGGTTGCTTTCCTGGACTGGGTGGAGGCCCGGACCAGCCTGCCCGCCAAGGCATAAAGGGGGTGCGGCAATGGCGAAGAATGCAAACAGTACCGGCACCTTCCGCAAGCTCCCCAGCGGAAACTGGCAGGTACAGGCTATGGACGGCTACCGGGAGGACGGCAAAAAGAAGTATGTATATTTCACCGCGCCCACTAAGAGCGAAGCCAGACAGTTATTGGCCGCCTATCAGAGTAAGAAAAACGCACCGGAGGAGGAGACCACCGGCTGCGAGCCTCCGCAGACTGTCCTGCTGGGAGATGTGGCCGACACCTGGTACGAGGACTATTCCACCCAGGTCCGGGCATCTACCTACAACACATACAGCTACACCCTGAAAATCCTGAAGCGGTATTTGGGAGATAAGCCTATTGACGGCATTCTGCCTATGGATGTCAATCGCTTTCTGGACGAGCTATCGGCGGTGCCTTACTCCCGCTCCTGCATTACCAAATGCCGGGCTATGCTGATTCAGGTCCTGGATTTCGCGGAGATGAATCAGATGATCCCCTCCAACCCCGCCCGGAGGGCAAAGACCATGCGTATCTTCTCGGAATCTGCGGAGAAAAAGGACGCCTTTACCGAGGACGAGGTGCATCTTCTGCTGGAGCATCTGCCCGATGATCTGCTGGGCAACAGCATCCGTCTGCTTTTGGGCACGGGAATGCGCGTGCAGGAGCTGCTGGCCCTGCAGCCGGGAGATTTCGCCGAAGACCTGTCCAGCGTGCGGATCGAGCGGGCGGTGCAGATGGTAAACGGGAAGCCCGTTTTGGGGCCGCCAAAGAGCCGACGGAGCAGGCGGGTCATCCCGATTCCCGAGGATTTCCGGGCTTATGCGTCCTATCTGCTGTGCCACGGGGGCAAGGCCTTTATCTGGTCATCCTCCCGGGACAATCTGCTCTACTCCGTGGGCACCTTCCGCAGGCGTTTTTACAAGGCCCTGGAGGCTGTCCCGGGGGTGAGGAAGCTGTCCCCCCACTGCTGCCGGCACACCTATTCAACGATCCTGCAGGCTAAGGGCGTGCCCATTGAGATGGTGGCCCGGATCATGGGACACGAGAATATCCAGACCACGGAGCACTACACCCACACCCAGATTTCCACTTTGGCCGCCGCTGTGGCCGTATTAAATCGATAAGGAGGAGCATCCATGTATCATATGAATCTGAAGGAGCTGACCGTGGGTCAGCCGATAACGGGGTATTACATCCTGCGAAGCGGGAAGACTGTCACCACCAGCGAGGGCAAAACGTTTTACTGCGCGACGGTGCTGGATGGCAGCGGCACCATGGATGTTCGCTGCTGGCAGAATGCTGATAATTCGGTGGACGAGAAAACCATTGGCGAGGTCGTCTACCTGGAGGGCGAGGTTAAGCTGTATTGGGAAAGCCGGCAGATCTGCTGCCGGCTGCTGCGCCCGGCCACCGAAAAGGATGCCGGTGAATACGAGCTCAAGCAGCTGATCCCGGCCACAAAGAGCATGCGCGAGGATGTGGCGCGCTATATTGCACGGATCAAGGACACGGACTACCACGACCTCTGCCTGGGCGTGCTGGATGAATACGGCGAGGCGTATTTCACCGCTCCGGGCGGCCTCACTGAGCACCACAATTTCCCCGGCGGCCTGGCGGCGCACTCCTGTCACATGGCGGCGCTGGCAGATGGTCTGACTCCGTTTTATGGCGCCAGCCTGAATATAGACCTTCTCCGGGCCGGGTGTCTGCTCCATGACCTGGGGAAAATCCAGCAGCTGTGCGTGGCAAGCACCGGCTTTGCAAATGGCTTTTGCGGAAAGGAACACGCGGAAACGGGGGCACGGATGGTCCTGGAGGTGGGGAAGTCTCTGTCTATCCGCGAAAGCAAGCTGCAGGCCATTGTGCACCTGATCCGCGCCCACCACGACGATGCATCCGGCACCATGCGCCCCAGCCTCCCGGAGGTCTTTGCCCTGCGGCGGCTGGATCAGATGGACTGCGAAATGGATGCCATTTTCTCCACCCGCAGCAGCATTCCCAACGGCCAACTGTCAGGCTGGAACCACCGGATGCATAGGGTGATCAGCTTCGTGGCGTGAGAAATTTTCTTAGAAGGAATAGAAGAAAGGGACCGGTAATCTGCCGGTCCCTTTCTTCTTTGCGCACTTGTCATGCGGGCTGCTGTATAGCTTCGGATGCAAAAATTCCTATAAAAAAGACACATATACATATTTGTTCACAAAAAATTTAAAAATTATCGTGCATTCGAGACTTCATATTCAGGCAACAGGCATCAAAATACCAATGAAACATACAAGCGTTGCGTCACTGTATCCGCTTATTTTTTGTTGACCTAAAAAAGAGAACGCGACATGCAAAAAATGCAGTGCATATAAGCGAGCTTGTTTTGCACAAAAATTTTAAGTCCTGTTTTTTTCGAGACTTCGTATTCAGGCAAAAAACCACACAATATGGGTAGATGATGCAAACGCACTGGGGAGACTTGTGCAAGCAAATTTTTAAAATTGAGGAGCTGAAAGAAAATGAGTAAAATTATCGACAATCCTTTTCCAACAAAATACCCGGGTATCATGGTCGTCATTACCGCTAAGAAAAAGGGAAATAAATGGTACCTTACCGGCAAGCTCAAAAACACGAGTGGTAAGACCTTGACCGGTTACCAGCCCTGCACTCGCACGGCAAAAACCGCAGACGATCTGATTATATGTAAGGAGATCGTTTTTACGCTGGAGAGCAAGCTTCAGAGTAAGAAGCAGTCGACTGCGGATAAAGATGCGGATAATACGGTGCCCGTTAGTCCTGCGGGTGAGAAGATCCAGATGGCGTTTGAAAAGGTGAAGGCCATGGACCCGAAGAAGATCCACGGTGCCTGGAGCCGGTCTACGGCTGTAACCGCCAGGAAATATTTTGAACGGAACATTCTTGAAGTGTTGATCCAGTGCGCAGAAGAATCCTACACGCAGGAAACCTCCATCCGGATTCAAGGGAGGATTCGGGACATCTTTCGCGCCTCAAAATCGGGCGATTTAGAGGCTGAGAACAGGACCGTATTTCGCCATTTGCAAGAGGCCGAGAAAATCTATCGTTGCATGGACTCGCAATCGGAGGAACCGCTGCCGATATTTGACTTTGACTTTAATACGCCCAATCGGAATCGAAAAGAGCAGTTCAAATCTTTTTCACAGGAAGACCGCCTTAAAATCGTCGATATCCTGGAAGGAATGATTGCCAATAAGCCGATGGTTGTCAAAAGAATGGTAGCCATGTTTGACGCAGGTCTGCGCACAGGTGAGGCTTGCGCGGTCCAATTTGAAAACATTCGGGAAGAGGTCACACCCACCGGGATACGTTACGGCCTATACTGTGTGGAAGGCCAGGAGGATCCTGCCAATAAAGGAAAGGTGACCAAACTTTTAAAGACCGCCAATGCCTATCGGACAGTGCTATTTTCTTCCTGGGGCTATGGCATGATCTGCCGCTGCAATCAGCTTGCGCCGGAGACACCCTCGGATACGCTCCCGGTCACCAGTGCCGCTCTGTGCAAGGAGTTTAGGAGAATTATGGAGGGAATCGGCATTACACCCCAGAATATTCAGTTATGCTGGCAGGAGAACGGAGGACCAAAAATTGAATCAACGGCGAGTTCAGTCCTTTTGGATGCGCAGATCAGCGACTATATCCTGCGCCGCGATCGCGCATCTCGCTGGAAAAACAAGTGCGGCATGAGTTCAGATGATATAGATATGCTGCTGGGCCACAGCCTCAACGGGAAAAGCTACTATATGCGCCGGGTGCGCCGCGATGCCTTTCTCTTGCCGGAGCACCTCAACACTCTGGCTGAGCTGAACGAGAATTACCACTATCATGCTGACTATCAGCCCCAAATTTCCCTGTCAGACGAGAGCCAAGAGGAGATCCCGCTGCCTAAAGCCGGCGTGCGCATTATTCGCAACAACACCGATCATCCCATTAGGAAGCGGATCTGCTTCCGGACAAGCGAGCCGGGTGATTACATGACTTTCCAGGCTTCTCCCGGCGTTTTGGCTCAGGTCAATGTGCAGAGCAGCCCATTTAATATGCAAGACAGCCGCTCCTCATCTGCGAGCGGGAGTTAGGAGGGATTATTATGGCAAAAGAAAAAAAGATTGAATTCCCAAATCCGAACTTTCAGCTCTATGAAAGGGTCGATGATGAAAAGCACATGCTCAAGTATGAGGGGAGCTATAACTTCATGGGGGTCAAGGCGGTATTCTCTGTAACTGACCAGTATCCATTCAATCTAAAGACGCCAAGCAATCGGGTAAATTGCCGTTATCGAGGGACGGCCTCCATTCGGGACCCTCAGAGAAACGGGAAGGTGCTGCGGCTTCAGGGAGAGAAAGCTGCATGCGCTTTGAATGATTATTACATGAAGCACCCCGAGGAGAAATCGAATCCAAAGACAGATTCGGATGTGTTAAAGATTGCGGAAACCATCAATTTTAACGGCGAGTCTGCCCAGGAGCTTGCGGAATTTATCTTTTCAAAGTGTACTAAAATGTTGGAGAAGTATCAGGATCAGCTCGTTGACTGCGTTCGCCTTCATGTCCAGCCGGCTACGATCTCGCCCGGCGAAGCTGCTTACATTTACACGGATCAATTTCTCAACAAGCGGCATGCAAAGGCAGCAAAGGAAACCCGCACCACTATACGCAATACCATTTTCAAGTTTTTCAAGCGGATGGAAAATAAGCCCATGTCGCGGTTTACGAAGCGGGAGATCAATAAGTTTGTAACCACGGAAAACATCTCGGACAGTGCAAAAAATACGCTGTATCAGTTTTGGGGATATTGTATGGAGAGGCATTATTGCGAAGGGGACAATCCCTTTGAACGCGCCACACCGAAGAAGTTTTCGCCTGAAGCGCAGGCGAGAAAGAGCAAGCAGAAAAGCTATCTGGCCCAGTCTGAGCGTGAGTATATTTTCCAGCGGCTGAAAGTACAGCCCAACGCCTATGCGTGTCTGGTTGCACTGGGACTTTTTTGCGGCCTGCCCATTGAGACTGCCCTGAAGCTGACTTGGGATAAAATCCATTTCGATAAAGGTGTGGGATGGATCGAGCTGATGGACACTGACCTTGACGGAGACCGCTTTACCTGTGCGACCCATAATTACTCCTTTGTGATGATGCCGCAGGCCTATGAGATCCTATATAAATATAAAGAGACGCTTGAGACGCAGGAAAAGTGCGATATTTCCCATAAGCGGATTGCAGGCGATCCTGCTATTACGAAAGTCGCGCTGAATAAATTCGTCGAGACCCTTATGGCGCAAATGGTAGTCTTAAAAATCGGCGGTACGGCATTCCCATCAAAAAGCGGCTATTCCGTGCTGGTGGAGACCTATCGTATGATGATCGAACTGGAATGCGGTATACAGGACGATGAGGGCACCAAGCGTTTTCTGCAGCATCGTCCCATGACGGGATTGGTAACAGACGACCATTATGTCTCCTATACGGACGCTGAGGCCCGTGACCGTCAATACATGGTTTTGAAGCGCCAGGCACCTAAAAAGAATAACTCTAAAGGCAAGATAGACCTGAAGAATGGGGATGTAAGGTATTATCCTGACAGCAATAAAGAGCGGCTTTTTGTGTGCATGGATGTTGAAATTCAGCCGGGGGAGTGCATTGCCATCGATGCCGGGTACACAATAGAGGGTAAGATCCTGTCGCGTGACACAGATGATGAGGATAACAGCGAAAACGAAAATTAAAATACATAGACGAGCAGCCGCATGAAATTTTGTGACCCCAATGAAAAAAATTTTTCTTCCAGTCCCGGATTAACTCCTCAAAAAAGGGACAGTTATGCACGGCGTTATGTACGCGTTATGCACGCGTTATGCACAACTTTTTTGAAATTTTCAAGAGTCCTTCTAAAAGTGCAAAAAAAGTTCTGAAATCCATAGATTTCAGAACTTTTTGGTCCGAGTGTCGAGATTCGAACTCGAGGCCTCTTGAACCCCATTCAAGCGCGA
>ENA-ORRQ01001903-ORRQ01001903.1-human-gut-metagenome-genome-assembly--contig:-NODE-1903-length-14556-cov-16.383284_pt1 | contig 14556 bp, 10 predicted proteins | sample MGYA00242177_ERZ509138 | MGnify/ENA primary metagenome ERZ509138 (study PRJEB26280, sample SAMEA2338628) | human gut metagenome | biome: human gut; feature: human-associated habitat; material: faeces... | reverse complement strand
CGCGGATACGAGTGTCGTCTGTTACATTACCATTTTCATCCAATGGCACGTTGAAGTCAACGCGCACGATTGCCTTGTGACCGGCAAAGTTAAAATCTTCAATTTTCATTTTACCTAAATTTATTTAGTTTATGTACTAATTTATTGTTCTAAACCTTTCTGCTGGTTTCAAAAACCGAAGGCAAAGATACAAATTATATTTGAATCAGCAAAATATCGTAGCGGTTTTTATTATTTTTAGTAGATGAAATCGCCTGTTTGCTATATCGGGTTTGCAAAATTCGTATTTTGCGCTTCCTTCTGCTTGATTTGTTAAACAAAATGGAGAGAAATGAAATATATTCTTAACAAATTACTTTTTTTTTGGATTTTTCGATAATAAATAGTACCTTTGTGCGCAGTTAAAACGTTATTACATATAAATGAGATAAAATGGCGAAAGATAAGATTGCTTTTGTGTGCAGCAATTGCGGACAGGAAAGTGCCAAATGGATGGGCAAATGTCCTAGCTGCGGACAATGGAATACATTTAAGGAAATTCGTATTGCTGCTGATTCCGGATCGCAGGCTGCGAAGAATGCCGGAATGACCATGCGTCATGGTGGGGTTGCCACGATGTTTGGTGGGCAGCACAGCGAGCATGACGCTGCGCCGATGAAACTTCGCGATATTTCTGCGATTGATGAACCGCGCATCGATATGAGGGACGAGGAGCTGAACCGTGTGCTGGGTGGCGGAATGGTCCCTGGCAGCATTACGCTCCTGGGCGGTGAACCGGGAATCGGTAAGAGTACGCTCACCTTGCAGACTATTCTGAACATGACTGACCGCCGCATCCTGTATGTGAGCGGAGAGGAAAGTGCCCATCAGATTAAACTCCGTGCCGACCGGTTGGCTAAAGGACAGGCGATGCTCAGAGATGGCTCTTCTGCGGACACTCTGAAAACGGCTTCTCTTTCATCAGAAGGAGCCTTTGATCATATTACGGTTCTCTGTGAAACGCAGTTGGAGAAAATCTTCAGCCATATTCAGAAAGTGGCTCCTCAGCTGATAGTTATAGATTCTATCCAAACTATCTCTACAGAAGAGGTTGACAGTTCGCCAGGTTCTGTTTCCCAAGTTCGCGAGTGTGCAGCCTCCCTGCTCCGTTTTGCCAAGACGAGTGGCATTCCGGTCATTCTGATAGGTCATATTAATAAGGAGGGAACGCTTGCCGGACCAAAGATTTTGGAGCACATCGTAGATACGGTAATTCAGTTTGAGGGCGACCAGCATTACATGTACCGCATCTTGAGAAGCATCAAAAACCGATTCGGAAGTACTTCTGAGTTGGGAATCTACGAGATGATGCAAGGCGGACTCCGACAGGTGAGCAATCCTTCAGAGTTGCTGCTTACTGAAGATCATGACGGGCTTTCGGGTGTTGCCATCAGCGCAGCCATCGAGGGTGTCCGCCCGTTCCTGGTAGAGACGCAGGCTTTGGTTTCAACAGCTGCCTATGGAACTCCGCAACGTTCGGCAACGGGTTTTGACCAGCGCCGTTTGAACATGCTCCTGGCGGTTCTGGAGAAACGTGTGGGGTTCAAACTGATGCAGAAGGATGTGTTCCTGAATATTGCCGGTGGATTGAGAGTCACCGATCCTGCCATGGACTTGAGTGTGTTGGCAGCCGTATTGAGCAGTAATGTTGACACGCCTATAGAGCAAGGTTGGTGTATGGCAGGCGAGGTAGGTCTGAGCGGTGAAGTCCGTCCGGTGAGCCGCATCGAGCAGCGTATTGCTGAGGCAGAAAAACTGGGATTCCAGCACATTATCATCCCGAAATACAACAATCATGGTTTCGACCATAAGAAATATAAGATAGAAATTCATCCCGTAAGGAAGGTGGAAGAAGCATTCCGCTGCCTGTTCGGGTGAAGTAAAAAGTAATCATACAGTTCAAAGTTCAAAATTCAAAGTAAAATGAAGGATTCAGTAATCATTGTGAGCGGCGGCATGGATAGCATCACGCTGCTCTACGATAAGAAAGACGAGATTGCACTCGGCATTAGTTTTAACTATGGAAGTAATCATAACGAGCGTGAAATTCCCTTCGCCAAGATGCATTGTGAGCGTTTGGGAATCAAGCATATTACGATAGATTTGGGTTTCATGCATCAGTATTTCAAGAGTTCTCTTCTTGAAGGTGCCGATGCAATTCCTGAGGGTCATTATGCTGATGATAATATGAAGAGTACGGTGGTTCCTTTCCGTAATGGAATCATGCTGAGCATTGCCATCGGCATTGCTGAGAGTAATAATCTGAAGAAAGTTTTCATCGCTAACCATGGTGGCGATCATACGATTTACCCAGACTGTCGTCCGGAGTTTATCAAGGCGATAGATGAGGCTGCTGAAGCAGGAACGTTCGTTGATGTGCGCGTGGTGGCTCCTTATACGAATATTACCAAAGGGCAGATTGCGGAGATAGGCAAGAAGTTGGGCATTGACTATGCTGAAACCTGGAGCTGCTATAAGGGCGGTGAGAAGCATTGTGGCAAATGCGGAACCTGCGTTGAGCGCAAGGAAGCTTTGGCCGAGGCGGGTATTGAGGATACTACCGAGTATGAAGAATAAGGATGACGACGAACCAGGCGTTCTTCGTTCCCTATATATAATTAAGGTGTAATCAGAATAAATATAATAAAAGAAAAATGAAAACAGCGATTTTATCTGCGGCTCTGATGCTTGCATCAACCGTTGCAATGGCTCAGAAGAGCAACTTCCAGTTGAAGGTGGATTTGAAGAATTTCAATTCCGATTCTGTACTTGTTTACAAGGGCAGAAATGTTAAGATGGATACGGTTTTGGTGAAGAATGGCAAGTTTACCTATTCTGCAAACCTTGATAAGGTAGCCGGATACGTTTTCCTCTCACCTGAAGCTTATCGTGGTGCAGGTCAGTTTATGTTCAACCTGCCTTGTGTTCCTGGCGAGAAGGCTGAAGTTAAGGGCGATGCAAAGACCCGCTTCGATATTTCGGGTTCTAAGTTCTATCAGCAGTATCATGAAGTAGATGTTCTGCTGGAGAATGCTAATAAGGAGTTGAGAGATTACGAAGCTTCCCTGAACCAGAGAATCAAGAATGGTGAGACCCAGCAGACCATCATGGCAGAGTATGAGCAGAAGGCTCCTGCCCTGCAAAAGGCAAAGGACGATAAGATTTTCAATTTCGTAAAACAGCATCCTGATTATGAGTCTTGTGCTACTATCTTCGAGCAGTTTGATGATGTCAGCAAGATGGAGAAACTGCTGGGCTTGCTCTCTGAGAATGTGAAGAACGGCAGAATGAAGGCTTTCTACCAGCCAATGATTGATATGGCTAAGAAGCGTGCTGAGGCTGAGGAGAAGGCTAAGAAGGTGCAGGCTGCCGGTGTTGAGGCTCCTGACTTTACGCTGAAGGATATTAAGGGAAATGATTTTAAGCTTTCCAGCCTTCGCGGCAAGATTGTCGTACTCGATTTCTGGGGTTCATGGTGCGGATGGTGCATCAAGGGAATGCCTAAGATGAAGGAGTATTACGAGAAGTACAAGGGTAAGTTTGAAATTCTTGGTGTAGATTGTAATGATACAGAGGCTAAGTGGAAGGCTGCTGTTGAGAAGCACCAGTTGCCATGGATTCATGTTTACAATCCGAAGGACAGCAAGGTTCTCAGCGACTATGCTGTTCAGGGTTTCCCTACAAAGATTGTGATTGATGCTAACGGTAAGATTATCAAGACTATTGTTGGTGAGGATCCTGCTTTCTACACATTGCTTGATGAAGTGTTGGGCAAGTAATGTTAACATAAAACAATGTCGCCCTGTAAGTGCAAAATTATATTTGCTCTTACAGGGCGATTTTTGTTTGTTCAGTACTTTACTTCTTTTTCTTTTTCAATTCCAGTTTCGGAATCTTGATTTTCTGTCCGGCTTTTACGGTGCTTGTACCATTCAGGGCTTCTACGTAGCATTCCATGCCGGAACCTAAATAGCGGGTACTAATCTGTTCGAGGGTCTGACCGGCGCCAACCGTAACGGTCTGGGCAACTCCTATGATTCGGTAAGCTCCCGTGCGTACGCGAGCGTCCTTATCATACTGGGATGATGCTATTTTCGAAGCAGCCTTTTCTTCGGCTTTATCTTTAGCTTCTGCCTTAGCCTTTGCTTCAGCCTGCTTAGCCTTTTCTTCGTTAGCACTTTCCTCATCCGAATTTTCAGCCAGTTTTACTGCTTCTGCAGTTTTAGCCATACGGATGCTGTCTTCCATCACTTTCTGGCGGAGTTTCTGTTCCTGAGAGAGTGGGGCGGCAGCTGGTTTGGCTGGGACTTTCTTGGCTGGAGCCTGATGATACTGGTTTAGCTGCATGGCTAGATGATCGCGCTGGGCAGTCATCTGATCATAGTTGAAGGCAAACCATCCCATTCCGCCAATCAAAGCTACTACGATGAGACAGACTGCAACGACCAGATAGCGAGGAATAACAATATGATGAGAATTGGAAGATTCTTCTTCTTCTTCCTCCTCTTCTTCTTCTTCAGATTCATCTGATGCAGGTACTGCTGGTTCAACAACTGCTTTCAGGGCTTGCTGTTGCTGGGCTAATTCAAGCTTCTCTTGCTCCAGTCTTTCCTGCTCCAGTCTTTCCTGCTCTTGCTTTTCTTTCTGTATTCTTTCCTGCTCCAGTTGGGCTTGTTTTAATCTTTCCAGTTTAGCTTGTTCAATAGCAATTTGCTTTGCCAGTTCGTCTTCGGCTTCTTTTTCCTTTTCCTTTTCAGATCCGATTACGACAACCTCCGGATTTGGAGTTGCAGTTTTTTCTTCGTCCAGAAAATCGATTACTTGTTCAGGAGCATCTTCTGTCTGTTCTTCTCCAAACTTCTCATCTATTTCATCGAAATCTACGCCGTCATTTACCACCACCGTTTCAAATTGGGCGAATGGCTTGTTCACGATTTCTTTCAGGATGTTGTCAGGCGTGAAGGTGAGTTTGTCTCTGCCTTTAATGGTGAAGCGCTCGCCCGTGTTCACATTGATGCTTTCACGGTCTTTCGTGGCCTGTACCTTAAAGGTGCCCAGCCATTTTATCTTCACCTGCTTGTCGGCATCGAGTCCCTGGTTGCACACATCAAACATTTTCCGGATGAAGAGTTCTGCTTCCACCTGGCTCAGCCCGCTCTTATCTGCAAGCAGTTTTCCGAGTGTATTTAAACTGAATTTGCTCATTGCTCATCCCCTCCATTCTTTAGTTTTTCCTTGACCGAAGCTACCGGTCGGAAACCCAACACCAACTTAGGCGGCACCAGCTGACGCTTCTTGGTAGTAGGATTAACCACCACTCGCTCCATGCGCTTCTTCACTTCGAAGGTGCCAAAATTGGGGATAGAGACAGCTTCTCCATCCTCAAACTCGGCAATCATAGCGTCTATCGCCTTGCGCACCAACTTCTGGGTGTCTTCCTGCGAATAGCCGGTTTGCTGAGCCAGTTCAGCGATGTATTCCTTATTGTTCATATTTATTTAATATGTAGTCAAAATTTCTAAAACTCCAGGCTATGGGGGAGAGAATGATTATTTCACCACCTTGCCATAGAGGTCAAATTCCTCGCTTGTAGTAATTTCTACCTGATAGAAACTACCCACGCGCAGACGCTTCTCATCGGCACGGATCAGAACCTCAGGGTCTACTTCCGGAGAGCAGAACTCTGTTCGTCCGATGTAGTAATCGCCTTCCTTGCGGTCGATGATAACGGTCATGGTTTTGCCCACCTTATCAGCCTCGACCTCAGAGCTGATGTCTTGCTGCAGAATCATCAGTTCGTCCAGCCGGCGCTGCTTTACCTCGGCAGGCACGTTGTCTTCGTAGTGGGTGGCGCTGTAGGTTCCTTCTTCCTCAGAGTAGGCAAAGGCGCCCATGCGCTCAAATCTCTGTTCGCGTACGAAGTCGAGGAGTTCGTGGAAATCCTCATCTGTCTCGCCTGGAAAACCAACCATCAGCGTAGTACGGATGTGAATGCCTGGCACGCGTTCGCGGATGGCCTTCAGCAGATTGATGGTTTCCTGCTTCGTTACGTGGCGATGCATGCTGGTGAGCATGTGGTCGCTGATGTGCTGGAGGGCAATGTCGAGATATTTGCATACGTTTGGCTTCTCGCGCATCACGTCCAGAAGATCCATAGGGAACTGGTTTGGATAAGCGTAATGCAGGCGAATCCATTTCACGCCCGGAATATCAGCCATCTCGCTGATGAGTTCGGTAATATGATGCTTGCCGTCAATATCTACGCCGTAGTAGGTGAGTTCCTGAGCGATAATCTGAAACTCCTTCACGCCTTCTGCTACCAGTTCGCGCACCTCCTGCAGAATCTCTTCCTTCGGACGGGAAACGTGCTTGCCGGTGATGATAGGAATGGCGCAGTAGGCACAGTGGCGGTTGCAGCCCTCAGCTATCTTGATGTAGGCATAATGGCGCGGAGTGGTGAGATGACGCTGGCCGTTGCAGGATGAAACTTCCGCCTTGCCGAGTTCCTGCAGAAGCTGCTTGTAGTTGAATTTGCCGTAGAACTTATCCACTTCGGGCATTTCTTCTTCCAGTTCCTTCTGGTAGCGCTGCGAGAGGCAGCCCATTACATAGAGCTTTCTGAGTCGGCCTTCTTCTTTAGCCTGGATAAACTCCAGGATGGTGTCGATGCTTTCCTGCTTTGCATCCTCAATGAATCCGCACGTATTGATGACGGCTATCTCGCCCTGAGGGCGCTTGGAATCGTGAACGCAATGGTAGCCGTTTGCCTCAAACTGCTTCATCAGCAACTCGCTGTCTACGAGATTCTTCGAGCAGCCCAGGGTAATAATATCTATCTGATTTTTCTTCATTTTCTAATTTTTAAAGAGAGAGTCTACGAATTCTGTCTTGTTGAAGAGCTGCAGATCTTCCATTCCTTCGCCCAGTCCGATGTATTTTACAGGCACCTTGAGCTGGTCGCTGATGCCGATGACAACTCCGCCCTTAGCGGTTCCGTCGAGCTTGGTGATGGCGAGCGAGGAGATGTTGGTAACGGCAGAGAACTGCTTAGCCTGCTCGAATGCATTCTGTCCGGTACTTCCGTCGAGCACGAGCATTACCTCGTCTGGTGCTTCAGGCATTACCTTCTTCATCACTTCCTTTATTTTCTTGAGCTCATTCATCAGGTTCACCTTGTTGTGCAGTCGGCCTGCCGTATCGATGAGCACCACGTCGGCGCCGTTTGCCTTGGCGCTCTGCAGGGTGTCGAACGCCACGCTTGCCGGGTCGCTTCCCATCTGCTGTTTCACTACAGGCACACCCACGCGCTCGCCCCAGATGCAAATCTGCTCTACGGCAGCGGCACGGAAGGTGTCGGCAGCTCCCAGAACAACCTTCTTTCCAGCCTTCTTAAACTGGTAAGCCAGTTTGCCGATGGTGGTTGTCTTGCCCACGCCGTTTACGCCTACTACGAGGATAACGTAAGGCTTATGGTCGGCAGGAAGTTCCCAGTCTGCCAGGTCATCGCTGTGATTCTCGGAGAGGAGAATGGCGATTTCCTCGCGCAGAATGCGGTTGAGCTCGCTGGTTGAAACATATTTATCGCGGGCCACACGTTCTTCGATGCGGCGGATAATCTTGACCGTGGTTTCTACACCTACGTCTGAAGTGATGAGTACCTCTTCGAGATCGTCGAGCACATCATCATCGACGGTAGACTTTCCGGCAACGGCGCGCGCCAGTTTGCCAAACACACTCTCCTTGGTTTTTTCAAGTCCCTTATCGAGAGTTTCCTTCTTTTTGTTGCTGAATAATCCGAATAATCCCATAATCTTGTTTATATTTTTTGCAAAGATAACGCAAATGAGCGCAATGAAAGCTTGCTTTCAAATTGCCGAGTGCAGCTTATCTTCTGCAAAGATACTCATTTTTTTTTATTTTATGGCTTTTTCACTTGCTTTTTCGCCCTTTTCAAGAAAAAAAGTAAAGATTTAGAGGGTTTTATGTCATGACAGAAGGTTTTTTACCGATAATGTGGGTTAATAAGGTTTAATAAATTAATGTTGTCTGCTACAAAAACAATTCGCCCTGCAAGAGGACAGAAGCGATTCTGCTTCTGGACCCCTGCAGGGCGTTCTGTTTATTTCTTCATCATTTCCTTTACGGCTCTTTCGAGCTGGGTATCATGGCCATTGATGAAATCTTCCGGACTGTTGTAAACCTCGATGTCTGGGTTCAGCTGGGTATTCTCGCCGAACACGCCACGCATGTCGCGGCAGCCTACCTGAGGAATACCGAATACAAGCGTGTTGTCCATCAGCGTTTCCCACCATACGGCTGTCATGGTTCCTGCTACAGGAGCACCGATCAGCTTGCCGATTCCGAGTTCCTTGTAAACCCATGGAAAACCGTGACCGTTGCTGTAATCATTCTCGCAGATCATAACGCAAGATGGCTTCACCCATTTGTTGAACGGATCGCGGCCAACTACCTTGCCGTGAGGTACAAACTCCTGATACTGCTTGCCGTTGAGCAGGGTGCAGAGATCATCGTGCAACCAGCCGCCACCATTATGGCGCTCGTCTACGATTACAGCGTCTCTGTTTCGGTTCTTGTCGCTCAGCAGTTCGCTGTAAACGGTGCGGAAACTCTCCGAATCCATCGCCTTAACGTGAACATAAGCGATGCGTCCGCCCGAAATACTGTCAACGAAAGCGCGGTTGCGGTCTACCCATCGCTTGTAGAGCAGGTTGTTGAGTTTGCCCTGAGAGATAGCCTTCACTGTAACCTCCATCTTCTTACCCTTGGCGTTTCTGATGCCGAGGCGTACATTCTTGCCAACCTTTCCGTCGAGCAATGGGAAGTAGTCCATTCCGGCTTTAATCTCCTCGCCGTCGATGCTCTCGATGATGCTGCCGGCTGTAACGCCCGTATTCTTCACATCGAAAGGACCACGCTTGATAATCTCCTGAATCTTCAGGCCGTCGCCCTGATACTGAGGATCGAAGAATACTCCCAGATTGGCGGTGGTAAGCGCGCTGTTCGAAGCGTAGTAGCGGGCTCCTGTATGCGAAGCGTTCAGCTCGCCAAGCATTTCGCTCAACATCTCCTGGAAGTCGAAATTGTTGTTGATGTAAGGCAGGAACTTCTCATAGGTCTTGCGATAACCTTCCCAGTCAACACCATGAATCTTAGGGTCGTAGAACTTGTCTTTCACCTGTCGCCATATGTGGTCGAAGAGATACTGGCGCTCCTCGGCTGGCTTATAGTTGAAGTTAGCCTCAAAGCTGATGTCCTTGGTGCTGAATCCGCTCAAATCCACCTTCTTGATGCTGCTTCCGTTGCAGATGAAGAGGTTCTTCACATCCTTGTCGGTCTGCAGGTTGCCCTGGCCTACGCCCTTCATCACGAGCTTGGTAGAGCCGTCCTTCAGGTCGTGCTGCCAGAGGTCGTAATCATCCTCGAAGGCTGCCTGGTAGTAGAGCTTGTCGCCGTCTTTAGAGAGCACAGCATCGCCCATGTGCGAAGAGTTTGCGGTGAGGCGTACGATTCTGTCGCGGCAGTTTTCGATGTCCAGCTCCAGTGGCTTCACTTTTTCCACCTCTATCTTTCCGGTCTTCTTCTGCTTTTCGTCAGCCTTCTTTTTAGCCTCTTCCTTCTTCTCGTCTTCCTTCTTCTCCTTTTCGTCCTTGTTGGCGTCAGACAGTTCTATTTCTTCCTTGCTCATGTTGAAGCGGTTGTAGGCATCCAGGTCGAAGAACATGATGTAGGCATCGTCTTCTGCTCCCCAGCTTCCATGACTGCGGTAGCCGGCTCTGTCGCTCTGGAAGAGCATTGCCTTACCGTCGAGCACCCATTTGCCGTTGCTGTCGCTGTAGCCGGAATTGGTCAGGTTGTGAACCTCCTTGCCGTCAGCCTTTACCAGTGCAATATCCTGGTTGTTCCAGCCGCCGTTGCCGATATAGGTTGAAAGGAGCCATTTGCTGTCTGGCGACCATTCGAAAGCGATGTCTCCATCGCTGTAAGAGTAGACGTATTTGCCATCGAGCACGGTGCGGATTTCCTTCGATTTCAGATTGATGATGCGAAGTGCAGCGCGGTCTTCGAAGAAAGCCACTTCCTTGCCGTCAGGAGAGTATTGTGGATACTGTGATGTAACGCCTGTTTTCACCAACTGCTCTTCCTCGATGTCGGTAGCGTAGGTGAAGTTCTTCTCTTTCTCGTTCTTGATCTTAGACTGGTAAATCTGCCATACGCCGTTGCGCTCGGCTGCATAGACCAGGGCTCTGCCGTCTGGCGAGAAACTCAGGTCGCGCTCCTGCTGCGGTGTGTCGGTAATGCGCTTGGTAGTGGTGTATTCTACAGAAGTTACGTATACGTCGCCATGCATCACGAAAGCCACTTCCTTGGCGTCTGGCGAAACGGAAATCTCTGTAGCTCCCCAGCTTTTAATCTGACGTACGAGGCTTGGAGCGTCATTATCTGTTGTAATGGAGATGTTCACCTTCTGAGGCTCTCCACCTTCTTTCACGGTGTAGATTTCGCCATCATATCCGTAGCAGAGCAGGTCGGCGCTGGATGCGGTGAGGAATCTTACCGGATTGCCTTTGTGGTGGGTAATCTGCTTGTCGCTTGAACTGTTGAGGCTGCGGCGGTAGATATTGAATGTGCCGTCCTGCTCGCTCAGATAGAAGAATGATTTCTCGTCTGATGTCCATACTGGCGAGCGGTCTTCGCCGGCAAAGGTAGTCTGCTTGGTAAACTTTCCGTTACTCTTCAGCCAGATGTCGCGTGCGATAGGTGATTTCTGGTGTTTGCGCCAAGGGTCTTCATATCCCTTTTTGTCGTGGTAGAGAATGTCGCCGTTCTTGGCGATGCTGATATTCTCCATGGTGAGGGTAGAGAAGAGTTCTGGTCTTCCGCCCTTGGTGCTTACCTTATATACTTGTGGGAATGTGTTGTCGCCAAAGATGATGCTCTGGGCTGTAGGCTGCAGACTGGCTGAGTAGAGCACATGGTCGTTGTCTGCAAAGGAGATAGGTGTTTCGCTGCCGCTGTTGGTGGTGAGTCGGGTAGGAGCACCGCCTTTTGCATCGATTACAAAGATGTCGAGACTTCCTTCGCGGTTAGACTGGAAGGCAATTTTCTTGCTGTCAGGGCTCCATACAGGATGCGAATCGAAGGCCGCATGGGTTGTGAGCTGTCGCGCTTCACCGCCGTTGACAGAAACACTGTAGAGGTCGCCTTTATAAGCGAAGGCGATGGTAGTGCCATCGGGCGAGATGGCTGGGTAGCGCATCCAGAGCGGATGTTCTTCTGCGCTGGCAGAGAGTGCTGCTGAGAGCAGGGCTACTGAAAAGATTAACTTTTTCATTTGCGTATGTTTTATGTTTGAATATGCGTTATAAAAATCTCTTCTCTTTCGGGGTCAGAATGCAGTTTCTTGCTCCTAACGGATGCAAAGGTAGTTATTTTTTGCGATATTTAAGCATAAAAAAAGAAAAAAGTGAGAAAAAGTTTGGTGTATTCAAAAAATATATGTACCTTTGCAGCCGCAAATAAGAAAAGTGGCTGATTGCGTTATTGGTTAGCTGGTTTGCGATTTAAAAGTGTTGGTTCCGTAGCTCAGTTGGATTAGAGCAACAGCCTTCTAAGCTGTGGGTCTTGGGTTCGAACCCCAACGGAATCACTATAATAAGCAAAATGAAACTTATTTGTACAAAAATAGCGTGAGAGAACAATAGTAGTAAGCTGCTTATTTATAGGCACTTATCTCTGTTGTTCTTTTTTGTTTTTAAATATATTTTATCACTTATTCCTCTTTTATGTACTCTTTTCATAAATAGCTGCTAATCAATATGTTATGAATTTGGTGTATTGAGAAATCATCCATGTGTGTTACAAATGTGTTATCAAAAAGCGCTAATGTGTTACCAGAATAGAGAAGTTGAAATCCTTAATGACCATAATGACCGTGACCTTAATGACCGGAAATAGCTCCTAAACATTTACTTGTTTTTCAGATGAAACTCCTTTCTTGTCTTTGCCATTGCTTCCGTAGCCCTATCGTGGGTTTCTATCAGCAGTGGACTCTTGTGATATTGCACAATCTTGACCCCGACTGAGTTGTGCCTTTTCTTTTCCTCGATGCATTGAATGATCAAGTCGGAGTTGGCTCTCGCCTTCCTCCCTCGCGACTCGGCAGAGATTGCAAGCGAGCTTGCATCTTTGCTCTCGCTGCTCGTTCGGTTGGCTGATTTAGCCGTTGGAGTCTTGTCAAAGTTCTGAATATAGGCGGCATTGGTCAGGAAGAGAATGTCGGAACCTTCCGGTATTTCCTGCATTACCTTCACCATGAGGGTTAGCATCATGCGGAACTCCGTGGTGTGCAAGTCGCTGATTGCATCACGGCTGATGATGTTGCCGTTATGCTCAATCACAACGGCAGCACCACCAGCTCGCTCTTTATGACCATAATCACATGAGCCACCTATCCAAACGTAATATGTAGAAGTATCTTCTCGCTGGGCTCTCTTCTGCTGTTTCATTATTCTAAGTAGAGAGAAATGTCAGTCTGCTAATAGATTCTAAAATTGCCCGATACATGGAGCATTGAGAGCATATAGACCATGCCTTCATAATAGCGCCATTGGCCCTTAGGTGGACGGGCGTCCCAGAGCATCTGCAGGTATTGACGCTTCAGTTTCTCGTCGTGCAAGGCGATAGCGCCTACAGCATTGGCACCGGTCATGCCGATGGTATAGTTGCCGGTAGGATTAGAGCCATCTACATCAAACTGACCGTGCTCAAAGCCTTCATCTCTGAAGAAGGTGAGCAGGCGCAGCATGGTTTCGCTCTGTAGCTCACGGTCGGCTCCGAAGAGATAATAATCCATGCCGACATTCATGGGGCAACGTATGGCGTCATACTGAAAACGGCGCGAATCATAGCCACAATATGGACCGCGGAAAGGCTCACCATCGTAGGTGCTGTAGTCGGGATAAAGTCCGGTGACAGGGTGGGATGCTATACGAAGCTGGCGACGTGCTGCCACCGAAGCCTCCTTCCAGAAGTCGGCACGCTCCTTGTCCCAACGCGACCACAGTTCGGTGAAGGCCGGAAGCTGGTAAGATGGATCGGTGTAGAGGTGAGCATCGTCAGTAGGCACGAAGGTGATGACGTGGGTGGCCGAATCGTAGAGGTTCCAGACGCCCTCGGTGCAGGGTTTGGTCATTGTTTGGTGGAGAATATCCAACGCATCATCCTCATATTGAGGGTTGTTCCATCGGTGGGCTGCCATGAAGAGTGCGGTAGCGAAATAGACCTCGCCGTCGCTTGCGTTCGAGTGTCCGAAGGGTGTGCCGTCGGCCTTGCATTGCCAGCAGAAATAACCGCTCCAGGGCGATGAATCGGGATAGCGCATGTAGGTCTTGGCCCAACGCCAGAGTCGGTCGAACTGCTTTGGTTTGTCGAGCTGCAGGCAGATCATCATGCCGTAGGACATTCCCTCGGTACGCACATCATCGCTGCCCACATCATAGACGAAGGCCATAGAGTCGTTCACCTCGTAATAAACCGTGCTCTGGTCGGCCTGAGCAAAACGCGAGAAGTCGCCTGGGGTGAAGAAGTGTTGCCAGAGCGAATCCATACGTGCATCGACCTGTTCCTGGCTGATGCCAAGAACATGGTTGAAGTGGTTGGTGTACTTGCCTGTATAGAATGCGCCCTTGGCTGGAAGTGCATTTACAGAGATAGGCTTGTCGTTGCCCGCATTCGCCACCATATTGCATGAAACCATGCAGCAAATGGCAATCATCAATATTCGAAAAATTCTTTTCATAAGCTACAAATTAAAATTTTATAATACCTAAAAAGCGATGGGTGCTTAAACGCCATCATCTAAGAATTAGACGCAAATCGTGCTAGAAAGTTTAAAGAGAAATGTTCAATTTCGAGTATTTACCTCGGAAATAATGAGACCATGAAGCATGTTCTCATCGTAGTATTCGTGAGGAAGCTGATGCAGGAATTCCTCGCATTCTGCCTCCTTTGTAAACTCTTTTGCGAACTTGCGGAGCACAGGCACACGAATGCCTATGAAACTTTCCAAAGGCACTCCCGGTGTCAGTTTGGCTTGGAAAGCAGCATACTGCTTATCCTGCATGGCGAACAGTCTTTCTTGAAGTAAAGTCATAAATTCTTTGTTTTATAATGCAACATAGAAGGAGCAATTGCCTCTTTATTCCATTCTGCCATATTTCATTTCCACGCCCTCCTTATCATACTGCTTGCGCTTGCCGGTTGGTGGCTCAGTAAGTGTGATGCGAACTACAGCCGTGCGTGACAAGGAACGGGCGATGCTCTGGTCGAAAGCATCCATGTGGTGAGGAAGAAAACGCTCACAGATTAGTCGGAGACCATGAATCTTCTCTGCATCCTCGGTCACGATTTCTGCCTTGCCGAATGCAATGGCTGATTTGAATTGCAGGGTGAAACTGCCGTCCTTCGGACCAACCGTAGGCGCACAACGGGTTACGG
>ENA-ORRQ01001896-ORRQ01001896.1-human-gut-metagenome-genome-assembly--contig:-NODE-1896-length-14582-cov-4.007297_pt1 | contig 14582 bp, 10 predicted proteins | sample MGYA00242177_ERZ509138 | MGnify/ENA primary metagenome ERZ509138 (study PRJEB26280, sample SAMEA2338628) | human gut metagenome | biome: human gut; feature: human-associated habitat; material: faeces... | reverse complement strand
ATGGCAGATAGAAAAGCTAAACATGGCAGATAGAAAAGCTAAACATGGCAGATAGAAAAGCTAAACATGGCAGATAGAAAAGCTAAACATGGCAGATAGGGAGGCTAAGTATGGCAGTTAAGAGAGCTAAGAAAGGTGCTTGGAAAAAGCTTCCCGTAAAGTTGTGAAAAAATAAAACGCGATAAAAGAAACAATCCCAATCTTTCAGAACTATTCCGAGAGATTGGGATTATATAAGGTTCATGGTTAAGTAGGTGTTCAAAATTAATCGCATATGAGCAGGTCGTCGATGATGTTTTTCACCGCCGTGCTGTTGATTTGTTTGCGGAAATGAACAGCATAACCGTTAGCTGTCATCTCTTTAAAAAACTCCTCTGCACACGATATCTTCGTTTCTTCGTCGGATGCAATTTTCGACTCCTTGTCATAGACTTTTGTCTCAATGACAATGTTGAGTTCTTTGGTTCCGTCGGCCTTCTTTACCACATACATAAAGTCGGGGCTGTAATTGCTTGAAGCAACTGTTGGAATGCAGATACTTTTCGAAGGAATTTTTCCATAAACCACCACCTCATCAATTTCTGTTTTCATGTTCTGAAGCTCCAACCACGAATCGTGGGCGTAGGCATCGTAAAGATAGTTTTGAGGCGGATTGCCTGGCACGCTCTTGTTGCCAATATATGCTTGCACCACCTCATCCTTCACAGAGCCGTCAGCATTGGTCAGTTTTGTTTCTTTCATCGTATAATTGGCTTGCTTATAACGCACAAGCCCGACAAGCTGTTCACATTTCCAATCGTCAACAGCCACTGTGAGCCGCGTCAGCGAACCGTCGTTAAACATCTCGTCTGTTATCTTGCAGCCATGACCGACCGCTTCACATATTGCTTTATGAAGCATGTGAAGCGGAATGTTTGTATGTCGCGAAGCACGCTTCAAGAAATCATTATACGCATAATGGCGGTTGTGCAACGTAAGTTGTGCATGGGTCCACTCATTTGCCACAGCCACGTTTCCGTCAAACTGAATAACCTTTCGCGATGTCTCTACCGTTTGAAGCGCGAACACCTGCTTGTCCTTTATAATGCCAGGAAGAGCTGCCTCTATCTGCCGGTCAATCTCTTTGTCAAAAAAGAGGATATACTTGCGGTTGAGCTGTGCCCACAGCTCGCGCAGCTCCTCAAACCTTGCCTTTCTGACGTGTATCTTGTTGGTGCGACTGGTGTTGCGGTCTTTGATGCGTGACGTGTCAACGCCGCCATTAAAGTTCTTAAACTCAGGATACTCTTTCAGCAAGTCATCAAACTTCTCGGGCACAACTTTCCTTTCAATGTCAACATAACCCTTTTTCAACAGTTCAATGAAGAAGGTGTTGACATCCATTTCACGCTTTTCTGCCACCTTAACAATCTCTTCCGCATTGATAGAAAGCGCAGCTCTCTGTTCTGCCTCAAGGTCGCCGTTAATCTCAGCCACAAGCTTGGTTGCGAAATCCTTCTCCGTGAAATCGACTATATAATTGAGCATGAACGAGCTGTCGCTTATTCTGTTGCCCGCGCTGTCAACAGGCAGACGCAGACCACGCCCCACCTCCTGCAGCTTGCTTGTCTCCGATCCGCTGGAACGCAGTTTGCAGATGGTGAACACGTTCGGGTTATCCCAGCCTTCCCTCAAGGTCCATTTGGAGAACAGGAAACGCTGCACATTGGGCTTGCCCTTATCGTCGGTAAAGCTGAGCAATTCTTTTTTGCCATGCAGGATCAGTTTCACCTCATTGGCAAAATTCTCTTTGGAATCGAGGTTGTCTTGAGAGAAATATCCTATACAAGAGGCATCAAGGTTGTCGAGAGTGGCCTGTAGGTACGCCTCATACTCCTTGGTGTTCTGCCGTGCCAGTTCTTTCTTCACCCTTGCTTTCAGCATCTCAAGAAACTTCATCCGCAGCCAACCGTCGTTCTTGCCTTCAGGTCCACGAAAGCTCTCAATGCTGTCGATGAAGAACAAGGCAAGCGTTTTGATGGGCAGACCTTCACGGCAGAAGTTCTCGCGCTCGGTCTCAAAATGGCGCATCAAGGCAAGCTCAATCATGCCTTCCTGATAAGACACGGCAAACTGGTCGGGAAAAAACTCCTCGCCTTTTAGCTTCTCTTGTCCGTTGCTCAGTCTTACGCCGTTCTTTGAAATTTCCTCAACAACCACGCCGTCAAGGTCGTTGTCGATAACGCTGAGACTGTCGCCCACATGAAGCGTGAAAGTTTTGCTTCCGTTGTCGGCAGTTGTCAGCTTCAGGTTTGCGCTGTCGCCCTTAACGGTTGAAAGCACCTTCACCTTCTTATCAGCTTGCTTTCCGCCAGGCAGCTCCAGATGCTCTTTAGCCACACCCTTTATAAGCCCTTTGTTGAAAGAGTCGGCTGCGTTCAGCTCGTAAATAAGCTCTTGGTAGTCTTTCACCGAATGTTTGTTCTTGCCCTTGCCGACAGTTATTTCAGGGAAAGTTGCTCCATAGCGCAACACCAGCTGCGGTCGGAAATTCTCTATCAGCGCCATGTACGATTTGCTGCCACGCTCCATGCGGTGTGGCTCATCGATAATAAGCACAGGCCGTGTGTCGGCAATGGCATCGACAGGCCGATGAAAGTCGCCAAGCATCTGGTCATAGTCGTCAAGGGTGAGCAGCTTGCCGTTGGTGAGCAGTTGGGTGTTTAACAGAAGCACATAAATTTTGTTCTTCACATGGTGTGTGCCATAAAAGAAATGGCCCACAGCCGACGGCATGTTCAGTCGGCCTCTTTTCGGTTTTTTCGAAGGCTCAAGCAAGCAAAGCTCTATCTCGGCATTATAGTGGCACACGTTCTTAAAATGGCGCTCCACCTCGGGCTCCTGCAAGAACGAAGCTGTGCCTGCCTTGATGGGCAATGTTGGCACGGCGATGATAAACTTGTTTATGCCGCAACGCTTGTGCAGCTCAAACATCGTCCGGGTGTAGACGTAGGTCTTGCCCGTGCCCGTCTCCATCTTTATGTCGAGCAGACAATGATGTGGCAGACTGTTAATCTTGTCTGTGAGCATGTAGTGGGTAACTCTCTGCTTTGTGGCTTTGTCCAAGATATTTGCTTTTTCGCGCACAGCCATCAACGCAGCGCCGCTGAGCTGATATTTCAGCAGCGGATTTTGGTTGCTCGCCTTTGGCGCTTCCTGTATGGAGTCTTCCACCACCGCGGCAACGCCCTCCACGGGCATGAGTTGGTGCGGAAGATTGTTTTCAAGTTTTAGTTCCATCAATATCTCACATCAAGGTTTACGGTTAATGTTTTGTTGCCTTCCTTAAGCGTGCGCAGGTTCTTTTGCAGCTCCTCGCGGTGGGTGAAGTCGAAGCTATAGCCAAAGATCACGATGTTGTGGGGCGAGAACTGCTCACCGTTATATTTGTCAATCAAAGCAGCAATGCTGCTGGCATCGAAGTCGTTGTCTGGATTAACCAGATAGAGATGGTCGCCCTTCCAATAGGCTTTATATCTGCCAAACAGCACCTCTTCAGCATCTTCTGTCAAACCATAGCCATCTGCCACAAGCCATGTGCGGAGAACGGTTTCCAAACCAAAGTCATCAACGCTAAAGTCCGTAATATTGTTGCTTATCGGATCGAATTGCTCCATCAGCAACAGGGCATCTTGCTTTGGCTCTTCTAAGGTATAATGTTTAAAGCCGAGGTCGCCAGAGAAGAGAGGGTTGGCCTCCTTAATCTTCTTTGCGGCCCGTTTGATGCGCTCCATGCCTATTTGGTCGATGGTATTGTAACCTGCCTTGAAGGCTTCGCTGTCTGGCTTGCATTCCTCTTGCCATTGAACAAGGATGTAATGTAAGTTTTTATTATCCAAATTCATTTCCATTATAGCATGGGCTGTAGAAGAGGATCCCCCAAAGAAGTCTACAACAAGACCGTCTTTAATTGCCATATTAAATAAGTACTTAATCAATTTTACTGGTTTTGGCGTTTCAAAGACAGCGACTCCATCAAACAATTCTTTTAATTCATTTTTGGCGTTTTCATTTGTCGAACCATCTTTAGCAAAAATCATAGTTTCTGGAGTTAATCCTCTATCTTTAGCATAAAGATATGTTTTTACGCGAGGAACTCCATTTCCATCCTTTCCAAACCAGATGCGATTGTCTTTAATGGCCTCGTTCATGTCTTTCTCGTTGTATATCCAACAGCGACCACTAGGTAACTCATGTCTCTTGCCATTAGGAGCAACTACTGTATAAAATTGAGATTCTACTCCATGACCCGCTTGGGCATGAGCAGGATCCGATTTCCAAAGTCCTCTAGGATCATTGTCTGGGTTGCTATAATTAGCCAAAGCCCTTCCTGACATCGGTAGCTGATTTAGTCTTTTAATTTCATCGCTATAATAATTCTTAGAATAGCACAAAACGTAATCATGTCGAACAGAAGTTTCACTTCTATTTTCTCGATTAACACGCTTTTCCCATATAAAATCAGCAACAAAACATTCCTCTCCAAACACCTCATCACAGAGATTCTTCAGATTAGCCTGCTCATTGTCATCAATAGAAATAAAGATCACGCCATCGTCTGTCAGCAAGTCGCGTGCAAACGACAGTCTGGGCAACATGAATGTGAGCCAAGCCGCATGGCTGGCACTTCCACGACGTGTCATGTTAAGGATGCGGGCAGCACGTTCGGGAGAGATTTCCAAACGCAATGCCAGCTCATCAGCGGTAAAATTGAATTTGTCGTTATACACAAATCCATCCGTTCCTGTGTTGTATGGAGGGTCGATATATATAACCTTCACCTTGCCGCCATACGACTTTACAAGATGCTGCAAGGCATCCAGGTTGTCGCCGCTTATATAAACATTCTTGCTGTTGCGGTTCTCAGGCTTTGCGTTATGCTCCTCGTCAGGACGAATGAGCGTTGTCGTGTCCATGTTGGTAAGCATGCGGGCATAGTTCTTGCCTAACCAGTTGAAACCGCTTGTCTCGTCTGTAAGCGTTGTTCCACCTGGCAAGGCTGCTTTGAAAGCTTCTATATCGAACTCGCCATCAGCGCTGAAGCATTGTGGGAAATACTTTCTTAGCACATCCATCTCTCTCTGTCCAGCTGCTGCACCAGCGTTGCGTTCCATTATGTTTTTTATCATATCTCTTTTTGTTGTCGTGTGTGATTGCTTGACCTTATTTTCTATTCATCCAACAAAAATAATAAATTACATTGAAAAAAAAAAGAAATGACTAGATAAAAAAGAAAAATGTTAAAAGAACGACGAACGAAAAGCACGGTAAAAATAGAAATATGTGTGGGGAAGTTTTGTAAAGACCGATATGACAAAGAATCATTTTAAAAAAAATCGACATCGGTTAAACCTTTTTCCAAAAGTAGCGTCATAATATCGCAAATTCAATTAAAAAAAAGCCTCTCAACATGACATCTTAAACGAAAGCCAACAGGCACATGTCAACCGATAGGCACAGAGACAAATGTAACACTATGAAGAAAACGCTAATGACGCTGCTGCTCGCCATCATGGCCTTGGCAGCAAGCGCACAGGAAAGGAAAATAAGCGGCACGCTTACCGACAACGACACAAAGGAAGCGATGGAACAGGTCACCGTGCAACTGCTGCGAACAGACAGCGTCTATGTGGCGGGAACGGTGAGCGACACGAGAGGCTCTTTCAGCCTCAAGGCACCTAAGAACGGCAAGTATCTGCTCAAGCTCACAAGCGTGGGCTACAAACCTCTTGTGAAGAACATCACCGTCAGCGGCGACCGCAACATGAACATGGGCAACATGACCATGAGCGAAGACGCCGTAATGCTTAAGGGAGCAACCGTGACGGGACAAGCCAAGAAGGTGGTGGTGAAAGAAGACACGTTCGTCTACAACTCGTCAGCTTTCCGCACACCCGAGGGGTCTGCCATCGAGGAGCTGGTGAAACGCCTGCCGGGTGCCGAGATCGACGAAAACGGAAAGATAACGATCAACGGCAAAGAGGTCAAGAAGATCAAGGTTGACGGAAAGGAGTTTATGACGGGCGACACGAAGACGGCCCTCAAGAACCTGCCCACCTCCATCGTGGACAAGATCAAGGCTTATGACGAGAAGAGCGATCTCGCTCGCGTGACAGGCATTGACGACGGCAACGAGTCGACAGTTCTCGATTTCGGCATAAAGAGAGGCATGAACAAAGGCATGTTTTCGAACGCCGATGCGAGCGTGGGCACACACAACCGCTACTCGGAACGCCTCATGGCTGCCGTGATGCAGAACGACATCAGAGTCATGACCTTCGGAAGCGCCAACAACGTGGCCGACAGAGGATTTCCCGGTGGCGGCGGACGAGGCAACTTCGGACGAGGAAGCAGCGGACTGAGCGCGTCGAAGATGCTCGGTGCCAACTTCAACTATGACAACCAGAAGACGCTGCAGCTCGACGGTAGCGTGAGGTGGAACCACAACGACGGCGATGCTTACTCGAAGAGGTCGGCGCAAAACTTCATAACCACCAACGGAGCTTACAGCAACAGCATAAGCCAAAACTACACACGCTCCAACAGTTGGAACGCGCACATGCGTCTCGAATGGAAGCCCGACACGCTGACAAACATCATGTTCCGACCGCGGTTCAGCTTCTCTACAAACGACTCGCGCTCAGGAAGCCAAGCGGCATCATATAACGATGACCCTTACCTGCACGTCAGCGACCCGTTGGAAGAAGAGGCCATAAAGCAGATGGCGGCAGAGGGGCTGATGGTGAACAGCAACCGCAACAACTCGCTGTCTTACAGCGACAGCAAGCAGGTGGGAGGCTCGCTGCAACTGAACCGCAAGCTCAACAGCATGGGACGTAACGTGACGCTGCGTCTCGAGGGCTCTTACAACGAGGGCAACAGCAAGAGCTTGTCGACAAACAACGTGCACCTCTACCAGATAAAGAGCAAGCTTAACCCCGAAGCCGACTCCACATACCAGACAAACCGCTACAACGTGACACCCACAAAGACGTGGAGCTACGCGGTGCAGACAACATACAGCGAGCCGTTGTGGAAGGCTACGTTCCTGCAGATGAGCTACAAGTTCAACTACAGCTACAGCAAGAGCGACCGCGCAACATACGATTTCAGCAATCTGGGCGAGAACTTCTTCAGCGACGTGGCAAACAGCTACCGCAACTGGAACGGCTATCTCACACTCTTGCAGAAACCATATACCGACTACAAGGACGAGTCGCTGAGCAGATACTCGGAATATAAGAACTACACGCATGACATGGAGCTGATGTTCCGAATGATCAGAGAAAAATATAACTTCAACGTGGGCGTGATGGTGCAGCCACAGGCCTCACACTTCATACAAGACTATCACGGCGTTCACTCTGACACCACACGCAACGTGGTGAACGTCACGCCGACGCTCGACTTCAGATACCGCTTCAGCAAGACGCACGACATGCGCATTCGCTACCGCGGCACAACGTCACAGCCAAGCATTAGCGACATGCTCGACATCACTGACGACAGCGACCCGCTGAACATCAGAAAGGGTAACCCCGGCTTGAAGCCGTCGTTCACGAACAACCTGTTCGCTTTCTACCACAACTTCAGACAGAAGCGCTCACAGGTCATCGTGTCGTTCCTCAACTTCTCAAACACCCGCAACGCCGTGGGCTCAGAGACGACCTATGACGAGAAGACGGGCGGACGGACAACAACGCCTCGCAACATAAACGGCAACTGGAACCTCAACGGCATGTTTATGTTCAACACGTCGATAGACACGACAGGCGTCTGGAACGTCAACACGTCGACCAACTATGGCTACAACCACATGGTGGGCTTCGTGAACCTCAACCGCAGCGCCACGGCACAGAAGAACGTGACGAAGAGCCTTAACATAGGCGAGCGACTGGAGACGAGCCTGCGCACCAACTGGGTGGAGCTGGCGCTTGACGGATCATTCAACTACACCCACTCGCGCAACGAGCTGCAGAGCCAGGCCAACCTCGACACATGGCAGTTTGCCTATGGAGGCACGCTCTCTGTAAACACGCCATGGGGCATGAGCCTCAGCACCGACCTGCACGAGAACAGCCGACGCGGCTACAGCGACAAGTCGATGAACACGAACGAGCTGGTGTGGAACGCGCAGATAGCACAGAGCTTCCTCAAGGGCAAGCCGCTGACGGTGATGCTGCAGTTCTACGACATTCTCGACAACCAGAGCAACTTCAGCAGAACCATCAACGCCACGCAACGCAGCGACATCGAGTATAACAGCATCAACAGCTACGCCATGCTGCATGTGGTCTACCGCTTCAACATGTTTGGAGGCAAGATTGGAGGACGCGACGGCAACAAAGGCCCTGAGGGTCGTGGCGGACACGGAAGCTTTGGTGGCCCAGGCGGCATGAGACCGCCAATGGGTGGCGGCATGCGACCGCCAAGAATGATGTAAAGACAAATCAGTAACGAGAAATCAGAAATGGATTTTTAGATAATGTTTTGGGTTAATTAGAATAATTTGGAAGTCACTTCTGCGTGAGCAGGGGTGGCTTTTTTTTGCATTGCCCTATTGGTACAAACAGAAAATTCCCGTGCCGTCACACATCCTCATTTATTTCGCGTAGCGGAACCATGACGAACGGACGTTCATGCATGAGAGGATGGGGTATGACGAGGTCGTCGTCGTTGACGCTCACCCGGTCGTAGAGCAAGATGTCGATGTCGATGACGCGGTCGTGATATTGGCCGTCGACCGACTTTTGTGTGCGTCCCATCTCGCGCTCTATGTGCTGGGTCGTCTCCAGAAGCTGATGTGGCGACAAAGAGGTGAGCACCTTCACGCAACAGTTCAGAAACTTGTTGGGCGAGGCAAAGCCCCACGGCTCGGTCTCTATGAAAGACGACTCGCGCTCTACACATCCCACCTGTTCGCCAATCATGCCGATAGCATCATGGAGCAAGCGCTTGCGGTTGCCAAGATTGGATCCTAAAGAAAGATAAACTGTGTGCATGTTATTGTTGTTTTGAAAATTAAAGAAAGCAAGAAAGGCTATATTCTTGCCTTGCCGCAGCTGTGACAAGAAGCACGAATATAGCCTTCATTTATCGTTGTTGTTGCGTTATGACGCTTTTATAGAGCGATCAGTCGTTGACGATGAGCAGAGCATCGCCGTAGCAGCCAAACATGTAGCCATGCTTCACGGCAAGGTTGTAGGCTTCCATAACGAGGTCGTAGCCACCGAAAGCAGCGGTCTCCATGAGGAGCGTTGACAGAGGGTGATAGAAGTTGGCAACCATAGAGTCGGCCAGGCCAAACTCATAAGGAGGGAAGATAAACTTGTTTGTCCAGCCATCATACTCCTTAAGCAAGCCGTCGGTGCCTACAGCTGTCTCTGTGGCCTTAACCACGCTGGTGCCTATGGCACAGACGTGACGGCCGGCAAGCTTGGTCTTGTTCACAATCTTGCATGCCTCGGGACCTACTATCATCTGCTCCGAGTCCATCTTGTGCTTGGTAAGGTCCTCTACCTCGATGTCGTGGAAGTTGCCCAATCCGCAATGGAGGGTGATATAAGAGAAGTTGATGCCCTTGATCTCCATGCGCTTCATCAGCTCACGGCTGAAATGAAGGCCTGTGGCAGGTGCTGTTACGGCACCCTCGTTCTTGGCAAAGATACACTGGAAGTCGTCAAAATCGTCCTCGGTGCCGTGATGATCTTCGCGGCGGTCGATGATATAACGTGGGAGCGGTGCCTCGCCTAAGGCGAACAGCTCGCGCTTGAACTCGTCGTGAGGGCAGTCGTAGAGGAAGCGCAGGGTGCGTCCGCGGCTGGTGGTGTTGTCTATGACCTCAGCGACCATGGTGCCACTCTCATCAAAGAACAGTTTGTTACCGATACGGATCTTTCGGGCCGGCTCCACGAGCACGTCCCACAGACGCATCTCCTCGTTGAGCTCGCGCAGCAGGAACACCTCAATCTTGGCATCGGTCTTCTCCTTGGTGCCATAGAGACGTGCGGGGAACACCTTGGTGTCGTTGAAGATGAATGTGTCGCCCTCATCAAAATAGTCGAGCACATTGCGGAAATCGAGATACTCGCCCTCGATGGGTTTTCCGTTCTCGTCCTTCTTGTACATCTCTATCTGCTGCGACTTGCGGTGCAACACCATGAGGCGGCACTCGTCGCGGCGTGTGATGCGAAACTTCTCCATCTCGCCCTCATCGTTTTTAAACTCACGGTAGATGCTGTGAGGATAGAGTGCGATTTGTTCTTCTGGCAATTTAAATTTAAACTGAGATAACTTCATTATTCTTTGATTCTTTGTCTGTTTTTTCTATATTCTGGTTGTCGAGCCATTGCTCGATGTCGTCAAGCTTGATGCAGTCGTCAATGCTCACGTCGCCGACACGGGTGCGGCAGAGCTGCGTGAGGTAAGCACCGCTGTTGAGCGCTCTGCCTATGTCGCGTGCCAAGGAACGAATGTAGGTACCTTTGCCGCAGCCCACATGGATCTGCAGGAGCATGGTCTCGGGATCGAAAGATAGCACGTTGATGAAATCGACATGCACGGTCTTGGCTTTCAGCTCCACGGTCTCGCCCTGGCGTTTCAGCTTATAGGCACGGTCGCCGTTGATCTTGCATGCGCTGTAAGACGGTGGCACCTGCTCTATGTCGCCGACAAACTGCTGTAGCACCTCATCGACAAGCTCACGGGTGATGTGGTCGGTAGGATAGGTGGCGTTAACCTCATGCTCCAAGTCGTAGCTGGGTGTTGTTGCTCCGAGCTGTAGGGTGGCAGTGTATTCCTTAGAGTGGGCTTGCAGCGTTTCTATCTCTTTGGTCTTCTTACCTGTGCAGAGGATGAGCACACCTGTGGCCAGAGGGTCTAATGTACCGGCGTGGCCTGTCTTGACGCGCTTCACGCCGCTACGCTCACTTATGCGTTTACGAACGTAAGCCAAGGCGCCGAAGCTGGTCATGCGGTATGGCTTGTTGATAGCGATAATTTCGCCTTTAGTGAAATTCATTATTTGGATTTCAGAGTTTTTTGTTTTTTACTATTCTGGGCGGCATTCACGTCTCTATTCTTTTAGAGAAGCGAGCACACGATGGTGACGGCTCCGGCAATGGCACAATAAACGCCGAACCACACGAGTTTGCCTTTCTTCACGATGTTGATCATCCACTTGCAAGCGATGCAGCCGCTCACAAAGGCTGCCACGAAGCCAACGGCAAGCGGCAGGACATCGATGTTGCCAAACGCCTCTTCGCCCTTAGCGGCCTTGAGCAAATCGAGGAGAGCCTCGCCAAGGATGGGAGGTATGACCATGAGGAACGAGAACTGTGCAAGCTTCTCTTTCTTGTTGCCGAGGAGCAGACCTGTAGCGATGGTGCTTCCTGAACGTGAGAGTCCGGGCATAACAGCGCAAGCCTGGGCCAGACCTATGATGAACGCGTCTTTCATAGAGATATGTTCACGCTGACGCGGCTTAGCATAATAAGAGAAGGTGAGGAGAGCGGCGGTGACGAGGAGCATCAGTCCGACGATGAGCAGACCAGAGCCAAACACTTCTTCCACCTTGTCCTTGAAGAACACTCCCACAACACCAACAGGGATCATCGACACCACGATGTTGAGGAAATATTTTGTTTCGTCGTTCATCTTAAACTTGAACAGACCTTTCAAGATCCAGTCGATTTCTTTCCACAGCACCACGAGTGTGCTGAGCACCGTTGCCACATGCACCAAGACGGTGAACGCGAGGTCGTCCTCACCGTTTACACCAAAGAGAGATGAGCCGATGGCGAGATGACCACTGCTGCTCACGGGCAGATATTCTGTAAGTCCCTGCACGATGCCAAGGACCAATGCTTCAAACCAATTCATTGTTTTCTTCTTTCCCTTCTTTTTAATTGTCAATTATAGACGTTATCGCTTCAGCCATTAAGCCTCAACGTCATCATCAGCTTTCGTTTCCTCTATGTTGTTGTCACCGTTGTCCTTAGGTTTATGCACGATGGCATAGATCATAGAGAGGAAGCCCACGAGGCACACAACGGGTGCCACCTTGATGCGGCGAACATCGAAGATAGAGGCATCGAACACCGTCTCATCGGAACCGCCGCCACTCATAAGGCAGAAGCCGACAACAACAATCAACATGCCGACAGCCAACAATATAAAGTTGGTCTTGCCGAACGCATAATTTCTTTTATCCATTTTTCTTATTTTTGTGACAGGAAGTTATCGATTTTTGATTTTTGAATTTTGATTTTTGAATTATCGGCTTTCAGCCGATTTTGCCCTTCCTTTCAAGATTATTTTCTTTCAAGATTATTTTCTTTCAAGATTATCCCTTTCAAAGATTACCATCTTTCAAGAAGCATCAACTCCCTTATTTATTTTTTACCTTTTAAAAAGTCTATTGAACTCTTCACTCTTCGTTCTTCACTTTTCCCTTTCAAAGGCAAGTCCATTGAATTCTTCACTCTTCGTTCTTCACTTTTCCCTTTCAAAAGCGGACAGCCATTGTAATTTAAATCTTATACAGTTCCCCCGCCTTCATCCGCAAGAATTTGTTTACGGAAATCGTGGCGCAGAACGCAGTAATGGCAATGCCGAAAACGAACACCACGCCAGCGGTGATGGCAAGCACATCCCAGGTAAGGAAGCTCAAGATCTCGGGCTCGTAGAGGAAGAGGGCATAATAGATAGCGCCAAGAGCGGCGCAAGCCAACACAGAGGCAAGAAGTCCGATGCCGACGGCGCGACGCACAAACGGCCCACGGATGAAGCTCCAAGAAGCACCCACAAGTTTCATGGTGTGGATGGAGAAGCGACGAGCATAGATGCCGAGGCGCACGGTGTTGTTGATGAGCGAGAACGACACGATGGTGAGCAACACAGCCAACGAAAGGAGGACAAGGCTCACACGCGCAATCGTGCGGTTGACGTTCTCCAACAGGTCGCGTTGGTAGCTCACCTTTGTGACCTTAGGATAAGCCGTAAGCTCGCGCGAGATATATTTCAACGAGTCGTTGTTGGCATAGTCGGCCTTCAGCGTCAGTTCTATTGACGGTGGCCACGGATTGGCACCGATAAACTCGCGAGGGTCCTCACCCAACATCTTGATGCCTTGACGCAAGGCTTTCTCCTTGCTTATATACTCCATGCTGTTGACATAAGACAATGTTCCGAGACGGGCACAAAACTGTTGCGCCTCCGAATCGGTCATGTCGTCTTGAAGCATGAGCGTCACGACAATGTTCTGCTTAACGTATGACGAGAGATTGCGAGCCGTGAGCACCGAAAGGGTGACAAGACCCAACAAAACAAGCACCATGGCGGTGCTTATACATAGAGTTATCGCCTGCAATCCATGACGACTGCCGGTCTTTTTACGTTTTTTTCCCATTTTCAAACAGGTATAATACACCAAATTTCCTGCAAAGTAACAAAAAAAAATCCACACAGCATAAGGTTTAACCACTATTAACAAGAGGATAAGGCAAAGAGGGTGCTCGTTTCACAAATAATTATTACTTTTGTGCCGAATTAGAGACTTTTTCTTTGAAAAAAGAGAAAGAAAAGAGATAACGAAAAGAGATAACTAAAAAGAAGAAAGAGATAATAATTTAGAAAAAGGTAATAACATTATGGCAACAATAATTTATCCATCGCCCATCTTCGGACCGATTCACAGTAGACGACTGGGCATCTCGTTAGGCATCAATCTGCAACCGGCAGACGGAAAGACATGTTCGTTCGACTGCATCTACTGCGAGTGTGGCTAAAACGCCGACCACCGCCCCACCCTGCCACGCCCCTCACGCGAGGAGGTGAGCGAGGCTTTGGAAAAGAAGCTCATTGAGATGCGCGACAGCGGCACAGAGCCTAACGTGCTCACCTTTGCAGGCAACGGCGAACCGACAGGACACCCACAGTTTGCGGAGATAATTGACGACACCATAGCCCTAAGAGACAAATATTTTCCTGAAGCCAAAGTGTCGGTGCTCAGCAACTCTACGTTCATTCACCGACCACAGGTTCATGACGCGCTGATGAAGGTTGACAACAACATCCTTAAGCTCGACACCGTGGACATCGACTATATAAGAAAGGTGGACCGCCCCGTCAGCCCCAACTATAGCGTGGACAACATCATCGAGGGGCTGCGCTCGTTCAACGGCCACGTCATCATACAGACCATGTTCATGAAAGGCCGCATGGGTGCCGACAATGTGGACAACACCTCTGAGCGCTTTGTCACACCATGGCTTGAAGCCTTGCGCAAGATCAAGCCAATGGAGGTGATGATCTACACCATTGACCGCGAGACACCAGACCAGGACCTTCTGAAAGCCACTCGCGAAGAGCTTAACACCATACGCGACCGCGTGGCAGCAGAAGGTTTTGCATGCACAGCATCTTATTAACCCAAATCGGTCATTAGGCCGTTTTATGTAGTATTTTAAAACTGCTTGCAGTCTTTTGTTTTTTATAAGGTGTCTTTTGCTTGTTTTTAATTCGCAATAGCTCGCTATTACTCA
>ENA-ORRQ01001891-ORRQ01001891.1-human-gut-metagenome-genome-assembly--contig:-NODE-1891-length-14606-cov-6.561473_pt1 | contig 14606 bp, 8 predicted proteins | sample MGYA00242177_ERZ509138 | MGnify/ENA primary metagenome ERZ509138 (study PRJEB26280, sample SAMEA2338628) | human gut metagenome | biome: human gut; feature: human-associated habitat; material: faeces... | reverse complement strand
GGTGCTGCCGCCAGTGGTGCTACCGCCAGTGGTGCTGCCGCCAGTGGTGCTGCCGCCAGTGGTGCTACCGCCAGTGGTGCTGCCGCCGGTGGTCACAATGATACCGCCAGCCACAATGGTCGGGGAGAGCTTAACATTCTGCGCATTCTTAAAGGTGGTCGTCTCAAGCGTTACCTGCGCACCATCTGCGCAATCTGCTTTTACATTGAACATCAAGCTAAACAGCACGCCATCCTCTGTATATTCCTTTTTATCGGCAGCAACATAGAGATTCACCTTTCCCGTATCTTTATTACCGGTAAAGCTGCCCTCAATATTTCCCTTTTCAGCTTTTGTCAGCTCCAGTTTACCTGCGTCATACTTGACGGTAAAGTCAAAAGCCGCAAAGCCCGGGTTCCCTGCAATGGAGACATTCAGCGTAACCGTGTCGCCCACTTTGACCGCTTTTTTCACAGTCTCAACGGTGATTGTAGCTGCGCTACCGCTACCTTTATCAGCTGCCACAGCCGCGGTAATGCACATGGTAAATACCACCGCCAGAGCAAGAAGAACAGACAGCATGCGTTTTCTGTTTTTCATGTTTTTTCTTTCCTTTCATTATAAAAATGTGCTGTATCACAGGATACACAAATGAGGTTTGATCCGTCGGGGGGGCCTTTTTATTGGCACCCCCGACGGAGACAGGGGGATGACTCAGTCGTTATAGCCAGCCAGTCGACGCTGGAGCGTCCAAGCATCAAAAATATCAACATCGCCATCGCCATTGATATCGCCATTAGCAGGAATGATACCTTCTACCTCATACCCCGCAAGGTAGCGACTCAGTGTGTAGACATCGAAAATATCAACATCGCCATCGCCGTTGACATCTCCTGCCAAGGTCGTCTGCTGGACAAAGCGCTTATCCATAACGGACAGCCGTGCATCGATCCACGAGGTCATGTCTGCCACGACACTCTCATAGCTTGCGCCCTGCCAAATGTGGCCGTCGGCCTTCGGATCACCAACGCGAATGAAGTCCCAAAGCTTATAGTTCATGGCTGCACTGTCCTTCAGGAGGTTATACTGATGTGCAATCGTGCCATTATTACCCAGCCACTCCCGCACTGCCGGGGCAAAGGTGCTGCTGTAATACTCGGCTACCGCAGTCTTAAAGGCCGGAATTTGAATCAGCGCCTTTGCCAGATAGTGATAGTCCTCAATGTCGGCAGCATTTGTCTTGGTCCAGCCGGTACCGAAGGTCATATCCTGATCCCAGATGGGACCGGCAAACATCTTGCCGTCTGCATCCTTGTAGAAGTAGACCGAGGAAATAAATCCGTCACAATTCAGCGCCAGTTCCTGCAGAAGGAATACTTTGACCAGTGAATCCATGTCCACATAGTCATAGAAATACTTCCCGGTAGAGGCATTATAGCCCGTATAAGCGCCGGATTTGTCTGTTGCGTAAACAGCGTCCTCAAAGTCCTGATAATACTCGCTTATATAGCGCATGGCCTCTTCGCCGCACCACTCAGGGCTCTTGACATTGAACGCAACACCCTGGCGAGTCTTGAAGCCACTGGCCTCATCCCACATATTGTGGTTCAGCTCGATAAGGTAGCCGCCTGTTATATTTGCAGGCTCCTGCAGTCCCTTTGTGTATTGGAATTGCTGACCATAGGCATTCTGAGACAAGCCGGTGCTCATATTGTCTCCATAGCTCGGGTTTTGTGCTTTGTACGCCTCTTCCATGTCAGTTATGGCCACGGAAGCTGCGCCGACAGAGTTCTTCTCGCTGAGCAGATAGACGCCGCGATACTCACCGTCATAGTAAAGGTTTACCCAATTACAGCTTGCGGTATACGCAAGGCCCAGCTTAGTTGCCAGGTCCTTCATAAGCTTGTCATGCATCTGCGTCGCATCAAAGTAGCTCGCCAGCAGCACCCAAGTCTTTACCTGCTCCTTATTCCCCAGCAGATCGGAAGCCGTGTTCAGCTTGATCTGATAGGATTTCTTATCTGCATAGGTAAAGGTAGAATTGCCCCGCGCCTTAATTTGCTTAAGTTCACCGGAGTAAATAGAACCACCATCCGCGCTGACCATGCTCATAGATCCGGTTGCAATATTCTGTTTGCTTGCATCTACCCAATCGCGTCCCTGAGCAGAGTTACTACTGGTCAGATACACGGTAGAAATGGGCGACGCCTGCATCACACGGAAGGTCATTGTCTGGCCCGTGCCAACAGAAGCGGTGATTTCCCGATATCCAGCTGCATTCACACCTGCAACAGCGGTAAGATCTACGGAGCTACTCCAATAAACAGTTCCCTTGTTGCCGGAAAGTGAGATTCTACCACTCGGGGGCTCTGTGACAAAGGTCAGAGATAGCTTTGTCAAATCCGCAGACGACGGCAAGAAGAGGTACTTTGCACCGTCGACTTCCGCAAGGTCAATCGTTTGCCCATTCACCACCGCACTCACTCCGGTGACATCGGACGGCTTGGGGGCAGTCCGTGCGTGGAGAATATTCGACCACTTAGCACTATTGTAGACCTCGTTGTTTTCCGTAGGAACTTTCGTGCGGCCGGCTGCCACAAAATAGTAGTCCGTATCCGCTGTCAGCCCGGTGACGCTAAATGTAGTTTCGTAGGTAGTTCCCAAGGGGGTTCTTGTGTCTTTGTCGTTGTTTTTATTACACTGGAAAACCTCGTAATACTCCGCGCCCAAGGCCGCAGACCAACTTAGTGTCAGCGTTGTTTCTGTGGAAGTCTCGCATTTGAGATTCTTTACATCGTTGGGGACAATAATGTAGGTCAAGGTTTTTCTTCCGTAGTAATCACCGCGGCCCTCGCACTTAATCTCAGCCTTGCCCACATTTTTGCTGTCAGGCCATTGCACATAGAGGTCCGGGATTCTGCCATTAATAAGATTGGCATCGTTATTCTGCGTCAGAACATAGTCTCCGCGCTTGGCAAAGCTGCCGGGACGAACTCCACTGACACTATAGTAGTAACTGGGTATCGGGGTAAGGTCGCGAGGTTTCTCAGGTGTTCCCAGCTTAAAGACGACTTCCTCGCTGTTTATATCAATACCCTTCGTATGGCATACAGTGCAGATGTGATTGTCATCCCATTTGTGGTCCACAGGCCGTTGGAAATCAGATCTATCCTTTGCCCCGCATTCCGGACAGGTGTAGGTGATATAGCCTCCTCTTACGCAGGTGCGGCTATCACTCTGCCCAGTAACATAAGCGTAACCATTCGCACAGGCATGGTATCTGCTGTCACCCCATGATGCAAACTCGTTCTTCATAGGTACGCCATTTTTGAGAATCACTTGCTTGCCATCGGTAGTACCCAGCAGTCCACTAAACGCATACGCTCCCGTGGGCTCCAACGCCGTTCCGCAGGTCACGCAGGTAATCGTCCCTGTGGACATATCATACTTGCTGGAAGCATCTACCTTGTGGTTACCCAGCTCGCAGTCGGTGCGCGTCTCAGTGTAAGAATCCAGCACCGTGCCGTCATACTTGACCGCCTTCACCGTGAAGGTCTCCTCCGTGGCCTGCACCGTCAGGTACATACCGGTATAATCGTTGTGCGGGATCGCCTTTACATAGCAGTCACGGTTATTAAACTTATTGCTCTTGCCACTGAGGTCACCGCAGACATAGTACACGACACCGCCGCGGCTATCCTCGGCCTGCTTTTCGCCGTTTACCATAGGATAGGTGCGGGCATAGGCGTGATCGTCACCGCCAAAGACGAAGTCAAAGCCCGCCTTTTCAATAGAAGAGATAATCTCCGGCGTTGCAGAAACAGACTCTGTGCCATAAATCGGCTCATGGGCTACAAGAACTTTCCAGATGCAGTCAGTGGTCAGGTTTTCGGCAATATCGGCAAGGGTCTCCGCCAGTTTCGCTCCGTTGTTAATAGCAACAACACAAACCTTACCATACTCCATCTTGTACCAACTATTCTGGGTACAGACAGGCAAATCATAGATCGCGTTACTAATTTCACCGTCCAGATCACCATAATATTCGTGGTTGCCCATAACATGGATCATGTCCACACCGCTGAGAGTATTGCTGTTGACCGCATTTAGGAACGGGCGCCAGTTTTTAACATACTCCGTTACATTGTCAATAGCATCGCCGGTCTGGATAGCAAAATCATAGACCGTTTTGTCACTTGCCAGATCCTTAAGGACATGGCTCAGGTTGGCAGTATCCGAGGATTGAATATCACCGAGGATAAAGAAGTTGGTCGACTCAGCCCCTGCCGCAGGCATCTTAAAGCTCTGCGTATCAGACCATGTCTTCCCGTCACCCACCTTATAGTAATAGGTCGCGCCGGGCGTCAGCCCCGCAAGGGACACCTTATTGCTCCGCAAAGCATCACCATGGCTGCTCTGCACAAAGGTCTGAATGGTAGAGTTCCCCTCCACCGTGGCAAAATTGGTCAGGTCTTCTGCGGTAGAATATTTCACGAAAGCCTTTGCTTCAGAACCATCAATCTGGGTAAGCCAAGTTATGCTCTTAGCATTTGGCTCAGATACGCCGTTGGTCATGATGCCAAAGGGTTTGCCCTCGTTCTCCGCCGTCCTCTCACAGACGATCACCCGCTGATTCCAAGAACGCCCGCTGTTGGCCTTTTCCGCATAGAAGGTATACTCACCCGCCGTATCAAAGGTACGGGCCAATTTACCCTTCATATTTGTTTTGCCCAGCAGCTCGATAGGCTCATTAGAATCTTTATTTACCTGATAGATATTTGCACGGGAAACAGGCTTTCCCTCTGCATCCGTCACAGTCAGCGCCGTCGCCATTCCGGCAACGACCTGCTCACAGCTAAGTTGATACCCCGCCGTCAGCGCGACCTCCTGTGCCGTACCGGAGAAGGTATATCTCGTGCCGTGCTCCGTACCATCGGCAATGATATAGGTTCCCTGCGTGACGGTGTATTTCAGTTTGCTATCCTGCGCAGCGTCCGCGGGGATGTTGATCGTAAGATACCCCAATTCAGAGACATAGTCCCCCTCTGCTACGCTTTGCAGGCCAAATAGCCGTGCCATAAGCGATGCCTGTTTCTTCCGAATCTTAATCTTAGCCTGATTCTTACTCGACGCGTTTGTATCCAGCGTTAACTCATATCCGTCAACACCTTCCACCTTTGCGCCCTCAAGATACTTCGCAGCATCACCCATGGTACTGAAGTCCACTGTCACCTCTGCTTCGGTCACATCCTCGCCGGTATTGTTCACAACGCAAAGGGAATACTCCTTGCCAATCTCCGGCGCTTCCGGCTGGGGCAACACATCGATGGCCGATCTCTGACCCTCGGCATCCTCCACCCGGAAGGTGCGGGTCTCGGTGGTCACATTGCCGTAGAAGTCCTTGAGCCGGATTGAGAGGGTGTGAGAGCCGTTACGGAGGTTCACGCCCTTAAGGTAGAGCGAGCCTTCGTTGATTTCCAGCTGGTCGGTGTAGTCCGTGCCGTCCAAAAGCACGCGGATACCGCTCTGATCGATACCGGTGGCATACTTGTCGGTGAGCTCACTGTCAGAATACACAGCGTAGAACGTGAGAGTGCCGCTGCTCAGCACAGTGGAGCCTTTCCCGGCCAGCACCGTGCCGCTGCCCTTCTCCGTAATGGATTCCAGCACTGGTCGGGTAGTATCATTGGTATTAGTGCCGTAGATGAACTGCAGATTATCGATATAGAGATAGCCCTCACTCTTAGTGCAGTTCTGCGCCGAAGTAACACGCACTGTGTAGGCTCGGGACACATCAACAGGCATCTGGAAGGCGGAAATATCTGCTTCCACCCAAGTCCAATCCTTGCCGGCCCAGTCGTTGAGTGTGCTTCCACTTACTGTGCCATCAGTATTGTAACTATAGTACTGCACATAGGCTGCTGTACCGTTAAGCTGCTTGCCGTCCACATAGCTTATGCTACCGTCCTCATTGAACTTCATATATGAAGTTGCGAGGTCAGCCTCAAATGCGCCTCCTTTTAACACCGCTTTCAGCACAGAGTTGTCACCCTTGCACGCAGCAGGCACCTTGATCCACATACCGATTTTAGTCGGCTGTACCGTATTAACAAGGAGGTCCCCCGAAAAGCCGAAGTCTGCCGCCCCAACCTCTGTAGGTTTAACTTTTGTAAAGTCGTAGCCGAGCTTAAACGCATATTGGCCAAAGCGGACATTTTCATCTTCATCGGCGCTGACTACCTGATTATATCCTTCAGGGAAAATCACGCCCTTACCCGTTGTGTCACGAATCCACAGGCGCTCGCTTTTTACTTCTCCGGGAAGGAGCTGTCCGCTACCGCCCTCAGAGGAAGGCCCAACATGCGTGGACCAGTACTTTTTCGCATTGGTTCCATCATGGTCCTCAAAGTCCATCAAGACAAACGGTTCCATGCCAACCACAACATCAATCGCACCGTTAACAGAGGATTTGTTCTTGAGCGCTACATGAACTGTGCCGCGCAGGGAGCTACTTGCATCTGCAATAAATTGGTTGCCGGAGAACTTGCCAATATAGGCAGAAAATGTTTGCTCCAAATTGACAGGTCTCTTTTCGCCTATTGCACCGCCGGAGGATACATAGGACACTTTGGCCGTAATTTTCGTTGCGCCATCCTCCATTGACTGGGTCAAATCCGTCACTCGATAGGTAGAAGTGTATGTCAACGCAGTACCCCATGCATAGTATTCAACAACAACCGTATCCTTCCCTAATGTTGCCGGCGTAATAGGCATGGAAAAGTCGCCCTTTGTATTATTTGATTTAGGGTCAACAAGTGCGTCAAATTTGTAATAAGTCGGCGCCAGCGTCCACTCAAAGTCCCCATCCTTATATTTGACCTCACGGCCTTGCCATGTGGGCTTGAAGGTCAGGTCACTGGTCTCGCCAAAGTCTATGGAAACACTGGAGTTTGTAAAGCCCAGTTTATCCGGCCACCGAACCTGAATGCTGGTCTGGCCAACAATTTTTCCACCGGATTTCAGGCCCACAGTAACTTCGCCACAGGTATCGGCTGCCGTGTAAAGTAGTCCTTTGGCATCAATTGTTCCCTTGCCAGAGAGAACCGTCCAGGCAGCGTCCTCGGGAACATCTGCACTGCCGCCAGCCGCATCTACGCCAGCTGCGCTAAACTGCACCGTGCTGCCGGGGGTGTAAACCTCCGCATTGGGTGTCAGCACTGCGTGATCGAACTGCCCTGTGGGCTGTGCCTTAGAAAGCACCATAATAGTGTTGGACACCTTGCGCTCGTAACCATCGGACGGGCGGCAACGCAGGGTCAGGCCAGCCGATGTACTGTTTTCCGACTCACCCTCACGCTGGGTTGCGAAGGTGGAGGAGCCGCCGCCGTCCAGATTAACGGCCTGCACGCAGCCCAGGGACTCCATTGTAGCACCGACCTCCGCCATGGTCATGCCAACGGAGTAAGGTGCCTGGCGGCCGTCTACCATCATCATTACCACCGTACCGTCCGCCTTAATGCCGATGGCTGTGCGGGATGCACGGGTAGAATTGTCAAGGTCACTGCGGGCGTGGCCATCTTCAAAAATATCGCCAAAGCTGGCAACTGCCTCCAGCACATTGCCGGCCGCAATGGCTGCATTACATTCCTGCGCGCTGGTGATATTCGCATTGCCGTCTTTATCGATCCAGAATGTAGTGCCGGTCGGCTCATTGATCACAGTACCGCTCATGATAAAAGCACCCGCGGGACGCCCATTGCTCATGTCGTAGCCGCCAGCATTGATCGCGCCCACAACATTGGTGTTGCGGCGGGTCTGCATGCTCTGCGCCTGTCTGGTTGTCTCCGTCATGGCCCAGTTTCTGCCGGTTTTAATGGTGTTAATGTCATCGTCACTGTAGCCCACTGCCACAGAGGCCGTGGAGTCCTTGCCGACCTTGATCTCCATCACATGCCCCATCATCTGCTGTGTCAACGATGCATTATTTAAGATCCATTCATACTCTGTCACATCGGGTGTGACAGCATATTTTTTCTCTGATATTTGCTTAATCCCCAGTGTTCCAAGGCCTCCCTCCGCCCTGGTATCCACCGCCAGCACCTGCATAGGGATCAGAGAAACCACCATGCACAATGCAAGCAAAACCGTTAGCATTCTTCTTCGCATCATTTCTTCTCCTTTGTTTTTATTGGGCTTCATTTTTGAAAACTGAACACTCTTTATTCAACGCCGGTTTAAATGCAAAAAGAGATTGCCCCCCATGGGGCTTGGTAATTTTACTGCAGTCTATACTTACATATATCTACAGTGTATTATACACCTTAAGAATGGAATTGCAAGGGGATACTTCGAAATTTTGGAAAGAATTTTTTAAAGTGTTATCCTCTCGGCTTGATATGGTAATTTATGTATTTTTCCTGTTTTTTACCAGTTATAGGTTTTTGTCCTATCGATGAAGAGCTGGCGATATGTCGTTAATCTTCTGCAGCATATCTGCCACCGAATATTGAAAAATCACCCCAAATACGGCAGGTCATGGATTTGCCGCATTTGAGGTGGGTTATACTGTTAAACTTACCGGTTACTGTCCTCCGGTGCAGGTGCTTGTTCGCCGCCGGTGACGCCCTCCGGCTGTGCCGTTGCCGAGTCTGCCGGAGTGTCCGGGGTGGAGGCCGCGCTTTCCTCCGGAGAGCGGCTCGGCGCTGCCGTGGTGGTCGTTGGCTCCGCTGGCTCCGCTGGCTCCGCTGTCGTAGCGGCAGCCACAGGGTTCTCCTGCTGGGTATTGCCGGTTGTGTTGTCGATGGTATCACCGCTGCTCAAATTAGGGGTACCGGAGTAAGAGCCCCACTGCGGGGTGACGGTCAGCACGCTGTCTGCTTTGGCGTTTACCTTAAAGTGCAATTCGCCGGTGGAGAGCTGCCCGGTATAGCAGTCAACCTCGGCATAACTGATTTTGCAGTATCCGTTTTGGGCTGTGCCGGAGGGGGTGAGCGTGATAGTATACTCTCCTGCGGCGGTAAAGGTGACTGTGGTAGTGCCGCTCTCGGTTGCAATTTCTACTTTATCGTTTTTATCGGCAGATACATCGACCGTATAGGTGGCAGCCTGAATCACCGTCGTCCCTGTGGAGGTGGTCGCGGTAAACCAAGCCCAGCTTACGCCGCACAGACAGAGGGTACATACGCAGATGGCCAGCACGGAGGGCGCCAGGATGCGGGCCAGGCCGTCTCCGTGGGGCTGGCCGTGTTTTTGGCGGCGCGGGCCGGGGATATTCATGGCGCCATCTCCTTTCTGGGGGCTTGCATAGGCAATCAAAAGGCATATCGCCCTTGCCCCGTGGATGTGCCCTTTGATTGCCCCTCCGCCCGAGGGCGGAGGGGGCTTAGAATCAGAATTTACTGGGGAACAACGGTGTACCACACATCGCCATTGGTTTGGGTTTCAGAAATAACCTTGTAGCCGTCGGCCACGAAGTTGGTGTGCGCACCCTCAGCCTGGCAATCCGCCGGGTTGAAATTCACGAAGATGCCGCCCGTAACGATGATCTTGGCGGTGCCGTTTGCGCGGTTTGCGTCATAGCAGTTCAGAACAAATTCATCTGCTTTTGCGCTGTCCGGATACTTCTGCTGTACGGAGTAAAAGCCGCCCTGAATAATCGCAGTGCCCTCCAGGACATAGACGGCGTGGATATTGCCGTTAAAGGTGCCGCTTGTAATGGTGACGGTAGAGCCGTCCTGAACATCCACGGCATAGCAGTCATTCTCCTTGGCAGCAAAGGTGCCGTTACCGGTAATGGTCAGGTTAGCGCCGCTCCGAGCGGAAACCAGGGACCAGCTATTAGGAGTAGTCTCCCAAATATCTTTCGTATTTGCAAGTTTCTTGCCATCGAGGTCAAGTGTGGACTTAACATTTCCGCTTACGGTAATCGCCTCAGTCGGGGCAATGTCCTTGCCAAGTGTAACAATCTTTCCACCGTTCAGCAAAGCGGTAAGTTCAGCCTGGTTTACTGCCGGATAAGTAGCATCCTTATCATACTGGGTGCCGTAGCTGTCGCTCTCCACCGTGTACTGCGTAGCCACTACATTCAGACCGAAGTTGATGGAAGCTGCCTTCTCGGTGGAAATGGCGTTGGCCTCGTTGCCCACCGTTTCGGGCATATAAACCTTAATGCCGAGAATCCCCGCATCGCCGGGCTTCAGCTCGTGGACACTTCCGTTGGAAGTATATTCCAGCTCAAAATTGGCAAAATCGCGATGCTCCCAAGCAAGGACATTTCCTTTTACAAAAATCAGCTGTTCCATCACGTAACTAACATCATGCGGACCGGCATTAGGATCATACTGCTGGATGGGGCTTGTAGCGACCTTCAGGTAGTTGGAGAGCTTATAGGGTTTACCGTCCTTGTTTGTACCGGCGGTCTCCGAAATAACATTCATGCCGATCTTGTACTTGAGTGCCAGGTTACCGGCATTCTTGATTTTCAGCTCCACCACTCTTGTGTGGCCCGGCTCAAACAGAGTGCCCTCTGCGCCGAACAGGTCGGTGGCATTGTCGAGGGTTTTCCACTCGCCGTCTGCGGTGGTTCTGTACTGCACCTCAAGGTCCAGATTCCCCGCCTGGATCTTATTGACCTCGGTGGAGGCGGTGTCGGTGAACCACGCGAAGGTGGCGCCTACGAGCATGGTCACGCACATGAGCAGAGCCAGTGCGCTGGTGAGCAATGCCCGCTTGGTGGATTTGTTGTTTTCCATCATGTTTTTCCTCCCAATTGTATAATTTCAATGACAATATGTAAACACTGTCTTTCCAGTGATCACACCGGGGCGGTATCCGAGGGCGTCTCGCCCTTTTGCGGGGTCTGGCCGCCGCCCTGCGCCATCTGCGCCTTCATCTGCAGCAGCTCCTGCATCATCCGCTGGGTCTCGGCGCGGTCAGCGGCAATCTTATCCCGCTCGGCCTGCAGCTCGGCCTGCTGCTCTGCCTTGTACTTGCGGAACAGGCGAATGCACCGCACGCCCTCCAGCAAAATCAGCACCAAAAACGGCACCAGAATGCACACAATATACCCGGGGGTGGACTTCAAAAACTGGAAGAAGGTGCCCACCTTGGGAATGTGGCTGCTGTATTTGCCCAGCACATAGGGATAGGTGACCACGGTCTCGTCGTCCGTGTCTGTGGTGGTGCCGTAGGTGATAAAGCCCGGCTCGCCGCTGGCGTCGGTGGTGAGCCTGCGTATCTTATGGGTGACGGTTTCCCCGTAGTTTGCGGTGTTTTGGGAGGTGTAGGCGATGATGTCACCCTCCTGCAGGGTGGCGGGGTCAACCTCCTTGACCAGCACCAAATCCCCGGCATTAAAGTCGGTTTTGCTCATGGAGTCGGACAGGACGATGAACGCCTTGTAGCCGAAGAGCTTCCGGTCCGCCCGGTCAAAGGTGGACACAGATATGACGGTGAATACCATCATCCCCACGGCAAGAACCACCATCAGCCACACGAAAATGCTTCTGATAACCTTCCATGCCTTCATTTGCGTTGCTCCTTATGTATCGTTTTTTCACTCGAATAGTTTATTCGGATTATTCTTGGTTTGGGTGGCCTCGGCGCACAGGGTAAAGAGGAGGTCCAGGTTTTCGCTCTCGTTGCCGCTATTTTCCGGGTAGTGGAAGGTCACGGTCAGATTCCGGCGCTGGCCCACCGGCAGAATGTCTTCTGCGGCGGTGACATTCTCCCGGGTCAGCTGCCCGGCGGTGCCGGTGCAGAGGACCTTGTCCCCGTCCTTTACCGTCACGGTCAGCACATCGGCAAGGCCCCCGGAGACATTGTCCAGGTACAGCCGGTAATACACATCCCAGGTGCTGTCGTTTTCCACGAAGAAGCTCTTTACAACGGTCATCCCCGGCTCAAAACGGAACTCATGCTCCCGGATCACGGGCTTGCCGTCGTTGAGATTGATTTTTACCTCCCCTGTGTGGAAGCGGTTATTCTCCACGGAAACGGAGGTGTATACCAGAGCAAAGGTGGTGATGCAGAGGCAGATCACAAGAATAATGATGGTGATAATGCCCCCGGTGAGCTTTTTGGCGGTTTTGGTCTCAGACATCGGCTTCGCCCTCCTTCCGCTTGCGCAGTACCAGGAGAAGGAGCAGCCCGCCGGAGCAGACCCCGGCCACGGCCCACAGCACACCCCGGGAGGCGTCGCCCGTTTCCGGGCTGTCCAGGCTGCCGGTTTCCTCCACCCACCACTGGAAGTCGGCGATCAGGTCCTGATTCTGATATGCATTGCCCACGCTTGTGTCTAAGTACGCGGTGATCTCATAGTATAGCTCCTGGGTGACGGAGCTTTCGGAGGCCAGCTTGTGCGTCAGGCTCTGGGGCATAGCCGCTATCCCGCCGTCGTAGAGGGTCTCCCCTGTGGTAAGGAGCTTGACCCGCACCTGCAGCACCTGGGCTAATTTCTCGTAGCCCGGACGGACGACGGCCTTATAATGCACGGTGACCTTGTCGTGATAGGACACCTGCACGCAAAAATACTTTGTCTCGCTGTCGCCGGGGAACATATTGCCCACCGTAAAGGGTGTGTTGTCCTCCGGGTGCTTATTATAGAGGGCAATGGTGGCCGCCTTTTGGGCCGCGGCGGCGCTCTGGGCGGGTGCCGGGGCGGAGGAGGTGCCGCTGCCGGGAGTCCGGGTGTCCTCCGTTCCGGTGTCCTCCTCGGGGGTAATCAGGTTGTCCGGCACGGTCACGGTGCCGGGATCGCTGTCGGTCAGCCTGGCGCGGATAAGGGTACCGGCCAGGGCCAAAAGACTGAGCCCCAGGAGTACAGCCAATATAATTATAATAATCTTGGTTTTCTTTTTCTGCTCCACTTCCGACTCACTCCTCCTTCAATTATTCTTTCTTCGCTGAAAGCAAAGGCATTGGCAATCGGATTCTCTTCGTCCTTAAAACGCTGAAGAGTTTTCAAATGATAATAGCGCAGGACACCCTTCTTGGGTTCCCTGCGCACACCTTCCCTTTCCGGTATCGTAGTAAGCCTACTTTATCGACAGTTCGGTACGCAACATCTCTGTATAATTTAAGTAAGTGCTGCTCACTCATGTACCCTTAAAAAATATACCATCGCTCTTTGAAGGAATCCAGTGAAATCACAGGTTTTTTGCGCTCAATTAAAAAGCTCGATTATCGAAGCGCCGAAATGACCCGCTCCCTATTCCTGCAACTGTTCTGCATGGATACACTTTTTTCCCATTGTCTTTTTTACGCTATGGATTATACAATAATTCGTTTCCTATTTCAAGTCTTTTTTAAGGAAGTCCTCGTTTTCTCATTTAGCTATATAAAAATAATCCGTCCGTTTTTGTGCAAAAGAACGGCAATTTGACCGTCTCCCCCTCTTTCGCCCCATTTCCGTCTCCGTCTGCAAAAAAACTTGCAAAAACCTATTGACAATGTCGGTTAGATGTGCTAAACTCCGTAGCAGTTAGATGAATCTAACCGCAGGAAATGATCTTCCCTACTTTCATGACCTGCATGGCAGACCACTGCCGCTGCCTGCGCTCTGGCGTCCGGCCGGACCCTGTGGCGGCTGTCTGAATAAATCTAACGGAAAGGAGTTTTTCCCATGTTATCCTGGTTTTCTGCCAACCTATCAACCATTGTCATTTCCCTTCTCTTACTTGCTGTTATCTTTCTCATTGTTCGCCATTTGATTCGCCAGCGAAAGCAGGGAAAGCACTCCTGCGGTGGCAACTGCGGTGCCTGCGGCGCCTGCAAAAGCTGCCACAGCAAACCCTGAACTCGGAAAACTGCGAGGGTCGCCACCCCCGCGGTTTTTCGTTTCCCGCCGCATTAGCACTCTCCGTTCAAGAGTGCTAAAATTCATATTCTGTTCATAAAATTTGCTGGATTTGTTCACACCTCCGCCGTAGAATCATAATTGTTCCGAGGGGAACAGAAAAAGTAATTCCAAACCGTTTATATAGGAGGTCATCATCATGTTGAATCGTAATCATGCATTGAGTGTTTTCGATCCCTTCCGCGAGATCGAGAAAGTCGAAAAGAGCTTCTTCGATGATCCCTGGGCCAATTTTGGCCGGACCTTCACCGACTCCTTCCGTACCGATGTCACCGACGAGGGCGACCACTTCAAGATCACCGCAGATCTGCCGGGCTTTGAGAAGGAGAATATCCACCTGGATTTGAGCGACGATGTCCTGACCATCTCGGCCCAGCGTCATTCCGAGCACGAGAACAAGGATAAGCGCGGCAAGTACCTGTGCTGTGAGCGCAGCTATGGCACCTACAGCCGCAGCTTCAATGTCGCCGGCATCGACACCGCCAACATCAAGGCCAAGTACGACAAGGGTGTCCTGGAACTGATCCTGCCCAAGGTCACCCAGGAGGCCAAGCAGTCGAAGCGCCTGGAGATCGAATAAGCGCAAACCCGCGCCAAGGCAATGGCCCCGGCGTAAAAACTCAAAAGGGATGCCCTCACCGGCATCCCTTTTTTATTGCCAAAAATTTGTATTGCAAAGAATTCGTAGGGGCGGACGCCCCCGACGACCCGTTTTACCGCACCCCTTGTAACGCTTTCGTAGGGGCGACCCTTGCGGTCGCCCGCCCATTGC
>ENA-ORRQ01001890-ORRQ01001890.1-human-gut-metagenome-genome-assembly--contig:-NODE-1890-length-14609-cov-5.242614_pt1 | contig 14609 bp, 10 predicted proteins | sample MGYA00242177_ERZ509138 | MGnify/ENA primary metagenome ERZ509138 (study PRJEB26280, sample SAMEA2338628) | human gut metagenome | biome: human gut; feature: human-associated habitat; material: faeces... | reverse complement strand
GTGCTGCGGCAGATCGGCGAGCGCGACCGCCTGCATGTATGGGAGAAGTATGTGAAGAACGAACTGCCCGATGCGCAGCGGTGACAACAAAATCTGGGAGCAATTACAAAAACCGTCTCAAACGATACGTTTGAGACGGTTTTTGTATGCGAAAAGTAATGGGAATTGAAACCTGATTTGACCACTACTGCACATTTTGCGATCCAACTGAGCTATCCAATGCTCATATCTCCAACATTCCCTGCAATCCCGCGCTGGCGGCCTTTTTGTTCTTGTCGAAGGCGTGGGTGTAGATGTCCAGCGTGGTGGAGGGCGGCATAGATCTTCCGCAGCCGCTTGGTGAAGGTGTCCGGGCGGATGAGCTGCCCGCGCTCGTCGGTGAACTTGATTATTCTGCGTTTTTGATAGAATGAGCATATCGGGTGGCAGACATGAAGCAGATATGCGAATCTGCCCATGTGCAGTGGGACTTGGGCGCGTCGATGCTGCTGTATTTCAAGGGCATCACCTCTGCGTTCCACGATATTGATTTAATGGTTGCTGACCATGACGCCGAATGTGTCCGCACGATTTTATTGGAAATGGGCGAACTCCGCCCATCTGACCCCGTGCCGAATCCCATGTACCGGACGAAGACCTTTATGGAATTCCTCATAGAATCGATCGAGGTCGATGTCATGGCAGGCTTTGCCATCGTGCATGAGGGAACGGTCATGATTGCTCCCTGCGTGAAGAACAGATCGTGGAGAAAATGCCGCTTGGGACAGAAGTCATCCCGCTGCAATCGCCGCAGTTATGGTGCAAATACTACCGGCTGATGGGGCGGCCTCAGAAGGTGGATATGATCGAGAAAGCATTGTCGTGCGGCATCGCATCGCAGCAGTCTTCTCGAAATAATATGGAATAAAAAGTGGCATCGGATGTGAAAAAAATCATTTGAAATTCCGATTTGCCTCTGCTATAATAGGCGTACAGCGTGTGGCGTTTCTGCGTAAATCCAGTTGCAGAGCAGCCACACGCTTTTTTGCGGAATCGGGTGAGAAATGGCAAGATGGGAGAAAACTTCATAGGCAAATCGTGTAGCAGAAATGCGTAAGTCCGGGTTTTCATGGACTTGCGCATTTTTTATTTTTTGAAAGAAAGGTGAATTATATGGAAACCGGAAATCAGTTTTTGGGGACGGAGCGTATCGGTAAGCTCATGCGCCAGTACGCCATCCCCTGCATCATCTCGCTGCTGGTGGGCGCGCTTTACAACATCGTTGACCAGATCTTCATCGCCAACGCCAGCTACCTCGGCTCCTACGGCAACGCCGCCAATACGGTCGTGTTCCCGCTTACGGTGGTGGCGCTGGCCATTGCCGTGATGATCGGTGACGGCTGCTGCGCCTTTGTCAGCATGGCGCTGGGCAGAAACGAGGCGGACAAGGCCAAGCGCAGCGTGGGCAACGCTGTTGTGTTATCGGTTGCCAGCAGTCTTGTTTTAACGGCAGTATATCTCATTTTTGCGGACAACATTATTGCTATGTTCGGCGGCACGGTGAATGAGGAGACCTTCCACCACTCGCAGGAGTACTTCTTCTATATCACCCTGGGCATCCCGTTCTATATGTTCGGGCAGGCCATGAACCCCATTATCCGCGCAGACGGCAACCCCAAGTTCGCCATGATCTCCACACTGGCAGGCGCCGTCATCAACATCATCCTCGACCCTATTTTCATCTTCGTCTTCAAATGGGGCATGATGGGCGCGGCGGTGGCCACGGTCATCGGGCAGGTGTTCACGGCAGTCCTTGCACTGTGGTATCTGCTGCATATGAAGATCATCAAGCCCGCCTCCGGCGATTATGCCCTGCGAGGGAACATCTGCGGACGAATGCTGACGCTGGGCATCACCAGCTTTCTCTCCCAGATCAGCCTCGTGGCGGCTATGGCGGCCATCAACAATATGCTCCGCAAATACGGCGCGCTGGACCCGGTGTTCGGGCAGGATCAGTACGCCCAGATCCCCATGGCGGTGGTGGGCATCGTGATGAAGTTCTTCCAGATCGTCATTTCCATCGTAGTGGGCATGGCGGCAGGCTGCATCCCCATCGTGGGCTACAACATGGGCGCAGAGAAAAAGCTCCGTGTGCGGGAGTTGTTCACCAAGCTGCTGGTGGCCGAGGCGCTGGTGGGCGCGGCGGCGCTTGTGCTGGCAGAGGGCTTTCCCCGTCAGCTCATCGCCATTTTCGGCGCGGACAACGAGAGCAGCTACTACACCGATTTTGCCATCAAGGCGTTCCGCACCTATCTCTGCATGATGGTGCTGGCCTGCGTCAACAAGGCGTGCTTTATCTTCTTGCAGGCAGTCGGCAAGGCGCTCTCGTCCACGCTGCTGTCCATGTTCCGTGAGGTAGTGTTCGGCGTGGGCTTTGCCCTGTTGCTGCCGGTGTTCTTCGGTCTGGACGGCGTCCTCTATTCCATGCCGGTATCGGATATTCTGACCTTTATCATCTCGGCTGTCATCATCGTGAAAACCTATCGGGAATTGAATACGGAAGGAGTGCAGAACGCATGAAAAACAGAGTTATCACCATCAGCCGCGAGTTTGGCAGCGGCGGACGCACCATCGGAAAAAAGGTGGCGGAAAAGCTGGGTATCCCCTGCTATGACGCGGAGATCATTCAGGAGATGACGAAGGAGACCGGCTTTGCGCCGGATTATGTGAAGGAAGCGGGGGAGTACGCTCCCGGAGGTTTCCTCTCGAACGCTTTCTCTAACCGGATGTTCGGCCCCACCAACGAGGACGTTCTGTGGGAACGGCAGTACAAGGTCATCACGGAGCTGGCGGAAAAGGGCCCCTGCGTCATTGTTGGCCGTTGTGCCGACTATATTCTGCGGGACAAGGCAGACTGCCTGAAGGTCTTTATCCATGCGAACATGGCGTTCCGTGCCCACCGCATCGTGGAGGTCTACGGTGAGCGGGAGCAGTCCCCGGAGGAGCGTTTGCGGGATAAGGACAAGCGCCGCGCGGCGTATCACCGCTTCTACACCAACATGAAGTGGGGCCACGCCCAGAACTACCACCTGACGCTGGACAGCGGCGTCATCGGCATCGACAAGTGCGTGGACATCATCGCGGAGCTGTATTGAGATGACATTTTCTCAAAAATTCGTTTGAAATCGAGTTTCGAATTTGATAAAATAAAGCCATACAAAGGTATCACGGGAGTGCATCCGGTGCAGTGTGCGTTGGCGGCAGACTGGCGCACACAGGCTGTTTGTTCACTGATCATCTCTCTGAAAAAGGGCATCCGTTCTGACCGGGCGGAGGCGGAGGGAGGTGAAATCAATGAAGCGCGTAAAGGCAGCGTGCATCCTGCAAACACTGGTGTTTGCACAGAAGGACGATTGCGGTCTGACCCGTGAGCAGCAGCTCAAGGTCAACCACGACGAAGTGAGCCGCTACAAGGCGACGATGGACAGAAGCCGCACCCGGTATCAGATCACCGAGGAAACCGAGCAGGCCGACGGCTCTGTGCTGGTCCGCGTCCGCAAGCAGTACAACGATAAAGCTGATGTAAGCGAATACTTCAACTAACACCAAACCCGCCCGATGGAAGCCAGGCGCATCAACCGTTTCCGTTCGTAAGGATATATTTTCTTATGAGAGATTGGCCGCAACCTCTGCTATGGAGGCTGCGGCCTTTTCTCTTTCTAAGGTGCAAAAACCTCTGTTTTTTCCTCTCAGAGCGCCGTTTGAAAGGCAGCGTGGGTGTTTTCCCATGGGGAGCGTCCGGGAGGCAGGACGGAGGCTTTCTGCGTCAAAATCAACACTTTTCAAAACCAGAGGAAGGAGGCGCCGGATATGGCAGTTTTCCACATCGAAAAGACTGGAGATTACACGGTCATGTCCAACTACCACCTGCGGGACAGCGGCGGGCCCCGGGAGCTGGAGGCGCACGGCTATCTCGTCCGGGTGCACGTTCGCAACGAGAACGGGCAGCTTGGCACCATCAAGTACACCATTTTGGAGCTGCCGAAGGAGCCGGCACAGAAACCTGTGCCTGTACGGGAAAATCCAATACAGGTGAAGCCAATGTCGGATGCCTCATGAAATGCTGACATGTACAGCAGTTTGTTATGCAGCGCGTCTCATCCTTTGGGATGTTTTACATTTCGAAACAGACTCGTATAATATAACTTAAGATAAGTAGCGAAAGGCTTATGACAATCTCACTCTGTATCAAAGGGAGGGAAGAAATGACCGAAAAAATCATTATAAAGCCCTCCGTTCAGAAACGGTTTGACAGCTTCATGGCACACGGCAGAGTCCTCTTTTTCAGCGCGCCCTGCGGCTTTGGAAAGACCGTACTGGCGGACGCGCTGCTGCGCGGGCGGAACGTGCTGCGGCAAAGCGCGGCAGACCCAGACTGCACGATCCCACCGTCAGCGCAGGATTGGGACATTCTGCTGATCGACGATCTTCAGCTCATGCAGGAGGAAGCCGGACAGCAGGCTCTTTGCGAATTGATTCGCTCAAGTCCGGAGCGCCATTTCGTGCTGCTCTCGCGCGGTGTGCCGCCCGGCTGCCTGACGGCGTTTCAGTACACGGGGCTGATGACGGTGCTGGAGGCCGACGACCTGCTTTTTGACGCGGACGATGTGCGGCAACTGTTTCAGCTTTCGGGAGCAAATGTAACAGATAGCGAGATCGACGGAATTTTGAAAGAATCCGCGGGCTATCCGCTGGGTGTGGCCATCACGGCGCGGTGCATGTCCCAGGACAAGCCGTGGACACCGGAGCTGGTGGCGCGGGTGTTCCACGAGGTGTTCCTCTACTTTGAGACCGCCATCTACCGGCGCTTTGACCTGCCGGTGCGGCGCTTCCTGTTGGAGCTGGCTCCCTTTGAAAGCTTTGACCTGGAAATGGCGCGGATGGTCAGCGGCGATCCCCGTGCCGGCGAACGGCTGGACTGGCTTCTTCGATACACCACTATGCTGCGCTACGACGACTGCCAGCGCTTCCGCTTCTGGTCGGGGTTCCGAGCTTTTCTCCGCTGGGAGATGGAACGGGAGTATACCGAGGAAAAGCGCAAAGCACTCTTCAGCCGGGGCGGGCTGTACTATGAGCTGAAGGAGGACTACGCCCACGCCCTGGAATGCTACACCAGCGGCGGTGACCATTCCAAGGTCTCCGAGCTGCTGGTGCGCAACGCCGAGCTGCACCCCGGCATGGGTCACTATGCCGAGATGGAAAAATACTACCGCAGCCTGCCGGAGGCGGAAATTCTCGCCTCTCCCTCGCTGATGCAGGGCATGAGCATGCTCTGCGCGCTGGCGATGGACTACGAAGGCTCTGAGCGCTGGTACGGCGAGCTGCAAGCATTTGCCGAGCGCTGCGGCAGGCAGGACGCCGCCGGAAAGCAGGCCCGCAGCCGCCTTGCATGGCTGGACATTTCTCTCCCCCAGCGGGGCGTGAACGGTCTGACGGAAACCATTCCCGCCGTGTTCCGGCTGCTGATGAACAAGGAAGTGACGCTGCCGTCCTTCTCCGTCACAAGCGCGCTGCCCAGCATCATGAACGGCGGCAAGGACTTTTCCGCATGGAGCAAAAAGGACGACCTGCTCTACAAAACCCTCCGTCTCCCCGTGGAGGCGGTGCTGGGGCGGGACGGCGTGGGTCTTGCGGACTGCGCCATCGCCGAGAGCAAGTTTGAAAAGGGGGAGGACGTGGCCGGTCGGATGCTGTCCCTTCTCCCACAGCTGAACGAGGTCCGCAACCGCGGCACGCCGGACATGGAGTTCGCCGTCAGTGGACTGCTGGCCCGCAGCCAGCTGGCAAGCGGACAGCCCGCCGACGCGCGGCGCACCATCGAGGTGCTCCGTGAATGCTTTGCCGAGCGCGGTTTGACACGCTTTCTGCCCAATATGGACGCCATGCTCTGCCGTATTGACATGCACACCGGCGACCTTGACGCGGCGGACGCGTGGTATCGGGAAAAAGCCCCGCGGGAGCCGACGCACCTGAACGTCATGCGGCGCTACCAGTATCTCACCCAGGCCATGGTGGAGCTGGAGGACGGCAGGCCGGACACGGTGCAGCTGACGCTTGCCCCGCTGGAGCCGTACGTCCAAAACTGCGCCCGCATCATCGACGGCATTCACCTGAATGTCCTGACTGCCATCGCCCTGTACCGCAAGCGGGACGAGGGGTGGCGCGAGCGTTTGACGGCGGCGCTGGATGCGGCGGCGGAGTACCGCTTCATCCGCACCGTCAGCGTATACGGCACGGCGGTGCTGCCGCTGCTGGAAGCGCTGGACTGGGACGGCGACAAAGCATGGCGCAAGCGTCTCATGGCGGCGGTGCGGACGCAGGCGGCGTTCTACCCGCATTTCCTCGAACCCCGCCTTGCCCCCGGCGAGGAGCTGACGCCCACGGAGCTGCAAATTCTCCATCTGCTCTGCGCGGACAAGTCCAACGCCGAGATCGCGCAGATCATGGATGTGAAGCTGCCCACGGTGAAGACCCATGTCAGCCACATCCTCGACAAGCTGGACGTGAAGCGCCGGGCGGAGGCCAAGACCGCCGCGAAAAAGCTGCGGCTCGTTCCGGATGATCTATAAATGCTATGCCTGTGCCTGAACGGGCTGGATATAAACCCCATACACATATCCTAAAGGAGGAGCTTATGAAAAAACGAGTATTGAGCCTGCTGATGGCGCTGACGCTCTGTCTGACGACGCTGCCCACGGCAGTCTTCGCCGACGTTACGGAGAACGGCGAAGGAAGCGGCGGGACGCACTACGTCGCGGAGAGCGGCGGGACGCAGTATGAAACGGTGCAGGAGATCTTGAACAATATGGAGGAAGGCGAGATCACGCTGCTCGACAGCGTCACGGAAGACCTCACCGTCTACGCCGCGACGACCATCCACATGAACGGGCACAGCATCACCGGCAATATTGATGCCACGGACAGTCTGACGCTGAACGGCGGCACGGTCGATGGTACTGTGAAGGTAGACGGCGGCACGCTCAACATGACCGCGCCCGCCGAAGCGGAAGCGGCCATTACCGGCGGGCTGAACGTGGTTTCCGGCTCTGCTTCTGTCAGCGGCGCGAAGGTCGGCGTGAAGGGCACGCTGTACTTCGATGGCCCGGATATGCTGATCTCCGGCGCAGTGAAGGCGGTCGAGCTGGATAGCGCGGCAGAGCCTGCCGCCAAAACGCTCTACGGCTCCGCCACAGTGAACGGCGATACCGCTGCGGAAGCTGGCTTTGACACCGATACCTATAAAGTAGGCGGCGAAATCGCAAAGAAGCTGACCAACAAGCCGGTGGGCAGCACCACACCCGCAGCGCCGAGCCTGACGCTGACCGAAACGAGCAAGAGCCTTACCGCGGGCAAGACCGCCGTGTTCACTGCCAATTATACCGGCACGGACACGCTGAACGCCTATGTTCAGGGCAACGCGGTCAATGGCTGCTTTACCATCAGCCAGAAGAACAACGGCGACGGCACTTATACCGTCTCCGTCAAGATCGATGAGGAAACGCCCGGTGGCACGTACACGCTGTTCGTTCACGAGGTGGGGAACACCTCCGTGCAGGCAAGCGCCACCATCACCGTCACCGGCTTGCAGGATGCAGCCGAGGTGAACGGCAAACAGTACAAGTCTCTCCCCAGGGCGCTGAATGCGGCACGGGACGGTGACACCGTCAAGCTGCTGGCCAACCATGTGACGGATGCAGACGCCCTCAATGCGCTCGGTGAAGATTTTACGTTCGAACAGTATGCTTCCATCGTACCCGTTGTCACCAAAACCCTGACGCTCGATCTGAACCACAAGACGGTCGACTACCTCGAGGTTGGATTCTCGGAGACTAACGAGGAAACGCAGAAAAAAGAAACTCTCGCGACAGGCAACCTGACTGTTACAGGCGAGGGCGCTTACGGCAGAATTTCAAATCTCATGTTCATGGCCGGCGCACTGGACATCCGGAGCGGCGAGATCGGCGGTTCAGGATGCGCGGGACTTTTCTGCGACGCGAACAGTGGCTCTGTGACCGTCAGCAACGGCACGGTGTATGGCCTCACCGTATTTGAGGGTGCTTCCGTCACCGTCAATGGCGGCTCCAAACACGCGGGTGAATGGGTTGTCGCTTCCGGCGCTGCGCTGAACATTACGGACGGCACGTTTGGCGATGTGCAGTTCACGCGCAACGGAACCATCGCCATCAGCGGCGGCACGTTCAAAAGCATTAAGAGCTACATCGCAGAAGATCTGCAGCCGCTCATGTCCCTGTTGGATACGCAGAAGGTGCACGCTTTCTACAAGGGCGACGACGTGCAGGACGGCAATGCAACGGAGCTGGCCGACGTAACCGTCAAGGAACACACCCACACCATGGTGGACAACAAGTGCGCCTGCGGCTTTTCCTGCACCCACAAGGATACAGACGGCACAAGCGCCATCGACAAAGACGGCAAATGCGCGGTCTGCGGGACGCAGTTTGCGGCTGGCATCGGCGAAACCTATTATACCGATGTGCCGTCCGCGCTGGATGCGGCAGCTGACGGTCAGACCATCACCCTGCTGGCAAACGGGACGCTGCCTTACGGCATATATGCCAGCAAGACCCTCACGCTGGATCTGAACGGACATAGCCTGAGTGGGCACAGCTTGAATGTCGGCGGCTCTACGGCCACGGGTCAGGCTCTCACTGGTAATCTGACGGTCATTGACAGCAGCGGCGGCAACGGCGCGGTGGGAGTGACCGTGCGGGACGGCGGTACACTGGTATTTGATCCGGAGAATGACAGCACCACCCTGCTCCAGCTGGAGGTTTGGGGCGGCAAAGTCGAGCTGCACCGCGGAAAGATTTTGAGAAAAGATCTGCGGCTGAATAACAGCATCACATTGGGCGATCTGCTTCCCAGAAACGCGGGACTTGCTTACTACCGTGGTGACACACAGCTCACGCTGGAGGAAGCCGCTTCCCAGACCTGCGATCTGGTGATAAAGCCGTGCGGCCACGGCGGCAGGAACGGCTTTGACGGCACCAACTGTCCCTACTGCAACGCGCCCGCGGTGGCTGAAACAGCCTTGAACAATGGCGAGGGCAGCAGACTGCTGCGGAGATTTGCCAATTTGCAGACAGCCCTTGACGCAGACAGAGACGGCGGCGCGACCCTTCAGCTGCTGGCCGACGTGACCGGCAATTACACCATCGACGGCACGCGGGACACGGGACTTGACCTGAACGGCCACTGCATCAAGGGCACGGTGACGGTCAAGGCGGCTACGGGCAGCAACACCACCACCTTGAGCAACACAAAAAACACGACCACAGCCAGCATTGATAAGGTCGTTGCCTACAAGGGTGCAAAACTCGCCGGGTCGAAATATCCCGCCGTGATCGGCGAATTGACGTTGGCCGATACCACGAAGTGGAAGGATATCCTGCAGCAGCCTACCCGCCTTGGCTTCAAGGTCATGAACGCGGACGGCACTCACCAGTGGTACGCCCCGAATGATGTCAATGGCTCGCAGTTGAACAACGTTATTATCAATAGCCTGCCCATCACCTCCAAGACCCTGAATCTGAAGGTCGATGGTAAGAACCTGACCGGCAACTCGCCGAAGGTGGAGCGGGGCACGACCGTCCAGCTCTGCGCCAGCTGCAATGCGAAGGACGTGACGGTGGAATTCTCCATCCTGAAGAAGGGCGAAACAACGCCCATCACCTTGACGAAGCCGAGCTATGCCGATAGGAAGTATACAAAAGATTACTCCTTCGATACGATCGGAGAATACACCATCTATTTCACCGCCACCAAGGACGGCTATTCGGTGACGAGCAGTCACAAACAGCTGACCGTCACCAAGGCCGCCATCCCGGCCAGCGCGATCACCGCGCCCGCGGCGAACGCGCTGACCTACAACGGCAATGAGCAGCTACTCGTCACGAAGGGCAGCGTGGACGCGAAGTACGGCGAGATGCAGTACCGTCTGGGCACGAGCGGCGGCTTCAGCACTGCCACTCCCACCGCCGCCGATGCCGGAACGTACACGGTCTATTACAAAGTCGTAGGAGCTGAGGGCTACAATGACACCGCTGCTAAGTCCATAAAAGTAACCATCGGCCCGGTGAAGATCAAAGACATCGGCAACGTCGATTCCGTCTCCAAGACCTACGACGGCAGCGCAAGCGTTACGCTTCCCAAGGCCAATCTGGCGTTCCTCGACGCTGCGGGCAACATGATTTCCCTCCCCGAGAGCGCTTATACGATCACGGACGCCCGCTTTACCACGCGGCAGGATGACTTTACCTATGAGGATTCGCCGGACGCCGGCACGAAAGAGACCATTTCCTTCACTCTGACGCTCACAGATTCCAACTACGTGTTCGAGGGCGAGGCGGCGAACGTCAGATCGGACAACTTCAATTTCACCTCCAATGATGACCGCTTCAAGATCGATCAGGCCACTGTGACCCCGGCTGAGATCACGCTGTTTGTTTACAACGACGTGGCAAAGACCTATACGCTCGATCTGGCCACGCTCCTGCCGGAGCTGACTTCGGGCTGTGACTACGGCAAAATCAAGTATCGGGGGTGCGATTACCATTTTACGGATAGCACCTACCTCGACAGTAACAACGGTACGTTCGTGTCAAACGAGGGCGTTTTGACTCTGCCCATCGTGGCCGCGCACTCCGCAGATGTGAACAAGCAAATCGGCACGATAACCGCCCCGGTTGTAACCGCGAACTATCAGCAGTTTGAGCTGACCATCAAGGTCGTTATTGGCGAGAAGATCACGCCCGTAAAGTCAGATGACTTCAAAATCAGCGCGACGGGCATCACCTACCGCCAGACATTGGAAAACAGCACGCTCACAGTCAAGGGCACGATGAAGGACCCCACCACAGGAAAAGAGGTCCCGGGTACCTTCGCGTGGCTGAATAAATACGACAGACCCATTAACACCGGCGATGTGTACTTCGATTGGACATTCACCCCGGCGGAAGGCTACGAGGAATACGCAGCCGTAACCGACATCGTGAAAGTCCCCGTCGCCCCCAAGTCCATCAACGGTGCAGCCATCACGCTGGAAGCTACCAGCCTCGAGTACAACGCGGCGGAGCAATCGCCGAAGATCACCGGCGTGACGCTGGAGGACTGGGATGAAACAAGAATCACCTACATTATCAAAAGCGGCGGCTCGGCCACCGATGTCAGCGACAGCATCACCCTGACCATCGAAGGTACCGGCAACTACACCGGCACGGCCACGGTCGAGTGGAAGATCACGCCAAAAACCGTGACGCCCACGATGAAAGTCGCATCCTGCACCTACACCGGCGATGCGCTGGGGCCGGCCGTGACCCTCGAGGACGGAGATGCGGTCATTCCGGAGGGAGAATACACGGTAGAGTATTCCAACAACACCAACGCCGGTACCGGCCGGGTGACCATCAAGGACGTTGAAGGCGGCAACTACGTTATTCAGGGAAGCACCCAGGACTTCCCCATCAACAAGGCCGACGCGCCCACGAATATCCAAAACGGCACACTGAATGTGATCAACGGCACATATCTGACGTACACCTATGACTTCCAGCAGCTACTGCCCGCCGCGCCCCATGGAGATTACGGCACCGTGCGCTACGATTTGGGGAATCGGCAGACTGCTATCAACTTCACCGCTCATGGATATTATATCGACCCGGAGATAGCGGAATTTGAGGGGAGCAAGCTGACTTTGGTAGGTCTCTATGCGAAAGATGGAACAGCGACCGGCCAGATCGGCACCGCCACGGTGAAGGTCACCACCACCAACTACAAGGACTTTAGACTGACGCTCGTCCTCAACGCGGTGAACCGGATCACGCCCGTGGCGGATGGCAGCATCACCGCAAGCAAAATCACCTACGGTCAGACGTTGAGCGAGAGCCGGATTTCGGGCACGATGAAGGATCCCACCACCGACGCAGCCGTTGAAGGCACCTTCGCGTGGCAGCTGCCGGACGATACGATCCTGGATGCGAGTACGCTTGGCCATGATATCGGATGGAAGTTCACCCCGAAGGATGGAAATGCCTATACGGAAGCGACCGGCACCGCAACGGTCAAGGTCGACAAGGCCCAACAGTACGGCAAGGTCAGCATGAAATTCTACATTTACGGCGAGACGCCCAGCACGCCCAGCCTGACAGACCGGACGGGTGACGGAAGCGTGACCTACTACTATAACACCACCAATTCCAACAGCGGCGGCACAGAGTGGAAGAACATTCAGCCGGACACGCTGAGCGCCGGAACCTGCTACTATATGTACGCAGAGCTTGGCGAGACGGAGAACTACGAGTCGTTCACCACGGATTGTGTGAAGTTTTGGGTAATGAAGGCGATACCGACCTGCACGAAACCCACCGGCCTGACAGCCAAATACGGCCAGAAACTCAACCAGATCGCTCTGCCCAATCCGGAGGGAAATACACCCGGCACATGGCGCTGGCAAGAACCGGAGACGGTGCTGGATCAACTGGGCGCCCGAATCTTCTATGCTGATTTCAAGCCCGACAATGAGACCTATAGCGAAGTGCTCAACGTCGCCATTGACGTGACCGTCGGACCGGCGGATGGCGGCAGCCTCAAAACGGTCGAGCTGGCGCAGAAGTACACGGACACCTCGGAGCACACCTACAAACCAGACTGGTCAGGGCTTCCCGGCGGACAAACGTGGCGCTATAACAGCGAATACAGCGTCAGCACCGGCTCGAATGTCACACTTACCAAGCAAGATTTCGCAGCGGACGGCAGTTTGCTGACCTACGCGATTTCCGGCGGCAAGGCCGGTGACAAGATCACCATCACCCTCAAGGCGTCCTGTGACAATTATGGGGACTACACCATCACACTGACTATCACCCTGACAGAAAAGGACGATCAGAAGCCGTTGACCATCACCGGCAACACTTCCGTAATCTATGGTGAAAAGCTGACGCTGACCACCAGCGGCGGCAACGGCACAGGCGCTGTGACCTACCGCATTGACACTGCGCACAGCACCGGCGAAGCGGCCATTGATCCCAACACCGGCGTTCTGACTCCGGTCAAGGTCGGCTCTGTCAGTGTCATCGCTGCCAAGGCGGGCGACAACGACTACAACGACGTCACCAGCGCCCCCTTCGTGCTCATGATCAAACCGGCCACTCCCACCGGCGAGCCGAACTACACCAAGATCACCACCGGCGGCAAGACGCTGAAGGACGCGGCGCTGACCATCGAGGGCAGCACGCTGAAACCCAATGACGGCAAGCTGGAATGGGTGGATGACAAGGACAATGTCCTGCCTGATAATACCAGGGTCAAAGCCAACACGACCTACAAGTGGCGCTTTACGCCCACGGACACCAACTACACGACCCTGACCGGCGAGATCGAGCTGTATCATAAGTCCAGCGGCGGTGGTGGCAGCAGCAGCGGCTACAGCTACTACACCATCAACTGCCGGGGCTGGCGGCTCCATTTCTCCCTCCGGCAATGCTAGCGTCCGTGAGGGCAGAGATCAGACCTTCACCATCACTCCGGATAAGGGCTATGCTGTCGCCAACGTCAAGATCGACGGCAAGAGCATCGGCGCGGTGAAGTCCTACACCTTTGAGAATGTCAGCAGAACCCATACCATCGAGGTCGTCTTCGTCAAGGGAACTGCCAGCGCCCGCACTGGGGACAGCAGCGATCTTCCGCTGTGGAACACCCTGCTGCTGGCAAGTACCCTTACGCTGGCCGGCGCTGTCCACTACAAGAGAAAACGCGCACGATAATCGCCTTATCATGCCTTAAAGGCCAACAAACAGCTCAGCTTCCGGGTATTTGCCCGGAAGCTGCGCTGTTCCCTTTATTCTGCAAGAAGCTAATCAATGGCATTTTATGGTAGACGGTTACAACGGCTTCATCATGCTGGACAAGAACGACAGTCCGAAGGTCGCTTTGCACATCGAGAATGAAATGCGCTGGGCAAAGAAGTATCAAAAGCTGCATCCGGACAAGCCTCTGCCGCACATCACGCCTTATGTGTTCCGGCATACCTGCTGCACGAACATGAAGTTTATCCTTTTGGGAATTGCGGAATTCATGTTGGCGGGTATATTGGCCGCGGGAACATTTGCCCTGGCATTGGGGTCAAAAGACACAGAAGAGTTTGTTGATAAGACAATCTCCAATCGTTATGAGAAACATGTAAATTCGATTTATCGGACGGACGGGATGCAGGAAACGACATAAGAATAATGTGAAAGGAGTTGGCCTTATAACGAGGCTGCCTGTTTTCTTTTGTGCCTGCCGCAGCCAGTTCCACGTGGAGTTCAGTGGTGTGAGACGGAGAATTTGAAGCAGGAGACGGGGCAGCGCACAACGGCGCAGAGAACATGGTGGGAGGAGCGGGCGCTGGCAGATCGGCTTATTTGTGAAACGGCGGCACTTGTCCGCGTTTATGAGGTGCTCAGCGGACCCCAACCAAATTTTTTTAATTCCAAATGCAATAAAACGCCCTTTCCGCGCATTACACGGATGACAGGAGAAAAAAGCCCATGCTCAGTATGCTGATGACAACC
>ENA-ORRQ01001881-ORRQ01001881.1-human-gut-metagenome-genome-assembly--contig:-NODE-1881-length-14688-cov-2.705597_pt1 | contig 14688 bp, 16 predicted proteins | sample MGYA00242177_ERZ509138 | MGnify/ENA primary metagenome ERZ509138 (study PRJEB26280, sample SAMEA2338628) | human gut metagenome | biome: human gut; feature: human-associated habitat; material: faeces... | reverse complement strand
CACAAATTCGTCAAGTGATACGAGATTACTGACTTTAGTCTGACCCTGCCAGTTATTTAATTCATCTACTGACAAATCAAGTGCCGCAGCAAGCTCTTCATCAGTAGCATTTTTTCCATTTTCAGTTTCAAGTCTGGTACGCGCAGAATCTATTTTTTTCTGTTTTTCACGTACAGACCTTGGAATCCAGTCCATTTTTCTTATCTGGTCGAGAATTTCTCCTCTGATTCTGAGACTTGCATAGGTCTCAAATTTAACGTTTTTTCCATAATCAAATTTATCTATGGCATCTATAAGACCGAATATTCCGTAGCTTACGAGATCCTCATATTCTACATTATAGCCTAAATACATACTAAGTCTTCCGGCAACCAGCTTTACTAAAGGTGCATATTCAATTATTATCTGTTCTCTCAGTTCCGGTGTCCTGTTTTTTGAATAAGACATCCAGAGCTTTTCTTTTCCACGTTCGTCCATTGAATCTCCTTCATCTTATACCTTTACTCTTCTTTATCTTCCTTATCTTCCTTATCTTCCTTATCTTCCTTATCCGTTTCTTCCGGCTCCACATTTTCCGCAGCTGTTTCATTGTTATCTTCTTCTGTATCTGTTTCCTTAGTTGCCATGGCAATAAGAACAACACGGAATAATGAACCTATTATGTAGAATCCAAGTAAAAAAGATAATACAACTATCAATGAGGTCAGTGTTCTTTTTCTGTTAATTATCATTACAATACTGATTATAAGACCTGCTGACAACGAAATAATCGCCGGCAGATATCTTAACTGTTCTTTATTTTTTTTCATAACCAACAATCCTCCGATATCAGATTACTTTTATTTCTTTGCCAACCGATTTAATAACCAGCCGTCCGTCCTCGGCATAAAACTCTATGGTACGACCGTAATTAAGGCCTACATCTTCTGCAATTATATCTATGCCAAGTTCTTTAAAATTCAGTCTTGCACTTTCTATATTGTTGTCACCCACGTTAAGTCCGGACAGTCTTGAAGTTGAGGAAATGGCGAACATCTTCGCCCCTCCCGCTATCTTTGCTACCATGCGTGATTTCTTTGCACCAAGTTTTTCCATCTGTTTTACCGTCTCAGCAATTCCGGTATCACCAAATTTTGCAATATTTTCGTTGTTTTTAAAGCGTGTGCTGTCGGGAAGCATATAATGAACAAGTCCCGCTATCTTCGCCACCGGATCGTATATACATGCACCGATACATGAACCTAATCCCAAGGTTGTCAGTGCTTCCGGAGTCTTGCACACATTCAGATCTGCCATACCAACTTTTATCATAATTCAAACCCTGCTCTATAACCCTAAGGAAGTTAAGATTTTTTCGTATGACTCCAGTTCCGGAATCATTACAAAATAACCGTTTCCAAGGACTTCTTCCCCAAATTGAGTCTCAATAAGGAGAACCTTATCTCCGATCTTACCGTATTCTATTGCGGGAAGGCTTAATAACGCCCCTGCCATATCAATGGATGTATATGGAATGGACGCTGTTATTGTCAAACCCGTAAGAGCCGATAATGCCGAAAGGTAAGAGCCTGCAATAATATTACCCACTTCGCTTAATGCCGACATTTCCATTTCTGAAAAATTGCATTGCGTATTATCAGGTGTTCCCATTATCGTATTAACTATATTATGTGCAGCGCTTTCAGGCAGAAGGAACATCATCATTCCATTTACATCGCCTTCAAGGCCCAGAAGTATTCCTGCAAGTATAGTTTCCTCCGAGCCGAACACATCTGTTATTCTGTCAAAAGGAACGAGATTGACTTTGGGAACTCCCATATCTATTTTCTGGTTAAGCATACAGGCAAGTGCCGTTGTGGCATTGCCTGCGCCTATATTACCTATTTCTTTAAGTACGTCATACTGAGAATCATCAAGTGCATCAAGCCTGATTTTTGACATAAAGTTCCTCCTATGCCTGTTCTCTGTCTATTACAACTGAATGAAGTCCGAGAATTGATATAAGTTCATCATCATGCTTTCCTACAGCTTTAATAAACATCTGTCCGTTGTTCTCTGTCACAATGTTGTTTTTCTCTATATCTGTTTCTTCAAGAGCAACAACATCCCTTACCATATCCACCTTGATTCCCACAAGGTTCTGGTCAAGTTTAAGTATAATTATCCTTGTTGCGCTGTCATCAGGGACTTCTTCCACTCCGAATCTTTTTCTGAGACTCATAACAGGGACAATCTCACCACGGAGATTAATTACGCCGATAAAATAATCCTGACTCTTTGGAACTCTTGTTATCTGCTGTATCTTAACGATACTGTCAACATTCATTATATCTATTCCAAAGAATTCATTATTAATTCTGATTACGATATATTGTTTTATTTCGCTTTTGTTTGCGACATTATTGCGTACTGCTAATTCTTCCATATCATGACCTCCTAGATTATTGCATTGGCATCAATAATAAGTGCTACTTCACCGTCACCAAGGATGGTTGCCCCACTTATCATCTTATTGATATTAATATATTTTCCAAGAGACTTAATAACAATTTCCATCTGCCCTACAAGGGAATCAACAACAAGGCCTGCCTGTTTGTCTCCCTTTTTGATTACAACCACTATAAGGCTTTCGTCAGGCTCCGTTCTGTCAGGTACATCTAAAAGTTCTCCAAGTCTTATAATAGGGATTATGTTTCCTCTTAAATTAATAACTTCCTTGCCCTGTACATATTTGATATCAGATAAAGGAATATCTTCTATTGTCTGGATAGAACCAAGTGCAATGGCATATTGCTCATTTCCGAGCTTGACCATAAGTGCCTGTATAATTGCAAGCGTAAGAGGAAGTCTGATTGTAAACGTACTTCCTTCCCCGAGAACGGATTTACATTCAACAACACCGCCAAGGGATTCTATTTTAGATTTAACAACGTCAAGGCCTACACCTCTTCCGGATACATCTGTTATTTTCTCCGATGTTGAGAAACTTGGCAGGAAAAGTAAATCAATAACTTCCTTATCAGACATAACTTCTGCCTGCTCAGGTGTGATTGTTCCCCTTTCAATAGCTTTACTTTTAACTTTTTCTATATCAATACCGTTACCGTCATCACCGACTTCAATAACAACATTGTTACCATCCTGGAACGCATTAAGGAAAATAGTGCCTATCTCGTCCTTTCCTCTTTCGCGTCTTACTTCAGCAGATTCAAGACCATGGTCGGCAGAATTTCTGAGAAGGTGCATAAGAGGATCACCGATTTCATCAATAACGGTTCTGTCAAGCTCTGTCTCTTCACCTGTCATGTAAAGTTCCATTTTCTTGTCAAGTTTTTTACTGAGATCTCTTATCATTCGTGGAAATCTGTTTACAACTGTCTCAATAGGAACCATTCGTACATTCATGACAGATTCATGAAGGTTGGTTGTTACTCTTTCAAGATATTCTATCTGTTCATTAACACTCTGGTTCTCTTCCGTATTAGAAGTTGCCGCAGCAGATACCAGACCATTCTTGGCAATAATAAGTTCGCTGACAAGGTTCATCAGCACATCAAGCTTATCAATATCCACTCTGACTGAACGGTTAACAACCGGTTTACCCTTAGCAGGCTGTGGATTGGCTGGTTTGCCGGTCTTTGGAACTGTTGCCGGCTTTGCTGATTCTGTCTTTTCTGTCTCTTCCGGCTTTTCTTCTTTCTTTTCATCTAATTTAATGATGCTTCCTTCAGCATCTTTGATTTCAGATACATTCCTAACTGTGGCAAGAACCTTATCAAGTGATTCGCCTGTTATAACAAATATATCAAAATCAAGATCGAATTTCTCATCTTCTATATCCTGTGCCGAAGGAATCGATTTAATAATCTCACCTAATTCTTCCACAGACTTGAATACCAGAAATGCTCTGGCTGCTTTAAGAATACAGCTCGGATCAATCTTTACATGGACACCGTATACATTAAGATTCTTTGTGCTGGCTTCCATTATTGCATGCTGTTCAAAATCAGCAAACGTTACTTTTGAAAAGTCCGTAACTACCCCATCTGCTGTCTGTGGTGCAGCCTGTGCAGCCTGTGGTGCAGCCTGCTCAGCCACTCCACTGCCTCCGTTAAGGTAGTCATTAAGGAGCTTTATAATTGCTGCATTGTCATCTGTTCCTTCGTCCTGTGTATTAATAATATTATCAAGATATGCCTCAAGTGCATCAAGACACTGGAAAAGTATATCTACGAGATCAGATGTTACTTTTAATTTGTCATTTCTTATTTCCGAGAATACATTTTCCATATCATGAGTCAGATGCTGCATTCTCTTAAAGCCCATGGTTCCTGCCATTCCCTTTAAGGAGTGTGCTGCACGGAAAATTTCATTAATGGTATCCTTGTTCTCCGGTTCATTCTCCAAAACAAGAATATTGTCATTAAGACTTTGTAAATGTTCTTTTGTCTCCTCTACGAAGATCTCTAAGTACTGGCTAACGTCCATCTAACGCACCCCCACCTTTTTATTAATGCTTTCTGCTATTTTTGATAAGGATTTTACCTCATCAGACATACCTGCTTCATATATGCTTCTAGGCATGCCGTAAACTACGCAGGACATTTCATCCTGACTGATTACATAAGTATTTTTGCCTGATTTCTTAAGTGCTTCTATGCCTTTCGTTCCGTCTGCACCCATTCCGGTAAGAACAACACATACAATCTCGTCAAAAGCCGAGTCTGTAAGTGATTCGTACATAACGTTGGCACATGGCTTCAGACCATCTATGGATGGCCCATCATAGAATCTTATAACATGGCTGCCATGCTCATACCGCACTCTAATGTGCATTCCTCCCGGAGCTATGTAAACGCATCCTTTTTCAAGAACATCTCCGTCTGAGGCTTCCTTAACGTTAACCTTACTTAACATATCAAGGCGTCTAGCCAAGGAAAGTGTGAAACCCTTTGGCATGTGCTGAACTAAGACAACCGGTGCATCCAGTTTCTCGTCAAGAAACGGTATAACCTGCTGCAGTGATTTAGGTCCTCCGGTTGAACATGCAATAGCAACTATCCTGGTATGGTTCTTTGAATTACTGCTTCTTATAATCCCGGCAGGCTGTGCTTCCACATGGTTCCTAGCCGGAATAATAACCGGAGCACTGTTCTTCTTATGAGGAATAAGATTCTTCTTATTAAGATAACGGCCTGTAACAACTTCAATCAACTTCAATAATTTTGTCTTAAATCCTTCGCTCTTAACTTCATAAAAGTTCTCAGGCTTCTTAAGGAAGTCAACTGCTCCGAGTTCCAATGCCCTGATAGTCTCCGCAGCGCTCTCTCTGGCAACGGTACTTACAACTACAACTGTCTCATTCATCCTGTTCTTTTGAAGCATCTCCAAAAGTTCCAGCCCATTCATCTTAGGCATGTTGATATCAAGAATCACAAGGTCATAATATTCGGGCTTCGATACAAGTTTATCAAATCCCTCCAGACCGTTAACAGCCGTATCAAGTGCTTCTACATCATCATAGTTCTCTTTGATTATATCAGATATAACTCTTCTCATAAGTGCAGAGTCATCAATTATTAAAAATTTTTTGCCCATTTCTACACCTTCTTTCTTTATTTGGCGCTTTTTCTCATCATTCGTTCTTCTTCAAATATATATTTAATAAGTATTTCCCTGTATTCTTTTGATATATTTTCAAATTCCACACGGTGCTCATACTTTGTAGAATCATTAGGCAATGAAAATGACATTCTCACTGTGGCGGGAAGTCTGAATTTGATTTCTTTTCCACCTACAAAAATCTGAAAAATAAGTAAAAGTTTTATGCCTGTTTCTATCATTTTTCTTCCGACAAACCTCATGCCGCCTCCGCTTATATCAAGACATGTGCCCTCAGCATATCTTTCTGCATGTAAAAAATCTTCTGAAAGTTTTTTAGTCTCAAGCAGTGCAGTAAATTCCTCATCGGATAGCTCTGTATATATTATCGGAATTGTTTTTTCCAGTCGAAAATACTGCCTTCTCTGGAATTTCTTAAGTTCCGTTTCCAATGATATATTTATTGAATATATATTATCTGTTTTGATACGGTCAAGTATTCTGCATTTACATCTGTAAAGTCCCTTTTCCGTATAAAAATATGTATCAAACACGCTTCCCTTTGGCAGTGGAACAAGGTGTCCTTTTGAAACAGGCATGGAAACACTTATGACATTGTCATCATCTTTGTCAAAGTCAAGAATCTGACTGGCATAAGTTGAGGGTCTTTTACCTGTTTGTTCCTCAGATAATAAAAGAATTTCCTTAAACTCTATTTTATCTCCTTCTGACAATCCTTTTAACATACATTCCTCCAAAACTTATCTTCTGCCCGCTGTAAATACCTTGCTGAAAAATCCGATTACGCCTTTTTTCTGATTAGGTACTTTATGTTCGCCTGAGTCAAGATTTTCACTGATTTCAACAAATGCTTTAGCTGAAGCTGAATTAGGATATGTTATTGAAACAGGTTTCTGCTTCATTATTGCCTTAGTAATGGCACTGTCCTGAGGAACTTCCCCAAGGTATTCCAGGTCAATAAAAAGGAATCTCTTGACAACCGCCGATAATTTATCATAAATATTAATACTCTCGGACCTTGATGTTACCTTATTGGTCACAATATTAATTCTTGTGGTATTCTTGTCAAACCCTTCATCCATTGCCAACGCCTTTAATAAAGCATAGGAATCGGTAATTGATGTAGGCTCCGGTGTTGTAACAAGTATAACTTCCGGACTTGCGGCAACGAATTCCAGAACGCTTTTGGATATTCCCGCACCGGTGTCGATTACAATAACGTCTGCCATCTGTTCAAGCTCTGCCATTTTATAAACAAGTCTTTTTATCTGCTCATTGTCAAGATTAACAAGCCTTGCTATTCCGGAACCGCCGGAAACAAACATAACACCCTCCGGTCCTTCGGTTATTATATCTTTAAGGTCCCTTCCTTTAAACATAAGGTCAGCAAGCGTATATTTAGGAATAATTCCAAACATGACTTCAATATTGGCAAGTCCGAAATCCGCATCAAAAATAATGACTCTTTTGCCCTGTTTTCTGAACTGCAAAGCTATATTGATTGCAGTGCTTGATTTGCCGACGCCGCCTTTACCGCTGGTAACGGTAATGATTCTTGCATTCGATGACGATACCTGATTCTGTTGTTTGATTATATTTCGTAATTTTTCTGCCTGATCCATCGTAGCCTCCCTGGTATCTTCAATCCATTACTCTCCGCCAAGCAAATTCTTTGCTAGTTTCTGGACATCTATAGTTTCTATATCGTCAGGCACGTTCTGTCCGCTTGTGGTATATGAAAGCGGTGCGCCCGTATAGCACTTAAGATTAATAATATTGCCAAGCGTTACAGTCTCGTCAAGCTTGGTGAACAAAAGCCTGTAATCATCTATTTCCTTATATGTGTCGGCAATATTGATAAGGTCCTTATACTTAGTTGTCACGCTAAGCACAAGAAATGTTTCAATATCGGCGTCATAACCACCGTTCTTAACATTGTTGATTAATTCGATTAATTCATCTTTCTGTTCTTCGTTCTTGTGGGATCTTCCCGCCGTATCAACAAATATAACGTCATATCCGGAAAATTCATTAAGACATCCGCATATTTCTGATGGCGAATATGCAACACTCACAGGCACATCAAGAATTCCTGCATAGGTATTAAGCTGTTCAACTGCCGCTATTCTGTAAGTGTCTGCCGTAACCATCGCAACCGACTTACCCTTGTTAAGTTTGAAATCGGAAGCAAGCTTTGCAATAGTTGTTGTCTTGCCTACACCTGTAGGTCCTATAAAAAAGATAATTTTTTTACGTTCATCTGTTTCGATTCCGTCAGGCTCACCTAACTTCAAAATAATTTTCTGATATACCGCTGCAAGAATACTGTCGATATTGGACTCTTTTTTAAGAGAAGCGTTAATATCATTGATTATTGCATTGGCATATTTCTCATCCATCTCATTTTCCATAAGTTTGTTATAGATAAGTTTTAACGGTTTAAAATTATTGTTCTGGGGCTTTGCCGTATTATCGGATGTTTCTTTCTGTTCCACATCCTTTTCTCCGGCATTACCGGGTGTCTTATCAAGACCTGTCATATGGCTCTGGAGCATATCATGAAGGCTGTCAAGCTTCTCCTCAATGGTATTTTTGCCTGTTTCCGTATATCTGCTGTCATCAACACGATAATCTATACCGGACATTTTATCTGCTGCCGGCTTAATTTCCTTAGTCGCTGCCGCATTAACCGCAGGTCTTCTGCTGCTTACTTTCTGTTCAAATTCTTTTTCTTCCAAAGCGGCTGTGATTTCCACATAATCATGTTTAAAAAATTTGGCAAAACCTCTTTGCTTCATTGTCTTAACATTTAAAACAACAGCTTCCGGTCCTAAATCCTCTTTAGCAGCAAGAATTGCCGCTGTCTCTGTATCTGCTTTGTATTTCTTAACTATCATCTTATATTGTCACCATCCCAACTGACTGTAATTCAACATCGGATTCAATTTCATTATACGATATAACTGCTACATCTTTAAAGTAGTCATTGATAATTTTCTTAAAATATATTCTGACAATAGGCGAAGTAACAATTATCGGATTAGCTCCCATATCTTCAAGCTTTGCAAGTTCTGTCTTAACAGAATTAACAATCTGTCTTATCTTATCCGGTGCAAGATTGATATATCCACCCTGCTCCGTCTGTTTTACAGAACCCATTATCTCCTGTTCAACTGCAGGATCAAGCGTTATAACCCTTGTAGTCTCATTTCCAGGGAAATATTTATTGGAAATAGCCCTCTTAAGGCTCTGTCTTGCATATTCGGTAAGAACATCCGTATCCCTTGTCGTACCTGCATGGTCTGCAAGAGATTCAAAAATTGTAAGAAGGTCTCTTATTGAAATGCCTTCCGCAAGAAGATTCTGGAGAACCTTCTGAATCTCGCCCACACCCATGAGCTTAGGTACAAGTTCCTCAACAAGCGTAGGATTGTTCTCTTTGAGGTTGTTGATAAGATTCTGCGTATCCTGTCTTGTAAGCAGTTCTGCAATATGGCTCTTAATAACCTCTGTAAGATGTGTAGCAATAATTGAAGGCGGATCTACCACGGTATAACCAAGTGACTCCGCACGTTCACGCTGGTTCTCGGTAATCCATATTGCCGGAAGATGGAAGGATGGTTCAAATGTAGGAATACCTGAAATCTCTTCTTCCACAAATCCCGGATTCATTGCCATATAATGGTCAAAAAGAATTTCTCCCTCACTGACCTGGATACCCTTTATTTTGATAATATACTGGTTAGGATTAAGCTGGATATTATCCCTTAATCTTATTATTGGCACAATCGTACCAAGTTCAAGAGCCACCTGCCGTCTTATCATAACAACACGGTCAAGTAAGTCTCCGCCCTGATTAACGTCGGCAAGAGGAATTATTCCGTAGCCGAATTCAAGTTCGATAGGATCAACCTGTAAAAGTGAAACAACATTTTCCGGTTTGCGGACTTCTTTTGCTTCCATATCCGCATTTTCTGCTTCTTCTTCTATCTCTGCAACTGCCTGTTTCTGGGTCATTACAGCAGATATTGCTATAAGACCTGCTCCCAACGGTACAAATACATACCATGGAAGAGGTGTAACAACACCAAGTACAGCTATTACAATACCTACGATTCTTAAAACAACAGGAGTTGTAAAAAGCTCGCCGATAATAAGTTCAGGTAATTTAACCTCTTTGGAAGCTTTGGTTACTACGATACCTGATGAAAGAGATATAAGCAATGACGGTATCTGGCTCACAAGACCGTCACCAACGGTAAGAAGCGCATATGTACTGAGTGCCGTAGAGATATCCATTCCTCTTCTTGTCATTCCCATTATAATACCGCCGACAAAGTTAATAACCGTAATGATAATACCCGCTGTGGCATCACCCTTTACATACTTTGTGGCACCATCCATTGAACCAAAGAAAGATGCTTCCTGCTGTAATTTTTCCCTTCGTATCTTGGCTTCTTTATCAGTTATGGCTCCTGTGTTAAGATCTGCGTCTATTGCCATCTGTTTACCAGGCATAGCATCAAGTGTAAATCTTGCCGTTACTTCCGCAACACGTTCAGAACCTTTATTGATTATAATAAGCTGTACAATCAAAAGTATGATAAATACGATAACACCTATTACAAGGTCATTGCCGGCAACGAAAGAGCCAAAAGCCTTAACGACTTTACCCGGGTTACCCGTACTGAGAATAAGCTTTGTTGAAGATACGTTAAGTGCTATCCTGAAAATTGTTGTAAAAAGAAGCATTGAAGGGAATGCCTGCATATCAAGCACATCATTGGAATACAATGCCGTAAAAAGAATTATGAATGCCACAGTTATATTAATGGCAAGCATCACATCCAGTAAGCCGGAAGGAAGTGTTATAAAAAGACAGACAATAGCTGCTAATAAATATATGCCAATCATAATATCTGTCTTTTTCATTTTTTTGTCTCCTTCCTGTAATTATTATATTTTATGTTTAACTTTCCATACAAAGGCAAGAACCTCAGCTACTGCCTGATACAGTTCCTGCGGAATCTCACTGCCCAGGTCAACATTATAGTAGAGCATCCTTGCAAGAGGTTTGTTTTCAACGATTTCAACCTGATTTTCCCTTGCAGTCTCTTTAATTTTTTGTGCAAGATAATCTTCTCCCTTTGCCACAACAACAGGTGCTTTTCCTGAATTCTGTTCATATTTCAATGCAACCGCAAAGTGGGTAGGGTTCGTAATTACAACATCAGCCTCGGGAACCGCCTGCATCATTCTTCTCCTTGATGCCTCGTTCATCCTTCGCTTCTGCTGGTTCTTAACTTCAGGATTACCTTCGGTATCCTTCCATTCATCTTTTAATTCCTGCTTAGACATTTTCATATCATTTTTGAACTTGACATATTCAAAAATAAAATCGGCAATACCCACAATCAGATATATCACACTGATGGTTATACCTACATCCAGAAGTACATCTCCCATTCTGATAATTGCCGCTTCAAGGGATATATTATAAAAATTATAAAGCAGTCCTATTTCTTTTTTTAATTTATTATAGGTTACTAACATACATATTGCCACAATGGCAATGGACTTAAGCAACTGAACAAGCGTTTTAACTGAAAAAATACGCTTTATGCCGTTCACCGGATTAAATTTATCCGCTTTCGGTTTCATTGGTTCTGCAGTCGGTTTCCATTTTACCTGGACCAAATCACCTACAAATGCCACAAGCACTGCTGCAGCCATTATAGGAAGCAGAATTACAAGCATATCAAGTATGGCATCCGACATATAATTTTTAAAAAATCTCGAAAGGGAATTAAGTTCAAGGGAGGTTGCATTGACCTCGCCCATCTTTTTGTAAATAACCTTAAATTCATTAATGAATTTAGTTCCCATCGTCCCTACATATATCTTTAGTATTATAAAAAATACCAGCAGGGAAACCGAGCTTGTCAGGTCCCTACTTTTAGCAACCTGACCTTTTTTTCTTGCGTCTTTTAATTTCTTGGCAGTAGCCGGTTCGGTCCTCTGTCCACCCGGTCCGTCTTTGGCGAAGAACTGCAGATTGTATTTGATCATCTAAGTCCTCCCGCAACCAGCTTAACCGCAGCCTTAATGTTCTGATATATAAAATTGGCTATCTGCGGAAGCAGTCCTACAGTAACAAACATTATGACGAGACCTGCCAGGATTTTTATCTGGATACCAACAGCAAACATATTAAGCTGTGATGCGACTTTTGCCAGAATACCCAATACACAGTTCACAATAAGGAGCGATACAAATACCGGTAAAGCAATCCTGAAACCTATTATAAAATAATCAGAAACAAGCGTAACCACCGAACTGTATAAGGAAGGATTAACTGATAATCCGTTTATAGGGATAATAGTATATGTATCCACAATCGCTGATATAAGGAACTGATAAAGTCCCGATACCATAAGGAGTAAAAATACCGTATAGTAATATAGCGTACCTGATACTGTAGTCTGGTCTCTAAGGGTAGGGTCATACTCGCTTGCCATTGACAAACCAATATTACTGTCAATAATGTTACCCGCAAAAGTTATGGTCTGCACACAGACCATACAGGAAAAACCAAGTAAAAGCCCGACTACGCTCTCCTTGATTACAAGAATCGCATATTCCAGAATACTGCTGTATTCCAGCGTTCTGTCCGGAACAAGCGTAAACACAATTAACGAAATAAAAAAAGCTAACCCCAGTTTAGTCCTCTGAGGTGTATTAGCCATATTAAAAAAAGGTGCCGTATAAACAAAGCTAGCTATACGTACCAAAATCAGGAGAAAAACCTCCCAGTAATTCAAAGCTACCTCATAATTAAACATACGAACACCTGCCTGTTTATGAACGACCTATGTACATATTAAAATTAGACCAAAGCTCGTTCATATATGATGTAATATTATTGAGCATCCATGAACCAAAAGATCGGAACCAAACAACATTACTCCGATAAAGACTGCTATAATCTTCGGAACGAATGTCAAAGTCTGCTCCTGAATGGATGTCATTGTCTGGAATATACTTATAACAAGACCGACAACAAGGGAAATAATCAGAATCGGTGCCGAACACTGGATTATAAGATAAAGTGCTTTTCTTGATATATCAATTATCTGTTGTTCAGACATACGTTCCTCCTAAACTAGTAAAAAGTCTTAACTAAATTACCTATAACAAGATTCCAGCCGTCAGCCATTATAAACAAAAGTATCTTAAACGGCAACGATATTGTCGTTGGCGGAAGCATCATCATACCCATGGACATAAGTGCCGATGAAACAACCATATCTATTATTATAAACGGTATATAGATAAGGAAACCTATTATAAAAGCAATTCTTAATTCACTGACTATAAAACTCGGTATCAATACCTGAATCGGTATATCATCATAGTCCTTCAGCGTTGAAGTATCCACCTTGGCTATATCGATAAACATCCTTATGTCCTTGGTGTTGGTCTGCTCCAACATAAACTGTCTTATCGGCTTAATGCCCACATCATACGCTTCCTCCGACGTTATCTCATTCTTGGATAAAGGCTTAATTGCGTCATCATACACCGTCTTAAAAGTAGGTGCCATGATAAAGAAAGTAAGAAAAAGAGCAAGTCCCACAAGCACCTGGTTAGGCGGTGCCGTCTGTGTGCCTATTGCTGAACGCGTAAAATGCAGCACGATAATAATTCTTGTAAAAGAAGTAAGCATAATAAGAATGGAAGGAGCAAGTGCAATAACTGTCAATACCAAAAGTATCTGCAATACGCTTGCAAGGTCACTTCCATTTCCTGCCGATATTCCTATTGTTAAATTACTTGAACCGGTTGTCTCTGTCTCACTCACGGTAGGAATGGTATCCGTTGCATAAATATTGGTCCTGCTTAAATGGATTACCGTAAAAACAATTGCAATGACAAAAACAAGCCTTACAAGTCTCAAGAAGAGCTTATGTTTCTTCTTCATCTGTCTCTTCCTTTTCTGTTTTATCTTTATGAACTATCTTAAATCTTGAAAAGACATTACCAAATGTCTCTCCTGTCTTAGTATTGTCAGTAAGTACAAGTTCATCACCGTTAATCTCGCCTATGGTTGTAACAGTATCTTTACATACAGCAATAAGAAAATACTTATCGCCCACATTAACAACCTCTAAAATCTTATTACCTGAAAGTCTCAGACTCTCAACAATTTTAATGTTGCCGCAGCTTATCTGCTTCTTCTGATAAGAACCAATCCACCGTGTAGTAAAATATGTAACGGCAAGAACTACCAGAAAGATTACTGTTACCGAAATAAACTGTGCAACACTGTTATTAGCAAGTGAAACAGTTACCATAATTAACCAACAACTTTTCTTACAGCCTCAAGAACTCTGTCTGCCTGAAAAGGCTTAACAATAAAATCTTTCGCACCGGACTGGATTGATTCAATAACCATCGCCTGCTGTCCCATTGCTGAACACATAATTACGGTTGCTGAAGGATCCGCTTCTTTAATTTTCTTAAGAGCCTGTATTCCGTCCATCTCAGGCATTGTAATATCCATAAGGACGAGGTCCGGCTTCAGTTCAGCATATTTCTCAACGGCTTTAGCTCCGTTCTCAGCTTCTCCGACTACAGTATATCCATTCTTAGTAAGAATGTCTTTAATCATCATTCTCATGAATGCTGCATCATCGCAAATTAAAATATTCTTAGCCATAAAAAATTCTCCTATCACACAATATGATTATTCTTAATTATACAATAGTTTTAATATTTTTCCTACTGTTTATTTAACTATTTCTGTAATTTTAACACCAAAACTTTCTTCAATAACAACTACTTCACCTTTGGCAACATACTTGCCATTTACAAGTACATCAATAGGTTCACCTGCTATTTTGTTAAGCTCAACGATAGTTCCCGGCGCAAATTCAAGAATTTCTTTGATTGACTTGGTTGTTCTGCCAAGTTCTACTGTCACCTCAAGAGGCACGTCCATAATAAGGTCAATATTCTCATGACCCGGCAACGCATTTCCACCTGTAAATGGCTGGAAAGAAGCCG
>ENA-ORRQ01001868-ORRQ01001868.1-human-gut-metagenome-genome-assembly--contig:-NODE-1868-length-14788-cov-5.118170_pt1 | contig 14788 bp, 14 predicted proteins | sample MGYA00242177_ERZ509138 | MGnify/ENA primary metagenome ERZ509138 (study PRJEB26280, sample SAMEA2338628) | human gut metagenome | biome: human gut; feature: human-associated habitat; material: faeces... | reverse complement strand
TGTCAGCAACCGCAGGTGCTTCTGCTGGACGAGCCCACGTCATTTTTAGATGTAAAAGGCAAGATAGAGCTGCTGACCATTTTGCAAAAGCTGGCGCATGAGCAGCAGCTTGCGGTCATCGTGACCCTGCACGAGCTGGACATGGCGCAGAAGATCGCGGACGTGGTGGTCTGCGTTTCGCCGCACGGCGTTTCTGCGCCCATGTCCCCGGCACAGGCCTTTGCCCGGGAAAATATCAAAGCGCTCTACGGCCTGACGGAAGCACAGTACAGCGCTGTTTTTGACCCGCCAAAGCCGGAAAAGCCCCAATTTGAGCACTATGTGCGCAGCGGGCAGAAGCTGCTACGCTGCGGCTACACCACCGGCACCTGTGCGGCACTGGCCGCTGCCGGGGCCGCTCGTCTGCTGCTGACTGACACTGCACCGGAAACTGTCGCTCTGCGCACGCCGAAAGGCATTGTGGTGGAGGTGGCTCCCCTGTTCTGCCGCACCGTTGCCGAGGGCGCGGAATGCGCCATTGAAAAGGACGGCGGCGACGATGTGGACGTGACCACCGGTCTGCCGGTGACCGCCACGGTGACGCTGCTGCCCGGCACGCCCGAGGTACGCATTACCGGCGGCGCGGGAGTGGGCCGGGTGACGAAACCCGGGCTGGACCAGCCGGTCGGGCAGGCCGCCATCAACCATGTGCCCCGGCAGATGATCACCGAGGCGCTGCGCCGGGAGGCGGAAGCCGCCTGTTATCCCGGCGGCTTTGCCGTGACTATCTCTATCCCCGGCGGCGAGGAGGTGGCCCGGCGCACCTTCAACCCCCATATCGGGGTGGAGGGCGGACTGTCGGTGCTGGGCACCAGCGGTATCGTAGAGCCCATGAGCCAGCAGGCCATTCTGGACACCATCCAGCTGGAGATGAATCAGGCGGCGCTGCGGACAAACGACCGCCGGCTCATCCTCGCCCCGGGCAACTACGGGCTGGACTACCTGCACGAAACGTATCCGCAGTTTGCCGCTATCCCGGTGGTCAAAACGTCAAACTTTATCGGAGATACGCTGGATATGGCAGCAGCGGCACACTTTGAACAGGTGCTGCTGGTGGGGCATATCGGCAAGCTGTGCAAGCTGGCGGGCGGCATTATGAACACCCACTCCCACACGGCAGACTGCCGCACGGAGCTGTTCTGCACCCACGCCGCCCTGTGCGGTGCCGGCCGGGAAGTGTGCACTGCGCTGTACAATGCAGCCACCACGGATGCCTGTCTGGAGATTCTGGATACAGCCGGGCTGCGAGAGCCGGTGCTGCAAAGCCTGCTTGCCGCCATCCAGCTGCATCTTGACCGCCGCGCGGGCGGGGCGTTCCGGGTGGGCGCGGTGCTGTTTTCAAACCAGCACGGCCCGCTGGGACAGACCGAGACTGCCGCCCGCCTGTTAGACGAATGGAAGGAGTAACGCACATGGTACATTTTGTGGGCGCAGGCCCCGGCGCGCCGGATCTGATCACCCAGCGCGGTGCAGCATTTTTACAGGCCGCAGACTGTATTATTTATGCGGGCAGTCTGGTCAATCCGGCGCTGCTGGGGCTGGCAAAGCCGGGCTGTGCTATCTATAACAGCGCCGAGATGACGCTGGAGCAGGTACTGGACGTGATGCATCGGATGGAGAACGCAGGCAAAACCACCGTGCGTCTGCACACCGGCGACCCCTGCCTGTACGGTGCCATCCGGGAGCAGATGGATGCACTGGATGCAGACGGCATTTGTTACGATGATACCCCCGGTGTTTCCAGCTTTTGCGGCGCTGCCGCCGCGCTGAACTCCGAGTATACTTTACCCACGGTCAGCCAGACGGTCATCATCACCCGCATGGAGGGGCGCACCCCGGTACCGGAGCGGGAAAAGCTGGCAAGCCTTGCCGCCCACGGCGCGACCATGGTGATCTTCCTGTCTATCGGGCTGATCGATAAGGTGCAGGCGGCGCTTTTGCAGGGTGCATATACACCGGACACCCCCGCCGCCGTGGTGTACAAGGCCAGCTGGCCGGAAGAAAGAATCGTGCGGTGCACAGTTGGTTCTTTGGCTGAGAGCACCCGTGCAGCGGGCATTACCAAGACGGCACTTATCGTAGTGGGAGATTTTCTCGGCACGCAGTACGAGCGCAGCAAGCTGTACGACCCCGCCTTTACCACCGAGTTCCGCAAGGGAGACCCGGTATGACCCGCGCTTACCTTGCCTTTACGGATACCGGCCTTGCGCTAGCAAAGCGTCTGGCCGCCGCCTTGCCCGGCAGTGTTGCCCGGTGCGGGCGGGATGGCGATTCTCTTGCAGAATGGACAAGCGCACAGTTTGTGCAGTCGGATGCACTGATATTTGTAGGGGCTGCGGGTATTGCGGTGCGGGCCATCGCGCCCCACTGCAAGAGCAAGACCGCCGACCCGGCCGTGGTGGTGGTGGATGAATGCGGGCGGTTTGCCGTGCCCATTCTGTCCGGACATCTGGGCGGTGCAAACGATCTTGCGCGGGCCATTGCCGCTGTATGCGGAGCCGTGCCTGTGATTACCACCGCCACCGATGCCCACGGCATTTTTGCGGTGGACGAGTGGGCAAAGCACCAAAACTGCATGGTATTGGAGCCGGAGCGCATCAAGCTGGTCAGCGGCAAATTACTGGCCGGGCAGCCGGTATATTACCGGGCTGATTTCCCGGTAACAGGCACCGTGCCCGCAGGGTTATTCCCCGCTGATACCCCGGAAAAAGCCGACTTTGCACTCACCCTTTGCCCCACCGGGCAGGCACTGCATCTTGTGCCGCGCATCGGAGTGCTGGGCATCGGCTGCAAGCGGGGCACAAGCGCTGAAACGCTGGAAGTTGCCTTTGCCGCCTTCTGCACCCGACACAGCCTTGCTGCGCAGGCAGTTACCGCCGCCGCAAGCATCGACCTGAAGCAGAATGAACCGGGCTTGCTGGCCTTCTGTCAGGCGCGTGGCTGGCCGGTGCGGTTTTACTCTGCCGCACAGCTGTGCAACGTGCCCGGACAGTTCACCCCCTCCCCTTTTGTACAAAGTGTGACCGGAGTGGATAATGTTTGTGAGCGGGCGGCAGTGCTGGACGCAGGCGGCAGCCTGTTTTACCCAAAATTTGCCTGCAGCGGCGTGACCTTTGCGCTGGCGTGCAGGCCCTTTGCCCCGGACTGGAGGTGGCAGAATGATTGACGTGATGGAAATTGACATTGACCGTCCCGAGAAGGTGGTTTATGTCGTGGGACTTGGCCCCGGCAAACCTTTTTATATGACCCAGCAGGCCGCGAATACTCTGGAAAGTGTTGACGCCATCTGCGGGTATAAGGTCTATCTTGACCTCATCCGCGATGAATTCCCCTGCGAGGAATACTATGCCACCGGCATGACGCAGGAACTTGACCGCTGCCGCTGGGCGCTGGAAAAAGCACGCACCGGCAAGCGGGTGGCGCTGGTCTGCTCCGGCGATGCCGGGGTGTATGGCATGGCAAGCCCCCTGCTGGAACTTGCCCCGGATTATCCGGACGTTGCCGTGGAAATCGTGCCCGGACTGACCGCTGCCCTCAGCGGCGGGGCAGTGCTGGGCGCACCGCTGGCGCACGATTTTTGCGTCATTTCCCTTTCCGACCGGCTGACCCCGTGGGAGGTCATCGAGAAGCGGCTGGCTTGCGCCGCTATGGGAGATTTCTGCGTTGCGCTGTACAATCCCTCCTCCAAGGGCAGGCCGGACTATCTGGCAAGGGCGGTGTGCATCCTGCTGGAAAGTGGCAAAAGCGCCGATACCGTCTGCGGCATTGTGCGCAATATCGGCCGGGAGGGTCAGACCGCCCGAATCCTGACTCTTGCCCAGCTGAAAGACACTGCGGTGGATATGTTTACCACCGTGTACATCGGCAACGCTGCCACAAAGCAGCTGGGCGGCAGAATGGTCACCCCACGGGGGTACCGCAGATGAAGGCAGTGGTTTTCAGCGGCACTACCGAGGGGCGGGTGTTCTCCCGGCAGCTGGCGGCGCTGGGAGCGGAGGTTCTGGTCAGTGTTGCCACCCCGCTGGGTGCAGAGGAACAGGGCAAAGCAGACGGCATCACCGTGCACTGCGGGCGGCTGACCCCCGAGGAAATGGCCGCTCTTTTACAGGGCGCTGCCCTGTGCATAGACGCCACCCACCCCTACGCGGTGGATGCCACCAAAAACATCCGGGCTGCGTGTGCCGTGGTCGGGGTGGAGTATCACCGGCTGCTGCGGGAAGAAAGTCCCTTGCCTGCCGGGAGCATGGTATTTGCCACCGCCGCCCATGCCGCTGCATTTCTGGCCGGGTGCAGCGGCAATGTGCTGCTGGCTACCGGCGCAAAAGAGCTTGCCGCTTTTGCGGCGCTCGGGCCGGAGCGGCTGTTCCCCCGGGTGCTGCCCACGCGGGAGGGCATTGCCGCCTGCGAGGCCGCCGGTATCCCACATAAGAACATCATTGCCATGCAGGGGCCATTCAGCTATGCGCTGAACTGCGCCCTGATAAAACAATTCTCCATTCGGTATCTGGTCACCAAGGACGGCGGTGCTGTGGGCGGTTTTGCCGAAAAAGCACAGGCCGCGCAGGACACCGGTGCACAGCTGATCGTGGTGCGTCGCCCGGCTGAAAACGGACAAACTGCTGCACAAATTCTGGCACGCTGCAAGGAGGTTCTGGTATGATCTCTCTGATTGGAATGGGCTCCGGCTATCCGGAAAGCCTGACCGCGCAAGGGTTGGCTGCACTGCAAGGCGCAGGGCTCATCCTTGGGGCAAAGCGCCTGTTGGAGCATTTACCGGCGGGGTGCACTGACAACTGCAAAGCCGTGTATAAGCCGGAGGAAATCCTTGCGTGTCTTGCCGCACAGCCGGATACAGACACCGCTGTTTTGTACAGCGGCGACACCGGGTTTTACTCCGGCGCGGCAAAGCTGCTGCCCCTGCTGCGGGTCATGGGATACTCCGTCCGGGTGCTGCCCGGACTTTCCAGCGTGCAGCTTTTAGCCGCAGCAGTGGGACGCCCTTGGCAGGACTGGAAGCTGGTATCTGCCCATGGCCGCGCCTGCGACCCCGTAGCCGAGGTTTTGGCGCATCCACAGGTGTTTTTCCTCACCGGCGGCGGGGACACCCCTGCCACCCTTTGTGCCAAACTGACCGCCGCCGGGCTGGGCGCTGCTCACGCCCTTGTGGGCGAAAACCTTGGCACCCCGGCAGAAGCCATCCGCTTTGGCCTTGCCCAGGAACTGGCAGAGCAAACCTTTGCACCGCTGAGCGTATTGCTCATCGAACGGGAGGCTTTACCGCCCCGCCGCACTCCCGGCCTGCCGGACGATGCTTTTATCCGGGGCGCTGTGCCTATGACCAAGCAGGAGGTGCGCGCCGCCGCACTGGCAAAGCTGGCGGTCACCCCCACGGACACCCTATGGGACGTGGGCGCGGGCACCGGCAGCGTGAGCGTGGAGCTGGCGCTTGCCGCCCCTGCCGGGCAGGTATACGCCGTGGAGTGTGACCCGGAAGCCTGTATACTCATCCAGAAAAACCGGGAGAAATTCGCAGCTTATAACCTAACCCTAATCGAGGGCAAAGCCCCTGAAGCTTTGGACACGCTGCCCGCCCCGGATGCTGTATTCATCGGCGGTACAAAGGGCAATATGGACGCTGTTATAGACGCTGTACTGCACAAAAATTCAGTTGCCCGGCTGTGTGTTGCCGCCATTGCGCTGGAAACGCTCAGTGCCGCCGTAGCTGCCCTGACCGCCCACGGCCTTTCTGTGGAGGTGACACAGATCGCCGTCAACCGCACAAAAACGGCGGGCAGTCTGCATTTGCTGATGGCTAACAACCCTGTGTTTCTCATTACGGGGGCACGGACATGATGCAGTTTCTCATCGCCGCGCCGCGCTCCGGCAGCGGCAAGACCACCGTTACCTGTGCCGTGCTTACCGCATTGCAGCGACGCGGGGCTGCCCCTTGCGCCTTCAAATGCGGGCCGGATTATATCGACCCCATGTTCCACCGCAGTGCGCTCGGCGTGGAAAGCCATAATTTAGACCTCTACCTCTCTGCCCCGGATACGGTGCGCACGCTTTACGCCCGCTATGCCGCCGGGCACGGCGCTGCCGTATGCGAGGGTGCCATGGGCTTTTACGACGGGCAGGGACTGACAACCCGTGCAAGCGCTTGGGAGCTGGCCGATACGCTTGCCTTGCCGGTGCTGCTGGTAGTGCAGCCAAAAGGGGTAAGCATCACCCTTGCTGCCGAGCTGCAGGGGCTTTTGCAGTTCCGCACGCCCAGCCATATCGTGGGCATTCTGCTCAATGATTGCTCTGAGTCCTTGTACAAAACGCTGCGCCCGATGCTGGAAGCCGAGACCGGTCTGCCGGTGGTGGGGTATCTGCCCCACCTACCGGGGTGCGCTATTGAGAGCCGCCACCTCGGGCTGAAAACCGCCGGGGAGGTTGCGGACTTACAGCAAAAGCTGGGCAAGCTTGCCGATGCCCTTGTGCTGGACTGGACACAGCTGGCAGTGTTGACCGACCGTCCTACCCCGGCTGCGCCGCCGCTTGCCGCGCCGTGCGCGCCCGCCGTGCGCATTGCCGTGGCGCGGGACGAAGCCTTCTGCTTTGCCTACGCTGAAACGCTGGACGCCTTGCGGGACGCGGGTGCGGAACTTGTGTTTTTCAGCCCGCTGCGGGACGCTGCCCTGCCGAAAAATATCGGCGGGCTGTACCTGCCCGGGGGTTACCCGGAGCTGTACGCCCGTCAGCTGAGTGAGAACCGCACCCTGCGTGCTGCTATCCGGGAGGCTGTTCAGAATGGTCTGCCCACCGCTGCCGAGTGCGGCGGCTTTCTGTACCTAGGGCAGGCGCTGGAGGGCACGGAAGGCAAGGTTTACCCCATGGCGGGCGTGCTGCCGGGCAGCGGGCACAACGCCGGACGGCTGGTACGCTTTGGCTATGCCGCCATGACGGCAAAGGCCGACAGTATGCTTTTCCGCGCCGGAGAAGCGCTGCCCGTCCATGAATTCCACCACTGGGATTCCTCCGAGAATGGCGCAGACTTTTCTGTGCGCAAAGCCGAAAAAAGGCAGTGGGAATGCGGCTTTGCAAGCGCAAATTTGTACGCTGGTTTCCCGCATCTTTACTGGGCTGGCACTGCCCTGCCCCGCCGCTTTGTGCAGGCGGCGCAGCACTTTTTGAAACACAAAGGATGACAAAAATGACCGAAGCTGAACTGATGCAGCTGCTTGCTGCTATCACCCCGCCGGACGAAACCGCCCGCGCCGCTGCCCATGCCCACTGGGCCAGCCTTGCCAAGCCCTTGGGTGGGCTGGGCGCACTGGAGACCCTGCTGGAAGATGCCGCTGCGCTGACCGGCACAGCGCAGTTTGATTTTTCCCGCCGGGCGGTGGCGGTGCTCTGTGCGGACAACGGCGTGGTGGCGCAGGGCATAAGCCAGACTGACCAGAGCGTGACTCGCGCCGTAGCCGAGAACCTTGCCGCGCGGCGCACCAGCGTATGCAGGATGGCACAGGCGGCGCACTGCGATGTGCTGCCGGTGGATTTGGGCATTGCCGGTGCGCCCGTACCCGGCGTGCGGGACTGCCGCATTGCCGCCGGGACTGCGGACTTTACCAAAGGCCCTGCCATGACCCGCGCCGAGGCAGTGGAGGCCATTGGCCGGGGCATCTCCCTGACCCGGCAGCTTGCCGCCGAGGGCTACGGACTTGTGGCCACCGGCGAGATGGGCATTGGCAACACCACCACCTCCAGCGCCGTAGCCGCCGTGCTGCTGGCACAGCCGGTGCAGACCATGACCGGGCGCGGTGCGGGGCTTTCCGATGCAGGGCTTGCCCGCAAGGTGGACACCATCCGGCGGGGCATCGCCTGCAATGCCCCCGACCCCGATGACGTATTGGACGTACTGGGCAAACTGGGCGGCTTTGATATCGCCGGTCTGTGCGGGATGTTTCTGGGCGGAGCGCTGGCGGGTGTGCCAGTGCTGATGGATGGGTTTATCAGCGGGGTGGCGGCGCTGTGCGCCGTGCGGCTGTGCCCGGCTGCGGCAAAGGCCGTGTTTGCCAGTCACTGCTCCACCGAGCCTGCCGCCCGGCTTGTGCTGGACACGCTGGGCAAAACACCCCTGCTTACCGCCGGACTGCATCTGGGCGAGGGTACCGGCGCAGTGGCCAGCATCCCGCTGTGGGACATGGCGCTGGCGGTGTACGATGGGTGCTATTCCTTTGCGGAGGGCGGCATTGTGCCGTACATGCCCCAATGCTGACGCTGGTGCTGGGCGGCGCAGCCAGCGGCAAAAGCGAATATGCCGAAGCCTTTGTGCTGCGCAGTGCTTTGCCGCGGTATTATCTGGCCACCATGCAGGTGTGGGACGCCGAATGCGCCGCCCGGATAGAAAAGCACCGCAAAATGCGCGCCGCAAAGCAGTTTGAGACCATCGAATGTCCGCTGCATTTAGAGACGGTGCGTCTGCCCCGCAGGGGCACGGCGCTGCTGGAAGACTTAGGCAATTTGACCGCTAACGAGCTGTACGACCCCGCCGGCGCGGGCGATGCCGCCGAGCACATTTTGCAGGGGTTGGATAGCCTTGCCGCGCAGTGCGAAAATTTGATCGTTGTCTCCAACGAAGTGTTCAGTGGCGGCGCGGACTATGCCGGGGACACGGACCGCTATCTGCTGGCGCTGGCACAGGTGAACAACGCCCTTGCCGCCCGGGCAGACGCCGTAGTGCGGGTGGTGTGCGGCATCCCTGTCTATTATAAAGGAGTGGAAAAATGATCGTTTTGCAGACCATTGCGGTGGCCTTTGCCATGTTTTCAGCGGTGCCGGTGCCGCAGTTTGCGTGGAACGAAAAGAATATGCGGTATGCGCTGTGCGCCTTCCCGCTGGTAGGGCTTTTATGCGGGGCGCTGTGGTGCGTGTGCGGGGTGTTGCCCCTGCCTGCCCCGGCGCGGGCGGCAGGGTTCTGCCTTGTGCCGGTGTGGGTGACCGGCGGCATCCATCTGGACGGCTATGCCGACACCTGTGACGCCCTTGCCAGCTACGGCGACCGGGAAAAGAAGCTGGAAATTTTAAAAGACCCGCACTGCGGTGCCTTTGCGGTCATCCGGCTGTGCAGCTATTTTGCGGCTTACCTCTGCCTCGCCGCCTGCGTGCAGTTCACGCCCCGGGTGGGCGCTCTGTGGACGCTGGCACTGGTTTTGGAGCGGGCGTTCTCCGGCCTTGCGGTGGCGGCCTTTCCCATGGCAAAAAACACCGGCCTTGCCCATACCTTTGCCTCCGCTGCCGACCGCACCGCTGTGCGCAATGTGCTGGCAGTGCTGGCGATACTGCTTTGCGGGGCGCTGCTGGCTTTAGGCGGCGGAGCACTGGCGGCAGTTGCAATCTTGCTGTTTTTGTGGTATCACCATGTAGCTGTGCAGCAACTGGGCGGCATTACCGGAGATCTTGCCGGGTGGTTTTTGCAAAAGACTGAGCTTTGGATGCTGGCGGCGCTGTGCGCCTGCCAGTGGGGAGGGCTGTTATGATCTTTATCACCGGGCCGCTGTACAGCGGCAAGCGCACCTTTGCCCGCACCCTGCCCGGCCGCTGCATCACAGATGCGCAGCAGCTTGCCGCCGGGTGCAAAGACAACGCTGAACTTGAGAAACTCGCGGACAAATTATCCGCTTATGATATTGTGCTGTCCACCGAGGTGGGCGGCGGTGTGGTGCCCATAGACCCGGCCGAGCGTGCCGCGCGGGAAAATGCCGGACGTCTGGCCTGTCTGTTGGCGGCGCGTGCTGCGTCCGTGGTGCAGATGTTCTGCGGCATCCCCACCGTTTTGAAAGGAGAATTGCCGGAATGTTGATCTATTTATTACGTCACGGCCTGACCGAATATAATGCCGAAAAGCGCTATCAGGGGCAGCGGGATATCCCGCTTTCTGCCGCCGGGCGCGCTATGCTGTGCCGGGCAGACATCTCCCCTAAGACTGTGTATATTACCCCGCTTTGCCGCACCCGGCAAACCGCCGAGGTGCTGTTCCCGGGCGCAAAGCTTATAGAAATAGACGGGCTGAAGGAGATGTGCTTTGGCAGCTTTGAGGGGAGAAATTATATTGAGATGGAGCACGACCCGGACTACCTTGCATGGGTGGCTGCCAACTGCGAAAGCCCCTGCCCGGACGGCGAGACCAAGGCCGCGTTTTGTGGGCGCATCTGCGCGGCTTTTTCCGCACTGGTGGATAAAAGCCTTGCGGACGGCGAGGAGATGCTGGTCTTCTTAGCCCACGGCGGCACCCAGATGGCTGCCATGGAACGCTATGCCCTGCCCCACAAGGATTATTACGAATGGTGCGCCCCCAACGCAGGCGGCTTTGTGCTGGACGCCAAGGACTGGGCGTCCAAGCGGGTACTGTATCTGGTAAAGACCGTACAGTACACAAAGGAGGCGCAGGCATGATCGGCTACGCGGTACTGGGCGGCTTTGTGCTGGATGCGATTTTCGGCGACCCGGCGTGGCTGCCGCACCCGGTAGTGTATATGGGCAAAGCCATCTCTGCGCTGGAAAAGGGACTGCGTGCCCGCCTGCCCAAAACGCCGGAGGGCGATCTTTGGGGCGGGCGTATCTTAGCCTTTTGTCTGCCGGCAGGCACCTTTGCGATCACAAGCCTTGTCTGCATGGGAGCCGCTGCCCTGCACCCACTGCTGGGACTGGCAGTACAGATGTTCTGGTGCGGGCAGGCACTGGCGGCAAAGGGACTTGTGCAGGAGAGTACGAACGTCTACCGGGAGCTGAAAAAGCCCGACCTGCCTGCGGCACGCATTGCGGTAAGCCGCATCGTGGGGCGGGACACGCAGGCACTTACCGCCGAAGGCGTGACCAAGGCCGCTGTGGAGACCGTGGCGGAAAACGCCAGCGACGGCGTGATTGCGCCGCTGTTGTATATGCTGCTGGGCGGCGCTCCGCTGGCACTGACCTACAAGGCCATCAACACCATGGACAGCATGGTGGGCTACAAAAACGAGCGATATCTGCACTTTGGGCGTGCGGCGGCAAAGCTGGATGATATTGCGAACTACCTGCCCAGCCGCATTGCCGCCCTGCTGTGGGTAGCCGCTGCCGCCCTGACCGGAAACGACGCCCGCAGCGCGTGGCGCATCTGGCGGCGGGACAGGCGCAACCACGCCAGCCCCAACAGTGCCCAGACCGAAAGTGCCTGCGCCGGTGCACTGAATGTGCAGCTGGCCGGGCCTGCCTATTATTTTGGTGAATACTACAAAAAGCCCACCATCGGCGATGCCGTGCGTCCCATTGAGCCGGAGGATATCCACCGCGCGAACCGCATGATGTACGCCGAAAGCCTGCTGGCGTTGGCGCTTGGGCTGGTGATACGAGGTATTTTATGATGCAGCTTGTACATGGCGGCGACTGGGCCGGTTACCAGGCGCAGTACGGACAGGACGCGCTGGACTTTTCGGCCAATGTCAGCCCTCTGGGACTGCCGGAGGGGGTGGCAAAGGCCATCACCGCCGCGCTTGCCACCGCAGACCGCTACCCTGACCCCCTCTGCCGCGCTTTGCGGGCAAAGCTGGCAGTGCACGAAACCGTGCCCGCAGAGCATATCCTCTGCGGCAACGGCGCAGCAGACCTGATCTTCCGGCTGGTGTGGGCGGCAAAGCCCCGCACCGCGCTGCTGCCCGCCCCTACCTTTGCGGAGTATGCCGCCGCGCTGGAAACGGCGGGCTGCACCGTCCGGCGGCATTTTCTGCGGGAAATCGAAGATTTTGCAGTGACGGAAGCGTTCATTTCCGCTGTGGACGAGCACACCGACATGGTATTCCTCTGTCAGCCCAATAATCCTACCGGGCAGCTGACGCCGCTGCCGCTGGTAGAGGCGCTGCTGCACCGGTGCGAACGCTGCGGTGCGTTGCTGGTGGTGGACGAGTGCTTTCTGGACTTTCTGCCGCAAAGTGAGGTGCTGTCTGCCAAAAAGCTTCTGGCAAGCCCGAACCTCATCATCCTGAAAGCCTTTACAAAGCTGTACGGCATGGCCGGGGTGCGGCTGGGCTACTGCCTAGGCAGCAACATTGCCCTACTGGATAAGATGCAGGCCGCCGGGCAGCCGTGGGCAGTTTCCAGCCTTGCACAGGCGGCGGGGCTGGCGGCGCTGGACGAGACCGCCTATGTAGCCCGGGTGCAGGCACTTATCGCGCAGCAGCGTCCTATTTTGCGGGATGGTTTGCGTGCACTGGGGCTGCGGGTGCTGGATGGCAGCGCAAATTATCTGCTGTTCCAAGCGCCGGAAACACTGGGCGATGCCCTGCGGCAGCGCGGCATCGTGCTGCGCAGCTGCGGCAACTATCCCGGACTGGACGGCAGCTGGTACCGCACCGCCGTGCGCACCGCGCCGGAAAACCAGCAGCTTTTAAAAGTCTTACAGGAGGTGCTTGCATGAGCCGGGCAAAATGTATCATGGTACAGGGCACGATGAGCGGGGCGGGCAAAAGCCTGCTGTGCACCGCGCTGTGCCGTATTTTTGCACAGGACGGCTACCGGGTAGCCCCCTTTAAAAGTCAGAACATGGCGCTGAACAGCTTTGTCACCCGGGATGGGCTGGAAATGGGGCGTGCGCAGGTGGTACAGGCACAGGCCGCCGGCATGGAACCGGATGTGCGCATGAACCCCATTCTGCTCAAACCCAGCAGCGATGTGGGCAGTCAGGTCATCGTGAACGGCGAGGTGCGCGGACAGATGCCCGCAGCCGCCTACTTCAAGCTGAAAAAGAGCCTGATCCCGGACATTTTAGCCGCCTACGACAGTCTGGCCGAAAAGGTGGACATCATCGTTATTGAGGGCGCAGGCAGCCCGGCAGAGATCAACTTAAAAGCGGATGATATCGTCAACATGGGGCTGGCAAAGCTGGTGGATGCACCGGTGCTGCTGGCGGGAGATATCGACCGGGGCGGCGTGTTTGCGCAGCTATACGGCACGGTGGAGCTGCTGGAACCCGCCGAGCGGGCACGCATCAAGGGGCTGGTCATCAACAAGTTCCGGGGCGATGCCGCCATCCTGAAGCCCGGCCTTACCATGCTGGAGGAAAAGACTCATCTGCCGGTACTGGGCGTTGTGCCCTACCTGCGGGTAGATATCGAGGACGAGGACTCCCTCTCCTCCCGACTGGAAAGCAACACCGCCGTCAAGCCGCTGGATGCTGCCATTCTGCGGCTGCCGCATATCTCCAATTTTACAGATTTTATGCCGCTGGAGCAGCACCCGCTGCTGGGCGTGCGGTATGTGCAAGGCCCCCGGCAGCTGGGCGCACCGGACGTTGTCATTCTGCCGGGCACAAAAAACACCATAGACGACCTGCTCTGGCTGCGGCAATGCGGGCTGGAAGCTGCGGTGCAGAAGCTGGCGGCTTCCGGCACACCGGTGCTGGGCGTGTGCGGCGGTTACCAGATGCTGGGCGAGACCCTTGCCGATCCCGAGGGCACTGAGAGCGGACGCAGCCAGACCGTGCGCGGGCTGGGGCTGCTGCCCATCCAGACTGTGTTCACGGACGCAAAGCACCGCACACAGGATACCGCCACCGTCACCGCGCCGCAGCTGGCGGGGGCAGTGCTGACCGGCTACCAGATCCATACCGGGCGCACCGCTGTGCAGGGCGTGCCCTTCTGCCGCCTTGCAGACGGCAGCGCCGAGGGCTGCGTAAAGGACAACGTGGCGGGCACTTATCTGCATGGATTGTTCGATACCGGCGAGCTGACCGAAAAGCTGGTGCAGCTGCTGTGCAGCCGCAAGGGCATCTCCCCTGCCAGTGCGCCGCTGCTCTCCATGCAGGAGTACCGGCAGCAGCAGTTTGACCTGCTGGCCGACGGCGTGCGCCGGGCGCTGGACATGAACGCCCTGTACGCCGCCATGGGACTGGAAGGGAGGAACACTGTATGACCCCACAGCATCATCTGCCCGCCGACATTGAGCGGACGAGCCTTTCTATCATCACCGCAGAGCTGGACGCAATGGGCCTAACCCCGCCGCCGGAGACTGCCGCCGTGGTCAAGCGGGTCATCCATACCACTGCCGATTTCGACTACGCCCGCAATCTGCGCTTTACCCCCGGCGCGGTGGAAGCCGCAGTCAAGGCCCTGCACGCGGGTGCTTTCATCGTTACCGACACCAATATGGCGCTGGCGGGCATCACAAAGCCGGGCCTGAAAAAACTGAACGGTGAAGCCATCTGCTACATGGCAGACCCCGCTGTGGCCGAAGCCATTGCAGGCAAGACCATTGCCAAGGAAATTTACGTCAAGGGCCGCCTGGTCAACATCGCCGTTAAGGGCTGATCGTTCCCCCGTGGCGCGCCAGACATTACAACCTGATACCACCCGGCAAGCCTCCGCACAAGCGGGGGCTTTGCCCGTATCGGGACAAATTTGGAACAACCTGTGCGGGATGGTCCGCAGCAAAACGCTGTGGGGTGTGCTGCTGCTGGCAGTTTTGTGGGGGTACGGCTACGCCATGAACACCCCTGCCGTGGATATGGACGACCTTGCCATTGCCACCTACCAGCAGGGCGGAGAATTTTTGCGCCAGGGCCGCATTACCGTGTGGCTGCTGCAGGCGCTGACCGGAATCATGACCTACCAGCGCTTTTGGCCGGAGCTGTTTTTTGCCCTCAGCCTGGTGTTGGCGGGCATTCTGCTGGCCGCGGTGCTGTACACGGCGGCACGGCGGCAGGCAAAACAGCCGGGGGCGCAGCTGCTGGCGGCAG
>ENA-ORRQ01001859-ORRQ01001859.1-human-gut-metagenome-genome-assembly--contig:-NODE-1859-length-14822-cov-4.479380_pt1 | contig 14822 bp, 12 predicted proteins | sample MGYA00242177_ERZ509138 | MGnify/ENA primary metagenome ERZ509138 (study PRJEB26280, sample SAMEA2338628) | human gut metagenome | biome: human gut; feature: human-associated habitat; material: faeces... | reverse complement strand
AGCGTTTATCTCAGTCGGAGACCCAACTCCCACTGAGACAAATTTGCTATTACTCGCCACCTAAAGAGGTGGGTGTCTTCTCGACTGAAATAAAAAATTTGGCACACCTAACTCATCACTAAGTAGCGAGCATGCGGTGTGCCGTTTTTCAATATCACAGTTTTTCTCTATAAGCTTTCAAATAATCCGTTTCACAACACCCATCAGGATGCTTCCAAGCATATTGTGGTCATACAGCCAGGTCAGCCAGATATTGCTTTCTATCTGGTTCAGGAAAAGTTCACCAATCGCCGTTGCCGAGAACAGTGTAATAAGCAGTGCTGCAATCCAGACGAAAAAGATCCCTTCCGCACCCCCCAGCGCGGCACCTGCCAGACGGTTCAGTCCCGATATGATCGGCAGCCGGGAGACCACATTGAGCGATACGGACAGAACACGCAGTCCGCCGAACACGGCTGCAAACAGCAGAAAAAAACTTATAATATTGATCAGGCTGTTTGCCAGATAACGGCTGACGTAGTGGGTAAAGCTGCTTACACCCAGCGCCTCGTAAACTTCGCTGTTATTATTCTCCAGAAGCGCATCCTTTAACTGTTCCGGAAGCTCCATTTCTTCAATAATACTGCGCTGTACGGATGGCGGCGCCGCGTCAGCTGCCTCATTTTCCGCCTCATCGTCCTTTTGGATAAATTTCGTCACACTGTCCTCCACCGCCTGATAGACCACCTCATTGCTGCGAAGCAGATTCGCGACAGACGGCGCACCAAAATGAACCACCCCCAACGACAGCACCAAGGAAACGGCCGAGACTGCCAGGCGGACAAATCCGCGGTAATGCCCGTACAGTACCATGGAAACCAGATAGACTGCCACCACCACGAACAGCCAGTTTTCTTTTATATAAGCACCCATTGTCTGATCGCCTCCGCTACGCCCTCTTCCCGGTTCGAAGCGGCAATCCGGTCTGCGCGTTCCTTTAAAAATGGGGCGCCATTTTCCATCGCCACGCCGATTCCTGCTGCCTCCAGCATGGGCCAGTCGTTTTCGCCGTCTCCAAATGCCATCGTCTCCTCCGCTTCAATTTCCAGATACTGACAGAGATTCCGCAGCCCGCTCCCCTTTGTGATGCCCGCCGCGTTGAGTTCCAGATTCCACGGAAGCGAGGAGGTCACCAGAACCTCCGGCATCGCTTCCAGCTTTGCCCGGACTGCCTGCTTGCTCTCCCGGTCCTTAAAATTTAAATTCATCTTCTGCACCGGGCATTTTTTCTCCCGCAGATACTCCACCATGTCAGTAACTGCCCGGCGCGTCGCCCGGATATAGGCGCATTCACGTTCCGGTATCCCGTATTCTTCCAGCTGTGCCAGCAATCGCATCTCGCTGACGCCGCCCTCCGATACATACATATCGTAAATAACCGGATGCCGGCGCAGCACCTCAATCACCCGGATCGTCTCTTCCCAGCTCAGGCAGCTTTCCGACACCCAGGTATTTTTCCCGAAACCCCGTACGACCGCCCCATTTGTAAATATGCCATAGTGGACGCCCGGCAGGCTCAAAACCTCCTCTGGCACTGCCGGGAGCGCGCGCCCGGTCGCCGGGACAATCTCAATTCCCCGCTGCGCGCACAGTTCCATCACCTGTCTTGTTTTTTCCGACACGTGCATTTTTTCATTTAACAGTGTCCCATCTAAATCGAGGGCTATTAACCGTGTTCCCATCTTTCTCTCCCGTATCTCTTTTTACTGTCCACTACCAGAAAACGCTGCCGGGAAGCATTCCCCCGCAGCGCTCTCTTTTACTAATTAGTTTTAATTTTAAAATTTCTCGAATTGTTTTAATTAATCAAAGAAATGTTTCTCTTTCAGAATCAGAAGTCCATCCTTATCATATTTCGATGAGAACAGTCCGCTGAAGGATTTCTTCTCCGCCTTATCTGCAGCTTCCTCGATCAAATCTTCGGCACTTGTCTTGGTAAGCGGTTCTCCGTCCTCCTCCATCATCTCAGCGCGCTCGTACAGAGCCAGCATGCTCTTTCCCGAAATACTGCAGTCGATCTCCGATGCATATTTGCAGGCATACTGAACAAACTCCTCAACATCCATATCGCCGGACTTTTTGGACGTTTTCTCTTCCGGCTCATCCTCTGGATAATTGGAATACTCGTCGTCCTCGCGTTCGTCTTTATAGCTATCTTTGTAATCGTCCTTATAATCATCACGATAGCCGCCACGCGCATAATCATCCTCCGGCTCATACTCGTCCTTCTCGTAGCGATCTTCTTCGTCTTCATACTCCGGCTCGTCATCGTGTCTTGCCTCTTCCTGACGGCGCAGTTCTTCTCTCTGCCGCTCTGCCAGACGGCGATCTTCCTCCGCTTTACGCGCTTCTTCTGCCTCTTTGGCTGCCAGCGCCTGTGCTTCTGCCTTGGCGCGCTCTTCTTCCTCACGGCGGGCTGCTGCTTCCTGCTGTCTGCGTTTTTCCTCTGCCTCTTTTTCTGCCTGACGGCGGATCTCCGCTTCACGCTCTGCCTGGCGTTTTCTGGCTGCTTCTGCTTCCTGCTGCGCCTGCTGGCGTTTCAGCTCTTCCTCGCGCGCCTGTGCCAGCTTCGCTGCATCGTCTTTCTGGTTTTCACAGCCGATATACTGGAAACGCACTGCTAATGCCGGATATGCGCGGTGCATCTGCTCTAAACGTGCCTGCGTATCAATCAGAACAACGACCATGCCGGTTTCATCCTGTGTCATCAGTTCTTCCAGCTCTTCCACCGTCAAATCGTCCAGATCGGCTGCATGCTCGACCACCAGATCCTTGCCTGCCAGGCGCTCCGCCACCGATGCGATGCCGCGATGGGAAAGGTTTGCGCCGCTGATCTTGGCAACCGGATGCTTGGTCCCCAGCTCGCGGTGAATCTTTTTCAGGGAATCAAGTGCCATCGCAAGACCGGCTGCCGGATCTTCCGCCTCGATCATCAGATGATTCGATTCCTTGATCTCCTCTTCTTCCTCTTCCGGTTCGAAATCCCAGTCTTCCACTATGGTTTCCTCTTCCTCTTCAAATTCATGAATCGGAGCTTCCTCGCTCTTTTCCTCTGCCTCTGCCGGTTCCAGGTCGCGGACATTTCTGAAAACACGTGTCTCCCCTTCGGATGCGCCCTCTTCCTCATCGTAAGGCTTAATCTTGGACACTTCTTTTGCCAGCGCTTCTTCCGCCTGTGCTTCATGAAGGCTTGCTACTACATCCTCGTCCAGCGCAGCCTTTTCTACTTTCTCGTCCGCCGGTTTTGTCTCAGCTTTCGGTTTTCCAGCCTTCTCTTCTGGCTCTGCCTGCTCTGGCTGTCCCTCCGGCTCATTCTCCGGTTCGTCGTCCAGCTCTGCCTCCGGCTCATCCGTATCCAGATACTCTCCTTCCGGCTCTGGCTTGCGGTATGTACCGTTCTTGTACTCTTCTTCCACCGCACGCAGCTTCTCTTCGTACTTCTCGCGGTTTTCCACCAGATCCATCTGATATTTCGTCAGCGGCGCATACTGAAGTTTCAGTTCCATTGCCTTGTCCACATATTTGCCAAGACCGAACATCAGCATGATCTTGTCGCAGATCCGCACACAGTCGTCCGCCTGGTTCGCCTGATGATAAAGCTCTGCCAGGTGATACAGCCATTTCTCATCCAGCTCTTCCTGACAATATCTCTCCAGAGAATTGATCTGCTGCTCTAACGGCGCATCCTTCGCCTCCAGAATCAGGAAACGAAGCAGGTACTGGCGCGGGTCATCGCCGGACAGCTCACAGAACTCCCGGTAATATGCCTCTGCCTCCTGAATATTATTTTCACGCAATGCAAGGTCAGTCAGCTTATATAAAAGCCCCTTTCCAAGCGGCGCTCTCTCATATGCCAGCAATAAAATATCCTTGGCATCCTGATACTCTGCATTTTTCTCATAAATCTGGGAAATCATCGTAAGCAGGCTGGTGCTGCGTACACGACGCCGATGGTATCGGCGATCTTCATCGCCGTCTCGAAATCTCCCTTGTTAACCAGTTTCTTAATCTGCTCTACCTTGATGTTAAACTCGTATTTATCCATCTTATGCATCTCCTAACTTCCTGCCGCGGCAGAAGTTTTATTGTTACTGTTCACGCATACGTGCCCAGTAACGTTTTATTTGCTCACCGGCTACAGCTCTGTACGCCCATCCAGCGCGCGCAGAAGCGTTACCTCATCAATATATTCCAAGTCGCCCCCGACCGGAACGCCGCTGGCGATTCGCGTCACCCGGATCCCTGTCGGCTTAATCAGCTTGCTCAAATACATCGCGGTCGTCTCGCCCTCCAGGCTTGAGTTGGTTGCGATAATGACCTCACGAACCTCCTCTTTCTGCAGGCGAGTCATCAGCTCCTTGAGCCGGATGTCGCCCGGCCCGATCCCCAGCATCGGGGAGATCGCCCCATGCAGCACATGATAGACCCCGTTGTATTTTCCTGTCTTCTCATATGCCGCCAGATCGCGCGTATTTTCCACCACCATGATCGTCTCATGATCTCGCCGGTCGCTGCTGCAGATCGGGCACAGTTCCTTATCCGTCAATGTGCAGCACTCCTTGCAGTAACGCACATTCTGCTTGGCTTCCAGAATCGCGCCGGACAAGTGCCTGACCTGTTCTTCCGGCATATTGATGATATGAAATGCAAGACGCTGCGCCGATTTACTTCCGATTCCGGGAAGTTTTGACAATTCTTCGATTAGCTTGCTAATCTGACTGCTGTAATAATCCATCGCTTAAAACGGGAATCCGCCTCCCAGACCGCCAAGGCCACCGGTCAACTGGGACATCATCTGGCTGCTGTCCTCTTCCGCCTGACGGAATGCCTCGTTGGTCGCCGCCACGATCAGATCCTCTAACATCTCGATATCATCCGGATCCACTACTTCCTCAGACAGTTTCACGGAAAGAACCTCTTTTTTACCAGATACGGTCACGGTTACAGCGCCGCCGCCTGCGGATGCGCTGTACTGCTTCTCCTCCAGCTCTTTCTGCTTCTCTTCCATCTGGCGCTGCATTCTCTGCGCCTGCTTCATTAAATTGTTCATATTGCCCGGCATACCGCCTGGGAAACCGCCACGTTTTGCCATGGTGTCATTCCTCTCTTTCACTTCTTTTTATTTATATTCAGACTGGCTGCCGATTGCAGCCGGTTCTATATATCATATAAACCCACTAATATCATTTATCTGCATTTAATCACAGCTCCTTGCATTACAAAACAAGGCTCATCTTTGGCAAGCTCCACTACACGGAATCATCCTCTTCGACAATCACATCGGTATGGATTGCGTTCTTTAAATCCTCATCACTGACATAAACCGTTCTTTGCGGCACAGCAGATGATTCTAAACGGACTTTAAATTGCAGAGTCTTTTTGTATTTTTCTTGCACTACTTCCTGCAAATTCTTAAGCTCAGGCTCCCGATTGATAATTCCAAACGTATTTTCATCTGTACACACAATGCAAAGGCAGCCTTCGCCCGCCGGTTCTACACTTGTCTTGGGAAGACTGAGTCTAATCGAACCCACAAGCTGGCTCAGGGACGCAATCCGTCCCCATTCTTTCCGCATCAGCATCAGATCTTCGTACTGTGCCGGCGGAAGGGATACCGTCTTCGGCTCAGGCGGCGTTTCCACCACAGCCGTTTTGGAGGATGCCGCCTGCCCCGCTGCCGGTGCAAGGGACGCCAGTTTCTGTAGATTGTCCGGCATTTCCTGCATTTTCTGCTCTAATAGCGTAATCCGCTGTAAAATGGAATCAAGATTCTGTTCCATCGACGGCGTCGTCAGCTTGATAAAGGCAATCTCCACCAGAATCCGCTTCTGCGACGCGTAGCGCAGCTGCCCGGAAAGTTCCGAGAAAATACGGATGTAACGCATCAGCGTTTCCGTATCAACGCCTGCCGCCTCTTCCTTTAAAACTGCCAGATTTTCCTCCGACATATCGAGCATATCGCCCGGTTCGTCGGTCGTCTTGGCAATCAGGAGATTTCGCATATACCAGACGAAATCGTTGACGAGCTGCGAAAGATCGCGCCCCTGGATGATCATTTCCTCAATCTCACGGATGCACGCCTTCGTATCACTTGCAAGCACCGCCTGAAACAGCTTGCTGAACACGCGGTTATCGACCGCGCCCAACACCTCGAGCACATTGTCATACGTCAGCTTTTCCCCGAAATGGAACGCCACGCACTGATCGAGAAGACTTAACGCATCTCGCATCGAGCCATCCGCCGCACGTGCCACATACCTAAGTGCCCGATCGTCTACATCGATCTGCTCCGCCTGCGTCAGCTCCGCCAGCCGTCCCGCAATGGTATCGATCGAGATCCGCTTGAAATCATATCTCTGGCACCGGGACAGGATCGTGATCGGGATCTTGTGGACCTCCGTCGTCGCCAAGATAAATATAACGTAGGACGGCGGTTCTTCCAGCGTCTTTAAGAGCGCATTGAACGCGCCGATCGAAAGCATATGAACCTCGTCAATGATGTAGACGCGGTAGCGCCCATCCGTCGGCGGGTACTGCACCTGCTCCCGGATATCGCGGATATTTTCCACACCATTGTTGGATGCCGCATCGATCTCCACCACATTGAGGGAAGCTCCTTCCGCAATCTGGCGGCACATACTGCACTCGCCGCAGGGGCTGCCGTCCACCGGATGTTCACAGTTGACTGCCCGTGCAAAGATCTTGGCAATACTCGTCTTACCGGTTCCGCGCGTCCCGCAGAAGAGATACGCGTGCCCGATCCGCCCGGAGTTGATCTGATTTTTCAAGGTCTTTACGATATGGTCCTGACCCCGGACCTCTTCAAAGGACGTCGGACGCCATTTTCTGTACAGTGCTGTATATGACATAAACTACTACTTCCTTACTATTCGTCGCCGAAGCTGATGCCTACATCCTTAGCTTCCCGGATAATATCACTCTTCGGATCGACCATCTTTAATTTACCGGCAATGTCCGCGAGCGGAATTTTTTCAATCTTATTGTTGTTTAAAGCGACCATATAGCCGTATTCTTTGCGGCGGATCATCTCTGCTGCCTCCGCGCCGAGGCGCGTCGCAATCACGCGGTCATACGGACATGGCTCGCCTCCGCGCTGCATATGCCCCGGAACCGTCACACGGATCTCCTGCCCCGTCCGCTCGGAAATCTGGGCGCCCAGCTCGTAAGCGACCGACGGATAAACCGGTCCATTTTTCTTCTTTTCTTTTAATTCTTTCTTGGTCAGGGCTGCATTTTCCTTGGAAATCGCGCCCTCTGCGACCGCCAGAATCGTGAAATTCTTGCCATTTTTAGTACGGCTGCGGATCGCATTTACCACCACATCAATATCATACGGGATCTCCGGCAGGAGAATGATGTCAGCTCCGCCCGCGATGCCTGCATAGAGCGCCAGCCATCCCACCTTGTGGCCCATGATCTCCACGATGAAGACTCTGCCATGAGACGCCGCCGTCGTATGAATACAGTCGATGGCATTGGTCGCTACATCAACCGCACTATGGAATCCAAACGTAAGATCGCTGCCCCAGAGATCGTTGTCTATGGTCTTCGGAAGAGAAACGATATTGAGTCCTTCCTCCCGCAGCAGATTTGCCGTCTTCTGGCTGCCGTTGCCGCCTAAAATGACGAGGCATTCCAGTTTCAGCTTGTAATAGGTGTGTTTCATCGCTTCCACTTTATCCAGACCGTTCTCGTCCGGCATCCGCATCAGCTTGAAAGGCTGTCTGGAAGTTCCCAGAATCGTACCTCCGCGTGTCAGAATCCCGGAAAAATCCGACTGTTTCATAATCCGGTAGTCTGCATACATAAGACCTTTATAGCCGTCTTCAAATCCAACTATCTCTATGTCATCGAACATCTTGTACAGCGATTTTGCCACGCCTCGCATCGTCGCATTTAAGCTCTGGCAGTCGCCGCCGCTGGTTAACATACCGATTCTTCTCATGAGCGCTTTCCCTTTCTTCATAACCGTCCAGTACCTTCACAGTTACCCTTATTCTAAGTTTCCAACAACCCCCATATCAGGATAAACTACACCCATTTTGTAATTATAATACAATCATATCCCGCGGGCAAGAAAAAATTCCTTACAAATATCATAGACATAAAAATACCGGGATACGCGCTTTTAATCTGCTCCGGCACGGTATTCCTACCCCTTGGCAAATCAAATTCCACATATCCCGGCTATATTCACACACCTGCAAAAATGCTTGTTTCTGTATCTATTATTTTCTATTTTTTATTTCATAAGAAGCAATTTCCTATGAAATAAAAAAATCCGCACGCCCGGCTTCGAACGTATGCCATGGACGTTACCCTGACAGTTAACTCGGTCCAGGCTGCCTTGCGGCACACAGAAGCTTCTGCTTAGTGCTGCTGCATTCCTGCCCTGACACGGTTCACAGATTTCTGTTGCGCAAGACCCAGACTTCAACGCCACTTTTCAGGGGCAGCCCCACAGTAAAAACGCCCTCGGTCGGACAACACCCCTGCTATAGCGGATTGCAGGTACAGGGCACCGCTAACTCCCCGGCTGTGCGGAAACTTTATGACTTGATCTTATATGACGGAATGACTTGCAGACCGTCAGCCTGTTTAGTATACATGGCAGCCGCCGTTTTGTCAAGCCGGAGCTTGACTAACAAGCATTGTATAAAAATACACAAGAATACATTTTATTGTTTTTTTATCATTTTTTATCCCAGAATCTTGCAACAAAAGAAAGAAATTATTATAATAGGTATAAATCTAGCGACTGCAAAAAGTCAAACAGTTACTAAATCATAAAATTCTGTAAGATTGGAGCAACGATTATGGAAAAGAAAAATATCGACTGGAGCAACATCGGTTTCGGCTATATGCCAACGGATTACCGCTATGTTTCCATGTACCAGAATGGTTCCTGGGACGAAGGCGCCCTTACCTCCGACCCGAATATTACCTTGAATGAATGTGCCTGTGTTCTGCAGTATGCACAGACTTGCTTCGAGGGTCTGAAAGCGTATACGACCGAGGACGGCCATATCGTTACGTTCCGTCCTGACTTAAACGGCGAGCGTATGGAGAATTCCGCAAAAGGTCTTGAAATGCCGCCATTCCCGAAAGAGCGCTTCGTAGACGCCATCACAAAAGTAGTAGAAGCCAACGCAGCATTCGTACCGCCGTATGGTTCCGGTGCAACCCTGTACATCCGCCCGTATATGTTCGGTTATGATTCCATTATCGGCGTTAAACCGGCAAACATCTATCAGTTCCGCGTATTCTGTACACCGGTTGGCCCATACTTCAAGGGCGGCGCTAAACCGATCACCATCCGCGTCAGCGATTTCGACCGTGCAGCACCTCACGGAACCGGTCACATCAAAGCCGGATTAAACTATGCGATGAGCCTGCATGCGATCGTCGATGCTCATAAGAACGGTTTCGATGAGAACATCTACCTGGATCCGCAGACACGTACCAAGATCGAGGAGACCGGCGGCGCAAACGTTATCTTTATCACCAAAGACGGCAAGCTGGTAACTCCGAAGTCCAACAGCATCCTTCCGTCCATCACACGCCGTTCTATCCTGCAGGTTGCAAGAGATTACCTTGGCATGGAGACCGAAGAGCGTGAAGTATACTTAGACGAAGTAAAAGATTTCGCAGAGTGCGGTCTGTGCGGTACCGCAGCTGTTATCTCCCCGGTTGGCAAGATCGTTGACCACGGCAAGGAAATCTGCTTCCCGGCAGGTATGGAGAAGATGGGTCCGATTACCCAGAAACTCTACGAGACACTGACCGGCATCCAGATGGGTCACATCAAAGCTCCGGAGGGCTGGATCCACGTAATCAAATAAGGACTGTATTTTTCGGTTTGAATGGGAAATATGGAATGCAAAAAAGCTGGTGGAAATCATTCACCAGCTTTTTCTTCTTTCTTCTTTTTTCTCTTTTCACGCAATTCTTTGAAAAATTCTTTCAACATCATCGAACATTCCTCGCCCAAAAGTCCTTCTTCTGTCTCCACCTGATGATTGAATCCTTTTTCATCCAGAAGATTCAGTACCGAACCGGCACAGCCGGCTTTCGGGTTCATGGAACCGATGTAAACTTTTGGAATCCGCGCCTGCACGATCGCCCCTGCGCACATCGGGCACGGTTCCAGCGTCACGTACAGCTCGCATTCTTCCAGGCGCCAGTCGCCCATGCGCTTGCACGCTTTTTTGATTGCCGCGATCTCCGCATGTGCCAGCGCGCTATGATCGACCATCCGGCGGTTGTAACCCCTGCCGATGATTTTGTCCTCATACACGATCACGCAGCCGATCGGCACTTCTCCGAGCGCCCAGGCTTTCTTCGCTTCGCGGATCGCCGCTTTCATATATTTCTCTTCCCGTGTCAATTTTGCTGCCACTGTTTTTTCCTCCGTTCAAATTCATCCGCTTCCAACAACAGACATCCTTATCCCAGTTTCCCGACAAGTTTGATCCGCTACCAACTAAACACCTGAAAGCATTTGACCCGTGTCCATCCTACCCAGAAAAGCTATCCTTTGTCAAGAGTTCTCTAAAAGGATCGACCGGCTTTTATGTAAAATTCAAATCCGTATACCAATACCCGAACCGGCTATCGCGCGGCGGCTGGCGGGTGGAACGGACAAAGCGTTCAAAGCCGAACATCGCCGCCATATATTTTTCATTGTTTCCATAATGCCCCGGCACGCCCAGAATGTAGCGCCCCCGTTCGCCAGATTTCCCCAGCCTCGCCAGAATCAGATATCGGTAGTTGTAGTAACCGTGCAGAAGAAAGCTGTTATTTCCATACACCCAGTTTTCCCGCGGCAGAAGCCCGATATCCTGCGGTTTGATTACCAGAATCTCGCAGCCGTCGGCGCATTCGAAGGCGGTTACTTTCGGATAGGTAACGCGCAGGCGGTCCCAGAGAGTCTCGGCGGGATCTTCTTTGGGAGATTCCTTGGAAGAATCTGGTTGCGGTTGTTTTTGATTTTGAGAGTCTGACTGAAATGCCTCTTGATGGTCTGGTGGAGAATCTGGAGGCATTTCTTTCCGGACTTCCCGGGTGGATTCTTGAGAATCTTTCCGCCGTGCTTCTGTCTGTGCTTCCTGATAGGATTCCTGAAAACTTTCCTGCGGTGTCTCCGTTTGCGCTTCCTGATTGGATTCCTGAAAACTTTCTTGCGGTGTTTCCGTTTGCGCTTCCTGAACAACTTCTGCCTCTTGATGATCGGATGTTTCTGAGATATCTGGAACCGCTTCCATGGTTTCCGTGTCCTCGAAAATCTCCAGGTTTGAATCCTCCAGCTTTTCTGGCTGGGGCTGGCTGATTCCGAAGTCCGTTTCGTTTATATTCACAGCCTCTTTCTTCTCTGTCTCCGTGGATGTGTCCTGACTCTCCATTTCTCCCGACCGGGTAAGTTCTGACGCCTCATCCAATTTTTCTTTCCCTACAGACGCGCTGTTCACTTCCCCAGATACATTCTCTGCCAGTTTCCGCGTTGCCTCTTCCTTCTCTGCTTCCTGCTCCCGCACTTTCTCAGCAGTCACATCCGCCAGCTCAACCTCTGCCGCATGCGCGACGGCATCTTCCCAGATCGTCGTATAGGCACGCCATGCGCTGTCCGTCTCATGAAGAGTCAGACCACAGCACTCTTCCATATTGCAGCCGCTTCCTTCAATATTTTCACAATTGACGACGGCACGGAACTCCCCATTTCCGCCACGGACAAACAGGGTGCCGATACGGATCTCCTCCTGCCCTGCCAAAAGGTATACGCCAATCGGGCTGCCGCCCGCAAAGACACGGCGGACGCTGACCTGAATCCGGCAGGAAGTTCCCCGCGTCTCCAATTTCGCAAATCCCGTATTTTTCCCTTTGATTCCGCCCTCGTATGCATAGATATATGATATTAACCGATGATATGCAGACATGTTTTCACTCCTTTGCTTTGTATTATATGCAAAAGAAGCGCCGGTTTATGACAGGATTTCTATATCCTGATATAAACCAACGCTGCAAATACGTCCGTATAACGCAAAATCGGGAACAGTTAAAAACTGTTCCCGATACTGCCGGCGACCGGAATCGAACCGGTACGAAGTTTAACCCTCGCAGGATTTTAAGTCCTGTGCGTCTGCCAGTTCCGCCACGCCGGCATCATGATTACTCATGACTGGCACAAAGCCAAATGGATGGAGGTGGATTCGAACCACCGAAGCGAGACGCAACAGATTTACAGTCTGCCCCCTTTGGCCACTCGGGAACCCATCCAAAATTGCTCTGACAGTTGAAGATTATAGCATGGCTATCTCAAAAAAGCAAGTGTTTTTATATATTTTATTTAATATTTTTATTTCCATTTTTTCCTGCTTTTGATTCTTCTCGCTCAACTGCCAGAAATCATATATCTTGTCGAAGCCGCATTTCCTACAATGCCGTATCATTTCCCGTCAAAACGATACTTCCGACCGGTGGGATTTTCACCTCGATATAGCCGTCCTTTACCTCATGTTCAACCTGTCCGGCGTTGTAACCGTCCTCATAGGTCATCATTTCCCGGCGCAGGACCGCCCCGTCGCGCGCCCCGATCTGCCAGACCGGAATCTTGAGCGTCAGCCAGTCATCACCTGTATTGACCGCCGTCACGCCGCAGCACGCGCCGCCAGCTCTCTGAGCACTCTGAAAACGTCCATAGGCAATATAGCCATCTCCCGCCGCCAGCGCTTTCAGGGAACCATTTCTAAATGCCGGACAGCGTTTCCGGATGCCGCTCATGTAGCGGTGAAACTCGATCAGCTCCAGGTTTTCCCCGCCCCACGGATACGTCCGGCGGCTGTCCGGATCGGTCCATCCACAGACACCCGCTTCGTCACCGTAATAGATCGTCGGTGCGCCCGGCCAGGTCATCTGCATGACAACACCCTGGCGGAAAATGCCATAGCTGATGCCTTCCTCCGCTGCTTTTGCACCTGCCGACGCAAGACGACCCACCCGGCGGTTTGTCCGCGTCATAAAGCGGGAGTGATCGTGGTTGGACAGCTCGTTCATCGCACACTGCACGGAAGCCGTCGGCATTTCACTCATATGGTAGCGCATCGCCTCAAAAAAGGCGCATCCATCCCCAAACAGCGCCGGATTTTCTTCGTCACTGTGCTTCTCCATCCCGGTCAGAAACCATGACAGCGGCTCCATAAACGCATCATAATTCATGACCGTATCCCACTGATCGCCCTTCAGCCAGTCATACGGGCTGCCGTAATGTTCCGCGATCATAACCGCCTCCGGATTTGCCTCCTTGACTGCCGCGCGGAAATCACGCCAGAACTGATGGTTCATCCCGGCACTCCGCCCCAGATCTGCCGCCACATCCAGCCGCCAGCCATCTGCTCCAAACGGCGCCGACACCCATTTTTTCGCAATCCCCAGAATGTACTGGTACAATTCCGGCGATTCCTCGTAATTGAGCTTCGGAAGCGTCGCGTGTCCCCACCAGCCATCGTAGCTGTCATTAAACGGCCAGGCATTTTCATTGTGAAACTGGAAAAAATAGCGATACGGGCTGTCCTCCGAGACATATGCCCCCTGCGGATAGCCGCCCGCGTGCTGGTACAGAAGTTCCGCATCCAGCCATTTATTGAAAGAACCACAATGGTTGAATACACCGTCCACCAGCACCCGGATTCCCCGCTTGTGTGCTTCCTCAATCAGGCGGGCAAAAAAGGCATCGCTCGCCTCCAGGTTCTGCTCATCCGCCGTCCGCGTCATATATTTATGTGCGCGGTCATTGTCCGTATCTTCCGGGCACACCAGCCCGTCTGCGTCCTCCAGAATCACTCCATAATGCGGATCGATATGGTCGTAGTCCTGACAGTCATACTTATGGTTCGACGGTGATACAAATACCGGATTTAAGTAGATTGCTTCTATCTTGAGACTCTTTAAATAATCAAGTTTATCTAAAACACCCTGCAGATCACCGCCGTAAAACCGTCCCACATCGAGTGTACTGATCGGTTCCTTCCAGTCCGTCACCCGGGTGACCGGCTTTTTCAGATAAATATATTCATTGGTTTCCGTATCGTTTGTAGGATCGCCGTTGCAGAACCGATCCACATAGATCTGATACATCAGCGCGCCCTTGCTCCACTCCGGCACATGAAATCCCGGAATCAGGCGGAACGGGTGCGCCGCCGCATCCTCTGTCAGCCCGATCCGGTTGTAAAGACAGACGTTCTCGCCCCAGGTTACCTGAAATACATACGAAAATGTTTTCGTTCCCAGAGTCAGCGCACAGCTGTAGTAATCAAAACGGCTGTCTGACTTGTCAGCCATACCGCCACCATCTATGCCTCGATTTGTATCTGCACCGTTCCCAACGCTGCCAGCACAGCACTCCCACGAAAGCCGTTTCATCTGCCACTCCTGCAAAAGCGCCCCGGTCTCCGGGTCATATTCCAGCAGTACAACCGCATCTGCTCCATTTTTCTCTGTTCTGAAATAAAATGTAACGACTTCACCCGCATCTGCCTCCGAAGGACAACGGTAATCCTCTGTCTCGTCGCAAAATAGCGCGTCGCGATTGATCTGCTCCATCTGTTTCCCTTTCCAGCGGTTTCACCGCTTTCACAATCATGTTATTTTCTGCCCATATTTTACAGGATTTCCCAAAATTACACAAGTTATTTTCACACCCCTAATTTTAGGTAATAAAAAAGAATGTGCCTTGGCACATTCTCGCGCCGAGCGCGGTCGCTTGCGAC
>ENA-ORRQ01001849-ORRQ01001849.1-human-gut-metagenome-genome-assembly--contig:-NODE-1849-length-14868-cov-5.134409_pt1 | contig 14868 bp, 11 predicted proteins | sample MGYA00242177_ERZ509138 | MGnify/ENA primary metagenome ERZ509138 (study PRJEB26280, sample SAMEA2338628) | human gut metagenome | biome: human gut; feature: human-associated habitat; material: faeces... | reverse complement strand
CCTCCATGCTGAGGGCGTAATCCAGCCCGCGGCCAATGAAGAACACATCCTTGCAGGCGGCCATCTTGTTGGCGTACCACTGCACGCGCTCCTTGTCGGAGAGCACCCGTTCAATCTGATCCGGCAGGGCGAGCATCGCGTCAATCAGCGCCTCGCGGCGTGCCGGGGTGATCTGCCCGCGCACTTCGGCCATGTGGACGGCGATCAGATACAGCGCCGCGAGCTGGGTGGAATACGCCTTGGTCGTCGCGACGGCGATTTCCGGCCCCGCCCAAGTGTAGATCACGCTGTCCGCCTCACGCGCGATGGAGGAACCGACGACGTTGACCACCGCCAGCGTCCGCACGCCGCGCTCCTTGCACAGGCGCAGGGCGGCCAGCGTGTCGGCGGTCTCGCCGCTCTGGCTGAAGGCTATCACCACATCTTCGGGCTCTATCACGGGGTCCACGTATCTGAACTCGCTGGCGTAAGCCACCTCCACGCGCTTGCGGCACATCTTCTCGATGAGTTGCTTGCCTATGAGTCCGGCGTGCCAGCTCGTTCCGCAGGCTACGATGATGATGTGTTTGGCGTTTACCAGCTGGTCGCGATAGTCTCTGAGCGCCGAGAGCACGATATGGTTGTTTTCCGGATGCTCCTTGTCCACGATGAGCCTGCCGCTCATACAGTCCTTCAGGCAGTTGGGCTGGTCATAGATTTCCTTCAGCATGTAGTGGTCAAAGCCGCCCTTGCTGAGTTTGCTGATGTCCAGGTCCACGGTCTTGATGGTATAGCTGCACGAGGCATGTTCGAGGTTGATGATGTTTAGTTCTTCTCCCACTCTGATGTCGGCTATCTCTCCATCCTCGAGATACACCACCTTGTTGGTGTGCTCCACGATGGGGGTGGCGTCACTGGCGATATAGAAGTCCTTGTTGTCTTTGCCCACGCCCACCACCAGCGGACTTGACTGTCGGGCAGCCACGATATGCCCTGGGTCCTTCTTTTCCATCACGGTTATGGCGTAGGCGCCGATGGCATCGTTCAGCGCCTGACATACGGCAGAGACCAAATCCTTGCCGTTCTGCTGGTAGTAATGGTCGATGAGTTGCACCAGCACCTCGGTATCTGTAGAGCTCTTGAACGTATAGCCCTTGTCTGCGAGTTGCTCTTTCAGCACCTGGTAGTTCTCGATGATGCCGTTATGCACCAACGCCAGCTCTCCACTCATGCTCACATGGGGGTGGGCATTGGCTGCCGACGGCTCTCCATGGGTTGCCCAGCGCGTGTGGGCTATACCTATGTGGCCGCTGCAGTCCTTGTCGGCTGCCAATGCTTCCAGATTACTTACTTTTCCTTTAGTCTTATATACATTGAGGTTATCCTGATTGCCAATCAGCGCCACTCCCGCGCTGTCGTATCCACGATACTCCAGTCTCTTCAAGCCCTCGATGAGGACGGGGTAGGCGTCAGACTGACCTATATATCCTACTATTCCACACATGTTTCTACTTGTTATAATTATTATTGGTCCTTCTATGGTCATCGTTCTCGTTGTCACCCGTTAAGCCAAGCGACACTCACGTCGAGATGTCAACTTGCCCTAATCTCATTATCTTCTGCTGTCTGCTTGTTCATATTGGATAAAAGTTTATTTGGTCTATGAATACTGGTTGTATGCAGATTATTGTACCCTGTATCATCTGCTTTGCCACGGCCTTTTGCCACGGCTCAGCCGATGTCTTCACTTTTTTCGGCTGTAAAGGTAATACTTTTTTGACAATAATGAAGAGATTCGTAGGAAAAATGAAGAAAAAATAGAAAATAGTTAGCGTTTTGCTGATAATACTTACGAACTGGTAGTATATGAACAATGGTTGACAAGGTCACTATGGCGACCTTGCCAACCATTGATATAAGTGTTTTCACTGTCATTGTCGGCTCGTATCGTTTGATGCGTGAGCGCGTGCCTTACGATGCGCGCTTCCGTGTCGTTTGATACGTGTCCACGTGCCTATTGATACGAGCCGCCAATGATGGTTGCAGCTTCTGCAGATGCGGTCATTTCCATCAGCCGATGTCACTGGCACACTCCGCTTCGCGGTCAGCGTTTTTGCAGAGGTACCCTCCACGCTTGTAGAGGTACCCTCCACGCTTGCAGAGGTATGCTCCATGCTTGCAGAGGTACCCTCCACGCTTGCAGAGGTATGCTCCACGCTTGCAGAGGTACCCTCCACGCTTGCAGAGGTACCCTCCTTGCTTGCAGAGATGGTCAGCAGCCTGGCTGTTGCCCGTTGCTATTCCGAGCACATGGTCACCTCTATGCGGTGGTTCTGCTTCAGTAGCGTCTGTGCCATCTGCTGCACATCGTGGGCCGTGATGCTGTCTACCATCTGGCAGTAGCCCGTGTCAAAGTCGGCCTCGTCGTCTATCTGGTGCCAGATGATGTAGCTCCAGTAGTCGTTGGTCATGGCGTTCTGCGCATACTGCTTCTTCAGATACTGCTTTACCTTGTCCATCGACGATGCTATGGGCCCGTCGGTGGCCATGTGCTGCAGCTGTCGGTACACGATAGGGTTGAGTTCGTCATAGCGGGTGGGGTCGGTCTTATAGCTTATGCGCAGCAGGGCATTGGGCTCTTCGTCCTTGTCCAGCTCAAAGCTCACGCCGATACCATAGGTGCCTCCCTTGTCCTCGCGCACCGAGTCGGTATAGGCTATCTGCAGACAGCGCTGCATGATGTCGAGCGTCAGGTCGGCACGGGGCGAGAAGTCTATGTCTGCCGTGTACATGATGTTGACCTGGGTCACTGGCGTAGTCATCTTGCGGCCAAACTTCACCACCTTGTTTTCCTTCACCATACGTGGCAGACGGCTCTTGTCGGCCTTCTCGCCCTTGTGGGTGGCGGGCAGCGCTGCCATATAGCGGCAGAGCAGCGGGCGCAGACTGTCTATGCTCACATTGCCTATGATGACCGTCTTGAACGCCGATGCGTCGGCAAACCGCTCACGATATATCTCCATGATGCGGCCATAGTCGGCGCGGTCTACCATCTGCCGTGTGGCAGGCGCCGTGCGCGGGTTGTTGCCATAGAGCACCGCGCTCAGACTGTCGTTGTATACCACCTTCGGACTGGCACTGCGATTGGTCAGAAACGACCGCGTGCGGTTTCTCAGTCCTTCAAATGCCACCGAGTCGCGCCTTGGGGCTGTGAAGTAGAGATAGGTGAGTTGCAGCATCGTCTCCAGGTCTTTCACCGACGATGTCGCCGTGATGCGCTGTGACGACTGGCCTATCGCGGGTGCCACCTTCACCGACTTGCCCGTAAGCGCCTTGCGCAGTTGGGTGCTTGTCATGCTGCCCACGCCACCCTCGGTGATGGCACTTGCCAGGAGCGCGAAGTTGGGGATGTCGGCGTCGGGGTAGAGCGAGGTTCCGCCTTCGCCCTTGACGGTCATGGTCACCACGTCGGCCTGATAGTCGGTGGGCTTGACATACACCTCCATCCCGTTGCTCAGCGTGAGCCGCGTCATGCCCCACTTGCCCGTAGCTTCTTCCTTCACTATTGTGCCCGGAGTGGGCATCTTGTCCATGATGGCTGTCGCGGTGTGGGCGTCTACGTGGGCGTCATACTGCCGGCGCTGCGCCTCGGCGATGGTCTCTTCTATCTCTGCCTCGGAGGGCAGCACCACCTCCTTGCGGTCGGGGCCGTAGAGCACGAAGACCTGGTTGCGGTCGGTGATGATGGTGCCGATATGGCTGTTTATGTCCTTGAGGGTTACCTCTTGGTCCATCTTCTGCATCAACTCATAACTGTAGGCGGGCGAGAGTATCGGTTCGCCGTCGAGAAAGTTGTTTACACACTGCTTGACCAGACTACTGTTGCGGCGGTCGCCCTCCATCTTCATGCGCCGTTGGGCTGCGTTGAGATAGATGGCCTTTGCCCTTGCCAGTTCGTCGGTGGTAAATCCGTGCTGGCGCACTCTCTCCACCTCAGCCACAGCCGCAGCGATGCCGCCCAGTATGTTGTCCTGCTTGCAGCTTATGCTGAGGCTGAAGGCGTCGCTGGTGCCCGATACGAAGAACATTCCGTCGCGCACCGTGCTGCTCATATAGGGCGGGTTGACGGTCTCCTTGCCCTTGTCTGCCAGTCGGCTGTTGAGCATGCTGACGATGAGCCCCTCCATATATCCGTCGCGCTGATAGTCCATGGTGGTCTTCTCTGCGCGGGGCGTCGCTGCGCGCTTCATGTAGAGATGTCCCAGCGCGATGGGCTGTTCGCGGTCTTTCTCTATCGCCACTATCATGCGGTCGCTGCTGTTTACGGGGTAGTAGATGCGCTCTGCCGGGTTCTTGGCGGCGGGAATTTTGCCAAAGAGCCGTTTGATTTTGGCTTCCATGCGGTCTACATCTATGTCGCCCACCACAATCACCGCCTGGAGGTCGGGCCTGTACCACTTGTCATAATAGTCGCGCAGGTCCTGATAGGGAAAATTGCTGACGATGTCCATATTGCCTATAGGCATGCAGTCCTCGTACTTGGAGCCGCGGTATATCTTGGGCATCACGCGCTCCATGAGCCGCTGCATCGCCATGCCCGAGCGCCGGTTGCGCCATTCTTCGCGTATCACGCCACGCTCCTTGTCTATCTCCTTGTCCTCGAGCAGTATGTAGTGGCTCCAGTCGTTGAGCACCAGCAGACAAGAGTCTACGATGCCCTCACGGCCGATGGGGGCAGCCCCTATGTGGTAGACGGTCTGGTCTACCGAGGTGTAGGCATTGAGATTGGCTCCGAATTTCACACCTATAGACTCGCACCATGGCACTATGCCCAGCCGTTTGCCCTTGCCGGGGAAGTGCTTGGTACCATTAAACGCCATGTGCTCCAGAAAATGAGCCAGACCACGCTGGCGGGGTTCCTCGAGAATGCTGCCCACCCGCTGGGCGATATAGAAATCGGCCAGTCCGGGCTCCTTGGCGTTGTGGCGTATGTAGTAGGTGAGTCCGTTCTTCAACTTACCCGTGCGCACGGCATCGTCCTGCTTCACCGTCTGTGCCGACAGCGCGGCAGGGAGCATGAGGGTGATGGCCAGGAGTGATAACAGTTGTCTCTTCATGGCGGGTCGTGGTTAGGGGATGGTCACTTTCTTGTTGCCGATGACATAGACGCCCTGGGCGAGTCCGCCTACCGCCTTGTCATAACTCTGGGCACTCTTTACCAGCCGTCCGTCGAGCGTGTAGACATCTGTCTTGCCCTTCTGGCTCTCGGCGGTGGTCGTGCCGATGCCTACCGATGTGCCAGCCAGTTTGTAGCTGTAGTATATCATCGCCCAGTTCTTGTTGCCGGTGTATGAGTAATCGGTGCCATAGAGCGTCGCGGTGTTTTTGCCTCGGTTGGCCACTACCATGTTCTCACCGTCTATGATTGGAGTGCAGCCGACAGCCACTATACCATACTTGCACAGCGTGATGGCGGTACCCAGTGAGAGTGTGGCGGCATCTACAGGCACCAGCAGAGCACCACCGGTCATGTCATAGCCGAAGGCATACATCGTGGAGCCGTTGAGATAGACGCCATAGAACTTGCCTATGCCGCCATCCAGGCGTATGGCGCTCTTGACCACCTCGCCTGTGGCTGGGTCCATCTTGAGGATGAAGCCCTTGTGCTGTCCCTTGCTGTTCTCGTAGAGTCCGGTGAGTCCGCCCATAGACGAACCGGTGAAGTATACATATCCGTCTATCCACTGGCAGCCGTTGTTATGTATGGTCTTCTTGCTGCCCACGGGGGTGATGGTCTTGACATAGCCCACGCTGAGGTCGGCAGCGCTGACCGATGCCAGCAGGAGGTTCTCGCAGTCGTTGGTGACGCTTACAGCCTTGCCGCCCAGCGTCAGTTCGTTGCCGGTCTTGCCCTTTATGCGTCCGTTGAAGTAGAGGTTGCCGTTGGCATAGACCACCTTGTCCAGGAACGCGCTGGCGGCGATGCCCTCTGCGGTAAGGCTCTTGACAAAGTAGCCGTCCTTGTCTAACTTGGCAAGGAAAAGGTCGCCCACCACACCCTGAGAGTCACCATCCCACTCGGTAGTGTTCTTTGCGGTGAGTGTCTCTACGGTTCCGTCGGTCTTCTTCAGATACATCTCGGTGCGGAAGTTACCGGTGAGATAGATGCCACCATCCTCGTCGACAGCCACGCCATAGACCGACATGTTGTCCTTGGTGAATCCCCTCTTGCGCTTCTCTACCTTGCCCGCGATGAGGCGCGACCACTCCAGGCTGCCGTTCTCGGCTATCTTGAGCACCAGGTAGCGGTACTCGCCGCTGACATTGCCCATGTCCTTGATGGTGGTCACATGGCCCGTGGGGTCTACATATTCTACCAGGTTGTCATAGCCAGCCTCTGCCACCCATGCGCGGGTCTTGAGCACAGCCAGCAGTCCACCGTCCTTGGTAGAGACGATGTGCGACTTGTCGTGCGCGATGTCGCCTTTGCGCGTATAGGCGTTCCAGACGATAGATCCGGCGTTGCTCACCTTCTGCAGAAACATGTTGCCATTTTGGCTGGTGCCCGTGTAAGGACTACCCACGATGGCGGCGCCGTCGGCGCCAGTGACCTGTTCGCCGTCAAACCAGAGGTTGACCTGTGAGGCCCCGGAGTTGGTGCCCCATGTGGTAGCCACATAGTAGTCGCCGCCCGAGGCTTTGACCATACCGATGATGTTGTCGCCAGCCGATGTGGCGCCGTCTACGGTGTGTGCCCAGTTGAAGGTCACTGCAGGCTGGGTCTCTGCCAGCGATGCGGTGGCGAGCATGAAAAATGCTGCCAGAAAGAGTGTAATTTTCTTCATACTTGTTTGTGATTTGGTTATTATTTGTCTATGTTGTCATTGTCATTCCGTTAGAAATATATGCCCGCAGCCAGGGTCAGGCCCATGCCGTGAGCGGTCAGCGCATAGCGGCTGTAGCGCCAGTCGGCGCGCACAAAGGGGTGGAAGCGCGGGCTGGCCTTGTAGGAGGTCTCGATGGCGGCGCCGGTAGACCAGGCGGGGTGGGCGAGGGTCTCATAGGCGTGCATCACCGGCGTAGCCATAGTGCCCTCGATGTGGTCGGCGCGGGCGTCGGTATGCCATGTCCGCGAGGCGGTGGCCTGGAGGCGGGTGAGCATGTGGCGAGACTCTACCGCGGCAGTGAGCGTCAGTGCCGACTGCCATGACCTTACCCGCAACTGCCGATAGGGTTCGGCATATTCCTCATGGTAGTCGCAGTAGGCGGTACCCGCCTGCAGCGCCCAGTAGCCCCGGCGGCTGGCTATGGGCAGCGCGTGCTGCCAGAGCGCGTCGGCACCTATGCGCAGGGTGGTGAGGCGGTACATCTCGGCAATGGCTATCTGCGGGTAGATATTGTCTTGAGCCGTGCCGAAGATGTGCTCGAAGCCCTGACGCCGCTGCCACTCCTCGCTGAGCCGCAAGCCCAGCGTGTGGCGCCCCACTGTCGACAGCCATCCCGCCGTGGCGTCCTGCCGATGCAGCCGCAGCGTGGCGAGAGGCAGCTGGTTGAGCGAAGAGATAATCTTCTCAATCTCTGTAAACTCATATCCCGCCTGGGCGAAGGCACCACGCTGGCTGTCGCGTCGCTGGCGGTAGCTGAGCATGCCCCCTAAAGCGTGGCCTTGGTAGTAGGTAGAGGTGTTGGCTCCCCTGAAGCGGTAGTAGTCGTTGCCCATGCCCGTGAGGTGATAAATGGTGGGCATGCTCACCTCGTTGTAGAGTTTCACCTCGTTGGTCTGCTTGTAGCGTCGGGCGCTCACAGTCATGCCCATGACGCCGGTGCCCACCTGGGTCGAGACGCCCACCCGAGCCATCAGGTTGCCCGAGAGGTTCTTGGGGCGTGGGTCGCGGGTGCGGAACTCCATCCGGGCGGTGTATTCGCCCTCGGCAGCGATGTTCCATCGGCCCAAAGGATAGGAGAAGCCACCCATAAAGTGGTAATACTCACCATGCGTGTTGCCCCCCACGGTGTCGGCCATCAGGTAGGGGTAGAGCAGCTGGTAGTCTGTGGTCTCGCTGAAGCGTACGTTGCGCGTGGTGCCGTTGCGGTAGGCCGCATTGCCCCACAGCGTGGCTTTGCCCTTGTGCAGATAGGCGTCGATGCAGCCGTAACCCGTGCTGCTGCCCGTGCCGTCTTCGAGTCGCGCGGGGCGTGAAGCCTTGCTGTAGTCCATGCCTGCCTGCAGCCTGTTGATAGAGGCGCTGTAGCGGTAGCTCTGCATGGCTGGGTTGAGGTAGAGCGCGGCACCGAAATCGGCCGACGGCATCTGCGTCTGCCACATACGTGCCGACAGCGAGGTGCGGGAGCTGTCATTCTGCTGCGCCGTGAGGGTGGCGGGCACAGCCATGAGCATGGCTGTGGCAAGGAGCGCCGTCAGGGAGGTGGTAGAGGTATCGTGTTTCATCTTCTACTGCTTGGGAGTTATGCCATCATAGGTCACAGTGGTCGCCTTGGTACCAGCGGCGTCGATGGCGGTATGCTGCAGCTCGACGATAGAGGGTATGCACTCGGTGTTGAAGTCCTCGGTCGAGTTGTTGGTGTCCAGCAGGTGCATGGTGCCGTCGGCGTTGAGATACTGGAGCTTCCGGCGCACGCTGCGGAAGTATCGGGTCTCATCCTTGTCAATCTTGCCGCAGTGGGTCCAGCCTGCGTCGACCGACGGGGGCAGGATATTCCACAGGCGCTTGGCCTCGATGCTGCAGTTGACCCCGTCGACTATCCACGCGTTGGGCATCTTGTACGCATCCTGCTGCATGGGGAACGTGCCGGCAGGCAGATACATCGTATAATAATAGGTATACTTGTAGTCCTTAAGGTACTGCGCCTTGTCGATAGGAATACGCGCCAGGGCGTAGGAGGTAAATCCTCGGTTGTGCAACACGTAGAACGACTCGGTATAACAATACCACTTGTCGAGATTGGGCACCGTCTCGCTGTCGATGTCCATGTGTTCGGGGTGGGTGGAAATGTCGTACCACTCAAAGTCGGCGGCGCTCAGGTCAAAGGAGTTGGGGTTGGCGTTGCGGTGGTCTATGCCCGTGTCGCAGAGCAGCAGCGAGTGGCCAGGCTGCACGGGGTGGTCGGTACCGCTGCCGGGTATCACGTAGAGCGACCAGATGGTCATGGTGTCCTTGCGTATGTCGGGGGTGTACTCGAAATACTGGGTAGACTTGAACTTCGACTCGCAGAAAGCCAGTCCGTCGGCATAGAGTACGTGGTCGGTGTTGTTGTAAATCTTGATGTAGCTGTCGCCATAATACTGCAGTCCAGAACTGCGCAGCGTGCCGGCGAAGAATATCTCCTCGATGATGAAGTCGTCGTTGTCGGCCGACAGAAACGTCTCTATCTGCACCTGTCGGCTGCTCCCGGTAATCTGTACGTTCTCAGCCTTGCCGTTAAGTCGGCCTTTGGCCTGCGCCGTCTCGTCGTTGGCGTTGTGGGCGGTATAGGTGATATCGGCAGAGTAGACCATATCGTAGAGCCCCTCGGCGAGGGTGATTCCCTCGGTCGACGACAGGGTGGTGATGACGCCGGTGGTGAGGTTGGTAATCTTTATCTGCTGGCTGTTGATTTGCATGCCGCTTATCCCCACGGGCGGCGTAACGGCAATCTGCGTGGCGGTGTGGCGGGTGCTGCCTGTCTCCAGGTCGGAGCATGCTGCCAGCACGCTCAGCGCCATGATGTAGAGTATAAGTCTTGTCTTCATATTCCTGTTTGCTGTTAGGGTTGTCTGTTATAGGCTCAAGCCCGCCTCGACTCCGAAGTAGGGCGAGGCATTGCGCCTGATGGTGCGCCCATTGGCGGTGTAGTCGGGCAGATAGTCCAATATCTTGTTGGCGAAGAACGACAGGCGCATCATGCGGCCTATCTCCTTGGTCACCTTCAGATTGACGATGGCCGACATGGGCACCGTGAACGGTCGGAAGAGGTCGGCGTTGTAGTTGCGGGTGAGCTGGGAGAGTCGGGGGTCGTTGAGGCTCTCCGTGGTGTAGGGATGCAGTTGGCCGTCGCTGGCTGCGATGTAGGCCATGGGCGTGCCGTTTTTCCACATCTGGCGGGTGTGTATCATCCACATGCACTGCACCGAGGTGGTGAATATCAGCCGCCACTCGGGTATCTGCGTATCAAAGGTCACATTGGTGTTGACGCGGTCGTTGAGCCTTCCGTCGTTCCAGTCGTAAAGTCCCACATACTGCTCGTGCACCGGCTGGTTGTCTATCACTGTGCTCACGGCGTCGAACATGGGTTGGCTGTTGGTGTAGAGCGTACGAAACCACGCTCCGGTGAGATTGATACGGGTGCGCAGAGCGTGGATGCGCTGCGAGGTGAAGGCCAGTTCTATGCCCTGCTTTACCAGTCGGCTGCCGTTGCCCGCCTTCTGATAGCCCCTGCCGCTCTGTGTAGGGCAGCGAGTGGTAGTCGCGGCCTGCCTGCATCTGGCTCACATCGTAAGCCCTGTAGGCATAGGAACCATAGACGGCGGCATATCTGAACCCGTCGTTCATCGTCTCCCTGAAATAGTCTATCGACAGCGTATTGTCGTGCCAGTCGAGGTCTACTCTCACCTCCCACTTGTGGTTGCGGGCGGGAGAAAGGTGGTAGTTGGTGGGGTCCTGGATGTAGGTGTGTACCACAAAACAGCTGTTCTGTGCCGGTGAAGACGCGTCGTAATACGCCAGAGATATGAAATTGCTGTAGTAACGGTCGGGGTAAAGATAGTTGAGGGTAGGCATCTTGGTGGTGATGCCATATCCGGCGTTGAGGGAGATGGCCATAGGTTCGCCGCCCACCGTCAGCTTGGGCAGATGCCAGCCCATATTGATGCGCGGGTCGGCATATATGCGTCCGCTCATGTCGTATCGGCTGGCCAGCCCAGGCATCATTGCCAGTCGCAGCCCTGCCATGAGGTCTATGGTGCTCCTGCCCAGGCTCCAGCGCATCTGCTCTTCGCCGAAGGCAGACAGGTTCTGCAGCGAAGGGATGTCCTTGTATCGGCGTGGGCGTGAACTCCAACCCGTGACGCTCAGCGGGCGGTGCATGTCGTAGACCTGTCCGCGCCCGAAGTTCTTGGCGATGTCCCAGTTGAGGCCCAACTTGAGGGTGTGGGTGGCTCTGCCGGTCTTGAAGCCCATCACCCCTTTGGCCTTGACATACGCGCTGAACGGTTTGCCGTCGCAGAGATAGTGGGCGATGTACTCGGCAAAGACCGCTTGGGCTTCGTTCTCACCGTCGGTCCATGACAGCGGCACTATGCCATAACGCTGCGGAGCCACGAGGCGTGTCTGTCGGAGCCGATCGGTCTGAAGGCTCACCATAGAGTTGACTGCCACTTCGCTCCACACCGACTTGCGGGGTTTCAGCATGAAATTGTTGGTCATCGCGATGCGGTTGTACGACGAGCGGTATTCGTCTATGTGTCCGTAGTTGAGGTCGGGGTCGGCCTTGGCATTGTCAAACGACCCCTGATAGTCCAGCGCCGAGTTCCAACTCCATGAGTATGCCTTTCTGTCGGCCTTGAGGGTGTATCTCAGTGACGCCGTCAGACGCTTGTAGTTTTCCAGGTTGTCTGTAGGGTCGGTCTTGGAGTCGAGGTAGCCTAAGTCCATGTTGAGAAGCGACGTTCCCCGCCGGTTGAGGTTGACTCCCTTGCCAGCCGAGAAGAGCTTGCTGTAGCCATCGGCCTTGAAGCGCACCGTCAGCGGCATGGCGCGTCGTATCTTGCGTATGCTGACCAGTCCGCTGGTGAGGTTGCCATACTCTGCAGAGGGTATTCCGCGCATCACCTCTACGCTCTCGATGTCGTCGGTGGAGATGGCGCGCATGTCTACGCCACTGTTGGTGATGTTGCGGCTTCCCTCTGCCGATGACGACGAGGTGGAAGACTGCGTGCCGCCCAAGGGCGAGTATTGGAGGTTGGCATCGGTCATCAGCGGCACGCCGTCGATGACAAACTGAGTACCCAGCGAGGTGATGGAGTAGTTGTTGCTTCTCGTCTCCGTGCCGTAGGCGCCCATCGTGCCGGTCTCGCGCAGCGTGATGAGATTGGCCTGACCCATGTTGGGGTCCTTGGCATATCCGCCGGGCAACAGCTCCATCAGGTCGGCTATGCTGTTGGGCTGGAGATGCCTCATGGCGTCGCGGCCGATAACCGACGAGGTCGTCTGTCCCTGTCCGGTGCGCGCCGTCACAACCACCTCGCCCAGGGTGCTCACGTCCTCAGACATCCTGTAGACTCCCTGTCGCTTGGCGGTCACGGTGAGCGTCTTATACCCTAAAATGGTGATGCGTATCTTCGTGCCCACCATCCGCTGGGGAAGTTCAAACCGTCCGTCGGCGTCGGTGATCGTCTGCCATTTACCCTGCGCCACAGCGCTCACCACCGCCCCCGCCAGGGGGTCGCCCGAGCGGCTGTCGATGACGACCGACGCTACATTCTGCGCCCATGTCAGGGTGGCGCACATCATCCATAATAGCAGCGTGGAGTATATTCTCATGCTTGTCTTAACCTCTAATAATTAACTAAATGCAAAGTTATTGCAATCAGAAGGCTGCGGCAATACCCAAAAATAGGTATTTTCATCGCCTCGTCCATCGTGCTGGGAAGCAGGGGTATCAGGTCGGTCGGCATGACCATTAAGCAAGCAAGAGAATATGGATAGAAATGGCGGCTTTTTATAAAACATTTGGTAACTATATACTTTTAACCCCCGAAAGGTATATAGTTACCAAAAACAATGGCAATGATATGGATGTTTAGCCAATAATAAAGGGCTGAATTCCAAGCGATGAATCCAGCCCTAATTCTTTATGCTCAAAAAAAGTTTTGCGGACAGCGATATTTTTAATCTGATGCTGCTGTTTTTGGAACACTGTGTTCTCTGCCATGAAGGATATGGGCAATCTGTCCCATCCAAAACCATTGTTCATATCATTGAATATATGTTCCTTTCCTCCACGAAGGTTAGAGAACTCGACAATTTCTCTTACGGAAGATTCATAGTCGTTAGTTAGGATACAACGGTATGTGTATTCTCCTACCCAAAGGTCCTGCACATCATCCATTCGTTTCTGTCTTTGAATCACAAGTCGGTATGCTTTACCCTTCCACTTTTCAACAAGGATAGAGTTCAATTCAAACACGATGCCATTGATTTCTTCAGTCTTCCAGCCTCTGAGAGCAAAGATGTCATTGTAGAGCGAACTGAAACGGTTAGCGCGGATATAGAAGAATTTGCAGTGTTCCTCTACTTCTTCTACGATTTCCTCGGAACATGATCCACAATCAGCTCTGAAACGATTGATAGTAATTCATTTCTGTTCAAATCTCTCAAAGAACCTCTTCAACGTATCCTTCTGATGGAAACGAACGTTTTCGTTAAGCCAGATGAGCAGAGCTAAGTTTACTTAAGCTCTGTCATGGCGAGAAAACGTGCCATGAAATGGAACGATCTACACCTTAGACCGAGGGTTGAGTCGATTACGGATGACAATGTGGAGTCAAATTGCTCCATGATTGAAAATATTCCTCCCAAAGGAGTGAGTTCCTCAGAATTAATTTGTATTTTTGCTATGTCTATCGTCGGATTCTAATCTCATCAAAGAGGCTCTATCAGGGTCTCAAATCGTCTCTGACCAAATTTGCCGACGCAGATAGCTCTGATAACTGGGAACTCGAAATTTCAGAATACGAGGTTACAGCCCCACACCCCAATAGAGGAGGATATTGGGGAAAACCTTATAGTCCATGGGGAGATATTCCAACAATAGATACAAATATAGAAGGAAACATTGCAAGACATTCTCTATTTTTTTAACACGGAAAAGAAATCATTTAGCAAATACAAAGGAGAAGATAAAAACTTATTCCGACTTGCCGCTATCTTACAATATTTTGATACTGGTGTTTGCCTTACGAAAATTAAAAATGAGAAAGATGCCGGTGGAGATATTGAAACTCATTATACTTCATACGGGGCTTACAAGAAAGCCAATGCAAAATACATAATCACTAAAATATGCCAAGAATGAAAAAGTTATTATTGCTCATAGCCTTCATAGCAGGGCTGTCTAAGGTATGCGCACAGAGTTATACCTACCACCCATTGAAAGAGTTTCGAGGAGATACAATAGCCTTTCTAAAACAGAATTTCTACGACCAGCGCAGCTATTTTATCGGCAAGAAGTTTGAGGTGCTAATTAATCAGTATATATGGGAAATGCCCCTGAAAGATTGTGAGTCGCAGGGCACATCCCCCTATATAGACCCAAAGGGGAAAACCTACCTATGCGGAGCCTGGCTACGCAGTATGGAATGCACCCCCGTGAGGTCTGACACAGCGTGTGCGGTAAATACAGCAAGTATCGTAGTGACATTTGTACCTCCATACACTGTCGATGACTATGATTTTTGCTATAACCAGCCCGATGACATCACTCCATATGGTGTGGCCAATCTCTTGAAAGACTATATCATCAAGGATATAAAGATAGACATTTTCGATCGCCGTCGTAAGTATTAGCTATTATTGCTGTCCGCTAAAACTCTAAAGAGCACAAATCCCTCGCCCGAAGTCCTCTGAAAATGGGACTTCGAGCTTGTTTTATCAAAAAGTAAGCCCCCACTCTAATCAAAAAGGCTTGGTTCAGGAGGTATTTCCTTAGCCTCCTGAACCATTTTTGCCCAGTCTTTTTCTGGTTCCTCAAGAAAAGTATAGCAGTTCACATAATACATGAGCATGATTCTTACCATTGATGCCAATCCAGAAACGCTCCAAGAGCGTTTGATGCGTTTTTTTATGACCATCAGAAGGAGATTGGCTATTAGGGTGACCCAAATCTGTATCT
>ENA-ORRQ01001839-ORRQ01001839.1-human-gut-metagenome-genome-assembly--contig:-NODE-1839-length-14934-cov-5.049197_pt1 | contig 14934 bp, 9 predicted proteins | sample MGYA00242177_ERZ509138 | MGnify/ENA primary metagenome ERZ509138 (study PRJEB26280, sample SAMEA2338628) | human gut metagenome | biome: human gut; feature: human-associated habitat; material: faeces... | reverse complement strand
ATCGGAAATCTGGCATAGCAAGAAAAACGACAGTCGCTTATCCCGAACTCAGGTTTATAGGGTCTTTAGAAGTCAACTTTTACAGAGAAACCAAGATTGCGCAGGCTCGGCATCATGAAGTTGTCGATACCGGTGAAGTAGGTACCCGTACTGGCGGTGAGTTCGGGGTCGAACGGAGCCTTGCAGTAGAACATGAGCAGGTTGCGGCCGGTGAAGGCGAGGCGCAGGTTCTCTATCCAGGGCACCCACTTGCTGATGGGCAGACTGTAGCCCACAGAGAGTTCAGACAGACGCACGTTGGTAGCGCTGTAGATGTAGTATGCACCCACGCTGGGACCTATCTTGCTGTAGTAGTCCTGGGCAGGGATGCGGTAGCCGTTGACGAGTGCGCCACCCAGGTCGCGGGCCTCGGCTGTAGTCTTGCTGGCACCGAAGTAGTCCATGTAGCCCTGGGTAATGGATGATACCCGACCACCCACACGGGCACTGATGAGGAAGCCCAGGTCTATGCCCTTCCAGGAGAAGCTGTTGCGCCAGCCCATGTTATACTTGGGATTGACGTTGCCGGCATATACATACTTGCCTTCATCCACACCGGCGATGTTGCGCGAGGTGTAGTCGACGATGAGGTAGCCGTGCTCGTCCATCTTGGGGATGGTGACATAGAGGTCGCCCATAGAGCCGCCCTCGGTGAGGCGCACCTTGACAGAACCCAGATTGAGCATGTCCATGCCGTCGAGCGACACGTTTACCTTGTTGCCGTTGGCAAGGGTGAGCTCGGTAGGAGCGAGGAGTTGCTTGATTTTGTTCTTGTTGAGGGTGTAGGTGAAGGTGCTTGACCACTTCACGGGACCCAGAGGTTGGTTCAGCGTGAGCGAAGCCTCAATACCCTTGTTGTCGATACGACCACCGTTGATAGGCAGCTTGCTGTAACCCGACGAGGCAGACAGTTCGGGAAGGAAGAACTGGTCGGTGGTGCGGGTAGAGTAAAGGCTGACGTTAAGGTTTACCTTGTCCTGCCACAGGTTGGCCTGCAGACCCAGCTCCCATGCCTTGGTGCGCTCGGGCTTCAGGTTGTTGTTGGGATAGTAAGAGGTAGTAGAGGGCGCGGCGTTGGAGTAAGTGTAGCGGGTGAGCGCATAGAACTTCTCGGGTGTGTTACCCACCTCACTGTAGCTGCCACGGAGCTTGAGGAAGGAGAGCACCTTGCTCTTCAGACCAGGTATCATCTCGGTCAGGATGGCGCTCACACCGGCAGAGGGATAGAAGAAGCCTTTGTTGCGATACTGGGTGTTGCCGAGGAAAGAGTCCCAGTCGTTGCGGGCGGTGAGGTCGAGATAGACCATACTCTTATAGCCCACCTGGGCGGTGGCAAAGACACTCTGTACCTGGTGGTGGTAGTTGAGTGCGGGGTCGGCGTCCATGTGTGAGTTGGCGCGGTTTACGGCATTGAGGGTGAAGTTGTTGGCGACATTGAGGAAACCGCCGACATAGGTGTAGCTGGTCTCCACATCCTTGATAGAGGTACCGAGGTTGGCGGTGAGCGAGAAGTCACCGAAGTACTTGTCGATATTCAGGATGGCGTCGCCGTAGATTTGACGGGTGTTGTCGTTGGTGCGGTAATAGGCACCATACTCACCGGCGAAGAGGGGGTCGGTAGAGGCGGCATAGCGTTTCTCATAGATGCCAGAGGTCTTGTCCATCTTGGCACGGCCAGAGAGGGTGATGCCCTTGGCGATATCGAAGGTCAGACCAGCACTGAGGATAAAGCGGTCCTTGTGGTTTTCGGCGATGTCGCGGTTGATTTCCCAGTAGGGGTTCATCATGGAGAGTCCCTGGTTGCCGAAAGGCCAGTACTGGGTCTTGAAGTTGCGTTCGGGGTCGTACTGCTCAAAGGGAGTGTACTTGCGGATATCGTCGCCGGCGGGGAAGAGGTAGACGGGGACGATGGGGTTGAAGTAGAAACCCTGGGATATCATGTTCTGTTCCTTCACACTCATGTACATGGCGCTGAGGTCAAGGTGCAGACGGTCTTTGAGGAAGTCAGTGGTGTTGCGGATGGTGAAGTTGTAGCGCGACATCTCGTTGTTCTCCACGATGCCCTCGGCATTGGTGGTAGAGGCAGAGACAAAGGTCTGGCTGTGCTCCGAACCTACAGAGAAGGTAACCGAGTTGCCCACGTTGTAACCTGTCTGGAAGAAGTCGAGCGGGTCGTAGCTTGAGGGAGTAGCCAGCTTGGAGCCCCAACTTGAGAAGGTGCCGTTGCCGGTCTGTCCGTAAGTGTTCTGGAACTCGGGAGTCACAAAGGGTGAGAAGAAGGAGGTGTTGTTGCTGTAGCTCACGCGCACCTTGCCCACAGTACCCTTCTTGGTGGTAATCATGACCACACCGTTGGCAGCGTCGCTACCATAGAGGGCAGAGGCGGCAGCACCGCTCAGCACCGAGATGCTCTCGATATCATCGGGGTTCACCATAGAGGCGGCGTCGCCGGTCTGGGCGTCACCGTGGTAGGCGTCGGTAGGTTGGTTGGCCTGGAGCGAAGGCATGGGAATACCGTCAATCACGTAGAGGGCGTTGTTGTTGCCGTTGATAGACTTGTTACCACGCATCACCACCTTGACGCCGCCACCGATACCGGCAGCACTGGCGTTGATTTCGACACCTGCCACCTTGCCGGCGAGGGCGTTCATGAAGTTGGCGTCCTTGACACCGGTGATATCCGAGTTCTTGAGTTGCTGCACGTTATAGGTCAGCGCCTTCGACTCTTTCTTGATACCCAGGGCGGTAACGACCACCTCGTTCAGGGTCTTCTCGTCCTGAGAGATATTCACGGTCAGGTTGTCGCCTTTGGCGGTAACTGACTTGGGCTGGTAGCCGAGATACGACACCTCTATCTTGCTGCCTTCTTCGGCAGAGATGGTGAAGTTGCCGTCCAGGTCGGTCACCACGGCAGCGCCAGTGGCCTTGCTGCGTACGGTAGCGCCTATCACGGGCTCACCGTTCTCGTCGAGCACCTGGCCCTTGACGGTCTTCTTGGGAGCCTGGGGGGCCTTGGCAGCGGGTTTGGCTTCACGCTTGAAGATGGTAATCATCTTGTGGTCTATCTTGAAGCCAAGATGAGAGCCCAAGACCTTAGTCAACACGTCGCGGACGGGTGTGGCATGGAAGGTGGCTGTCACCTTCTGGCTGGCGTTCACTTCGTCCACTTTGTAGATTACAGACATCTTGGTTTGGCGTTCCACTTCTTTCAATACGTTGCGGAGGCTCTCGTTACTGAACGTCTTGGTAACGGTCTGAGCACTCATGCTGAGCGCACTGAACATCAGTGTGACCAACAGGCAGATGCCGAGCAATTTGCTTTGCTTACTGTTCATAGCAGTTGGTTGTTTTTAGTTAGACAATTTAATATATAGGTTTTATTTTCAGTAGTGTTTAGTAGAGGTGTTTTGGTATTGGCGGGGCGGGGGTCAGTCGCCGATGGTAATCTCCTTACCATCGCGACATACCTGCATGCTTGTGATGCTCTGGAGAGCGTCGAGCACATCGTCTATGGTCTCCTTGTTGCGCAGCGAGATGGCAAACTCCATCTTGCGCAGACGCTCAGAGGTGATAGTGATGTTTACAGCGTAGCGGCGGGAGAGCAGCTTGGCGAGGTCTTCGAGGCTAATCTCAGAGAATTCGGTCATGCCCTGTACCCACGCATGGTGGTCGGTGGTATAGCGGCTCTTGGAGAATTTACCGGTAATCACATTGAGGCTTACCATATCGCCGGGCTCCATCGTGAGGCGGTCGGCGCCGCGGTCTATCACCACCTTACCCTGCAAGAGGGTCGTGGTGATGTTTTTGTCATCATTGTAGGCAGAGATGTCAAAGCGGGTACCCTTGACCACCACGTCGTAGCCGCGGGTGTTTACCACAAACTCGGCGCCATCGCGCTTGGCGACCTCGAAATAGCCTTGTCCTTCGAGGACTACACGGCGGTTATTGTCACCGAAGCGGTTGGAATAGCGCAGCGAAGAGCCTGCGTTGAGCCATACCAGCGAGCCGTCGGGCAGGGAGAGGCGGGTCTTGCTGCCCATAGGTGCGGTGAGGGTGTAGTAGTGTTCGGGCTGAAGGCTGGTGGCATACCACCCGACAAAAGCCGAGCACAACATAAGCAGCACCACGGCAGCCGCTGCTGCCACACGCCACATTGGCCGGCGCTGCCGACGAGCCTCGGCGCCACACATCCAGTCACAGAAGCGTGTCCATGCGCTTTCGGTGACCATATCGAAGTGTGGGCGCGACGCCCATTCGGCTTCCCAGCTGCGGAAAGTGGCAAGGGCCTCACTGTCCTGTGCGAGGTAATCGAACAGAGCTTTCTCATCTTCGCGGGAAATCTTTCCCTCGAAATACTTGTTGGCCAATGCCTTCATTTCACTTCCCATCAACATTTCTTAATATAACGTTAGTATTGGTTTCACTATTAGGATGGCGCCAGCGGTCTTTCCGAAGACGCCCGAGCACATCATTACTGACATACTGTCACTATTAAAACAACCCGCAGACACTTTACCCGCCCTCGGAGATAACTTTTTTTCAAAAATATTTGCACTTTTCTGCTTAAATTCATACTTTTGCACCGTCAATCGTGATGCAAGCGGTCGCCGGAGCCATCTATATAATATATAATAAGGTGTAACACGCCCGTGGTGACCGAATAAAAAAAGTGTAAAAACCATGCGTTTCTATAAGGAACAAAGCGAACTCTTTGAGGGAATACAGAACGGCGACGCCGATGCTTTCGAGTATGTCTTCAAGACGTACTACCCTCGTCTGCGCAATTATGCCAACCGCTTTGTGAGCGATAGCGACGACTTGGAAGACATCCTGCAGAACTGTTTCATCCACCTGTGGGAACGCCGAGACAGCATCACGTTCATCTCCATTTCATCTCTGCTCTTCACCATGGTGCGCAACGGCTGTCTGAACTACCTCAAGCACCAGACGATGGTCAACGGCTACGAGGCAGGCTCGCTCAGCAAGATACCCGGGGCAGAAGAGCTCTACAGCACCGACATGAAGGGCACCACCGACAGCGACACGCTCTACAACGAACTGACCCGACAGATAGAGCAGGTCATGGAAGAGCTGTCGCCGCGCTGCCGCGAGATTTTCACCATGAGCCGCTTTGAAGGACTCAAGAACCGCGAGATAGCCGACCAGCTGGGCATCTCGGTCAAGGTGGTCGAGAAGCACATCACCAAGGCGCTTGCCGTTTTCCGCACCCATTTCAAGACGGGCAGAGCCTCCGCGCTGCTCCTGCTATGGCTCATCGCCATGGCATAATCGCCTACCCCTCTCTTATTCCATCTCTGCCACGCGCCCCTCGACCTCGGGCGCAGCACTGCGCGTATTCAACTCGCTGCCAATGGCTTCGGCAAGCGCAGAGACCGTCATCACGACTGCCGTGACCACCGCTGGCGGCTCGTAACATAAGGTACGTACGCTCGTGACGCAAGGTACGAAGCCGCGTAACATAAGGCACGAGCCCACGTATCTTATGTTACGAGCCCGCCATGATGGCCACCACGCCGGCAGCGGCACACTCCACGACTGGCAACCCGCTTTCTGCCGAGCCAACCACCCATCCACGACTGGCAACCCGCTTCCTGCCGAGCCAACCGCCCCTCCACGACCGCCTACCGCCCCTCCACGACCGCCAGACAAGCCCTCCACGGGAGCCGACAGAACGGGCTGGTTGGGGGCAATGACCAAAAAAAATGCAATTTAGTTTTGTATTTCACTCGCTTTGCACTACCTTTGTAGTGGAAAAAGTAAACAAGACTGAAATGAAGATATCCAAAATCATGTCTTTCATGGCCGTGGGCGTGGCTGCGCTCGCGCTGTCGGCCTGTGGCAACAAGAAGTTTGAGGTCAATGGCAACATCAAGGACGCCAAGGACTCCACGCTCTATTTTGAGAACCTCAGCCTCAACGGACCTGTAGTCCTCGACTCTGTCAAGTTAGGCGAAGACGGTGCCTTCGACTTCAAGGCCGACGCCACCGACGCCCCCGAGTTCTACCGTCTGCGTATAGCCGGCCAGATTATCAATGTCGCCATCGACTCTACCGAGACCGTCAAGTTCAACGCCTCCTACCCCACCATGTCGGCCGAATACGAGGTCGAAGGTTCGGAGAACTGCGTGAAGATACGTGAACTTGCCCAGAAGCAGCTGCAGCTGCAGCGCACCATCAATGCCCTCGTCGCCAACCCCGCCTTGGGCGTAGACAGCGTGGAAGTGGCTGTGGCCAGAGTGCTCGCCGCTTACAAGGAAGATGTGAAGCTCAACTATATCTACAAGGAGCCGATGAAGAGCTATGCCTACTTCGCGCTCTTCCAGACCTATGTGTTGGGCAACCGTCAGGCGCTCATCTTCAACCCTCGTCTCTACAGCGACGACATCAAGGTCTATGCTGCCGTAGCCACCAGCTGGGACACCTTCCACCCCAATGCTGAGCGCGGCACCAACCTCCACAATATTGCCATCGAGAGTATGAAGGACCAGCGCATCGTGCGCAACGAGCAGGTTGCCAGCCAGATTGACGCCAGCAAGGTGCAGGTGGCCGGACTCATAGACCTCGCCCTCACCGACAACAAGGGTGTGACCCGCCGTCTCACCGACCTCAAGGGCAAGGTGGTGCTGCTCGACTTCCATGTCTTCGCCAGCGAGCAGAGCACCAAGCGCATCATGATGATGCGTGACCTCTACAACAAGTATCATGGCCAGGGTCTGGAAATCTACCAGATTTCGCTCGACCCCAATGAGCACTTCTGGAAGACACAGACTGCAGCGCTGCCCTGGATAAGCGTGCGCGACGAAGCCGGCACCTCTGCCCGCACCTACAACATCATGGGCATTCCGTCGTTCTTCCTGATAGACCGCAACAACAATCTCTACAAGCGTGGAGAGCAGGTAAGCGACATCGACGCCGAAATCAAGAAACTGTTATAAGACCACGGGCTGCCGGGACATAACCTCCAGCCTGCGCTCTATGATATAACGAGAACTTTAAGCATTCATAAAAACATCATCAACCGATGAGCGACCTCTGGTGTGAACCACGGGTCGCTTTTTTTTGATTTACAACTATGTTTTATGATAAAAGAGCGGCGTCATCGGCGTTTTTTTCGTAATATTGCATATTAACTTGTCAACTGCGATGGATATACTTACACGATTCAAGCATTGCCCCGTGTGTGGAGGCAGTCTCCAACCCGACTCAGCGAAGAGTATGCGCTGCCACGACTGTGGCTTCGAATACTTTGTCAATGCCAGCGCAGCCTATGTGGCGCTCATCTACGACGAGCGTGGCAGGCTGCTCGTGGTGCGCCGCCGCTGCGAGCCCGCCAAAGGCACGCTCGACCTGCCAGGAGGCTTTGCCGACATGGGCGAGACGGTAGAAACTGGCGTGGCGCGCGAGGTAAAGGAGGAAACGGGGCTCACCGTGACCGCCATGGACTACCTCTTCAGCCAGCCCAACCGCTATCTCTACAGCGGCATCGACATCCCCACGCTCGACCTCTTCTTCCGCTGTCGCGTAGACGACATCTCGACGCTCGCTGCCGGCGACGACGCCGCCGAGACCCTCTGGCTCGCCCCCGACGAGATACACCCCGACGACTTCGGGCTCACCTCCATCCGCGAGGGAGTGAAACGCATAATCAACAACAATCAGATATAAACATGAAAAATATCAGAACCATCTTACTCGCCATGGCCCTGACCACAGCTACAGGCAGCATGGCACAGAGCGACCTGCAACAGCAGTTTGCCAACCCGCCCCAAGAGGCGAGACCTCGTGTGTGGTGGCACTGGATGAACGGCAATATCTCCAAGTATGGCATCAAGAAAGACCTGGAGTGGATGCACCGCGCCGGAATAGCCGGTATCCATGTCTTCGATGCCGGTCTGAACACGCCGCAGATAGTGCCCCACCGCATCACGTACATGACGCCCGAGTGGAAAGATTGCTTCCGCTACGCCGTGCACATTGCCGACTCGCTGGGCATGACGATGGCCATCCCCAGTTCGCCAGGCTGGAGCAACACGGGCGGTCCCTGGGTCACTCCCCACGATGCCATGAAGAAGATCACGTGGCGCGCGGTGAGGGTAAAGGGTGGCAAGAAACTCACCGTCAATCTCCCCGGTATCTACACCACCACCGGACACTTCCAGAACGTAGAAAACACCAACAGCCCTGAAACCTTCAGTCAGCAGATAGGCATCGTGGCAGTGCGTATGCCCGATACCGACATCGATATAGCCTCTCTCAACCCCACCATCACGGTGAGCAAGGGTGAGCCCACGGTGGCACAACTCACCGACGGCGACTACAGCAAGGGTACCCGCGTGGAACCCGACGCCGAGGGCAACATCTGGGCACAGTACACCTTTGAGAAGCCCGTAACCATCAAGGCGCTGTCGCTCTCGGACGGCAACAACCGCAGCACCTGGAACAGCTGGTCGGCACCGCTGTACTACCGCTTGGAGACGAGCAACGACGGCAAGACATTCACCAAGGTATGCGACATCCCACAGAGTGGAACCTTCCAGCAGACCATCGACCTGCCTCCCACCACGGCACGCTGCTTCCGCGTGGTATGCCAGCTGCCGCAGAAAGACAAGCAGGGCGAGTATGTCAACCTGATGGAGTATAACCTCTACACTACCAGCCGCATCAACTTTGCCGAGGAGAAGGCAGGATTTACCTCCTTCGGCGACCTCGACCAGTACCCCTCACGCCCCGACAGCGACGTGTCGGCTGCAGGCGATGTGGTGGTGCTCACCGACAAGGTCGACGCCGACGGACGCCTCACCTGGAACGCCCCACGTGGCAACTGGGTCATCTACCGCTTCGGTACGTCGCTCTTCGGTTCGCGCAACGGCCCTGCCTCGCCCGAAGCCACGGGTCTGGAGGTCGACAAGATGGACCGCGAGACTGTGCACAAGTATATCGAGCACTATATAGACCTCTATCGCGACGCCTCTGGCGGCAACATCGGCAAGCGCGGCATCCAGTATCTGCTCATCGACAGCTACGAGCCCGGCAAAGCCACATGGACCCTGCAGATGCCGGCACAGTTTGAGCGTCGGCGCGGCTATAGCATCTATCCCTGGCTGCCCGTGCTGACAGGCGTCATCGTGGGTAGCGTGGAGCAGAGCGAGCAGTTCCTCTACGACTATCGCCAGACCATCGGCGAGCTCATGGACGAGTCGCTCTACGCCGAGGTGGCTGATGCCGCCCACCGTCATGGCATGAAAATCTACATCGAGTCGCACGAGAACGGACGCCAGATGCTCGCCGACGGTATCAGCGTCAAGGCGAAAGGCGACATCCCTATGGGCGCCATGTGGGCAGAGAAGCGCGCCGACCTGAGCATGTATGAGTGCGACCTGCGCGAGACCTCCTCTACCGCCCACATCTATGGCAAGAAGTATGTGGCTGGCGAGTCGTTCACCGCCGACGGCCGCCACGAGATGTGCTACACCTTCTATCCCGGCAACCTCAAACCCATCGCCGACTACATGATGTCGTGCGGTCTTAACCGCTTCATCATCCACGAGAGCGCCCATCAGCCCGTCGACGACCGCAAGCCCGGACTCGCTCTGGCTATCTACGGCCAGTGGTTCAACCGCCACGAGACCTGGGCAGAGCAAGCCCGCCCATGGACCGACTATCTCGGCCGCTCCAGCTACATGATGCAGCAGGGCAAATACGTGGCAGACATCGCCTACTACTAGGGCGTCGACAACAGCGTCACCGGCCGCTTCGCCCACAACCATCCCGCCATTCCCCGTGGCTATAACTTCGACTACGTGAACCCCGGCGCGCTCATGGACGTGTTCGGCTACGACGGACAGAAGCTCACTACCAAGGCAGGAATGAGCTATCGACTGCTGGTAATAGACCGCCAGGTGACACGGATGACCGTCGACGAGCTCAAGGCGATAGCCCGCCTCGCCAAGGCTGGCGCCCCCATCTGCGGCAAGCGCCCCACCATACAGCCCAACCTCAAGGGCGACGACGCCGAGTGGCACCGCCTGGTGGCAGAGATATGGGACGGCAACCGCGCCAACGTGATGGAAAACCTGTCGATGGAAGAGGCACTCGCCAAGACGGGCGTGGCTCCAGACTTCAGCTTCGTGGCAGCCGACAAGGACAAGGCTACACCCGACAGCATACGCTGGATGCACCGCCGCACGGCAGACTCGGAAATCTACTGGGTAGCCAACGCGATAGACCAGCCCAAGCGCATCACTGCCTCATTCAACGTGACCGGCAAGAAGCCCATGCTCTGGAACGCAGAGAACGCCTCTATCAAGCCCGTGGGCTATACCATGGCTGACGGCCGTACCAGCATCGACCTCGACCTCGACCCCTACGGTGCGCTCTTCATCGTCTTCACCGAACCTACCGACGAGAAGCATCTGGCCATCTCCCACGCCGAGGAACAGGAAGTGATGACGCTCGACAACGACTGGCACGTCTACTTCGGTGGTGTGCAGGACACTCCCGAGAGCATCGAGATGCCCACCCTGCGCTCGCTCACCGAGAGCGACGATGCCCAGATACGCTACTTCTCAGGCACGGCTGTCTATACCCGTGACTTTGACGTCAAGGGATATAACAAGCGCGCCACCTACCGCCTCGACCTGGGCGGAGTGGGCTGTATGGCAGAGGTTTACCTCAACGGCCAGATGCTGGGAACACTCTGGAAGGCGCCCTACGCCATCGACATCACGCCCGCACTCAAGAAGAAGGGCAACAAGCTCGAGGTGCGCGTCACCAACCTGTGGGCCAACCGCGTCATAGGCGACAAGCAGCCCGACAAGAAGAAACGCTACGCATGGGCATCCTACAACAATGCCTTCAGAGCTTCGTCGAAGCCTCTCCCCGCAGGTCTGCTGGGCGGCGTACGCCTGCTCTGCACCCCTGCCGGCAAGTAGCACCCCCACCCTCCGGCCCACCGCCGGAGGGGAACACATAGACACGATGCCGCCGAAGCGCCGCACCCGACCAGACATGACACAGAGCCACGCAGCATGGTCGGCGGCGGACTTCGGCGGCATTGTCGTATGGATGCAGCCCCGCCCCACGCGAAAAATCTTTTGCCCGCAGCCAACAAATATCATGAATTTATAGGCAGAGTCTGAAGAAAATGGCGTATATTTGCACTTGATGCCTGCCACAATCTACGGCAAGGGCACATCATCGACCTCAAACCTAAAAACAGAGAACCTAATCATCATGGCGACAGCTATCATACTCCTACAGTTTGCCATCGTACTGGCACTGATATTCAAGGGCGCCCGCACGGGCGGCATAGGACTCGGCATCTATGGCATGGTAGGTGTGTTCATCCTCGTCTTCATCTTCGGACTCAAGCCCGGCCATCTGCCCATCGACGTGATGCTCATCATCGTGTCGGTAATCACGGCGGCAGCCACCCTGCAAGCCGCCGGAGGTCTGGACTATCTCGTAGGACTCGCCGCCAGGTTTCTGCGCCGCCACCCCACCCACATCACCTACCTCGGTCCGCTCACCACGTGGTTCTTCTGCCTCGTGGCAGGCACCGCCCACACCTGCTACTCCCTCCTGCCCATCATCTCTGAGATTGCCACCAACTCCAAGATACGCCCCGAGCGGCCGCTGAGCGTCGCCACCATAGCCGCCTCGCTCGGCATCACCGGCAGCCCCGTATCGGCAGCCACCGCAGCCGTCATCAGCACCGACCTGTTGGGCGGCGCGGGCATCGAGTTGAAGCACATCCTCATGGTCTGCATCCCCGCCTCGCTGGTGGCCATCATCGTGGCTGCATGGGTACAGAACCGCATAGGCAAAGAGCTGCACGAAGACGAAATCTACTGCGAGCGCGTGCGCCAGGGGCTGATACGGCCCGAGCAGGACCTCCGTCTGATAGACGAGATGAACAAGAACCCCGACCCCAAGGCCAAGTATGCCGTGCTGGCGTTTCTCACAGGCGTAGTGCTGGTGGTGCTCTTTGGCAGCATCCCCACCATGCGGCCCGCGTTCATGATAGATGGCGAGCTGCACCGCGTCACCATGCCCGAGACCATCGAGATCGTGATGATGTCGACCGCCGCGCTCATCCTCACCGTGAGCAGAGCCAGCGTGCAGACCGCCGTCAAGGGCAATGTCTTCGACGCGGGCATGTGTGCCCTGGTCGCCATCTTCGGCATAGCCTGGATGGGTGACACCTTCTTCAACGGCAACCTCGCCTTCTTCAAAGACCACATTGCCGACATCGTCACCCACTATCCCTTCCTCTTCGCCATAGCCCTCTTCATCATGTCCATCATGCTCTTCTCCCAGGCTGCCACCGTGCGCACCCTCTACCCTTTGGGCATAGGCCTCGGCATCCCGCCACTGGCGCTCATCGCGATGTTTCCGGCGGTCAACGGCTACTTCTTCCTGCCCAACTACCCCACCACCGTCGCTGCCATCAACTTCGACCGTACCGGCTCGACGCGTATAGGGCGATTTGTGATTAACCACTCTTTCCAGCTGCCCGGCATCATCACCACCGTGGTCTCCATCGGCGTGGGCTATCTCATCATCCAGTTCATGTAGCACCGTGGCGGGCACTGCCAAACTGCCTGAAACCAAAGAAAAACCGGCAAGGGATAGGTTTTTACAAATAAAGGTTCGTTTTTTATAAAAGGAATATGAACAAATAGGCGTAACTTTGCCCCTGTAAATACCAAGATGATGGTTATACCCATCACAGACACGAATACAAACAATATAACCATTTATATTATGACAGACGAAAAGAAATTCAGAGTAGAGGCCGACCTCTTGGGCGAACTCAACGTTCCCGCCGACGCCCTCTATGGCGTGCAGACACAGCGCGGTATCAACAATTACCACATCTCGCGCAAGACTATGTGTGACTATCCAGACTTTATCATCGCCATCGCGTACGTCAAGCTGGCTGCCGCACAGACCAACCACTCGCTCGGAGTCATCAACGACGAAATCTCGGGCGCCATGGCCGAAGCCTGCCGTGAGATTATCGACGGCAAGTGGCATGAGAACTTCCCCATCGACATGGTGCAAGGCGGTGCCGGTACATCGGTCAACATGAATGCCAACGAGGTGATAGCCAACCGTGCACTCGAAATTCTTGGCCGTCAGAAAGGCGACTACCAGTATGTATCTCCCAACGACCACTGCAACTGTGGCCAGAGTACCAATGACGTCTACCCCACCAGTATACGCCTTGCGCTTATCCGCATGAACCTCCATCTGGTCAAGGCATTGACCGGACTCATCAGCGCCTTCCGCTACAAGGGCGAAGAGTACACCGACACCATCAAGATGGGTCGCACACAGCTGCAGGACGCCGTGCCTATGACTGTGGGTCAGGAGTTCAAGGCCTACGCCAACAACCTGGAAGAGGAAATCCTCAACCTGGAGCGCAACGTGAAGCTGCTGCACGAAATCAACATGGGCGGTACTGCCATCGGTACCGGTCTCAACGCCGTGCCTGGCTTTGCCAAGCTCTGCGCAGCCAATCTGAGCAAGCTCACCGGTGAGAATTTCATCTCGGCAAGTGACCTCGTAGAGGCTACGCCCGATACTGGCGCCTATGTGAGCTATTCGTCAGCGCTGAAGCGTCTTGCCATCAAGCTCTCTAAAATCTGCAACGACCTGCGACTCATGGCTTCAGGTCCCCGCTGCGGTCTCAACGAAATCAACCTGCCTCCCAAGGCTCCCGGTTCATCCATCATGCCCGGCAAGGTGAACCCCGTCATCCCCGAGGTAACCAACCAGGTCTGCTTCAAGGTCATCGGCAACGACACCACCGTGAGCTTTGCCGCCGAAGCCGGCCAGCTGGAGCTCAACGTGATGGAGCCTATCATCACAGAGAGCCTCTTCGAGAGCCTCACTTGGCTGAGGAATGTCATCGAGACCCTTACCGAAGAGTGCATCCTCGGTATCACCGTCAACAAGGAACACTGCTACGAGATGGTCAAGAACAGCATTGGCATCGTGACCGCCCTGAACCCCATCATCGGCTACAAGAAGAGTTCGATGGTAGCCAAGGAAGCCCACGATACCGGCCGCTCGGTCTATGACATCGTTATCGAGAAGGGACTTATGACCAAGGAAGAGCTGGACAAAGCCCTCGACCCCAAGGAGATGCTCCAGTCGCACAAGTTTACGCTGAAGTAATGTAATCCCAATATATATGTATGTAAAGAGCCTGCAGGCCGACACCCCTCATTCTCTCGGGGTTAGGCTTGCAGGCTTGTTTTGTTTCAGGATGGCTGCGGCGGGCACAGCGATGACTCGCAGGGAGCCATCGAGGGTCTATCGGTTGCGATAGGCTATGGGCGTCATGCCCGAGCGCTGCTTGAAGAAGTTGGTGAGGGCACTCTGGTCGCTGAAGTTCAAGTGGTCGGCTATCTCGCCCATGGTCATGTCGGTCTGGGTAAGCATATTGCAGATTTCCTTGTAGAGCAGCGAGGTGACGTGGTCATTGATGGTAGAGCCGCTTATCTCCTTGACCAGCCGGGAGAGATAAGGGGCAGACAGATTGAGCTTGTCGGCATAGAAACGTATCTGGCGTTCCTTGCGGAAGTTGCGATAAAGATGGTGGAGGAACACTTCGTAGACCGCCTTCTTATGCCCCAAGTCGTGGGAGATAGAGCGCTGCGTGTAGGGCAGCTCGTCGATGATGAGGCGCAGCACGTTGACCATGCTCTGTATCATCTCTATCTTGTTGATGTGCTGGTGGCGCACGATATCGCGCATGAAGTGGAAGATATCCTGCATGCTCTTGTATTTCTCGTCGGTGAGGCGGTAGTGGGAGGCGTGCGGCGCAAACGACTCGTCGACCAGCACGCACTCGGCTTCGAAGTC
>ENA-ORRQ01001838-ORRQ01001838.1-human-gut-metagenome-genome-assembly--contig:-NODE-1838-length-14940-cov-3.867988_pt1 | contig 14940 bp, 14 predicted proteins | sample MGYA00242177_ERZ509138 | MGnify/ENA primary metagenome ERZ509138 (study PRJEB26280, sample SAMEA2338628) | human gut metagenome | biome: human gut; feature: human-associated habitat; material: faeces... | reverse complement strand
CTACCACCGCACGGCGAGCGAGATGGCGCGCCGCAGAAACACCTCGCAGACCGTTGGCGGAGCAAGCATGGCTGTGCGCTCAGGAGGCTTCACGGCGGCTCTCTCGGCCATGGGCACAACGTTCAACCGACAGCTGAGGCCCGACACATCAGCCGTGTTCCGTCGTTTCTATCCGAAAGGCCAAAGGTTTGGAAACGCGTCTCTTTCTTATTCCTATCTCTCACCACGCCTTCAGGTCGCTGGTGAGGCTGCCGTGGCATCGTCGGGAGGCATGGCAACGCTCAACACCGTGGCCTTTGCGCCGTCGCCTTCTTTGTCGCTCCGTCTTGTTTATCGCTACTATTCGTATCGCTACCACTCGCTCTTCGCCTCTGCCTTCAGCTATGGAGGCAACGTGAGCAACGAGCAAGGCGTGTATCTGGGCATGGCGTGGCGACCGGTAGCGCCGTTGCTGCTCACAGCCTATGCCGACTATGCCCGCTTTCCATGGCCCAGATACATGGTGTCGTTTGCATCGCGCTCATGGGACGGACAGCTGGCGGCCACGCTGTCCTTGAACCGCCTGACGCTCAATGCGCGATACCGCGTGCGCCTAAGACAGCGCGACAACGCCAAGCACACGGGGCTGACAGACCGCACAGAGCAGCGCTTGCGCCTATCTGCCATCGTGCAACATGACGTGTGGCGACTGGCAACACAAGCCGACATGGCGTTGGCTTCGGCAGACAGCACAAGCAAGGGCTACATGGTCATGCAGAGTGGAGGTTTTAAAACGGGCAGACTGACGGTCGACGGCAACGTGGCTTATTTCCATACCGACTCTTACGACAGCCGTCTCTATGTCTATGAACGGGGGCTGCTCTACAACTTCTCCTTTCCCATGTTCTATGGTGAGGGCTTACACTATGCCCTCCGCGTGCGCTACGACTTCACTCGCCGACTGATGTTCATGGCCAAGGCATCGGTCACGAACCATCTCGACCGCTCCACCATAGGGTCTGGTCTGCAACGCATAAACCGCTCGTCGCAGACAGACGTGGAGATGCAGGTGAGATGGAAATTCTGATTTTATCAACGTGTTTTTATTGACAGAGAAAACACTTTGTGGATTAATCGTGGCAGTTCATACAGAATGCAAGAAAATGCTTGTCTGGCGTGAAAATAGTTTCTATCTTTGCAATGTGAACAAGAAACAACGTTATTAACAAATAAAAAATAAACAATTATGAATAAGGAAAATGCAAAACAGAATGTCGCTTCAGGAATAAGTTCAACAATAGGTGCCGCTGTAGGCGTTGTGGCCGGAACAATGGCTTCAAACGAGATGCATGCAGCAGAGAGCGATGAGGCTACCGTTACTGATGCTACACCCGCAGAGGAAACTGCTGACGAGGATGTGCCCGTGGTTGATGTTGATCCCGCACAAGCACCTGCTGCTGAGCCTGCAGGAGAAGAGGTTGTCGCAGAACCCGTAGCAGGACCGACAGCGCAGCCGGCAACAGAACCCGCAACACCTCAGGCACAACCCGCAGGACAGACAACAGGGGATGTGCAGGTGCTCGACTATCAGACCGTTGACAACGGACAGGGTGGACAGGCCGATGTGGCTGTCATTACTGATGGCACGACCCAGGCTGTTGTGATCGATGCCGACCGTGACGGCATTGCCGATGTGATGGCTGTTGACCAGAACCACGACGGACAGGTTTCTGACAATGAGATCATTAACCTTGAAGGACATAACGTTGCCATGCAACCCTTCCAGGAGATGGCTCATGCTGACGATCCCAACGATGGCATGATGGCACAGAACGCAAGCTATGAGCCCGACTATGTGAACGATGCCAATGTGGACGGTTATGTAGACGCATAATGCGTGGACTGAATGACGCAAAGGTGCTTAAGGCACAAGGTTGAAAAGCAAAGCGAAAGAAAATTCACTTAAAAAACGATTTTAGTCATGAACAACGAAAATACCATTTACGACAATCCTAACCGCAACACACGCGACGAGGAAACTCAGTTTGACAGTAAGGCTGCCAGCAATGAGAACACACGCTACGACAACGCAGCAGACGAGAGCACACAGTTTGACGACAACAAGTTTGCTGACAACAAGCCGACAGAGCCTACCAACGCTCCTGTGCAGCCCAAGAAGGTGTCTATGGGTAAGCGAGTGGCTATAGCGTTTGGCGCATCTGCCGCTTTGGGTGGAGCAGCCGCCATGTTCATGAGTGCCACACCGGCAGAGAACGTCATTGATGAAGGCAAGCCTGAAGAAGAGAGCGACAACGGCGACGATAGGCATCCCGACTGGACTGATGGCGAGGTGCCTGTGGCTCAGGGCGTGAATGACAGCATGTCGTTTGGCGAGGCTTTCAACGCCGCACGCGCTGAGGTAGGCTCAGGTGGCGTGTTCGAGTGGCACGGATATATCTACAGCACATACACAGCTGAGGAATGGGACACCATGTCACAGGAAGACCGCGATGCCTATGGCTCACATTTCAGCTGGAGCGCTCAGTCGGCAGCCAATGAAGAGGCTGAGGTAATTGACTCTACTCCTAGTGGCGGCGCTCATGCTACAACTGCCGATAACAGTGAACCCGACTATGTCGCCGGGACCAACGGCGGAAACGCTGAAGTGGTGGCTGTGAGCGATGATGAGGTCTCTGACGATGAGGTGGAAGTGGAGATTCTTGGTGTTGAGCATGATGCCGAGTCAGGCGTGACTTATGCACAGCTCAACTATGACAACCACGATGCTGTGCTCATAGACATTAACGACGACAACACCTTTGACGTGTTGGCTGTAGATGCAAACAACGACCACCAGATCTCTCAGAACGAGATCGTGGACATCTCTGACCAGAACCTCACAACAGAGATGGTCAGCGCACAGGTGAACCACACCGCTGGGGCAGGTCAGGAAGAGCAATATGCAAGCATGGACGACCACATGACGGCCGATGACGGCATGGGTGGCGCAGCAGGCGATGACTGTATGGTTGATCTTTAAAAATCTTTTCAATATGAAACAAACGGTTTTACTGATCTTGGCTTTTGTTTGTGCGCTTCTTGGAGTGCAGAGGGCTGAAGCAAAAATATATCTTGTGGCGGTGGGTGTGAGCGACTATCCCGGCACAGCCAATGACCTCACGCTCCCTGCCAATGATGCAAAGACCACGGCGTGGCTCTATTCGAAGAACACAAAGGTGAAATATTCGCTGCTGCTCAACGGACAGGCTACACAGAAACGCATTAAGGCGGCCATGAAGAAGGTGTATGGCGAGGCTAAAGCCAACGACATCGTGGTGTTCTTCTTTAGCGGACACGGATATCCTGGTGGCTTCGTGGCGTATGACGGCATGCTCGACTATTCGGTCGTGCGTGACGGAATGGCAAACAACAAGTGTAAGAACAAGATGATCTTTGCCGATGCTTGTTTCGCAGGTAAGATAAGAACAAACAACAACGGGCAGTCATCGGTTTCGGCTGCAAAGAAAGCTAACGTCATGCTGTTTCTCTCGTCGCGTGGCAACGAGACATCGCTGGAGAAGCCTGGCATGAAGAACGGGTTCTTTACTACCTATCTGGTGAAAGGCCTGAGAGGTGGAGCCGACAAGAACCGAGACCGCACGATAACGGCCAAGGAGCTGTTCAACTATGTGCACAGCGGCGTTATTCAGCTCTCTGGCAACCGCCAGCATCCGGTTATGTGGGGCAAGTTTGCCAACAACATGCCTGTGATGAAATGGTAATTTTTTTTTGAAAAACTTAATATGAATGGTCTCGCACGATTATTGCTGTTGTGTGATGGATAATAATAAAAAGAAAACAAAAATGAATCAAGACGTTATAAAGATTAGATGTCCTCATTGTGGTGCGCAGCTCTCGGTGAAAAACCAGCCGGGCATAGAGAGCAAAAGCGTGACGTGTCCCATCTGTAAGCAGAAATCGCCATTCTTGGCGTTCAGACAGGTTAATGTGCAAAATGATCCAGGAACCGACCTGCCTGGCAGCAACAGCCAAGGTCAAGGGGTGAGAAGTGACAACACACAGCTTGGTGACCGTCTTACCGACTTGAACCAGAACGCGGCACAGAACCGTGCACCAAAACTGCTGCTTGGACGTTTGACCGTGGTGAACAACGGACAGACCTTTGTGCTTCGTCCGGGACGTAACGTTATCGGACGTAAGGCTCAGGCTTCATCGGCAAATTTCCAGATAGACACGGGTGAGGGACGACGCATGAGCCGTGAACACATCGTTATAGATGTGCAGCGCGTGGGCAGCGAGTATATGCACACAGCATCGCTGTATAAGGAGCGTGTGAACGAGACCTTTGTAAACACCGATCGCATGACCATTGACGATGGTCTGATCTTGAAGCACGGCGACATCATTCATCTGCCCGATGCCGATGTGAAATTTACCATTGATGATGGCGAGAGAACGCAGTTTTAGTCGTCGATTGTTGCGAATATTTCTTTTTGAATGAATACAAAAAAAACAGATAAGAATGAAATTCAAATTAAAAGCATATAGCATCTGGGAGTTTGGCAAACGTGTCGATGCCAACGGTAACCCACACCAGGAGGACAGCCTTTTTCCTGCTCATGGCGAGCAGCAAGACAGCGACCGGCTGTTCGTGTTGTGCGACGGCATGGGCGGTCATGATGCGGGAGAGGTGGCAAGTGCAACGGTGTGTGAGGCTATGGGCCGTTCGGTTATGGCGAGTGTGCCCGACAGCGAGGCTCTCTTTACCGATGACATGCTTCAAAAGGCTGTGGCCGATGCGTTCGAGGCTCTCGATGCTCACGACAACGGGGCGGTGAAGAAGATGGGAACCACCATGACGTTCCTTAAGTTCCATGCCGGAGGTGCCACCATTGCACACATGGGCGACAGTAGGGTTTACCACATACGCCCAGGAAAGGATGCTGCCGAGACACAGATACTCTTCTGTACCGAAGACCACTCTCTGGTTAACGACCTGGTAAAGGTGGGTGAGCTTACGCCAGGGGAGGCACGGTTGTCGCCACAGAAAAACATCATAACACGCGCCATGCAACCACACATGGAGCGCAGACCGAGAGCGGATGTCAAGCACATAACCGACATACGTCCCGGCGACTATTTCTACATGTGCTCTGACGGCATGCTGGAGCAGATGGAGGATGACAACATTTGCTTCAACTTCTCTGCCATGACGGGCGATGACCCGAACAAGGTGCGTGTGCTAACGGAGGCAACCCATTATAACCACGACAACCACACGGCGTTCATAATTCACATTCTTGATGTGGAAGGAAAGCCTGAGCCGCTTGAGGAAAAGGATGAGCGAAAACCTGTGCCAGAAACCACGGCGCTGCCACCGTTGCCTAAAGCTGAGGATGGCGATGATGAACGTTTCGTTGTTGAGGCTGAAGATGGCGATGAAGAACAAGAACCAACGTTTGTTGATAACAATGAGGCAACAGCAATGCCTCAGATGTCTGGACAGACTGGTGGCCGAAATGTGACCGACCCTTATCGCGGCATGAAGGGGCAGCGTGGTCAAGGAAAGAAAAGCGGATTGGATAAGTTTTTGTCTGATTCGAAGAACCTGTATCTTTTTGGAACAATTATTGTCTTTGTCTTGGCGTTGGGTTGCATCTTTATCCCGAAGATGAAGAAAGACACGCGCAAGCATAATGGTGTGGAGATTCGCGATACAAGAAGACATTCGGATAGAAACTCTGACACATCAGGTCCGGGAAAGACGACACGCCGTAGTGAAGCCACGCAGACAAATGAAGGCAAGGATAACGAAACGTCAGTTCAGAACGGCACGCCGCTTAAAGAGGACAAAACCAATCCGTTAAAAGACGGTAAGCAGCAAACAGCGCCTGGTAAGGTTACTGACAATCCTGCAAAAACTGATGGAGCGTCGAACAGACCGGATGGTTCGCTTAAGCCTTCAGGCTCACATGTCAAACCTTCAGATTCGCACAAGCCCTCCGACTCGTCTAAGCCTGGAAAACACGGCAAGGTGAAGCCGGAGAACAAGCCTAATAAGGAAGAAGGAGACAGCGAGGAGCATCTTCAAAGTGCTTAAACGACAAGAGGCTTGAATATTAAAAGCCTATATATAAAAAAGGTGTCCGCATCTCAGCTCGTGCTAAGGATGCGGACACCTTTTTGTTATTTCTTCTTCATGCGCATATATTCGCGATAGGGCGTGTGCAGGTCGAGATAACGGAAGTTTTGTGGCGGAAGCTGCTTCGGCATCTTCATATAGTCGCCATAACAGTAGCGCAGATACTCGTCGGGCTTCTGCACACCCATCAATGTGTGACCCTCAAACTCAACAGGGGTGGGGGTGCCATAGACCTCCTTGGGCAGGATGCCACGCTCGGGCTTGTTGTCGTGGTCGGCAATAAGGGATGATGCATCGTAGTCGTACTCGCGCTGCACATCGTTCATGCGACGGTGAGCCTTGTCTTGCGACACCACCTTATGCATGAATTTGGCAAAGAGCCAATGCAGACCGTAGCCGTGCTTCATGGGGTCGATGGTAGAATAATAAAGAAGCTTTTTAGCTATGGCGTAGCGGCGATAGTGCTTACGTTGCTCGTGCTCGTCGGTTGTCATGCCATCGAGGGGGAACACATCGACGGGCAGACCACCGATAAAGTTGAACTTGCGGCGCAGGATATAGGTCGTCTCCTTGTCCTGAATGCGCGCAAACTGATAGGGGTACATCGGGTCTTGCAGTCCGCTAACCAACTCGTATCGCTTGGGCAACCACTCGTTGGCATGCTTCACAAACTCGTTGTAGTCTTTGCGGGGCAAGGCCACATCGGCATCGTCATCCCATGGCACAAATCCCTTGTGTCGCACGGCTCCCAACATGGTGCCGGCAATGAGATAATAGCACAGGTTGTGCTCACGGCACACCTGGTCAATGGCGATCAACATGTCGAGAATGTATTTTTGTAGCTCTCGTGTCTGCTCGTCGCTAATGCGTTTTTCTTCCTGAATGTTTTTCTTTGCCATAATGTTCTGGAATTTCTTTGTCTTCCTTTTTAACAGGAATTGTTCGTTTCTTTATTTCCTTTTCTATGATTCTAAAATATCCATTCTTATTGTTTCATCATCCATATTCCACCTTCCATCTTATTTCTTACCAGTCACCTTATTTCTTACCAGTCACCTTATTTCTCACCTTTCAATGTTATTTTTCACTTTTCACTTTTCACTTTTCGTTTTACCCTTAAATAACCGTCATGTCTTGGTGGGCATAGAAGTCGGCGATGGTTGATGTTATGGCCTTAGAGATGTCGTTGGCAACATATGAGAACTCTTTGCCTGTGCGTATGGCTTTGAGGAAAGACAGCAGCTCATAGCGCAAACCTTCACCGTCGAGTTGGTAGAAATAGCGCTTGTTGTTTTGCTGGTTCTCATAGCGCACCTCAAAGTAGTCGGTCTTCCACCATGGGGCTGGCACATAGATGTAGCCCTTTGTGCCCGAAACAATCATCTCTCCTTCCGATTTTGCACCTTGGCCAACCTTCATTGAAGCCACGGCATGGGGATAGATGAACGATATCTTCGTGAAGCCGTCATACATTTTTTCCTTGTTGATAAAGCGTGTTATGATGTCTTTTCGGCAGTATTCGGTGCCGAGGAGCTGGAAGATCGGCAGCATGGCGGTGGGACCCCATGCGCAGATGCTGTTCCACTCGAACAGGCTTCGCTGTGTGTCTTGCGTGGGGTCGGGGTCTTCAAAGTTTTGAAGCGAGGTGCAGGTGGCGTCCACGCTCACAATGTCGCCAATGATGCCGCCCTTGGCGAGCAGAAGCAGACGATAGTAGGCGGTAGAGTAGGCGGTCTTGATGCCGTCCATGAGCACAACCCCTTTCTCGGCGGCAAGCGCGTGAAGCTCCTTCCATTGTCTTGTCTGCAAAGCCATTGGCGATTCGCACAGCACATGTTTGCCCGCAAGCAGCGCCGCGCGGATGTGCTGTGCGTGCAGAGGATGGATGCTGCCGATGTAAACGACGTCCACGGCCGTCTTCAAAAGAGGCCGCTTGACGGTCGGCAGCTTGCAGCGTGTTGGAGAGATATTTGTTGTTGATGCTGAAAACATGACCAATCTCCAAACCGTTCACGAAGCGACTCTCACGCTCTATCTTGTTAAGGATAGGCGACTCGCCCACAAGACCAAGCGTCACAGGTTGCTGCTCGCTGCGTATCTCTGTGCTCGACACACCAGAGGTGCGTTCAAGGTAGACAACGCGGCAGTAGGCTTTGAGATAGTCGAACTTGCCGCGCCAGTCGCTTCCCACGGTGAAGATGTCGACGTTCAGGCGTTTTATGTCATCAATCTTCTGACCCTCATACTCTTCTATGATGATTTCATCGGCGATGCCTGTGGCCTTTACAGCCTCCACACGTTCCATGAGCGACTGTTGCACGTTTATCTTACCGCGCTCACGGTCGAAGGTGTCGGAGGTTACGCCCACAATGAGATAGTCGCCAAGAGCCTTGGCGCGTTGTAGCAAGCGGATGTGTCCGTGGTGGAGCAGATCGTATGTTCCGTAAGTTATGACCTTAATCATGGAAATGGATTTTGTTTATTAGCTTTTTATGTGTATCTTTTTGGGCGGTGTTTATATGGAATGTATGTTTTGGAGATTGGCGGCTGCCGTTCGCCGATTGACAGCAGCCGGTTAAAGCAGACCTCTTTTCTGCATGTCCTTAAGTGCGTTTACGAGAGTGGTGTTGTCGTCAGGTGACAGAGCACCAAGATGTCCTACTCGGAACACCTTGTCTGCCATGTCGCCGCCGTTGGGACATACCCAGATGCCGTATTCGTCTTTCAGACAAAGGAAGATGTCGTAGGCAGAGACATTGTGGGGATGGAGCGGGGTGACGGCGTTGCTCAGCGATTCTGACACGATGTCGAAGGGCATGCCCTCAATTTTGTGGCGGAAGTCGGCGGCGAGCATGGCCATGCGTCTGTTCTCGCTCTCTACGCCACCAGCGGCGTCAATCTCTTTCAAGCGGGCGTTGATCTGACGCAAGATGCCTACTGCCGGTGTGAACGGTGTCTGTCCGCGTTCGCCGTTCTTGAGCGCATCCTTAAGGTTAAAGTACATAGACCTTACCTCGCTGTTGTTCACACGCTCCACGGCCTTGGGGGCAAGCACAATGATGGAGATGCTAGGAGGACAGGCTAACGCTTTCTGTGAGCCTGTAATCATGACGTCTACTCCAAGGGCTTCCATATCGAATGGGTCAGCGAGGAACGAGCTGATGCTGTCAACCACAAGGAAGATGTTGTTGCGGTGGCAGAACTGGCTTATGAGCTGTATGTCGTAAAGCACACCTGTGGATGTCTCGTCGAGGTTGACAAGCAGGCCTGTGTAGTCTTGTCCTTCATAAGGGGCGAGGTGTTCAGCGGTGAGCTTGTGTCCCATCTCCAACTTTATCTCTGTGTGGGGGATGGCATGGATCTCGCACAACTGTACGAAGCGATGGCCAAAGCTACCGCCGTTAATAACCAGAACTTTGTCCTCAGGTGTAAACACGTTCATGACGGTGGCTTCCATGGAAGCTGTTCCTGAGCCGGTGATGAAAGCCACTCTCGATTGTGCGGGGGCTTTGGTGAACTTAAGCATCAGATCCTCGTTTTCCTTCATTGTGGCGGAAAACTCGGCTGTTCTGAAATAAGGAACCTGTTCTGCGCCGATGGCTCTTACTGCCTCGCTTGACATGACGGGGCCTACTGTGAAATTAAGCATATCCTTGTTGTTTTGTCTTTAAACGATGGGGCGTCGTTTTTCTTGCATGATTTTTATTTTCTTTAGGCTTAGTGGTGCCTTTTCAAGCTGTTTTAAGCTTGTTTCGTCTTCTGTTCTCTGTGTCTTGGCTTTCCTTGCCAAGCATATTAGCCTCTTTTTATCCTACCGAACGTTTTTATGCTCGTGTATTTTCTCCAGAGGTTGAGCTTGCGCTTCTGTGGTACGCCGTGACGGCTAATGTAATCGGCAACGGCATTAAGCATGCGCTCGCACACATGACCGTCGAGGTAGGGGTCATAGTTGTTGACAATCCATTGGCGGAGAGATATGGCCGCAGGGTCGGTGAGTGCGTGGTCATAGGCTTCAAGAAGCGTGTCGGGGGAATTGATGTTCTCCCAATAGATGGCTTTAGACAGGGTGTTGACGGTTATGACAGGACGCGAGAGCAAGAGAAACTCGTAGACCGTTGATGAGGTGTCGCTGATGAGCACATCGCTCATGAGTTGGTATTTTGTCACGTTTTCGCCCTTGTCGATGAACATTATGTCGGAGCATCCGTCGGCCCATGCCTTATATTCGTCGGCCCACTCTTGACGGGTGAGCGGGTGAAATTTCATTATTATCAATGCTTCGCGTTCTTTGGCCAAGCGCTCAAGTTGCTCCTTCATGCCGGGAAGGGGGAGCGATGTGAGTTTTGGCGAGAAGGTGGGGGCGTAGAGGATGATGCTCTTCTTGCCGCTCTTCTTAAGCAGTTCCTGTTTCTCTGCATCATAACGATGCAGGTTCTGTTTTATCCAGTCTTGCTTGGGCCATCCTGTTTCTACCACCTCAAAGTCGCCATATTGGGCGGCAAGTGCCTTGAAATGTGAGGTGAAGTAGGGGCCTTGCGTAAAGTAGGTGTCGAAATAGCGACGTATAATCCAATGGTCTTTCTTCTCGGCAGCATAGCCGTGGAACACCTGTATCTTAACGCCCGGCAGATAGTAGGGCACGATGTTGCCTGGCACGAAGATGGCTTCGGGACCAAAGTCGTACACCTCTTGCATGGAGTTGGTCCATCTCACGCTGTCAGCGTAAGCAAAGCTGTCTATCTTCTTGCGGTGAATGTACCACAGCACCTCGTGCGGCAGTTTGTTTGCCGTGACATGCTCTTGAATGGGGTTGAGAATGTCGATGGCGTATTTGTTCTCGCAGAAAAGAACTATTTTCATGTCTTATATATAAATAAGGTGTATTTTTTTCTTAAATGCCCATTGCTTTTACAAAAAGTTGATCTCTTTTGTCAAGAGCTTTTTGTTTTTACAATTCAAGCTTAAATTTTATTTGATGTTTGTGCCCATAGCGTTTCCAAAACTTTGCGCGTTTGTACATTACATAACTCACAGCTTCCTCCACGTCATATCCGCGTTCTTTGGCATATTCGGTTGCGATGATGCGAATGAAATCTTTAGGTCCCCATAATCGGCATATGCTCGTCAGACCTGTTGATCTGCTCACAGGACCGAAAGCCATGCGGTTGATGTCGACAAGCATGAAATGGAACCCTTCGGCATCGCGCTTCCACAGGATGTTGCCGGGCGTAAAATCTTTGTGAAGCACTTCACGCTTATGCAATGTGGCTGCAAGATGGCCTACGGCAGCACCAAGCTCCTCATATTGTCCTTTCTTTGCATCGCCCATCTCATAGAGCTCATGTGGATAGTCGACCTGTACGGTTATGAGAAAAGAGAAACCCAACAGTCCGATGGCGTTGCGCTCCTCAACAAGGGCTATCACGTCGGGGGTGCCGATGCCGCGCTCACGCAAGATGTTGGCATATTCCATGGCACGTTGTCCTTTTGGCTTGCGCAAGCCAGTGGAATAGACCAGCAGGTTTGCCCAAAGAGGGCGGCGAAACCGTTTGACATTGAGGACCATGCCATCGGGTGCAATGAACGTTTTTATGAGGTTATGGCCACGGTATATGACCGTTCCTCCTTGTTCAAACTCCTGTGGCATGCTCTCGGCAAAAGCCTTGTAGCGTGCATAGCGCGGATTTATCGTTGTCTTTATTTTCATCTGCTGTTCGTCTCTTTTGCCGTCTCGCTTATTGTTTTTATTTAAACTTTTGGGCTTTCACCCTTCTTGTTTTTCCTCCTTAGCTCTTTCTCTTTCTTCTTTTTGTTTTTTTACCTTTTACCTTTCCTTCTCCACGACCTTTCCATTTACAACAGCAAAGCGACGGTCAAACTCTTCCTTTGTCCGCTTCCATCGGTTGTGGCTCCAGAGATAATAGGCTGGCTCACGGCGTATGGTCTCTTCAAGCATTAAGAAGAAACGGCGTGTTATGTCGTCGTCAGGCAGGTCATTGGGCGTGCGCGTTATGAGTTTGTAGGTGGCGGTGTAATAGCCGCGCTTCGGCCGGCTCATCTCTACATAGAACACGGCGTTGTTCATCTTTCGCATTATGCGTTCGCCGCCTGTGAACACAGGGGTGTTCTCGTGGTTGAGAAACGGTAGCCACAGATGGATGTTTGTCCACTTTGGGCCTTGGTCGCTGATGTAGCCGCAGATATTGCGCACACCTTCCTTCTTGCGACCTATAACATAACGCAAAATGTCTTTCTTCGGGATTACCCGACTGTGCTTCTCGTGGGAACGCAATTGACGGAACAGATAATCGAACGTCTTGTTGCGAAGAGGGTGATATATGAGACCTATCTCACGTCCATGTGGCAGATTCATGCCAACACACGACAGCCATTCCCAGTTGCAATAGTGGCCCAAGATGGCAGCCACATCCTGACCTTCCTTGAAGCATTGTTCAACCTCTTCGCTGTTTATTATGGTGAAACGGCGACGCAGTTCCTTTTCGCTGATGCTAAGAAGCTTTATGGCTTCAAGGAAATAGTCGCAGAACCATCTATAGAACTTGCGCTCTATGACACCAATCTCTTCAGGGCTCTTTTCGGGAAAAGAGGTGACAAGGTTTCTGTGCACCACTCCTCTTCTATACCTTATAATATAGAAGAGAAGCACATATCCGATATCTGCCATGCCGTATAAGATGCGGAATGGCAGCAGGGACAGAGCATAAAAAAGAAAGTACACTATTCGGGTCATCGCTGTTCCGTTTTTTATTGTTTGAAATATTATTGTCTCGTGTCGCGCCTGTTGGCCTTTATGCTGCAAGCAAAGCGCAATTGTATGCAAAGGTACAAATATTTACTGAAACGGCTCGTCTGATGTTACGAAAATGTTATAACTTCATGGAAACGCGGTCTTTTTGATGAAAAATAGGGCTTTTGAAAGCATAACCTTTTTATAAGATTCATATATGCGATTAATTTTGAACACCTACTTATACAGCCTTGAAACTGAATATGTTTTGTCCAGTTTCAAGGCTGAATTACAACGCCAACGAGCGCATTTATACCATCCCGAAATGATGAGGTAAAATGTTTGGCAAATTTCACGCTTTCTTCTTATAAGAGTGCAAAAACAGCCGAAACAAGTGAAAATCTGCCATTTGGAGGAGACATCCAAGGCAGATTTGCTAAACATTTGCGCTTTTTTTATATAGAAATACAGAAAATGATAAAATCTGATATGTAATCCAACTATTTTTCGTATTTTTGTGGCGAATTTGCACTCTTATAAGAAGAAAGCGTAACGATGAGAAATAAAGATACATGTGCAAAGGCATCAATGTCTGATACTCATATATACGATTTTGATTATGCACAATAAAGACGAATCAACTAGGCTTCATCAACCGTCATGCATGGTTGTAGCTAATTACATAAAGTAGAGCAGAATTTATGAAACCGGATGGTACGAGTTCTATTTCTACAGCCGACGAGAAACTTGTTTCTCCAGATGGCAACCACGTTACTGAGCCAGACGCAAAGACTGGTTCAGAGGTAAAGAAATGTCATCAATCGGACGTAACCACATGGTCATATCTCTTTATTCATCATCGCAAAGTGAAGAGCATGGAGGCGCTGCTGATCAAAGACGGCATAACCTATTTTGTGCATAAAACCATACGCTATTTCCAGAAACAGGGCAAGCATAAAGTGCAGCACAAGGAGATACCGACTGTCAGCGGACTTGTCTTCTTCCAAGGTCGTCCCAAAGAGATACAAGCTTATCTTGACATGAATTTCCCTCGCACTCACCTGTGCAAGAACTGCAGCACAGGCAAAGTGGCAGTAATCAAAGACTCACAGATGCGCCCCTTCATGCGTGTCAACGAGACCGAGCCAGAGCGCATCCGGTTCCTTCTCAAACCGTTCCATTACTATGCCCGCAACCGCATCCTGCTCCGAATCACCAGTGGCGAATTGGCAGGACTGGAAGGCTACGTCATCCGTATTGACCGTGACCGCCGCTTAGTGATGGACGTAGGCGGACTGAGCGTAGCCATCAGCGGTGTTCATGCCGAGCATTTCGAGGAAGTGGAGCAAGACAATCCGTGTCTTGCCAACGAGGAAATCTTCTACAAGCGCAACCTTCAAGAGCGTCAAGTGCTGATCGACCGCTATTTCCATCCTGTGAAAGACGACAAGGACGTGGCGTTGCAGGCAGAAAACATCGACTATCTGAGAAAGTACGCCTTGGACGAAGCGGCACACAACCGAATCACCCTCAATGACACATGGAACATCTATTCCTTCATCATAGAGGAGATCGGCTACTACTATTCGCCGTTTATAGAACAGTTTAAGGAACCCCTTGCCCCCATCATGCGTGAAGGAGGCAAGATACTCCAAGAGATGGAGCAGATCATCAAAAGTCCTCACATCAGTTCTCACGACAAGATCAGATATGAGAATGATCATCAAAGACTATTGTCGCAATACGCATATCTTTTTTGACCACGAATTATTTTTTTTGACCACGAGATTCGCCGTAGGCCCACTGACCGAAGGGAAGTAATAACCCGAATTTTTTTTCACGTGGATCTTTCTTTGTTTTATACGCACACGGATCTCACCGATCTCACGGATCTGCCTATGCTTCGCATGGCTCACGGATGTCCATTTTAGTGCCACATTAAAAATCTAAAGATTCCACAGTAACAATAAGCCGTAGGCTAAAAGATCCGTGAGATCCGTGAGATCCGTGTGCAATAAAATATTCGTTAAATTCGTTTAATTACTTCCCT
>ENA-ORRQ01001836-ORRQ01001836.1-human-gut-metagenome-genome-assembly--contig:-NODE-1836-length-14957-cov-5.264797_pt1 | contig 14957 bp, 12 predicted proteins | sample MGYA00242177_ERZ509138 | MGnify/ENA primary metagenome ERZ509138 (study PRJEB26280, sample SAMEA2338628) | human gut metagenome | biome: human gut; feature: human-associated habitat; material: faeces... | reverse complement strand
CGGTAAAGCAGGTGCTGCGCAGACCCAGTGCCTGACGCAGGGCTGTGCCGGAAACGGTCTGTCCGCAGACGGTGAGCAATTTTGTGTAACCGGAGGCGGTCTGTTCGACCGGGCCGAACCAGCTTTCCGGTGCGGCGAGATCGGCCGTGATGCCAAGGCCGGAAAAAGCCTGCTGCACCTGCGCGGCAGAAAATACAGCAGTATACTGATAATTATCAGCGGAAAGGTCGGTGCTGCTGTCCACCGGGATCAGATAGGGCAGGGCGGTGCCCCACACATTTTCGCTGGCCTCTGTCCGGCCGTTGGAAATGGCAAAGTAGCTGGTGCAGGCGGGGGCGTTATCGTAAAAAAGAAGATCGTTCAGGACCTCGTCCACAAGGGCCGAGAGCCGGGCATAGTTCTGCTCGTAGGCGGTGCCCCAGTAACTGCGCAGCACCGGTTCGGTCAGACAGCCCTGACGCCGGGCAGGATCAACAGTGAGCCATGCACCGCTTTGCAGGGCGGTGTGGTCCCGGCAGTAGAGCGCATAGCTGTGGGCGGCAACGGCCTGTGCCTTGAGGGCCTCGTCCGGCCAGCTCACCGGCATTTCGGCCGCTACCGCGCCGATGAGATATTCCCGGCGGGACAACTCCAGCACCTGCCCGGTGGAGGCATCCTGAATCAGGAACCGGTCCGCTTCACCGGCGTAGGCAGCGGAGATTTCCGGGGCGGAAGCAGTGCTCTCCGGTGACGAAAGCGGAAGGCGGACCGTGGAAACGGCAGGCCCCAGCACCGCGCGGGTGAGGTGGTAGGCGGCCAGAGGCAGGGCGCATCCAAGCACCAGGAGCAGGGTGCACAGCAGCAGAAAAGCTTTTTTCATAACGGGATCTCCCTTGCAGCGTGAAAAAGATTCTGTCTCCAGTATAAAAAGACCTGCCTGCAAAACCCTGCGAAAAAACGTTGCCCGCAAAAATGAAAGTCGTTTGGCACGGGCCGGTGAGAAGTGAACACATTGCGCTTGAATTTACTGCACAAAAGCGATAATATAAGATTATGTCCATCAGTGAGGATGGCAGGAAAGTATGGGAAAGTAAAAAAATAGGAACCGGAAGAAAGGAGAGATCCCCCGTGAATTTTGCACATGCAGAAGTGGCGACCCTGGACCCCACCACGATGCGGACCCTGTGCGAGGAGTACATTGCCAACAACTACATCGACCCCGAGACCAGTGAGCGTCTGGGCGTCAAGCGCGGTCTGCGCAACCCGGACGGCACCGGCGTGCTGGCCGGCCTGACCAACGTGTGTGACGTTGTGGGCTACAAAAAGGATCAGGAAGGACATGTGATCCCCACCCCCGGCAAGCTGATCTACCGCGGCGTCAACATCAACGAGATCGTGGAGGAGGCCTACCGCAACGACCGCTTCGTGTTTGAGGAAGTGATCTGGCTGCTGCTGTTCGGCAGCCTGCCTACCCAGGAGCAGCTGGATGATTTTTGCGAGATCCTGGCAGAGCACCGTGCCCTGCCAGAGGGCTTTATGGATACCATGAATGCCCCCTCCCCCAACATTATGAATAAGCTGCAGCGTTGTGTGCTGGGCCTGTACTCCTACGACGAGCACGCCGAGGACCTGACCCTGGAAAATATCCTGAACCAGAGCATCAACCTGATCGCCAGCATGACCACCATGATGGCGGTGGTGATGTTGGTGGGGGTAAGGAATGCTTTGATGCTCACCTTGGCTTCCGGGTCGAACAGGTGCTGTACATAAGTAAAGAATAGGATGTTGTAGGCCATGATGCCGGCGGCACCGTACAGGGCACCCGCCTCGCTGCCCAGCAGGGCGCTGATGAGTGGGATGCCGATGAAGGCGCTGTTGGGCATGACGGCGGCACCCACCAGCACGGCCTTCTGGCCGCGGGTCAGGTGCATGGCCCTGCTCAGCACAAGGCAGATGCCGATGGTGAGGATGTAGAAGATCTCCAGCACCACATAGCCCTTGAGCATGCCGGCCACGGCCTCGCGGCCGCCGTCGATGCTGGCACTGGCCAGCAGGGTGCAGGGCAGGGACACGGTCATGACCAGGTTGGACAGGAACTTGCTGTTCCCGTCATCCATGATGCCCAGTTTGGTCACGGCTGCACCGGTGCCGATCTCCAGAAAGATGATCAGGATCTGCTGCAGAAGAATCGCGATCGACATGGCAGCCCCTTACACTGTCAGCACCATGCCGGCACCGGTCGTGGTGCGCCGGTCGTGGTCAATGGCGACCTGGCCGTTGACGATGCACCAGTCCAGACCGGTGGCCTTCTGGGCAGGATTCGTGAAGGTGGCATGATCCGTGAACTTCTTCGGATCGAATACCAGTATATCAGCATAGTTGCCTTTCTGCAAGCTCCCTCGTCCGACCAATCCCATTCTTGCGGCGGGCTGGCTGGTCATCCGGCGGATGGCCTCCTGCATCGTGTAGATGCCGCGCTCGGCCACATACTCCCGCAGCACCTTGGGGAAAGCACCGAACATGCGGGGGTGGGGCGTGTCGGTCTTGGCATAGATGGCATCGGAGATGATATTGGACCAGGGCAGACGCGCCACCGTATCAATATCATCCTGGCTCATGGACATATTGATGATGGCAGTCTTACCATCCTCGCTGTGCATCAGGTAGGCGGCCAGTGCAGCGGCGTCCTCAAAGCCGAATTTCTCGGCAGCCTCCGTCACCCGCATGCCCAGGAACTTCTCGTTTTCGGGCCGGACCACGCCGCTGATGATGATGCGGTCCCAGCCCAGCGTGATGCAGAAGTTGTCCCAGTCGTCGTACAACACACTGCTGGTACGGCGGAACTCCTCCACACCTTCGGGGGTGCCCAGTTTTTCCAGCGCACGGGTCATGTTGCCGGCCACGAACACCGGGGGCAGCATGGTGGTCAGGGCCGTGCTGCCGCCCTCGTAGGGGTAGAAGTCCACGGTCACGTCCATGCCCTCGGCGCGGGCGGCTTCGATGTCGGCAATGGCGGTGTGGATGTCCTTGCCCCAGTTCTTCATGCCGCAGCTCTTGAAGTGGCTGATCTCCAGGGCACAGCCCACGCGGCGGGCGATCTCGATCACCTCGCGCACGCTCTGCACCATGCTGTCGCCCTCACCGCGGATGTGGGTGGTGATGACCCGGTGGTACCGGCCTACCGGCTCCAGAATGTAGGCAAATTCATCGGTGGAGGAGTAGCACTCCGGCAGGTACATGATGCCCAGCGACACGCCGGGAGCACCGGCAGCCATGGCGTCCTCGATCAGGGCGCGGGCGTCGTCCAGCTCCTGCTGGGTGTAGGGAGTGTCGGCAAAGCCCTTGACGCAGATCTTGACGGTGCCGGTGCCGATCATGGCGGCAACATTCAGAGGCAGCGCGGTCTTGTGCAGGGCAGCCAGATAATCACGGTAGGTGTGGGGGCCGTCCAGGCCGATGGGGCCCATGACGGCTTCTTCAAAGGAATAATACTCCTTTGCCGCCTCGTCCGATTCCGGCCGGGGGGTCATGCTGATGCCGCAGTTGCCTGCCACTGCCGTGGTAATGCCCTGGGCCAGCTCCACCTCACCAAAGTGCGGGTCGTTGAGGGGCTTTGCGTCGTGGTGACGGTGGATATCCACAAACCCCGGGGTCACCACCTTGCCGGTGGCGTCGATGACCTGGTCTGCCGGTTCCGTGATGCCCGGAGCAATCTGAGCAATACGGTCGTCCTGCACCAGCAGGTCTGCCTGGTAGGGCTGGCCCCCCAGGCCGTCGTATAGGGTGCCGTTCTGGATCAAAATACGTTTCATGATAAGTTCCCTCTTGCTATGAATTTGCCCTGCGGCAAGGCGACCCTGCCGCAAATGATGAAAGGGGCAAGGGCGTATGCCCTCGCCCCTTTCGGAGAAACAGATTTACAGTTTGCCGGCTCAATAGATCTTACAGATCTTCTTCTTCCTCAGCAGCAGCCTCAGCAGCAGCGACCTTTTCCACGACAGTGCCGCGGCGGTCATCCATAACATGCTTCAGGCGCACGTCGTCGGGAGTGGTGTCAGCAGGGAACATGAGAGAGACCACGATGCCGAACACCAGAGAAATGATGGTAGCAGGCACAGCCGGACCACCCATGGTGGCGTTGATCCAGTTCTTGAAGGAAGGCAGCACCAGGATCAGCACGCCCAGCAGAGTGCCGGAGCCGATGCAGGCCAGACCGCCCTGCCAGTTGACACGCTTCCAGAAGCGGCCCAGCAGCATTGCGACTGCGACGCCGGGCAGGAATGCGCCCACGATGGTGGAGATGTAGCCGATAACGTCGTTGACGAACAGGGTGATGAAGAAGGCAGCGCCCAGGGTGCAGATCAGAGCGATACGGCTGAACTTGGCGTAATCCTCTTCCTTGATGGTCTTGCCGGTGACGCTGGGGTACACGTCGGTGAGCAGGATGGTAACGCCGGAGATGGCGTCGGAGTCACCGGAGGACATGGTAGCGGACAGGCCGCAGATCATGAACAGCATGCCGATGACCGGGGGCAGTGCGTTGGTAGCCATGTAAGCAAAGGCGTAGTCGCCGCTGGCCAGGGTGTCACCATTCATGGTGGCGATGGTGAAGCAGCTCATGCCGATGATGGCGGTAACAAAGCTCCAGCCGAACAGCAGGATGCCCTGGCCCAGGAAGGCCTTGCGAGCAGTCTTTTCGTCCTTGGAGGTGTAGATACGGGTACGGTGGGTGGGGGTGCCGATAACGCCCATGGCTGTGGACAACACCAGTGCTATGGCAGCCATGACACCGTAGGAGCCCAGGCCGTAGAAGGTCATTGCGCCGGGCTTGCCAGCAGCGGTGAAGGTATCCACCACGTTCTGATAGCCGCCTGCCAGGGGGATAGCACGGAAAGCGATGGTCAGGAAGCCGATGAGGATAGCGATGAACTGGACAGCGTCGGTGGTAACAACGGCCATGTAGCCGCCGATGAACACGTAGATGCCGAAGCCCAGAACGGTGATGATCTTACAGGTAACGTCCGGCAGCTGGGTGACGTAAGCCAGGTACTTGGCACCGCCGTTCAGGTGGTTGCCCAGCCAGATGATCTCGATGACGAACATCATAAAGCCCATGACCTGGCGGATGATCTTTTTGCCGCCGTAGTAATACTGTGCTTCCTCAGACATGGTCAGGAAGCCCTTGTTCTTTGCCTTGGTGAACAGCAGCATAGAAAGGATACCTGCCGATGCGCCCAGGCCGTAGATGGCGCCGCCCCAGCCGTGGTTGAAGCCGTTGCCGATGGCGCCCATGGAAGAACCGGTGCCGATCATGGTTGCACCCACGGTGCAGAAGATCAGGAAGAAGCCGAGGTTGCCGCCGCCGGTCAGGAAGCTGCTGCCCTCATTTTTGCCACGGCTGGTGATCCAGCCCACAAAGATCATAAAGCAGATCCATGCGATAAAGCCGCCAATAAACAATGGGATGTATTTGGGGTCCAACATAGTCTCATTTCCTCCTTAGAATCATTTTCCTCAGCCCGGCGCAGGGTCCGCTCGGGCCGATATGGCTGTCAGGCATTTCCCCGCTGCGGGCCGGCACCGTGGGGTCGTTGTCCGACAACAACTTCGCTGTCCTAAATTTACCAATTTTCTTTCCATCCGTCAATAGTTTTTTAACATTTTCTGCACAAATATGGATTTTCGGCGCATGTTATAATTTTTTGTTCCTCGTCTTGTCATTTCCACGAAAAACAAACTGCCCCTTGCAGTCTATTTTCCGGTGTCGTATACTGAAATTGGAGCAGGGATTTACAGAAAAAATTACAAGTCCCTTTCAAAAGCAACGATGTTGCGCTCATTTTTAATCGTTTGCAATTTATTAAGTTGTCCGACAATGCCGTTGCAGGCCCCAAAAACGTCTGCATCCCGTGCAAAAGGCAACGATCGGCGGCGCTCCGGCCGCCGAAAAAAGAGCGGACGGCCTGCAGTTTTCAGCCGTCCGAACCAGAAAGCGCACAATTTTTGTTCAGATATCGGAACGCAAGTTCCAATATAGCCCGATATCCGAACACATCCGGTGTTTTCAGGATTCCTGTGCGGAACACATCGGAACACTTTCGTCGTTTTCCCGACCTGGTCCGAATGCCTCTCAGAGGCCCTATATATAAGGAAAGGAAGTGAGTCCCATGCCTTCCGGAGATGCCCACCGTTCACTGGCCCGGGCGCTGGATATTCTGGAGCTGTGCAGCCTGAACGGCAGCGGTTACACCCTGACCCAGCTGTCGCAGCATCTGGGCATTGCCAAAGGCAGCATCTCTCCCCTGCTGCACACCCTGCGGGACCGCGGCTACCTGACCCTGGACGACCAGGATCATCACTACCGCATCGGCCGCATGGCGTTCCGCATTGGGAACACTTACCTGGACGAGGCCAGTGCCCTGCGGGAGATCTACCGCCTGATGCACGACATCGTGTCGGTCTGCCACGAGACATGCCACCTCGGCAGCCTGAAAAACGGGGATGTATATTACCTGAAAAAGGTGGAGAGCCCCCTGTACAGCCACACCGTCACCGTGGAGGGCCGCAGCCTGCCGGCCTACGCCACCGGCGTAGGCAAGGCCCTGCTGGCAGACTACCAGCTGCCCCAGCTGAAGGCCCTGTACTACGACGGCCTGTACCCTCTCACGGAGCACACCATCACCGACTTCCGCCTCCTGGCCGACCAGCTGGCCGAGATCCGGGCCAGCGGCTTTGCCTACGAGTGTGAGGAGAGCACCCGGGGCATCCGCTGCATCGGCGTGCCGCTGCGCAAAAGCGGCAAAGTGGTGGCCGCGCTGAGCGTTGCCTTCCCGCTGGAGCGCTACAGCGACGCTGCCGCCGCCAGCGCCCGGCAGGCGCTGGACGAGGCCCGGCGTCAGATCGAACGAATGCTTTGCAGCGTAGAGCTGCAATTCTGAGCCTTACTTATAAGAAAAGGAGTGTTTTTATGCCACAGTTGATCACTATCGGCGAAACCATGGCCGCCTTCACCCCGGACAGCGTAGGTGCCCTGCGCTATGTGCAGAACTTCGGCATCCGCACCGCCGGTGCCGAGAGCAATGTAGCCGTGGGTCTGGCAAAGCTGGGCCTGGAGGCCGCCTGGGTCAGCCGCCTGGGCACCGACGAGTTTGGCTGCTTCATCCGCAACCAGCTCCGTGCCGAGGGCGTGGACTGTTCCCGCGTCATCTACGACCCCGACCACCGCACCGGCATCATGTTCAAGGAGACCGGCGTGGGCGAGACCAAAGTGTTCTACTACCGTGAGAACAGCGCCGCCAGCCACCTGTGCCCCGAGGATGTGACCCCCGCCCTGCTGGACGGCGTGAAGGTGCTGCACATGAGCGGCATCACCCCCGTGCTGAGCGAGAGCTGCCTGGCCATGACCAAAGCCGCCTTTGCTCTGGCCAAGGAGAAAGGCGTTGCCATCAGCTTTGACCCCAACATCCGCCGCAAGCTGTGGCGTGGGCAGGACTACGCCCCCCTGATCCGGGAGCTGACCCTGCAGAGCGAGATCGTGCTGCTGGGCCTGGACGAGGCCGACGCCCTGTTCGGCCTGCGCGACCCGGACGCCATCTTCGATCTGCTGTTCCGCGACGGCTGCGCACAGTATGTGGCCATCAAGGACGGCGGCAACGGTGCCTGGGTGGCCGACAAGACCACCCGCGAAAAGCTGCCGCCCTACCCCTGTAAGCCCATTGAGCCCATCGGCGCCGGTGATGGCTTCAATGCCGGCTTTCTGGCCGGCATCCTGCAGGGCCGCGATGTGGTCACCGCGGGCCGCATGGGTGCCATCTGCGGCGCCCTGGCCACCCAGACCCCGGGCGACGTGGAGGGCTACCCCGACGCCGCCCAGATGGAAGCTGCCCTCACCGGCGCTGCCATCACCTACCGCTGATCCGCTGAAACCATCGGTTTCATTTTTTGCCGAAAGGAGTTTTTTGTATGGACACTTACGATCTGGTTTCCAAGCATCCGTTGCTGGCCATCCTGCGCAACGTTCCGCTGGAAAAGACCATTGATTACGCCGAGGCCGCCGTGCAGGGCGGTGCCCCCTTCTTTGAGGTGGCACTGAATAGCCCCCACGCCCTGGAGCAGATCACGATGCTGCGCACCCATTTCGGGGACCGCTGCACCGTGGGTGCCGGCACCGCCATCACCGTGGAGCGCTGCAAAGCCGCTCTGGACGCCGGTGCACAGTTCCTTCTGACCCCCGGCACCCCGCTGGATGTGTTCAGCTACTGCGCCGAGAACGACATCGCCCTGCTGCCCGGCGTGCTGACCCCCACCGACGTGGCCACCAGCCTGCAGTTCGGCTACAAGACCATGAAGCTGTTCCCGGCCGGCAGCATGCCCCGCCACTACGTCAAGGACCTGCAGGGCCCCTTTGACGGCACCAACTACATGGCCATCGGCGGCGTGAGCCCCGCCAACATCCGCGAGTTCTTTGACGCCGGCTGCATCAGCGTGGGCCTGGCCTCCAGCCTGATGCCCAAGGACGCCGTGGCCGCCAACGACTGGGAAGCCTGCGCCGCCTACGTCTGCGGCATGGTGGACCAGATCCAGCGCTGAACCTGAACCCATTGAAACCTTCTGCAATACAAGAGAAAGGATGATTTCCCATGAAGATCGTTGAAGTCAACACCTATACCGTCCGTCCCCGCTGGGGCTTTGTTGAGATCGTGACCGACGAGGGCCTGACCGGCTGGGGCGAGCCCGTGCTGGAAGGCCACTGCGCCACCGTTCTGGCCTGTGTCCAGGAGATGAAGCCCTACCTCATCGGCAAGGACCCCATGCGCATTGAGGACTTTTCCGCTGTGCTGTACCGCGCCGGTTTCTACCGCGGCGGCGGCGTGCTGATGAGCGCCATTGCCGGCATTGATCAGGCCCTGTGGGATATCAAGGGCAAGTTCTTCAACGCCCCGGTCTACCAGCTCATGGGCGGTGCCTGCCGCGACAACATGCGCGTGTACAGCTGGATCGGCGGCGACCGCCCCAACGACGTGGGCGCTGCTGCTCTGGAGCGCAAGAATGCCGGCTTTACCGCCATCAAGATGAACGCCACCGAAGAGCTGCAGATGATTGACACCTACGACAAGGTGGACGCCGTTCTGGAGCGCGTGGCCGCCATCCGGGAGAGCTGCGGCAAGTATTTCGGCATCGCCATCGACTTCCACGGCCGTGTGCACAAGCCCATGGCAAAGGTCCTGGCCAAGAAGCTGGAAGAGTTCGACCCCATGTTCATCGAGGAGCCCGTCCTGTGCGAGAACATGGAGGTGTTCAAGGAGATCGCCGCTGCCTGCAATGTGCCCATTGCCACCGGCGAGCGTCTGTTCACCAAGTATGACTTCAAGCGCCTGCTGCAGGCCGGCGGTGTGGACATCATCCAGCCCGACCTGAGCCACGCCGGCGGCCTGACCGAGGTCAAGAAGATCGCCTCCATGGCCGAAGCCTACGACGTTGCCCTGGCTCCCCACTGCCCCCTGGGCCCCATCGCTCTGGCCAGCTGCCTGAACGTGGACGCCACCTGCTACAACGCCGTGATCCAGGAGCAGAGCATCGGCATCCACTACAACGTGGGCAAGAGCGTGCTGGACTATGTCAAGAACAAGGACGACTTCAAGTTCGTGGACGGCCGCGTGCAGCTGCCCGTCCGTCCCGGTCTGGGCGTGGACGTCAACAAGGAACTGGTGCTGGAGGAGAACAAGACCCCGCACGAGTGGAAGAACCCCGTCTGGCGTCACAAGGACGGCAGCGTTGCCGAGTGGTAATGCATCCCGCCGCCTGAGTTAACACAGAAAAACAGCCCGCATGGCAGGAGCATCGTGCTCCGTCATGCGGGCTGTTTGCGTTCGATTTACTCTTTTTCTTCCGGTTCTTCGGGCTTGGTCAGCTCCTTGAGCTGCAGCACCCATTCCGGCACTTTGGGAGCAAGGGGCGGTTCGCCGCTGCGGGCGCGGTGCATCTTCCGGTACAGGTCGCGGTTGTAGGAAAGGTGCAGGGTCATGGCATCCCGTGCCCAGGTGCTGTCGCCGCACTTGATGGCCTCCAGTACAGCCTTGTGGGTGTCCAGGGTCTCCTGCAGCAGAGTGCGGTGGGTGCCCTCGGTGAACACCTCCACCGACGCCGTGATGATAGGAGCCAGCTGGGGAGCCACCAGATTGCCGCTGGCGCGGGCAATGGTCCGGTGGAACTTCATATCCTCGTCCAGATAGTCCTGCCCATGCAGGATGTGGTATTCCATGAGGTTGTACAGCGATTCCATCTCGGCGATGTCCTCCGGGGTGGCATGGCGCGCCGCCAGCGCAGCAATGGCCGGCTCGATGATGTTACGCACCTCCAGCAGGTCGAAGGCCAGACGCTCCTTGTCCTCAATGAAATCCAACCCCAGCGGGTCATCCGCCAGGCCGGGCTGGTCGGTCACAAAAGAGCCCGCGCCGTGGCGCACGGTCAGAATGTTCTGTGACTCCAGCCGCTTGATGGCCTCGCGCACGGTACTGCGTGCCACACCCATCTCGCGGGCAAGCGCTGTTTCAGTGGGCAGCTTGTCGCCGCTCTTCAGTTTTTCTTCCAGAATGTAGTCCTTGATCCGCTGTGCAACCTGTTCGGCCAGCGGCCGGCTGGAATCGTACCCCGCAGTCTCCATAAAAACCTCTTCCTTTGGCGTTTTGCTCTGTTCTACCCTTCATTATACCGGAAATTTCTGGCAGTGTAAAGCAACGCCGTGCAGAAACCTTCGCTCCGGCAGCAAAGGTTTTTGTTTTATGCAAAAGCGGCCGGTGTTTCCCGCACCGGCCGCTTTGTGTTATACTGAACAGGTCACAGGGGCAACTCCAGCTGACGGCAGTAGTCCACGATGTGGTGGAACATCTGCTCCACGGCGGGAGCCATGGAGGCCGGGCGCTGCACGGCCAGACCCACCACGCGGTACTCCTCCGGCTCGATGGGGTACACCTTGACGGCGGCCTTGCAGTCCCGCAGCAGCATCTGCGGCATGATGGAGATACCAAGCCCGGCCTCCACCATGGCGATATTGGACTGGTCGTCGATGACGTGGCAGCGGCGCTCGGTGCCGATCTTGTATTTCTTGAGGAACTGGCGCATCTCGGCGTCGGTGGCGTCGCACTGCACCACAAAGCTCTGGCCGTTCATCAGCGCCGGGGTCATCACGCCGTCCGGCGGCTCCGGCCAGTCCTGCGGCACGATGCACAGCAGCGGCTCCCGGAACAGCTCGGTGAGGTTGAATTCCTCCCGGCAGGTGGAGGACAGGAAAGCGATATCTACCTGACCGGTGCGCAGCCATTCCTTGACATCATCGTAGGTGCCCTGATATACTTCGATCTCGATCTGCGGATAATGCGCCGCAAAGCTTTTCAGCAGCCCGGGCAGCAGCGAGGCACACACCGAGTTGAATACCCCCAGCTTTACCTTGCCCTTTTCCAAGCCGTTCAGACGGGCGATGCTCTGCTTCAGCGCCTCGTCACTGTTGAGCACATCGCGGATAGAAGGATACAGGGAAGCGCCGTAACTGGTCATGGATACGCCGTTTTTGCCGCGGTTGAACAGGGCAAAGCCCAGCTCCTCCTCCATTACGGCAATGGCGTGACTGATGGCCGAGGGGGTCAGGTGCAGCTGCTGTGCCGCCTTGTTGAAGCTGCCCTGCCGGGCCACGGCATCAAAAATTTCGTAGGAAAAAAGCGTCATGCCCAAAGCCTCCTTCCGTCTTTCCTGGTTCGGAGACGCCCGATTCTCTGTGAATCTTTTTCATCTTTCATTTGAGATAGTTCAATTATCTTCTTGATTGTACTATCCCGCGCCTTTTCTGTCAAGCATTTTGCCCCGATTTTTGCACGTTCTGTGCAGATTTTGCCGCGATTTTTGCAGGAAATGCCGCCTTTCCTCCGTTATAGTTCCTGTAACGATTTTTAACGACCTGAACGAGGTGTTGTTTATGACCACACTATCCCCGCGCCGCACTTTCAGCGGCACTGCTCTTAAAACCATCGCCTGCATCACCATGCTGGTGGACCACATCGGCGCGTCCTGCATCGAGGCGGGCATCCTTACGCCCGGGCTGGACGCTGGCACCCTCTCGCAGGACGCCCTTTCCGCCTACCCGCTGTACCGGCTGGACATGGTGCTGCGCTTCACCGGGCGGCTGGCCTTTCCCCTGTTCTGCTTTTTGCTGGTGGAGGGCTTTGTGCACACCCACAACGTCAAAGGCTACCTTGGGCGGCTGGTGCTGTTCGGCCTTCTGAGCGAGGTACCCTTTGACCTTGCGTTCTTCCGCACCCCCTTTGACCCCAGTGCACAGAACGTTTACTGGACGCTGGCGCTGGGCGTGCTGGCTATGGCAGGGCTCAAGCGCTTTGAAAAGGAAAACGGCCTGCCCGGCTGGCAGGGGCTTGTGTGGGCGGGCGGGTGCGCCGCGCTGGCGCTGGCTGCCAATACCGACTACAACGCCAGCGGCGTGATCATCATCTGCGCGCTGTACCTGACCCGCACAAACCGCAAGTGGCAGTGCCTTGCGGGCGCACTGCTGTTTATGTTCGAGCTCACCGCCCCGCTGGCCTTTGTGCTGATCTGGTTCTATAACGGGCAGCGCGGTGCGTGCAGTCCGCTGCAAAAAAAGGCCTTTTACTGGTTCTACCCGGTGCACCTGCTGGTGCTGGCAGGCATCACGAACCTGCTGCTGTAATTTTACCGATAAATAGCGCAATGCCGGACAGTCTGCGGGCTGTCCGGCATTGTGTTTTTTTATGGAAAGGGTCGCCAAAAGGAAAATCCCCCGCAGTTTTCACGAAACTACGAGGGATTTTCTTGGCGGAGTAGGAGGGATTTGAACCCTCGCGCCGTTGTTTAGACGACCTACGCCCTTAGCAGGGGCGCCTCTTCGGCCTCTTGAGTACTACTCCAGAGCAAAGTGTGTTACACTTATTCAATAAAAAATGGCGGAGAGAGTGGGATTCGAACCCACGGTACGTTGCCGTACGGCAGTTTTCAAGACTGCTTCCTTAAACCACTCGGACATCTCTCCTTGTGGACACTCGCGTTACGCCGTGTCGAATGCCCATTTACTTTACCAGATTTGCGCCGTTCTGTCAAGCCCTTATGCAAATTTTTCTTTTTTCTGTACGATAGCTGCACAGCAGGCGCATTTATCACAACCTTTATTCGAAGTTTTTTTGGATTTTCTCTTTACAGAAACATCCTTTTGTTGTATAATAAAACCAACATAAACCACCCATTGGGAAAAGGAGCATCATCATGTCGTTTTCAGAGCTATTGAAGCAGTGCCGCAAAAAGCAGGGCGTCAGCCAAGCGGAGCTTGCCTCCAGACTGGGGGTCACCCAGCAGGCTGTCGGCAAGTGGGAAAGCGGCAAGTCCTCCCCCGATCCCTCCACCGTGGCCCGCATTGCAGAACTGTTGAACACCACGGCGGACTATCTGCTGGGGCTGTACCGCCCGGTCAGCAACGTTTCTGCCCCCGAGGAGCGCTTTTTCGGCAGCTATACCGAGAGCCTGATCCCGGTCATTGGCACGGTGAAGGCCGGTTACGGCGCACTGGCCTTTGAAGAGGACTACGGGCAGGAGTACGCCCGCGTGAAGGACCCCTCCAACTATTTTTATCTGGTGGTGCGCGGCGACAGCATGGAGCCCCGCATTCAGGATGGCGACCTTGCGCTGGTGCACAAGCAGGACACGCTAGAAAACGGCGATCTGGGCGTACTGATCTACGGCGACGAGGGCGAGGGCACCCTGAAGCGCTACATCCAGCGCGGCAACTGCGTGGTGCTGCAGCCCTTCAACCCCGCCTATCATGAAATGGTCATCAGGGGCGAGGACCTGAACCACCTGCACATTGCAGGCCGCGTGGTGGAAACCAAAGCCAAGTGGTAAGTAGAACCCTCTCAGTCATCGCTACGCGATGCCAGCTCCCCCAAAGGGGGGAGCTTATAGCACTGCCATAAGCTTTTATCATTCATCCGATACGTTTCCGTTATCGCAAAAAAGCTCCCCCTTCGGGGGAGCTGGATGCGACCAACGGGAGCAGACTGAGAGAGTTCGAGGCCAAAGACGTCCCCCCTGTTTTTCATAAAGCCATCTGCTGTTTTGCGCATGGCTTTATTTTTTGACCCTTTTCCCCGGTTTTATCCCCTTTGGAGGTGCATTCTGCATGGAACAGACCCTGATGGACAAGCTGACTATTCTGGCGGACAGTGCCAAATATGACGTTGCCTGCACTTCCAGCGGGGCGTCCCGCACCGCACGCCCGGGCACGATGGGCAGCTGCTACGCCCCGGGCTGCTGCCACGCCTTTACCGCCGATGGCCGCTGCGTCAGCCTGCTCAAGGTGCTGATGACCAACTGCTGTGCCTTTGATTGCAGCTACTGCGTCAACCGCAGGTCCAACGATGCGCCCCGCGCTACCTTTTCGCCGTGGGAGCTGGCCGAGCTGACCATCGAGTTCTACCGCCGCAACTACATCGAGGGGCTGTTCCTGTCCAGCGCGGTGCTGGTCAGCCCGGACTACACCACCGAGCGGATGCTCAAGACCCTGCGCCTGCTGCGGAACGAATACCATTTCGGCGGGTACATCCACGCCAAGGCCATCCCCGGCACCAGCCCGGAACTGCTGGAGCAGCTGGGTTTTCTGGCCGACCGTCTGAGCGTCAATGTGGAGCTGCCCAGCGAGAGCAGCCTGAAACTGCTGGCCCCGGACAAGGGGCGGCACTCCATCTTCCGGCCCATGAAGCAGATCGCGGTGTCCGGTGCCGCCAGCCGGGAAGAGCTCACCCTGTACCGTCACGCGCCGAAGTTTGCTCCTGCCGGGCAGAGCACCCAGATGATCGTGGGGGCCTCACCGGAAACGGACTACCACATTTTAAAGCTCACCGAGGGCATGTACCAGAAGTACAGTCTCAAGCGGGTGTTCTACTCGGCTTACATCCCGGTGGCCG
>ENA-ORRQ01001834-ORRQ01001834.1-human-gut-metagenome-genome-assembly--contig:-NODE-1834-length-14979-cov-3.009716_pt1 | contig 14979 bp, 8 predicted proteins | sample MGYA00242177_ERZ509138 | MGnify/ENA primary metagenome ERZ509138 (study PRJEB26280, sample SAMEA2338628) | human gut metagenome | biome: human gut; feature: human-associated habitat; material: faeces... | reverse complement strand
CTGACTGTAACCGAATCGATCGCATTGCCGGATATTATTAATTTCAGCGCATATTCTGTAAAATAGACAAGAGGCATGAGAAGATTTATCCACATCTGTTTATGGACATTGACGGGCATCTTTGCTACAGCATCGCTGTCTGCCCAGAACCCGTTTACCTACCATAAAGGAAAAACATACAAAGATGTTGCAGCTTACCGGATGGAAAAAAATATCGACCTGAATACCTATACTCCATCTACCCCCATAATATACGAACAGCAAGTACCGGAACATCAGGGTACACTTTCGTATAAAGTTGCACTTCCTTTGTATGTTCGTGGAATATTCTTCAGTCGTGATTCCCGTCCCGACGACTATCAATGGCCGAATAACACGAACCGGTTACTTCCTTGGGTATTCAGCCGCCTGGAAGACCTTACACGAAGCGATTATGAAGGTATCCCTTCCAATGCTCTACCGTCCGTATCGGGTGATGCACTACTCTTTGAACTCTCTGATGGAGAGTACTTATTCGCCAAGGCCATTGCTGGCGACAACAGCCTCAGCTGGTTTCAAGTTAATCAGGACGGGACAATCACGCTGTATATCTCCACGTTGGGAGAAGACGCACTAAACGGACAACTCCCTCTCCTTCTTATCCGGAAATCTTCATCTGTATATCATGTATTCAGCGATGCCTACCATTCGTTAACGGCAGATAATGCAGCAGTGCCCACTCTCCGTAAAAGAACCGACAAACAGTATTTCGATGCTTTTAACTATTTGGGGTGGTGTACTTGGGAACATTATCATTTTGATATCGATGAAACAAAAATACTCAATGATATCGACGCCATTGAATCATCGGGCATACCTGTACGTTACATATTAATTGACGATGGTCACATTGCGAATAAGAACCGCCAACTGACCAGTCTCGTTCCCGATAAAAAACGTTTCCCTAACGGATGGATGCGTATCATGAACCGCAAACAAGCAGACAAAATCCGATGGATAGGCTTATGGTACAGTCTTTCCGGCTATTGGCTGGGAATCTCTGCCGATAATGACTTTCCACCGGAAATCCGGCAAACCTTATATGCCTACAATGGCAGCCTACTGCCCGGCACAAGCACGGACAAGATAGAAGCATGGTACGAATATCATATCCGTACGATGAAAGAATATGGATTTGATTTTCTAAAGATAGACAATCAGTCATTCACTCTCCCACTCTACATGGGTGGCACACAGGTTATCCGTCAGGCAAAAGACTGCAACCTTGCTTTGGAGCACCAGACACACCGCCTGCAAATGGGACTAATGAACTGCATGGCACAGAATGTTCTGAACATGGACCACACCCTGTACAGCAGTGTGACGCGTGTCAGCATAGATTACAAGAAATATGACGAAAATATGGCAAAGTCACATCTGTTCCAGTCGTATACCAATACACTCATGCAGGGACAAACCGTCTGGCCTGACCACGACATGTTTCACTCTTGTGATACCATTTGCGGTAGTCTGATGGCACGTTCAAAGGCCATCTCCGGTGGACCTGTTTACCTATCAGACTCACCAACTGAATTTATTGCAGCTAATATCCGTCCCCTGATTGATGAAGCCGGAAAGATATTCCGTCCCTCAGCCCCAGCCGTTCCAACTCCGGAATGCATACTGACCAATCCATTGCAAAGCGGCAAAGCCTACCGGGTATTTGCACCTACAGGGGACGAAGCCACCTCAGTCATTTGTTACAATCTGAACACCTCCCCCTCTTACCAAGAAGTAGAAAGCTTCATCAAGCGGGAAGATTACTTTTTACGGGAAAATATCGAAGAATCCGCTCGTTTTTCTTCCGATAGCATTCTCGCATTCAACTGGGAAAAACAAAGCGCAGAAGTATTGACCGCATCCGAAAGAAAAATAAAGCTATCCGGATTCACAGATTGCCTGTTCCACCTTTGTCCTATCCGCAAAGGCTGGGCAGTTATCGGCATACAAGAGAAATATCTGTCGCCTGCTACCGTGCAGATACTTGAACGTAGTGCAGATACATTGATACTGGACGTCCATTGTACCGGCACATTGAGAATATGGGCTGATTCCGGCAAAAAGCAGGAATTACGGAGTATACCCATAAGAAAGACCGGTAGAATTGAAATAAAGAAATAACACTAAATAATCAACCGATGAACAAAAAAATACTTTTCCCCCTCACGCTCATACCACTGGTTAGTACCAGTCTGCAAGCACAGAAGTCCGTTCAGACACAACGGGTGGACAAACGTCCTAACATCATCCTCTTTATGGTAGATGACATGGGATGGCAGGACACTTCGCTCCCCTTCTGGACACAAAAGACAGACTACAATGAGCTGTATGAAACACCCAACATGGAACGACTTGCCAAACAGGGCATGATGTTTACACAAGCGTATGCGAGCAGTATCAGTTCTCCCACCCGATGCAGCCTCATCACCGGAACGAACGCGGCACGCCACCGGGTAACCAACTGGACGCTGCAAAAGAACACAAAGACAGACCGCAAGGATAAAGTACTGGATGTGCCGGACTGGAACTACAACGGAGTAAGCCAAGTGCCCGGCACCAACAACACATTCGTAGGAACCTCCTTCGTACAACTACTGAAAGACAGCGGCTATCATACGATTCATTGCGGAAAAGCACATTTCGGTGCCATAGACACTCCGGGAGAAGACCCGCACCACTGGGGCTTCGAAGTAAACATAGCCGGACATGCTGCCGGAGGACTCGCCAGCTATCTGGGAGAAGAGAATTACGGTCACAACAAAGACGGAAAGCCAATATCACTCATGGCCGTTCCCGGACTTGAAAAGTACTGGGGTACGGAGACCTTCGTCACCGAAGCATTAACTCTGGAAGCCATCAAAGCTCTGAACAAAGCTAAGAAGTACAACCAGCCTTTCTACCTGTATATGTCCCAATACGCCATCCACGTCCCCTTGGACAAGGACAAACGTTTCTACGACAAATACAAGAAAAAAGGCATGACCGACCATGAAGCCGCATACGCCACACTGATCGAAGGCATGGACAAGAGTCTGGGCGATCTGATGGACTGGCTGGAAAAAAGCGGAGAAGCCGACAACCCTATTATTATCTTCATGAGCGACAACGGAGGACTTGCCGCCGAATCGTATTGGCGTGACGGCAAACTGCACACCCAGAATCATCCTCTCAACAGTGGTAAAGGCTCCACCTATGAAGGCGGCATCCGTGAACCGATGATCGTCAGCTGGCCCGGTGTCGTAGCGCCTAACAGCAAATGCAATGATTATCTGCTGATAGAAGACTTCTATCCTACTATCCTCGAAATGGCGGGCATCAAAAAATACAAGACAGTTCAGCCTATCGACGGCATCAGCTTCATGCCTTTACTGAAACAGACCAGGAATCCTTCCAAAGGACGCAGCCTCTTCTGGAATATGCCCAACAACTGGGGTAACGACGGTCCGGGAATCAACTTTAACTGTGCCGTACGCAAGGGTGACTGGAAATTAATCTATTACTATGGTACAGGTAAAAAAGAACTATTCAATATCCCCGATGATATAGGCGAAAGTAATGATCTCAGTGCACAACATCCGGATATTGTGAAACGGCTTTCTAAAGAATTAGGAACCTATTTGAGAAAAGTAAATGCCCAGCGTCCGACTGTCAAAGCCACAGGTAAGCCCTGTCCTTGGCCGGATGAAATCGAATAGTTTTCAACTGTTTAGTCAGGTATTTCATTTCCATGCCGTTTAGGGTAAGTTACCGCTAAACAAGCATTCTATTTGCCGAAACTTTCATTTTTATTAGTTATTTTATTTCGTAGTACCTAGGTGACGAATGTATTACCTAGGTGATTCAATTGTTCAACCTAGGTGATACGAAAGAAAAATAGAATAGCTATTGATTGTATCATAACCATTCTCGCATTATTTATCGTTACTTAGCAAAGTATATTACTGTAGAAATATTCCACACTCCCTGCCCCATTTTCCACACATTTCCCATACGTTTCCACACTATAGACAATGTACACAATCTACATATTTCACTTATAATCAACGCATTAACAGCATGCATCAGTCTTTGGCACACACTTTGACCTTTAATTAGCCGTTAGATAACGTAACAACCGATTCCCTAACACATAAGAGAGAATTGAAAATATATGTTTAATAATCATTAAAGCAAACGATTATGAAAAAATTAGTATTAGTAGTAGCAATGTTTATGTTTGTTTGTGGTGGTTCATTCCTTGTTAAGGCTCAGAACTCTGCAGAAGCTGCGACAGCCCTGGCAGAAGTTAATGCAACAGCTATCGTTAATGATACAGTAGTAAAAGATACTGTAACCAAGAGCGAGGAACCTGTTAAGACAGAACTGAGTGCACCGACCGCTATTGTCAACGATACAGTCGTTACTGACACTGCATCCAAAGACAAACCGGCTGAGCCTGTCAAGGAATAACCTTTCCAAAAACTCACGGAACATAGTCTGCCGAACAATAGTAAGCACACTACAAAAAAAGCCATCCCTACTTCGTCTATTCCGGGGATGGCTTTTTTATGTTCTTATTTTCCCTGAACGGGAATCATTCAACTATCGGTTTTCACGTTCCAATACTGCTAACCGGGCATACAATTCAACCAATGCTCCCTGATGGAGTATTTCCCAACTGGTCTTGGTAGTCCCCCCTCTCAGATCATCGTCATTCAGCAAGTTGTTGCCCTGATGACAGCTACTGCTCCACGCATGAATCATTGACTTCTCAATGTCATCGATATATTTACGGTCATTGTCTATAGAATAAAGTTCAAAGAATCCGCGGCACATGATCGTATTGAACCAGGCATGTCCCGGAGCAAGAATATTGAAAGTAAGGTTCAGCTCTTTGGAACGATAGGGCATAAACCATTTCTTATGACAGCTTTCAGCAATCGCATACGCTTCATCCAGATATTTCTGTTCGCCGGTAATCTTATATAAGAGACAGGCTGCCTGCAACGGCTGTCCGGAATTGTAAGAATACTTGTTCTTTTCAAGATCGCCCGGCAGATTGGGATCATCCTTATTCGGACGTACATTGTCATAGAATAAATGGTCGGACTTGTCTTGCAATACATCCAGCATATAGTCGTAACATTTGATCGCCCAGTCGAGATATTCCTGTTCCTGAGTTGCCAGATACATCTTACAGCCCATCACAGCAGTAGGTCCGGTAGAGCAAGAGTGCTTGCTGGTAGTGTGTTCGTTCAACTCCCTCCAGTGTACACCTCCTCCGCAAGTCTCATCCCAACCGTGATCGATCAGGTAGCGCCATACCACCTTTGCCTGTGTCAGATAACGCATCTCTTTCGTTTCCGTATACCAGTCGACCATATCGAGCCCGATCCATACATTATCATCGTAAAAACGTTCGTTACCGGCAGCCGGGTAGCAAGAATAAGCCAGGATTCCACGATCCAGCTGACAGAAATACTGTATTCCTTTGAACATCATATCATCCATTGCGCCATAGATATTCTCCACTTCGCTCTCTTTGGTTGCATCACGCATAGCGACAAATGCCGAAAGACCGCCACCTTGTCCCCAAACTAACGCATCACCATCCCAATAACCTTTTCCATCATAAGGATAATTACCACGCCAGCAGCTTCTGGAACTCTTGCCGAAATAATATCCAATGACAGAAGTCATGTAAGAATGTGCACGGTCCAGCATTTCCGGCAGTTTCAGTTCCGGCTCATCCACCTTTTCATGATAAGGCATCATAATACGGCTTTCGGGTACCGATCGCTTGCCGGCTTTACTGATAGCTACGGCAGAAACTTCGTAAGTAGCAAAATAAGGAACTTTCAACAGATATTCCTGTGTAACATCACGTTCTACCTGTATGATGATATGTCCCGGTGAGAAGTCGGTAGCACGAGACAAGCTCGTTTCCACGTCCCTGTAAGAGAGTTCTACCATATCCACGTCGCGATTACTGGGATTGGTCCATTTCACCAGAAGTTCATTCTCGTTATTGGTAGCTTCTACGGAAAATGAACCTACCGGAGAAATATTGCCACTGATGGGATCATTCTGTTCTGAGTTTGACTGATCATCATCACTACAAGATGGAAGTAATGCCAAAGCCAAGAGGTTCAATATAAACAGTTTGAATATTGCTTTCATTTTTCTTCAAATTTAGAGATTACTTAAAAGGTACTTCGATAGGAGCTTCCCCGAATCTGCTCATTGGGAATTCTGTAGCATTGAAGCTGTCGTACTTACAAACATGCATCAACAACTCGTGATCGGAGTCAGTACCATCTTCAATGTAAGCAACCGGTGCACCGGCAGAGAAATCCCAGCGTCCTAACAAACCTTCCGGGTTTTCTTCCACAAAGTCCCATGCGTTGGCTTTCAGTTGCGCTTCCGTACGGCATACAGACCAGATACGTGCTTCAAGTACAGCTCCGCCCAAGAAACGATTATTATCACTAGCCTTACCAATGGATACTTTTCCTCCATCATTTCCTGCGCAAAGATCTATTTCTGAGAAATTGAGATCATTCCTCTTTATTTCTCCCCAGGCAACTCTGCTGCCATTAATATAAAGCTTGTACTTTTCACTCGGATTACTTTGTGCTACGTCACAGTCTACCACCAAAGCCAGATGCATCCACTCGCCAAGCTTAATCGCATTATGCCCTGTTCTCAGTTGTAATTTATCGCCTGTCCCTACCAGGTCAATGACTTTCCACTGATTACCGCCTTCTTTGCCTTTTTCACCATCGTCACCGCCACGGAGAATAAAGTAACCTTCTTTACCCATAATGGTCTGCAACCAATAAGTATTATCGATACGGCAAGTCAGCTCCCAGGTCATCTTCTTCAATTTGAAATTGTTGGTCGCAGCTTTCAATGCTTCTACTCCTTCGCCTGTCATTTCTCCGAAATGCGTCCACACGGCATAGTCTCTTCCCAGATTCATACACCAACGTTTGTCCGGTGCAATCTTCACCTGAATAGGTTGCGATACCTGTCCCTTGGCGTCAGTCAGCGTAAAGGAAGTTTCGCCGGCTTTTCTTCCGGTCACTGTCACTACGTTACCATAAAGTTCGAGACGGACTACTTTCGTATCGCCGGCATCAAGTATTTTATACTCTCCGTTACCACTCAAAATCTTTACTTGCTGAGAACCTTGATTAGCATTGATCAGTACACCCTTTTCATCAGCGTCGGTCGTAATCTGTTTAGGAGCAATCACATTCAGATTCACAAAGGCTTCTTTTCCTTTCCGGTCGGTTATCTTGACCTCGGCATTTCCCTGGGCGATGCCTTTCACGGTGAATGATTCCGAGTCTTCAAGTGTAGACTGATCGACTTCGATACAATTATTTTCATCTATCACTTCCAGCGAATAACCTCCGTTTCCTGTATAGATTTTGACGAAAGCTTCATCGGCGCCTTCCACCTGCGAATAAAGCGTAAATAACGTCTTATTCAACTTCAGATCAAACTCTGCCGCCGTGTTAACCAAAATCTTAGCGCGCTGGTAGTACTTGTCTTTCACGTATACTACACCCTGAGCATTGTTATGTCCTTCTACAGCTGTCAGTGTCACTATATCACTATCGACTTCTGCCGTCACCACTTCTTCGTTTGCCGAAGTCACCTCATATTCGCCATTACCGGACGTAATTTTTACGGTTCTGGTATCCCCCTGTGCGATACTGATTTCACTGGCGTCAACGGTTAGCTCTGCCAGATTCTGGGGTGTCTCATTATTTTTGTTGTCGTTATCATCGCCGCATGCACTAAGACAAAGCAATGATGCGAGAACGAAGTATTTCATCACTTTCATATATATTATAACTAAGGTAAATTACTCTTCTACGTCTACATTAGGATAGTCTACTCTCAATACATCTCTTGACATAGAGAAAGTACCTTCGAACGACATCATTAATGATTCGCCCTGTGCAGAGTCCTGATATTCATAAGCCAATTCAATGGTAGTAATTTCTGTATAATAACGTTGGTCTGTATAGTTATACGTATATTTACGACTGAGTTTGGCACTATAAGGTTTAAACTTCAATCCATCCACATGGCTGGTTAACGTTATGTCTCCGAAATCATCACGTTTTATTTCAACCACATAATTCAGATAGTCCGTAGTGTTGGAACGTGTCTTCTCGCCCACAAACATATAGCAGGTATTATTATTAATTGCATAAAGTTGTGTGCTGGTCGTTTCAGTCGTATAAGTTGTTCCCTGTTGTGTCACAACGCCCTTACCACTATAAATACCCGAATAATCGTTCTTGAAACCGATATGTGCCAATACTTTCGTATATTTATTCGCTCCCATCTCTTCTCCTGTAGAAGAAGTGATGCGCAAGGGAAGTACATAATCATTATACAAGTTGCCTACTTCTCTAATCTTATTCAAGTCGATATGGATATAAGCCGCCGCATTCAATTCTCCACTTTTAATATTCCATGAATCGGCATCAAACGTATAGGTTCCTTCCGGCAATATTTTATAATATAAATCCGTCTGGCTCTTATACTTGTCCTTATTATACGCATCCAGCGTATCCGGGTCAACTTCCATCATTATATGAATTTCCTTATCATTTCCCGATGTACCATTTACTCCGAAATATACAGGAAGTACGGTGGTATTATCATCAGCTACCTCCAATGAGTAATCCTGCCAACCATTATGAATGATATATGTATTCTTCTTGAATAATTCATCTTCCAATTTATCGCATGAAGAAACTCCGGGCAGCATAGCGATCAGCAGACTTCCCATTATTCCGTATATAGATATTATTTTTTTCATAATAAGCCAATTTTATTTAGTTTTACCATTCAGGATTCTGCGTCATATTCACGTTACGTTTCAGCTCGTAAGTCGGGAAAGGCCACAAATACATTTTCTGTTCAAACACTTTGTGTACCGAGGTGATGATAGTCTGTTTATAAAAATCAGCAATACGCGTTTCATCATCACTGATATTAATGTTACACCCCTGCAATAACTGGTTTTCTTCTGTCATAGCATCTTTCCAACGGCGTAAATCAAAGTAGCGCATACTATTCTCACCCAATAACTCTATCTGGCGTTCTCTTTTCAATTTCACACGGAAATCGTTCGGGTTATTATAAGTCTCCTCTGAATAGTCAGGTACTCCGGCACGCATACGGATACGTTTGATAGCATAACGCATTTCATCTACACTGCGCTGAATCTCTACATCAGCTCCGGTATAGGTAGTCAGATGGTAAACTTGTCCCGAAGTCAACTCATTCAACGCTTCGGCATAAATCAGAAGAATTTCACCATAACGAATGGTCATCTCTGTTTTATCAACCAGATATCCGCCTTCAGTCCGTGAGTCTTCCGAATTATAAAACTTCTTTAAAGTAACTCCTGTCAGTGGACATTCTTCCTTAAATCCCTGTTTGCCATCGTTCAGACCACGATAATAGAATATCTGTTGATCGCGGAATTCAGATTCAGAAGCACTGGAAGCTTCCCAAACCGAACCATTATAAGCGATGGACGCATAGAAGCGTGGTTCACGATTATTGTACATCAAATTCACCTTAGCCGGCAGGAAAGGATTCGCCACAGCATACGCCTGTGTAGTGAAACCTTGGGTTACGTAATCACCGGTAGCTTCCGCCTCTGTGATAGAACGTCCGTCGTTCATCGCATACGCATCGACCTGCTTCTGAGTAACAGCCAACCGATTGTTTCCTTTTAAAGTCTTTGGCGTAGATTGGTAAGCCCAGTCATTGATATGTCCTGTTCCAATTCTTGTCCGGGTAAATATAAGTTCCGGATTTTTCGATCCCAGAATCGTACCGTCAAAGTTGGACTTATAAGAAAGTAACGGGTCTACGTCCGCCCAACCTTCCGGATAGTTCTTATCCGAATAAAGTGCATTATGAGGAGGACGTTGTGAAGGCAGAACGGTCGCTTTCGGCGCTACAACATACAGTTCATACAGACCGGAAGCCTTAGCCAATTCAATCACATCCTTAGCAGCTGCCGCCGCTTTCGCCCACTTTGTTTCATCATAAGTCTGAGACACTAATTGATTACCATAGCAGTCTTTCACATTAAAGAAATCCGTATTTCCGTTGAAAAGCGGGCTGGCCGCATAAAGCAACACACGTGAACGAAGTCCTAATGCAGCTCCGCGAGTCGGACGTCCAAGATTGTTGACCGTTCTTTTAGTCGGTAGTGAACGGGCTGATTCAGCCAATTCCTGATCTATAAAATCAACCAGATTATCAAAATGCTCTCGTGGCAAGGAAAGTTCTTCATAAGAAAGATTCACATCCAGTCCTTCCAAAGGAATCAAAGGTACGGGACCATAGACGCGTATCAAAGCCCAGTAACAATAAGCACGCAAGAAACGTGCCTGTCCTTTCATATCGGCTATTTCATCCATCGTCAGTTCCGAACAGCGATCTACATTCTGAATGAAAGTAGATGCCTTTCGGATACCTTCATAATATTTCCACAGTCGTGACTCATTTTGATCTTTATCGCTCAATTGATTATCAGCACTATAGTTTCCTTCCACATAATCCTTCATGTCCGGATGGTAAAGATCATCACTAGCCCAGCGGAACGGTTCTCTATATTCACCAATATAATCCATTACACTGTATGCACTCGACAACCATCCATCCACATACACACGTTTGGAGCAAGCGGAGTCCAAAGATACCTGATCATAAAAGTATTTGTCCACATTGATATAATCGGTACATGACGAGAAGGACAATGTACCTATAGCCAGCAATATGGTATAAAGTATTCTTTTCATAATTCGTAGTTTTTGATTTAAAAGCTAAATTGAAGATAACAGGAGAAAGTTTTATTAATCGGATAGCTACTTCCCGATTCATTTGTACCTTCTGGATCCCACCAGTCAAACGGTGCCCAAGTAAACAAGTTCTGTCCGATAAATCCAAGACGCAGATTACTCACAAGGAACTTGCGTGTCCATACCTGAGGAAAGTCATAAGAAAGTTCCACATTTCTTAAGCGCAGATATTTTCTATCCTTCAACCAGAACGTAGATGCTCGGTTGTTCATATTGTTGTTTCCATAAGTCAGGCGAGGCCAGTCGGCATTCGGATTTTCCGTAGCTTCCGTGCCCGAAATTTCCTTTGGAATCCAACGATTACCATCTACCATAACTTGCAGAATATTACCTGTACGACCGTCATGGAAAGCATGAGGTCCACTGCCGCCTACGAAAAAGTCACATTTACCGGTTCCTTGGAGAAGCATGCTAAAGTTCCAGTTCTTCCAACTGGCGCTCAAGCCGATACCATACTGAAGTCCCGGCTGCTGACGATATCCCAAAGGTACCTCATCATCCGTTGTGATGACTCCGTCACCATTCACATCTTTATATTTAATATCTCCCGGAAGTATTGTTTTGTTAGCCAAAGATGCCTGAGAAGGACTTCTGTCAATGTCTTCCTGATCTTTAAACAAACCCAGGGCGATAAAACCACGGCTCTGATTCAATTGGAAACCCTTATTCATCTTGTACCATAATTCATTGGCGGCCTCATCCATATCCAGGATATCAGTTTTCTGATAAGTAAAATTACCACGGAGTTGCAGACTCACCTGTCCAATCTGCTGGGTGAAAGCGATATTTCCATCCCATCCGACTGATTTCATCTTACCTACATTGGCCATAGGTGTTTGGTCGGCAAGACCGGTTGTCAGCGGCATTTGATTGCGTTGCATAAAGATATCATCCCGTTTATCAACAAAGTAATCTACTGTTCCGGTGACTTTCCCATTAAAGATACTGAAATCCACACCGATATCATACTTCTTGGCAACCTCCCAGGTCAAATTCGATGTTCCCAGTGTTTTAATACGATAACCTTGTACTTTGTTAGTACCAAATTCACCAAAAGTATACGATCCTCCATCATCCGTACTTACCAAAGATATATAAGGGAAGCGACGTGCCTTATCATCGGTCAAGCTAGTTCTCAACTGGTCATTACCCACCTCACCATAAGAAGCTCTAATCTTAAACAGATCCAACCACGGCATCGCTTTCTTCACAAACGATTCTTCCGAAACCACCCATCCGGCAGATACGGCCGGGAAAAAGCCAAATTGCTTTCCATGTTCAAAATTCTCGGAACCTGTATAACCCCAATTAAATTCTGCCATATACTTATCTTGGAAAGCATAAGTAAAACGTCCTGAATAAGCCAAGTTGCGATGAGGAATAGATCCCATCAAATCACTCTCATCAAAATTGACGTCAGTAGTCTCTTGCTGATAGACCATAGCAAACACTCCAACGCGATGTTTCTGAGCGAACAATCGGCTATAATCCAAAGAAGCTTGCAAATAATAACGTTTATCTCCTTCCACTTTTTTTGTCTGAGACATTGCAGCAGCATTCTGTACTCTCTTCAACACCAGATTACCGTTTGCGTCACGAGAATATTCCGCAGACCACAACTCTTGCGCTTTAGAACGACGGATGGTATTCTTATTATAGGTATCAAAAGCAAAGACTCCGGAAAATTTCAAGCCTTTCGTTATAAACGACAAGTCCTGATCCAAAGCAACGCTACTTTCTACTTTGCTTTCCCAAATAGTGCGATATCCGGTTTGAGTCATCTGATACTCAGGCGTAGTCATGCCATTAACAACCGGCCATTGACCTGTAGACCATTTACGCGGAGAAGACAGCGGAGTATAGTAAGCAAAGGATTTCCAGATATCATCCGCATCGCTCTGTGGAGAATTGCGGTTAACCAACCATCCGCCTACACTCACTTTCAATATCGTTGAACGGGTTAAGTTCATATCTACATTCGCACGATAGTTCCAACGTTCATACGTCGTATTTGTATTGTATTTATTTTCAGAACTGGAAGTACGGTAACGTCCGTCTTCACTGGTATACTGTCCCGATACGAAATAACGTACATTATCGCTACCACCGGAGAAATTAATATTGGCATAATAGCTGGGAGCTCCACTTTTCAGCATCAAGTCTCTCCAGTCTACATTCGGATAAAGATCAGAGTCCAGTCCATACCGGATAATATTCATCTCTTCACTTGTATACAGAGGGCTTTCATAACGTCCTTCCAAAGCCTCATTAGCCAAACTCGCCCAATCATAAGCATTTGCATATTCAGGAACCTTCACCGGAGTATTCCAGCTGAAACCGGTTTTCACATTAATCTTCACTTTCCCTTTTTCACCACGTTTGGTAGTAATCAGGACAACACCATTTGCACCACGTTGTCCGTAAATGGCAGTTGCCGACGCATCCTTCAACACTGAGAATGATTCAATATCTTCTACCGGAATCTCATTAAAGCTACGTTCTACTCCATCCACCAGTATTAAAGCTCCTGACTTGGCACCAAATGTACTCATACCACGGATCCAGAACTCTGACATATTTTCACCCGGTTCACCGCTGGTTTGCATCGCTATGATACCCGGTACAACACCTGCCAATGCATTCGAAAGATTAGCTCCCGGAGCATTCAACTGTTTGATATCAACATTGGTAATGGCACCGGTCAAGGTCTTTTTCTTCTGGATACCACTGGCAGTAATCACCACCTCATCAATCTTACGGTTATCTTCTACAATTTTCACTTTCAGATTATTCCGGTCTTTGATCGATAACACAGGAATTTCAACTGTCTGATAACCAATAAAAGTCACTTGAAGTACATCATAAGCTCCCACCTTTATGGTAAACTCTCCATCTAAGTTGGTAATCGTACCGACGCCCGGCTGATTTTTAGCAACAATCGACGCACCGGCAACAGGACCAAGATTATCTTCCACTACCCCCTTGATTACAAATTCCTGCTTGCTCTCCTGTGCCCATGCACTATCAGGCACGAGCAGCATTACCGTCAAGAGTAATACGATACATTTTTGAATATTATTCATGGATAATTCTTTTTATAGATTATTTATTCTACTGTCACACGACGAATAACATGGTTATCGCGGTCAGCCACATAGACCGAGTTGTCCGGATAAACCGTCACACATTCGGGCTGATTGAATTTTGCTTCTTCGGGCAAACCGTCACCAAATCCACTCTGCTCGGGTTGGCCGGCGTACAGAGAAGCGGAACCTGCCGGTGTGATTTTACGAATAATGTGGTTATTACGTTCGGGAACAAACATATTTCCGTCTTCATCAAATGCCATCTGCTCCGGCTTATTCAGACGGACAGTCGCACCTGTACCATTGATATAGCCACTTTCATCCCATGCGCCGACAAAAAGAACCGGATTCCCAAAAGTATGTGTAGCAGCATCATAAGGAACCTGATAGATACAATGGCGGTTACATACCGCTACATAAAGGATCGTACCTTCGGTATTAAAAGTCATACGGGTTTCAATTTCCGTTGCATTGTTAATTCGGAAGAGAGGGGTAAAGTCTTCGTAACTCGGTCCGTCAAAACGATACACATAGCCAGTACCTTTATTACAGAAGAACACTTCCCCTGTTTTGGGATGTACTGCCAGTCCTGTAGTGCCGACTTTCTTCGCTCTGCAAAGTCCTCTTACATCCACGAATCCACCTTCGCGCGTTACATAAATAATATTGAAGTCAGTCTTGGTATTACTCTCATCCGTATAGGAATACTGAGAGATATAAAGAGTGTCCTGAGCCGGACTGAACGCCAGACAGGTAGGTGACTGAAACGGACCGCTGGAACACTGCACCAAAGTTTCCACTTCACCATTACGTGCACGGCGCAAAGCACCATTCTGTGTCTGACCACGTCCTTCATCTATAAAGAATACCGAACCGTCTTTATCAGTCAGCAAAAACCAGGTTCTCTGCAGCTTGGAAGCAGCATAACTGCCGTCCTCACGACCATTCATACCGTGTTGTCCCACCAT
>ENA-ORRQ01001825-ORRQ01001825.1-human-gut-metagenome-genome-assembly--contig:-NODE-1825-length-15041-cov-4.384559_pt1 | contig 15041 bp, 10 predicted proteins | sample MGYA00242177_ERZ509138 | MGnify/ENA primary metagenome ERZ509138 (study PRJEB26280, sample SAMEA2338628) | human gut metagenome | biome: human gut; feature: human-associated habitat; material: faeces... | reverse complement strand
GAGATGAGAAAAATGAACCTTTTAACACAAACGACTATAATTAATTACAGCATCATAATGCGTAGCGTGAACGCAAATCTCCTGGCTATCAACCAGGCAAAGTCACGCATCAACCAGGCAAAGAAGGAAGGCAAAACCAGCGTTGGCCTCAATGCTCCAACCACTCCGGAGGGAGGCGATGACGGAACCGAAAAGAAATAAATCCTGTAATGTATTCCGCTAAAGAGTGGCAGAAGTATAAGATTACACCATTTTATAAAAACGTAGAAAAGGAAGGAGTAAGTCTATGGGGCTGACAAATGATGAAAGAAGTTCTCTAGTAGAACTTCGTCTGGAAAAGCAAAAAACTGCTACTATGAATGAGAAAAATGCCCAAGAAGCCTGTAAAGCCAATATTTCTAACTATTCTCCGTATTATTATTTTGCCAGTTCATTATTTTCTGCAGGAAGTCAACCAGTCTCTCTGTATTGACCTGTTCCCTCAGTATAATTTCTTCATTTCCATTCTTGTAAATCTAAATAGTTATTATTTAAAATTAATGAAATCGTCCGGCTCCGCCACCATAACCGAATCTTCCTCAGGCTGTTCATAGCGCCTGATGCTCCGGTCTTGCAGGAAAATATGGTTGAGAGTAAAGGCAAGCGATTCCAGTGTCTGTTCTCTTACGGCAGGTTTCAGTTCGCATTCCCATACCACAATCGTGTGCCAGCCCATTTCGGCCAGTTTGTGCATAACTTCAATGTCCCGTTCCTGATTGCGCTTGATTTTATCCAGCCAGAACCTGGTATTAGATTTCGGCACAACATAGTATTTGCACCCCACATGTCCGTGCCAGAAGCATCCGTTCACGAAGATGCAGGTACGGTACTTCCTCAGTACGATATCCGGCTTGCCCGGCAACCGGGGATGATTGAGCCTGTATCTGAACCCGTGCGACCACAGAAATTTCCTGACAAGAATCTCCGGCTTGGTATCCCTGTCCTTTATTGCCGCCATATTATTATGGCGCTGTTCTATGGTTAAACGGTCTGACATTTTACTCTATCCTTTTTTTTAAAGCCCTAAACAAAACTATTTTCCCCTATACTCCATCAGCTTTTCTGCCGTTGTAAACATAGGCTCGCCAGGAACATAGCTTTGGAATTTCTTAAGATGCTCAGCCCTCATGTCCAGCAACAATTTCCCTACATCAATCTTGCCGATATTCACCTCCTCATCAAAACGGAAGAAGAAGTAATTTCGCTTCACACCATCATCGCCTCCCTCTACGGTTTCCATCGGATACCAGGTATTGCGCATTCTTTCCTCTGTCACCTTACTTGCCGTATCCTTTACGTGGAACACGCGATATTTACCCGTCTCCTCTGCACCATCGGTATAGAGAATCACGAAATGAATATTCTGCTTTTCATAGAAATATGCAGAATGAGCACCATCACGAGCCTCATCCTCCTTAAGTTTCAAACGCACATTATAAACCAGGCTTCCCTTGTCATTATTGCCAAGAATCCATCGCAGGTGTTCCTCCGATTTATAATAACCCACTAGGATTCCACGGTTCAAATCACGCTCCAGATAATGCACAGTAAGCCATGGTGGTGAAGCCAATGGTAATCCAAGCTCATGCTCCAGTGCCGGCCTCAACACTTTTTCTGGGTCCTTACCCATATTACACTCATCAATGATGAAGTCTTCCTTCAGTTCATTAAATTGAGCCTCGGTTTCTTTCCATTTATCTAGAGGACGGGCATACGCAAAGTAAACTTCCCTGTCATCACCATAAGGCTTAAACACCCTACCGTTCAACTCGTAGAAATGCTTCTGCATATACAGCTCACCATCTACACCAAGCTTCGCTCTCATGGCATAGATGCGATAATTTTTCTGAATCACCTCCCTAATCTCGTTACGGAAGATGTCTCTCACCTTTCTCTTCCACTGCGTCTTTTCGTTGGCCTTGTTTCGGGCATAAAGGAAAAGCACATACAGAAAGTTAACATCATATTGCGACAGGAAGAGCGTATCACGGTCAAAGAGCCTGTCCGGGAACTGATACGATACCGTGGTGCAATGCTCACCCTTACCATTACAATGCTTGCGGATATTCTTCTCGCCTGCATTATATCGGTGGTCATCATACACAAAACCACTGATAAAGAAGTTAGGTATCACATCATAACCCTCGGTAGCTTCAGCATCCTGCAGATGGATATCTTTGTACTTCTCCTTGTCTTTCGTCCTGTTTTTCCTATCTTCATCATCAAAGGCAGTATCATTCGATAGGAACAGATTGATGTTCCACTGTATCACGTTTCTAGCATAAGTATATTGCTTATAGATAGATTCAGATGTCAATGGATGCCCATTCTTATAGTACTTGCTGTCACCGATGTAATATACCTCACGGCTAGCCTGTGCGTCATTAGAAGATGTCAAAGCCAAATCCGTATAAAGATGATCCACCCGCTTTCCATCTTTCTGGTCGGCAAGTCCCTTTGGAATATCGGTGTGCGGCGTACCAATCAAATCATCTATCATTGCTTCGAAAATGATATTGAAATTCTTGGCAAGAATATATTCCTGGGCATGCGCATTGATGGCGATGCGATAAGAGTTCTCGAAGAAGGCATAGCACATATCCCAAAGTTGCAGCGCCTTGTCCGAGAAATACTTATATTTTATCTGCATGAGCCTCATCTTACCCATACCCTTCAGATATTCCTTGAATTGCTTGCCGGTAATCAATTCATACTGAATATTGATTGGTGTCTGAAATCCATACTCTTCGTTCAGATAGTTCAGAATACTATAGTAGATAACAAACAGCTCCTCCTCATAGTTCACGATACGTTTCTTATTGACAAGCTTCAGATATACTGGTGCCCCATTCTCCTGCATAAAGGCAGAAGAATGACTGATGGTCTTCGTCCAGTTAATCTTATTATTACCCCGATGCAGGTTCTTGACGGTGAAAAGCACGAAGTTGCGATTCTCCTGATTAAACCTGATCAGCGAAAGAACGATGTCGAGATAAGTATTCGTATGCTGTCGCTTGCCTTTTCCAGTTCGGGTAATGTGCTTATACAGGATGGCCTTGCTGTTGGGGTTTGCCTTGTAGAATACACTCAGCGCACGATATACCCAAACAGAGAATTCGTAGATAAACTTACGGTATTCACGGCTCAGTTTTTTCTGCTTTTCCGGTGTCATTACCTGCTCTGGGCTTACAGTTTCTCCATTTTCCAAAGTCACCCCAGCCAGCACTTCCTGTTTCTTTTGAGGATCATCTCTCAAGAGCACCTTTGGCAGAATAAAGACACAATCTCTGAGCTGTGGATTATAGAAATAACCCACATACTGCACGCTCACCTTCTTATCCACATCCTGCAGCACATAGATGTCCTTTAGGATTTTCTCTACAGTAGAGCTTTCGTACTGATGTTCCTCAAATAGAATATACATTATTAGTTCTCCGTATTATTATTTTGCCAATCCATTATTTTCCGCAGGAAGTCAACCAGTCTTTCTGTATTGACCAGCTCACCCTCCTCATCATAGAAATCAGCGAAGGCAAGGTCTTTATCCATTTTCTTACCATCCTTCTCCTCCTGATAGGTAAAGAGCGAAGCATCTTCGAAGCCATAATCTTTAAATACATCGTTCCAAAGATAGAATATCACCTTACCCACCAGCGTATCAGCCGTAATGATGGTAGGTTTCTCGTCTGTCTCGTTAGACTTCTTAGATGGCTTACAGAAGAAATAGCCCAGCTGCTTATCGGCACTGGAGGTCATGGAAGCGATGATTACATTCACCTTCTGGATAAATTCCCACCAAGAGAGCTTCGTGCTCTCACCTATTATCTTCACAGGTTCCCCGTTCGCACCCTCTATCTGGATGTTCCAGTCTAACTTCTCCCCATTCTCATTCTTACCAGGCTTTATCTTGATGTACTTCCAGTCCCAGCGGCGCTTAAAGGCAGAATCGATTGGGAAAAGACTCTGGTCGCTGGTGTTCATGGTGGCAAGAATACTCATGTTAGGTGGCAGAGCCATAAAGCCAAACCAATCTCTATCAGGGTATCTATCGTTACCCTCCTTATCCAAGCCAAATCTCTTGTTCATAGTCGCAGCATACCCAGGGATACGAAGTTCTTTCAGATGTTCAGCAATATCCGTATCAACCTTGATAGGATAAGTACTCCATCCGTCGTTGCTTCTATCCAAGAGCTGGAAGATGTCACCAAACACCTGGGCACAATTACCACGATTTATCTCCTCGATAACCAGGGCGATTTCTTCCTTTGGATTCGTCCAGGCTTGCTTGTAAGCCTCCAGGAAAGCCTGCTCCACAAACTCATAAGTCAAATCATTAGTACCTTTTATCTTATGCGGCTTGTAGCATCCCACAAAAGTAGCATAGTCGCTATCAGGGTGGAAAGTAGTACGGATGCAGGTAATCTTACCTTCATCCTCTTCCTTCTTGATGGTATGCGATTTACCTGTGCCAGGAGCACCATAGAAGATGATTTGGCGAGGGATGAAATCTCCAAACTCTAGAACTTGTTCGTCATCCTCTTCCATAGGCATTGTTGGATCGCTTTTCAACAAGTCAACAAATGCGTCATAGAACTTTTTGAGATTCTCATTCGGTTCCAGACCATCATATAAGCCAAGGTCATCCAAAGACATAGTATCTTTAGTGATTCTCTCTTTAGAAGATTCCAGATAATCAACCAGCTTCAGAGAAATAATAGCATCCCCATTCCAGTTGGCAAGCACATTATGTCCAGTTCTATTCCAATGAAGATAAGAAGCATTACTTTTAGCTCCCTGTCCATGTACTGCAATACAAATTTTACCAACAGAATAATTCTCCCACTGTTCTATTTGCTTTTGGATTTTACCCCTTTTATATCCTTGTCCGGACCTTCTGAAAGAATCATTCTTTATAAAAGGCTCCAGATATTCTTCATAGCCTTTTACTGTTTTATCATCAGTAACAATATATTGGAGATGGGCACAGAAATACTCCAGGAGATGCTTGAAGTTTACATAGTCAGAAGTTTCTTCACCATTTACATTTTGTATGGTCTCAAAACTTTCCGGATTATTAATCTCCCACATCTCATGAGTTCCTTGAGCATTACGATACACATACTTTTTGCCGAAGCAATCAGATACAAACTTGACAAAATCCGGAACCATTAACTGGGTATCTTTTCCTTTTGAATCTTTTCCCGGAAACCAATCTACATAAAGATACAATTCTCTTCCATCAACAAAGAATGGATCTGTGTACCATCTTCTTCCGTTATCTGTCGAATTACGAGTATTTATTTCCGTTATGTCGGCAAACATAAACATATTCTGCAACTTATATGCACCGTCTTTTTTAACCGATACTGGCACATTAGCTTCTTTTGTATTAAAATAGGGGAGCATTTTATCCAACTCTCCTATCATACGAAAATAATCCAAACATAAATGCACAAAAGTTCTATGTTCTTTAGATATTGCAATAAGTCTATTCTCGTGTGATGTATCATACTTTGAATCTATTATAGCAAGCAATTTTTTGAAAGAACGAATTTTAGTTAGTAATCTAAAATATTCTTCCTTTGATGCTGTATATACAGATAAAGATTGACTATTTTCGAAAATATCCTCCAACCCCGAATAATCCTCTGAATTATTGTTTAAAAGCCAAAATACAGGGGTTTGATTTTCCAACGCAAACCACACAAGATACCAATCAACTTTATCATTAGACGCAATATTTCTAATTTGCTTTACTACTGACTTTACAGGTGTGTTTGTTTGAGAATCAATCTTAGTACTTCTCTTATTACCTATCTTACTAAACGCACACTCCACAAACGAACATGACTGATTTACAACAAGAATACCTTCCTGCTGCTCTGGAGTATTTGGCAAATAGGTTAAAACCTTCTCTGAAAGTCCTATGTGAGTTTGACCACTAGGAGAGTTTTCTCTATTCAACTCTGCATCAGAGAGTTTCTTAACGCCGATAGAATATTCTTTATATAATGTTATCATATCTCTTATTGTTAAATGTAAAACGGTATCAATCTCAATTCAAAGCAATCATCTCCCATTTCGAAATCTAAAGCAGAAGAAAATTCGACCAGGAAATCACGAATCGTGAACCCTTTTTGCTTCAAGTTTTTTAAATAAATCCTTCCATCCTTTCTTCGATACAAAGTAACAGTATACTCCTTAAAATCATTATTGCCAAAGAAACAATCTATAGCACATAAGAGTTTCTCAAAGATTGGATTCCCTACTTCTATTTTTATACTTTCTCTAGATGTACTTCTATACAGAGGAAGCTGAGACTCAATAAAACTTAAAGCATCAACATAGTCCTTCTTATAAATGCGAAAAGTTATTCCACATTCTTCACCAGAATCTACCATGCCATAGGAAAGATAATCGAATATTTCACTACTCAAATTAATACTCGTCTCCCCAGAACATCCAGCGGTTTGTTTCCACCCACTGTCTTGACGCCGAATTTTCTTTACCATTCCCATAATTACATTTTCATTATGTTATTATCAATCAAATAAGATAAAACTGCATAGATAGTATTAATGCTAACCGCATTACCTGCTTGCTTATATAAAGCACCATCAGCCACACCTGCCTTGCTAGCATCAGAGGCAAATGAAGCAGGAAAACCTTGTAGCATAAAAGCTTCTTGCGGTGTTAATCTTCTTATTGATATCTTTGCCAGTTCTTCCTTTGACATCCATGTAGAAGGCCTAACTTCTCCTTTACTGTCTATGAACATATCACTATAATAATTATCTTGACATGCACGATGCATTTTATGCATAGAAGCCGTAAGGGTTCTTGCTACAAGCTTATCAATTTCAGAATTCGATTTAAACTTACCGCTACCATCACTAAGAATGGTTGGTTTTATCCTCTCTGACAAATAGTACTTCTCTGCAACATTCTTCGCCAACACATCTATTGTATTGTTATAGAAACTGAGAGAACAATCATTTCGTTCTAAAGAATCAAAATGTTGAGACACCAACTCATTTGTAAACTCAAACTCTCCGTATTTTGAACTTCGTGCAAAAATTAGTGTTCTATTTCTCACTTGTGGAAGTCCATAATTTACAGAATTGAAAACATCATGATGAACAATATATCCTTCCGCTGACAATTCTTGCAATATTCTACGAATTGTTTTACCACTATCATGAGTCATTAAATTTTTCACATTCTCCAACAAAATATACTTAGGATGTTTGAGCTTTACTATATCCATTATCCGGAAGAACATCTGACCTCTATCTTCCTTGAAACCAGCCATCGCCCCCATCACACTAAAAGTCTGACAAGGAAAACCACCAGTTAACAATTCAAAATCTGGCAGTCCAACAACATTATGCTCATCAGAAGTAAATTCAACTATATCTCCCAATTCTATTTCACCGTTTGTATTATAATTGGTCTTATAGGTTAAGACGGCTTTAGATTCGATTTCAGAGAATCCAATACATGTTACAGGTACATGATAATCCTGTCCAACCAAATCTATGGCTCGACGAAATCCTCCAATACCAGCAAATAATTCTAAATGTCTCATGCCTCTATAAATTTCATAATACCCATACCTATAGCCTTAGCTAGCTTTACAGGAACAGCATTTCCTACTTGAGCATACCACAAATTCTGGGCTCCAGTCAGCACATAGTCATCTGGAAAGGTCTGAATCCTGGCAGCTTCACGTGGACTTAGCCCTCGTGCCTCCCAGGGATGGATATACATATTACAATCAAACTTCATATGAGATGTTATAGTCTTACATATCTGAGTTTCATCCAATTTATAATACTTATCCTTGAAGATGCCGTTTCTTCTCGAATATGGCATAATATCAGCTATTGAATCATGCAAAGAATTAGCCCCTTGAGGTAAGCGACGATAAATTTCAATATCTCGAGGGTTATTGTACCTATTCTTATGATTATACAACTTATCAATATGTCTATATCCATTGATGAAATGGTAGAATTCTGTTTCTGGATACACAAACTGTCGTACAGTAAATCCAGACCGTTCATTCTCTTCATTTTTCCCAATTCTTTTTCTAGACTCAAGATGAGGCAACCCCTCAAGAGCATCCTTCAAAACGAACGGAGAACGTCCCTGTTTAAAAATTTCTTCAAAAATATCATTAGGATTTACTCCAACACGATTGCCTATCATTATGAAGCGTTCCCTGTTTTGAGGTACGCCAAAATCCTGAGCTTTCAAGAGTCTATAATCAAACTGATACTCCTCACCTAGATATTTAGTAAAGTCATCCTTTATCTCTCCTATTTTTTTAGACATCCCTTTAACGTTCTCCATTATAAAGAACTTTGGACGTACTTGACTTAAGAAATAAAGATAAGCTTTATACAACTGATTACGTGGATCATCCAGAATTCTCTGGCGATTTGCCATAGAAAATCCTTGGCAAGGAGGTCCACCACATACCAGCGTTATATCTTCCAGATATTCTTTATAGTCATCCAGATTCTCATTTAAATCATTAATATCACCGACAAAATAATGATCATCATCCAGATTATGATTTTTTTTGTATGTATTACAAAACGTTTCGACAATTTCATTCACGAACCATGGGGTAAAGCCTGCTTGTTCCAAGCCACAGCTCAAGCCTCCACATCCGGCAAACAAATCGACTATCTTGTATATATTTTTAGACATTACTCTGTAATCCTTTCTAATTTTCCATTAATATAATATTCCTTGCTGTCTGCTGTATTCTGCACCACAGCTCTATCATTGATGAACGGTCCGATGTTATAGTACTTCGGCTTAACCTTAACCGTTCCATTTGCTAGCAAGATACCCCATTTCCCATTTTGCTTAAACGGAATATATCCTTTGTAGTAAGGGCGCATCTCTTCATAGATGGGTGGAACTATCACTCTATTGTTATGATTGCAGACACCATACAAACCATTCTTTCTAAATACATTGTACTCCGAAAGGCTTGCAGCTTGATTCGCTTCATCAGGTCTTACCTGAGCATTACCTTCTGCATGTTCTACAACAACCATTTCTTCATCATCCTCAGAGTAATCAGGCTCATACTCCGAATCAGAATCAAGAATCAAGTCTCGTTTGATACCTGAACCATCATTATAGCCTTCCTCATTATCAGTACCAAGGAAATGATACCGCCAATGACGGTTTGCCATCGGAGTACCGAAACGATTATAAAGTCCTACGTTGTCCAATATAACCGTAGTCTCCTTGCCTTCCGATATTCGAAGACCTCTACCCACCTGCTGGAGATAAAGCGAAAGCGACTTGGTTGGTCGAGCCAACTGTATGAACTCTATATCCGGACAGTCAAAACCTTCAGAGAAGATATTGACATTCACGATAACCTCTATACTTCCATTGGCAAAGTCTGCTATCTTTTGCTCACGCTCAGCGGTTGGTGTTGTACCATCTATCATACAGACACTAACGCCCTTTGTAGCATATAACTCACAGATATGATTGGCATGCTTGCGGTCGATGGCATAGATAATACCCTTCTTTCCTTTGGCATATTTCTCGTAGCTTTTATATAAACCGGCACGTATCTTATCCTTGTCAATCACTGCACTCAACTCAGAATCCAGATAATCGCCATCAGCCCCCATTCGGTCGATTCCATTAATGGCATGCTGAACTTCAGAGGTTGGCTTGATACTTATGTAATCATAATTGGCCAAATAGCCCTGATTAACAAACCATTCGATACTCTTTGCCAACACAATATCACCAAACAAAGCAGTAAAACCACAATGGCTCATACGCCACGGAGTAGCCGTAACACCCAGTTTTTTACTATTGGGGAACATCTCCCAAAGTTTCTGGTATCCAGGCGCCATACAATGATGAGCCTCATCTATGATGATAAAGTCAAATTGCTCTCGGCGCATCAACTCATAATGCCTACGACTCATAAAGGTCTGGATAGAAGCAACCTGTATAGACTTGTCCAAATCCAGTTTTTCTCCGCTTACAATAACCCCATGAGGGATATCTCCCAGTTTCTTACTTGCTTGCCTTATCAGTTCCCTACGATGGGCAACAATCAAGATCTTAGATTCACGACTATGAAGGTTGCACCATCGCAAGATATCCTTAACAACAGAAGTAAAGACAATCGTCTTGCCTGTACCAGTAGGCATCTGAAGCATCACATTGTCTATCTTATCCCAAAGGCCATAAACATTATGTTTCATTTCCGCCTGGTAAGGACGCAAGCCCACATCATCCGACTCAATATGAGAGAATCGGATGGCAGGGCGTTCGAAGGGTTCCACCTTCTCCACTTCCTCGTCAAGATATATGTCTTTATCTGTTATCATTTTAATTCTTTATTTTTCGTTCCAACCAGCATCCACGGCTTTCTCGTAAATGTCGAGAGCCCATTTAGATTGCTTGTATGTCAATGCACGTCCTCGTTTTGAAGAGAAAGCCACCTGGCCTATGAATGCCTGCTCCTTTGGAGTCAGTTCACCAGGATTATCTTTTGACCATTTATTCAAGGCAAACCATTTATCCGTCTCCACTTCCTTAGCCTCATCCATCTTTTTCTTCTGGCCTTCGGTTATCTCTTCATCAACATCACCTACACCGCCCAAGAGTTCTGCTGGTATATTGTATTTATCGCCTTCTTGTGAAAGCTTTGTTTTGAGAGCATCCCAGCAAAGAGTAGCCTTTGTCCACTCATTGATATTCTTACCCTCATCTACATCTATCAAATGCTTATAAACAAATGGTTCTATATCTTTTACATAAAGCAGAACCTTGTAGAGCATTGTTGCCTTTAAGCGTTCAATATCCTCTTGTGGAATTTCCTTTGGTACATAACGATTTTTACGTCTGCTATTACCATCCGTATATGAATCCTTTATCTTGTATGTAATATGCTCTGCACCACAAAGGAGTTTGGCATAAACATTATAAATATCCAATGTCAACTCGTTGTAAACCGAAGGACTGATTACACACTGCTCATTCCAAATAGCATCAAGATTCAATGCTCTACCTGAATTCAGCGACAGCAAAGACATCGTATAAGCTACCATGTTCGACTTATATCCAGGTAATGCCAATCCATCTTTACCATACAAAGCATCTATGCCCTTGAAGAGGATAGCCTTTGCTATTGTACGCTGGTAACGAGTCTTATCGAAATGAGCACCATTACGTTTCATCTTGTCAAAGAACTTAGTATAGTTATTCTCGCCACCCTTACAAACACTGGCAGGATCCTGCTCCCAGCTCATCACAAATTTAGAGAGCGTAGTTTTGTCAAACATCTGGTTCTTTGGATATTCTGCATAGAACTCTTTTTCTGCCTTGCTGGAGTTTTGACGTTTTGCCTTATCCAAGTACTGCCCACGAGTTCGTTCAAAGAACCATTTGCTCACAGGTTTACCACTGGTATTCAGAACCCATGTTTCACGAGATTGCTGCTCTAATTCTACGAGGAATCCTTCATTAATGTTAAAGTCAGACTTCTTGACAGCTGATTGCGTATTGGCAAATCTCGAGATCTTCGGAACTATCGCAGACAGATTATCCTTATCCTTGACAACAGAGATTTTCATAGCCACATAGACAGAAGCCAATTGTGAATAATCAACGTCTTTCATTCCCATAACAGCACTGATAGCAGCTGTGGTCTGACCACCATTTACTATCTGCCAAGACTTAATTTTGGTTATAGCATTACCTTCCTCATTCAGTTTTACATCAGAAGCCGTGGCAGAGATACCATTGTTATAGGCAAAGAACATATCAGGTTCAGGCAAGGTATCCTCCATACCTTTTTTGCGTTCAACAGCTGTTGCCGTATGCCCTATCAATGTATCACGGATGCCTTTGTTTGAAGCTCCCTTAAATTGAAGGAATGTACGAACATTCATCTCCAGTATCTGCTGGTGGTATTTATGGTAAACTTGCGAAAGCACCATACCTGGAATAATACAGAGATAACACATAACATGGTCAGACACGTCTGGCATCTTGACACATGGCAATGTGCAATTGTAATCACCTTCGAAATCAACAACGATAGGCTTTCTACCAGATATGATATTATCTTGCTGCATAATGCGCTTGGCATCCCAGACATAGAACTCGCAGGATGTACCATCCGCAATCTCTATGTTATCTTTTTCATAACTGACAGGTGCAATTGCATTGGTAAGGATAAACAATCTGATTCGGTCTATCTTGTTTGTACTATGAATAAGATCAGCTACCTGATAGAGGTCACTCTTAGTATCATCCATAAATTTGCCCAACATTGCACCACTTACCGACTGATCGTAAAAGCGCTGCAGCCAGTTGAATTGGCGGTCTAAATCATTAGCCGAAATATTAGAACCATTGTTTGGATCCTCATATATGGTCAAGAAGAGATCTATCGTTGTAAGGTCTTCATCACCATTAAAGCCCCATCCATCAAGTGCTACTCCATTTTTTGATTTGTAAGAGCAGATATTTACCTGATTCACATCTCCACATCCTTGAATATACCCTACGATAATTTGAGTCAAATTGTCTTTAGGATTATCAGCCATCAAGAGCTGTTCATCAAAATCTTCCTTGAACAGCTCCACTTCCGTCAACTCTCTTTCTATCACATTACCGATAGTCTCATTAACAAAAGCTGCTGATTCTTCTGCTGGTTTGAAATCATCAAAGATTTCGTTATTATCGAATTGTTCCATATTATTCGGCAATATTGTTAGTATTCTTTTCATGTTCCTTTTTTCGTGCTTCGATTTTCTCAACTTGAGGTATAATCTCAGTCTCGACTTCCTGCATGAAATCGACAACAGATATTCCCAGTAAATTACATATGGTTCGGAGCTCTATAAAATCCATCCTTCGCTCACAAGTTTCTAATTTGCTCACATAAGATTGCGGAAGCCCGAGCATCCCAGCCAATTGCTTTTGGGTGAGACCTCGCTCTTCTCGTTTGGTTCGTAACCGAGCTATCACTTTTTGGTAAAGTATTGTATGTACACTTTTATCTATTGCCATGTTATCAAACTCATTTATTATTTAATTATATTAATAAGCAAAATTACCTTTTTTCTAACGAAAACCCAAATAAGGTTTTTTCTATAATAACCGAAACCACCTAACTTTAGTTAGGTTTCGTATCACACTTTTCTTACATTTAACCCAGATTAACAATAAGACATCGCAAAATATAAAATAACATAGCATTATTTTCATTATTCTTTGCAAGATTCAAAATTTAATTATATCTTTGCGGTAGAAACAAATAAAATGCAAATTATGAAGTCAAGGGAACATTATATATCACAAATTTCATCTCACACCGAAGAGCTAAAAAAGGACTTCGGAGTAAGATCTTTGTGTCTTTTCGGTTCGGTTTCCAGAAACAAGCAGAAAGAAGATAGTGACGTGGATATATGTGTAGAAATGAAACCAAAAGCATTTCTTGTTGTAAGGCTAAAGCGTTATTTAGAAAATCTACTTGAAAGTCCCGTAGATTTAGTAAGAAAGCACAAGCATATGAACCCATACCTTCTTAGAGAAATAGAACAGGATGGAATATATGTCATCAAATAAAGCTAGTAGCGATAGCCGTATTGGTACCGATTACAACGCTACGAACCAATACAACGCTATCGCAACTCAAAGACATTACTCATAAAAGTTTATAAGTCAAAATGCATCTCCTTAAAATCGAAATAGACAGTATTTTTAAAATCTGCTTTCTTAAACTCTTCGAGAAACTTTTTATATTCATTAAGCTTAACAGATTGAATATTTAAGCTATTTACATACTTATAGTATTCATCCCAACTTTGCCATATATGAGAAACGACATCACTTATATAATATTGTCGATCAGTATTTGGTCTCCAAAACGAAATCGTATTCTCAGCGAATTCTTCTATGTGATTTATCGCATAATCTTTCATCGCTTGGCGTGATATATCAGTATGCAATATTTCTTTATGACCAGCCCCATCATTATGAGAAATCCAAACTTTATGTGAAGTATCTCGCCAACAATATAACACATCTTTCATTGGATGTTTTTCTTTTAAATATTGCAAAAAGAAGTTTTGTTGAATCTCAATAACCTCATCTTCAGACAGAATAAAATCATCATCAAAAGAACCATTGCAAAATAGTTTAGACAAAAAACCTAGCATAAAACTATTGATACCATTTTCATATAAGCATTTCAGGAATTCTTCTTTATCTTCTGCAAGGTAGTCATGTGATTCAACATTCATCTCCTTCACCTTTTTTATTCGTTCTACCATCACCCGAAATTCGGGTACAAAATTATCCCCCATAGAGCCTAGATAAAACAACATATGAAGTTGATTATAAGCATCTGCTTTATTTTGGGCATCTATCTCTTCAACTTTTTTCACCAAAGAGTATAACTTATCAACCATCCATTCCTGCAATGTCGGTTTCATTTCTTCAAAAGGTAATTTCCATATCTTGTCAAATTGCACATCGGAAACATCAGAATCCAATATAGAAGTATACAAATACCTTTGGGTATATTCAGGTACATTTATCCCCTTACTACTTTGTGTCCTATATTCACCCCAAAGAGCATCCAACAACTTCTTCAAACTATCAATCTTAGCTTTAGGCACAGATAGCGCTTTACTATTTTTCTCTATGTATTCTAAGATATTAAAACCCTTAAAGGGATACATTTTAGAAAGGATATCATCCTTTTCTTCAGGACCATTTTTTCCATTAAAATAAACATATTTTCCACTATTATTACACAATAAAATATCATCCTTTCTATCAATAATAAGTTCTAGAACAAAAGGATACTGTTGTCTCAAAATTTCCAATACAATATAATCACAAATATCGATTTCACCATGAAGTTTTTTAAGATGTAAAAGTAAAGCATTTGCAAGGCGTTTTATATCCCTTATATTTCCTAGATAATTAAA